>OFCW01000117.1_pt1 | contig 32610 bp, 33 predicted proteins | sample 1520951 | NCBI WGS metagenome assembly OFCW01 (sample SAMEA4349680, study PRJEB24078) | microbial mat metagenome | biome: Terrestrial Biome; feature: Habitat; material: Microbial Mat | place: India | collected 2012-06-12 | depth 10 m | reverse complement strand
TGGTCGATGAAGCGGCCGATGGCGGCGGGAGGTTGCGCAGCCAGGCAGCGCGGTAACGTCCGGGGCGGCGTGGAAGGCGAAGCCGTGGTAGCCGCGGCCGGTTTTGCGCTCGGTGCGGGCCAGCGCATATTCCTCGTGGGTTTCCGGATGCAGGAAGACCGGGAAATCCTTGCCCACCGGCCGGAAGCCCTGTGCCAGCATGGCTTCCGGGGTGGCGCCGACGACGACGTAGTCGCGGTCGGCATTCGGCCGGCCGAGCAGTTCATCGCGGACGGCGCCGCCGACGATGTAGGTCTGCACGGCGGGAAACGACAGGATCAGCGGCCGGCGCGGAAGCGGAAGCTGTTGAGCTTGCCCTTCGGCGTTTTCAGTGCGATGTACGACGGGGCGATGGCTTCCAGCGCGGTTGGCTGCCAGCGGGCCGGGGCCTGGGCGCCGGGGGTGCCGACGCTGTCCTTTTCCATGGAGCGCAGATTGTCCGGCGACAGCATCGGGTTCGGGGCCAGCCACATCAGGCCAGCCTGCAGGTAGGCCCAGCCTTCCGAGAGGGGGATCACGGTGGCGGTGCTGCCGGTCAGTTCCTTGGCGTACTCGACCAGTTCGCGCAGCGTGTAGACCTTCGGGCCGACCAGTTCGTAGACCTGGCCGTGGGTGCTCACATCGTCCAGGCTATCGACAAAGGCATCTGCCACGTCGGCCGCCCACACCGGCTGGAAGCGGGCGTGGCCGAAACCGAGCGGGAAGAAGGGAACCTTCTTGAGCACGGCGGCGAACATGGACAGGAAGGAATCCCCCAGACCGAAGATGACGGACGGGCGGAAGACGGTGACGTCCAGTTCGCCCTGGGCGGCCAGCACGATGGCTTCGCCGTCGCCCTTCGAGCGCAGGTATTCCGACGGGCCCTTGGGGTCGGCATTGAGCGCGCTCATATGGACCAGACGCCGGATGCCGGTTGCCTTGCAGGCGGCGACGATCTTCCTGGGCAGTTCGACGTGGGCTTCTGCAAAATCGCGGCTGTAGGGCAGCGCCACGTCGCGGCTGTGCAGGATGCCGACCAGGTTGATCACCGCATCATGGCCCTGCATCAGGCCGGCCAGGGTCTTCTCGCAGCGGATGTCGGCTTCCGGCATGCTGACGCCCGGTTGCATGATCAGTGCCTTGGTGCGTTCGCGCCGGCGGGTCGGGACGGTGACCTCGATACCGCGTTGCGACAGGCGATTGACGATGTAGGTACCGACGAAACCGCTACCCCCCAGCAGCAAGACTTTCTTGATGGCCATGTGAACCCCGGAAATTCGTTTCGTAAAACGCCGATTTTAACCCGGATCGCCCGTTCGGGCGTGCGATGCGGCTGCCCTGCTGCGTCAGCCGCCGGTCGCCGGCAGGGCAAGCCGATGGGAGGTTAGGGCGATTTCGCGGTTTTTCCCAGCGCCCGGCTGGCGGCGTGGTCGAACAGCGACTGGCCGGAACGGATGGCGGCGATGCCCTCGCGCAGCTGGCTGTCGAGAATGGCCGGGTGCATGGCCAGGGCGATGTCCCGGTCCGCGTTGAGCAGCAGCAGGCGCAGGCCCGCCGGACTGGTGGCGCAGAGCCGGGCGATCTGGGGGGTGCCGTCCGCCATGCGGAAGGCGAGCCAGTCGCCTTCGCGCCAGGCCGGTGTCCGGCCGGGGGGCGGGCGATCGGCCGGGTAGTCGAAGGTGGCCAGTGTCAGGTTGCCGTCGACGAGTTGACCGGCGACCGCCGTCTCGGGCTGGCGCGGCGCCGCACGGATACAGGCTTCCGGTGCCGTGCCTTCCGGGAGCGGGCCGGCACGCAGCGCCTGGGTCTGCAACTCGAAACAGGTGTCGAGAAAAGCTTCCTGTTCGGCCGCCGGCAGGCCGACCTGCGCCATGCCTGCCCGCAACACCTTGAGCATGCCGGGGACGCGCTGGGCCAGCTGCTTGCGCGCCTCGGCATCGTTCTTCGGCTGGACGGACCAGATCAGTCCCTCGATGGCGGCAACGTATTCCTGCCAGATCCGGCTGTCGGGGCCGTGCGCCTGGCCGATTTCCAGCAGGACCCGGCGCCAGGTCTGGTCGATGAAGCGGCCGATGGCGGCGGGAGGTTGCGCAGCCAGGCAGCGCTCGATGACTGCCGCCAGCTGGCCGGCCAGCCGGTCACGACGGTCCAGCGTTTCGAGCAGCGGCCGGTAGGGCGCGGCTGCGGCGAGCATCTGTTGCCAGCGGTCATCGATCAGCGCATCGAGGTCGTCGAGGGTCTCGGTGAAGTCGGCCGGATCGCTGCCCGGTTCGCTGCGCAGTGCCGCAGCCAGTTCGAGCAGGCGGGCACACACCGGATGGCGGCTCGGCACGTCGAGCGGCAAGCCGAGGGCGGCTTCCGCCATGCGATCGATGACCCGGCGGGCCGGATGGCCGGCATCGGTGAACAGCGCGCTGTCCTTCATGGCCACCTTGAGTAGCTTGATCTGCAGGCTGGCCACGGCGCCCTTGACCACATCGGGCAGCTCGGGGTCATCGAGAATGGCTTCGAAAATCATTGCCAGCGTGTCGATGGCCAGGCTTTCGCTGGCCGTTTTCGGGATGCCCAGCTCGGCCGAACGGATGATTTTCGGCGCGCGCGGTGTTGCGCTCTCGGCAAAGAGCTCCGGCATCATCGGTTCGCCCGGCGCCTGGCTGCCCGGGATGACCGGCGGGCCGAAACGCCCCAGGCGTTCCAGTGCTTCGAGACGGAACATCAGCTGTTCGAGGGCGGACTGGCTGAGCAGGCTGGCGGCTGCACCGCCCCCGGCCGTTGTGGCAGCGGCGGCGGGTGCCAGGTTGGCGGCGAGCGCCTGCTGCAGGGCCTGCAGCGCATTACCGGAGAGGGCCGGCGCCGTGTCCCGTGCCGCCGTCGGGCTGTCGGGCGACGTGATGATCGCCGGCTGGGCGGCATGAACGCCCGCCCGTTCGAGCAGGTCGTTCAGTTCGGCATAGAGGGTCGGCAGGTTCTGGCCGAGGTAGGTCTCGATGCGGTCGAGCAGTTCCAGCTTCTGGTCGAGGGTACTGGCCCCGGCGGCCGAGAACATCGCGTCCAGCCCCCGGCAGATGCTTTTCGGGCCGACCGGGTTGTCGCTCTTGGGCAGGTCGGGGCGGCGCAGCAGGGTGACGAAACGCAGGTGCAGCTTCCATAGCAGGTCGCCGGTCCGCTCGAACAGGCGGGCCGTCATATTGTCGAGGCGGATGCCCAGTTCGAGGTCGTCCTCGGCGAGCAGCGTGATGCGCGAGGCGGTGAGCCCGTGGGCTTCCTCGGCAAAGCTGACCCGCTGGTCGCTGGCGATCACCTCGTCGAAATAGGCGCCGGCACCTTGCTGGATTGCCGCGATGGCATGGCCGGAAATCAGGTGGCTGTCCTGTAACAGGGCGCCGAGATGCTTGAGGAACAGTGCGCGGCAGTCGCGCAGCGTATCGAAGGCGTCAGCGTGGATGGGCATGGTCGGTCAGGGCAGGTCGGCATCCTTGGGAGCATCGGCAGTGCGGGCGCCTACCGTGCCGAGGCGGGACTTCAGCGAATCCGGTTTGCCGTTGAACAGGGCGGAATAATAAACCGCATTGCTCATTACTTTCTTGACGTAGTCGCGGGTTTCGCTGAACGGGATGGTCTCGGCGTAGATGGCCCCTTCCAGGGGGCGGTCGGCCCGCCATTTCTTGGCGCGGCCGGGGCCCGCGTTGTAGGCGGCCGAGGCGAGCACCGGGTGATTGTCGAGGTTTTCCATGACCAGGCGCATGTAGCTGGTGCCGAGCAGCACGTTGGTTTCCGTATCGTTCACGCGACCCTGGCTGAAATCGCGCAGGCCGATCTTTTTGGCGACCCATTTGGCGGTGGCCGGCATCAGCTGCATCAGGCCGGAGGCGCCGACGTTCGATCGGGCGTTGGTGATGAAGCGGCTCTCCTGACGCATCAGGCCATACACCCAGGCATCGTCGAGCGACTGGTTCTGGGCGGCCGGGCGGACTGTCTCGCCATAGGGGGCGAGGTAGCGCAGGCTGTAGTCGTGTTCGTTTTTCGTGCGGTCGGCCGTGTTGATGGCGCGGTCCCAGAGCTGGTTGCGCCGGGCGAGGTCGGCGGCGGCGAGCAGCTGGCGGTCGTCCATGCCGCGCAACGTCCAGTTCCACTCGCGCACCGCCTCGGTCCGCATGTCGTTGCGGAAGAAGGCCAGGGCGCGCCGGATGCCCGGATTGTCGCGGGCAGCGCGTTGCTCCTCGCTCGTCACGGGGGCCGCCTTGGGCGGTGGTTGCACGGTGCGGCCCAGTTCCTCGTCGGCCAGGTTGCCGTAGAAATTCGGCTGGCCGGCGATCTTGCGGAACTGCGCGTCGGCATCGCTGGTCCGGCCGCCCGCCTGCAAGGCACGGCCCAGCCAGTAGGTCCACTCGGGCCTGGCGGCCAGTTCGGCCGGCATGGCCTGGATGCTGTCGTGCACGATGCCCCATTCCTGGGCGCGCAGCGCGGCCCGCACCTTCCATTGGTGGCCTTCGTCGGAAAGCGGCGCCTTGCCGGCCCGGGCGTACCAGTCCACGGCTTCCGGCAGGTGCTTCCGGGCGGCCTGCAGGCCGATCTGGCTCCAGGCCCACTGGCGTTCGCCCTCCTGCAGGCGGGTCTTCAGGCGCTCCAGTTCGTCGGCGGCCTGGCGCGGGTCGCTGGCGGCCAGGCGGGCGATGGCGAAGGCGGCCAGTTCGCGTGCGGCGCGGCTGCCGTTGCCGGCCCCCTGCTTGACCAGATAGCCCAAGGCGCTGTTGACCGCGCTGTCGAAGGCCCGGCTGTCCGGTAGCTGGCTGTCCGGCAGGTAATTGAGCGTGGCCCTGGCCTGGTTCGGGCGGTTGGCCTCGATCTGGCGGCGGGCGCGCAGCCAGACATCGTCAGCGGTCTTGGCCTGGTTGGCGACCAGTGCATCGAGCACGGGGCGACAGGCTTCCGGCGGCTCCAGCATGGTCAGCCAGAGCTTGTCGGCCTCGGCCAGCACGCCGTTGCGGTCGGTGCGGGCCTGCAGGCTGTAGCAGGTGACATCCGGCTCGGGGGCAAGCAGCTTGGGGTATTCGGCTTCGACTTCGCGCCACAGGGAGCGCTTGCCAAGCCAGCGGATCCAGTCGGCGCGGAGTTTTTCGGCGACGTAGCTGCCTTCGTTGCGCTGCAGGAAGTCGCGGATGCCATCCGGTTCGCCCTTGTCCATCCACATGCGCAGCCGATAGTTCTCGGCATAGGCGGCCAGTTCGTGATTGCCGAGCTGGCTGATGGCCTGTTCGAGCCGCTCGATCTTGCCGGCGCGGAAGGCATCGCGCGCGGCGATGAAGGCGCTGTCGCCATCCTGGGCGCAAACAGCGAGCGAGACGGCGAACAGGAAGGGGGCGAGGTGGGTGCGAAACTTCATGCTAGATTACGGCGATGCAGGAAGCGAACGAGGATAACACGGCCTGGCGCCGGGCATTGCGGCGCGACATGGTGGCCCGCCGGGCAGCCTTGAGCGCTGGTGAACACGGCGCGCTGTCGGCGCGCATCGTCGCCCATCTGGCGGCTGCCCTGCCTGCGCCGCGGGTCGTTGCCTTCTGCTGGCCGATCAAGCACGAGCCGGATGTCCGGGCCATTGTGGCGCACTGGGCCGGACAGGGTACGCGGGCCGCGCTGCCCGTCGTCGTGCAGGAAGGCGCGCCGCTCGCTTTCCGCCACTGGGCGCCGGAAACGCCGCTCGAAGCCGACCGCTACGGCATTCCGACGCCGATGGCCGGCGAATGGCTGATTCCCGACCTGATCCTGCTACCGCTCAATGGCTTCGACAGCGCAGGTTATCGACTGGGCTACGGTGGCGGTTACTTCGACCGCACGCTCGCCGCGCTGTGTCCGCGCCCGCTGGCTGTCGGGGTCGGCTTCGAGATCAACCGTCTGCCGACCATCCGCCCGGAAAGCCATGACCAGCGCCTCGACTGGCTGGTGACGGAAGCCGGCGCGGTCAGCATCGGCTGAGCGAGGTCAGTCCGGCTCCGCCAGCCGCCGGAAACGATGCACGGCAAAGGCGGCGAGCAGGCCGGCCAGCATGCTGAGCGTGGCTTGGCGGAAATCGTAGAGGCCGGTGCGCACGGCGAGTTCCAGCGTGTAGCCGTTATGCAGCGCGAGGAGCAGGCCGGCCAGCGACAGGGCCAGCCAGGCGAAGCGTTGCGGGCGGGGGCGGTCGCGCCGCAGCCAGCATTCGACGCTGGCGCCGCTGATCAGCACCTGGCAGAGCAGCGCGATGAACAGGAAGACGAGATTCAGGGTGTAGGCGTCCATGCTCGGCATTATGCCGCCCGGACCGCCTGCTCGAAACGGGCCAGGGCTGCGTCCAGCGTCGTGCGCGGACAGCCGAAGTTGAGGCGCAGCCAGCCGGGGGCGCCGAAGTCGGCGCCATCCGACAGGCCGATGCCATGCGCTTCGAAATGGGCCGCCGGGTTGGCCAGGCGCAAATCGCGCACGTCGATCCACGCCAGGTAGGTGGCCTCGACCGGCGCCAGGCTGACACCGGGCAGGCGGGCCATGGTGCTCGCCACCCGGTCGCGGTTGCCGCGCAAATAAGCGATCAGGTCGCGGTGCCAGTCTGCCCCGTCGCGGAAGGCCGCCTCGCAGGCCGTCAGGCCGAGCACATTCACATGCGGCACGATGCCGTGCATGGCCCGTTCGAACAGGCGGCGCAGCGCCGGGTTGGGAATTACGGCGAAGGCGCAGCCGAGGCCGGGAATGTTGAAGGTCTTGGACGGCGCCATCAGCGTGATGCTGCGTTGGGCGATCTCCGGCGACAGACTGGCGAACGGGATGTGGCGCTTGTCCGGGTCGAGGATCAGGCCGCAGTGGATTTCGTCGGAGCAGACGACCAGGTCGTGGCGCTCGGCGTAGTCGGCCAGGGCCAGCAGTTCGTCGCGCGACCAGCAGCGGCCGACCGGGTTGTGCGGGTGGCAAAGCAGGAACAGCCGCGTGGCGGCCGTTGTCGCCTGCTGCATGGCGGCCATGTCCCAGTGCCACCGATGGCCTTCGCGGGCCAGTTCGACGCGATGCAGCGTTCGGCCGGCCCCGTGGGGCGCACCGAGAAAGGGCGGATAGATCGGCGTGGCCGTCAGCACCGCGCCATCCACCGCCCGGCAGGCGACGTTCAGGCCGGTGACCAGGCCCGGCAGCCAGATCAGCCAGTCCGGTTCGATTGTCCAGCCGTACTCGCTTTGCAGGTGGGCGAGCACGGACGCCGTGAGCGAAGGCCACGGCCCGCCATAGCCGAACACGCCGTGTTCGATGCGCCGGTGCAGGGCGGCCAGCACCGCCGGGGGCGCCGCGAAATCCATGTCGGCAACCCACAGCGGCAGGATGTCGCGACCGGCGTACCTGCCCCATTTCAGGGAGTCGGAGCCGCGCCGGTCGATGACCCTGTCGAAGGGGCTCACACGTCGAGATGCTGGTAGAGCGCCGTCGACAGGTAACGCTCGCCGCAGGACGGAATGATCACGACGATCAGCTTGCCGGCATTCTCCGGGCGCTTGGCCAGTTCCAGTGCGGCCCAGGTGGCGGCGCCGGACGAGATGCCGACCAGCAGCCCCTCTTCCGTCGCCATCCGGCGGGCGGTGGCGAAAGCGTCGTCGTTCGTGACGCGGATCACCTCGTCGTAGATGGCGGTATTGAGCACCGCCGGCACGAAGCCGGCGCCGATGCCCTGGATCGGGTGCGGCCCCTTGGGCCCGCCGGATAGCACGGGCGATGCATCCGGCTCGACGGCGACGATCCGGATGCCCGGCTTTCTTGCCTTCAATACTTCGCCGATGCCGGTAATCGTGCCGCCGGTACCGACCCCGGACACGACGATATCGACCTGCCCATCGGTATCGCGCCAGATTTCCTCGGCCGTCGTCTGGCGGTGGATTTCCGGGTTGGCCGGGTTCTCGAACTGCTGCGGGATGAAATATTTCGGATCGCTCTCGGCCAATGCCCTGGCCTTGGCGATGGCCCCCCCCATGCCCTCCGGCCCCGGCGTCAGGATCAGTTCGGCACCGTAGGCCTTCAACAGCAGCTTGCGCTCACGGCTCATCGTCTCCGGCATTACGAACGCGCACCGGATGCCGCGTGCCGCGCAGGCCATGGCCAACCCGATGCCGGTGTTGCCCGAGGTCGGCTCCAGCACCACGGTATCCGGGCCGATCCGGCCAGCCGCCTGCGCGGCGTCGAGCATGGCCACGGCGATGCGGTCCTTGACGCTGTGCCCGGGATTGAAGAACTCCAGCTTGGTCACGACGGTGGCGCCGGTTCCGGCGGTGATGCGGTTGAGCTTGACGAGGGGGGTGTTGCCGACCAGTTCGGTGACGTTGTTGGCGATTTTCATGGGTGGGCTCCAAATGGGAATGGCGAGAGATTACGCAAAACCCTCAATACAGAAAAGAATGAATTTATAGTTTGTTATAGCTACGGGATATTTGGTTGCGATGTCTTGGCAAGCACCGGTCGCGGGCGTTAAATGGCGGCACAACCCGCCACCGGGCCCGCCGCCCGGCAGCGCACACGGAGGAGCCCATGAACCCGATTCCCGACCGGCCCATCGCCGAGCGCATTGCCTGGCTGTTCGAGCTCGCCCGCCGGCACGGCGAAGCCTTCCGCAACCCGGAGGCCTGGCTGGCGCGGCAGCGTTATCTCGCCGAGCATCCCACCGCCATCGCCGTCATGAAGTGCATGGACGGGCGCATCAACATTCCCGTCGCCACCCGCATGCCGGCTGGCATCGTCATGCCCTTCCGCAACCTCGGCGGCATGTTCGACCTCGGCTGGCCGCACCTCGGCGAAGTCGTCGCCCACCACGTCGAGCGCATGGTCGGCGATGGTCGGCGCATCCTCTTCCTGATCACCTACCACTGGTCGCGCGGCAATCCCAAACGCGGCTGCGCCGGCTTCGGCTACGACACCGCCGCGGCCATCGCCCACACCCAGCAGATCCGCCAGCAGATGGAGCACATCTTCGGGCATGGCCATGCCACGGTGTATCCGCTCGTCTGCGGCTTCGAAACCGACGAGGAATCGCTCACCCTGCATGGCAACGACGGTGCCAGCCTCGACCTGTCGACGCTCGGGGCCGCCGACCTGCCGACCCTCGAACCCCGCCTCGCCGCCCTGCTCCCCGACCTGCCCGCCCAGATGCGGGCCGACCTGCTGCCCCTGCTTGCCGGCAACCTCGCGCACATTGCCGACATCCGGATCCAGATCGCCCGTCGTGAGCGCCAGCTCGACATCGAGCACCGCGAATGGACCATCTGCATCGGCCGCGGCTTCGATTTCCTGCATACCCCCAACCAGGCCCTGATCATCGGCCCCTACAGTCCCAACCTCGCCGAGCCGGTGCGCAAGGCGGCCGGCATCATCAAGAGCAACATGCAGGCCGGGCGCATTCCGGCGGATGGCTTCCTGCTCTTTGCTTCCGTGCCCTACGACGAAATCGGCGTCGACCGGGCGCGCGCCGAACTCAAGGCCCGTTTTCTCGCCCGCTTCGCCGCCGATGTCATCGCCAGGGAATTCCCCGAACTCGCTGCCCGCATGAGCCAGCGTACTGCGGTGCTCGACTGGCATGCGCGGCAGCTGGAATTGCTGGCGGCGTGACGGGCATGGTGCCCGCCGGCCAGAGCCCCGGGCGGGGTGATTCCGGGCTAGCATGACGGTTTGTCGTGATTGACCTGTCGAAGCCGTGAAAACCCTGTTGCTGTTCCTGCTGACCGCCGTCGCCGAGATTGTCGGCTGTTACCTGCCTTACCTGTGGCTGCGCGAGGGGCGCAGTGCGTGGCTGCTGCTGCCGGCGGCGGCCTGTCTGGTTCTCTTTGCCTGGCTGTTGTCGCTCCATCCGGCGGCGGCCGGGCGGGTTTATGCGGCGTATGGCGGGGTGTATATCGGTGTGGCCATCCTCTGGCTATGGGCGGTGGATGGTATCCGGCCGACGCTGTGGGATGGGCTCGGTTCGGCGGTGGCGCTGGCCGGCATGGCGATCATCGTCTGGGGCCCACGCGGGAACTGAGGCGGTGGCTGGCTTGCGCGAGGAATTCCTGGCTGGCGTGTGCGCCGAATTGCCGCTGCTGCTCGGCGTGGTCCCCTTCGGCATGATCTTCGGGGTGCTCGGGGTGGCCGCGGGGCTGCCGGGCTGGGCGGTGGTGCTCAGTTCGTCGCTGATCTTCGGTGGCTCGTCGCAGGTGGTGTTTGCGCAGTTGTGGGGCGTCGGGGCGCCCCCGGCGGTGTCGGTGGCGACGGTGGGCGTGGTGAATTTGCGCCACCTGCTGTACAGCGCGGCGGTCGCCGACTACCTGCGCGCCTTGCCCTGGCGCTGGAAATTGCTCCTCGCCTACCTGCTGACCGACGAGGCGTTTGCTGCGGCCTTGCCCCGCCTGCGCGACGGCCCGCCCACGCCGCAGCGGCACGGCTTCCTGCTCGGCACCGGCGTGACGTTGTGGGCCGGCTGGCAGGCCTCGACGCTGGCCGGCGTGCTGCTGGGGGCGGCGATTCCGGCCGATTGGTCGCTGGATTTCTCGATCGCGCTGACCTTCCTGGCGCTGCTGGTGCTGTCGGTGCATCGGCGCAGCGAGGCGGGGGCAGCGCTGGTGGCGGGCGGAGCCGTGCTCCCCGCGTTGCTACTGCCGCACAAACTGGGCTTGCTGGTCGCGGCGACGGTCGGCATCGTGGCCGGTCTGTGGTTGCGCCGCTTCGACCGGGGGCCGACATGAACACGGGTGTTCTGCTGCTCAGCATGGCGGCCTGCGGCCTGGTGACTTTCCTGCTCCGCCTGTCTTTCATCGCCTTCGGCCAGCATCTGCCGAACGACCCGCGCTTCACGGCAGCCCTGCGCTACGTGCCGCCGGCCATTCTCGGTGCGCTGATCGCGCCGGAGATCTTTGCGCTGAACGGCAGCGTCAGCCTCGCTCCGGACAACCCCCGCCTGTGGGCGGCGCTGGCCGCCCTCCTCGTCGCCCGCCTGACCCGCAACGTGCTGGCGACGATTGCGGCGGGCATGGTGGCGCTGTGGGGATTGCAGGCAGGCTGGGGGTGAGCCGCCGCAGGCCGTAAGGCAAACGCCCGGCATGTCGCGTGCCGCAGGCGGCATCTCGGGCATCGCTGAGGGCGGCGGCGAGTGGGCACGCCGTGAAGCCGGGGCCGTGTGACCCCACGCAATGCCATTTCATCGGGTAAATTTTGGCCGCTCAGCCCAGGAACAGCTTGTACGCCGGATTCTCGCTCTCATCCCAGTGCGCGTAGCCGAGGTTTTTCAGGAAATCCCGGAACGCGCTCATCTCGCCCGGAGGCACCTGCATGCCGACCAGGACGCGGCCGTAGTCGGCGCCGTGGTTGCGGTAGTGGAAAAGGCTGATGTTCCAGCCGGCGCTCATCTGGGTCAGGAAATTCATCAGGGCGCCCGGCCGCTCGGGGAATTCGAAACGGTAGATCAGTTCCTTGAAGCCCTTGTCGCAAACGGCCGGTGCATGGCCACCGACCATGTGGCGGACATGGTTCTTCGCCATTTCGTCTTCGGTCAGGTCGAGTGTTGGGTAGCCGTGCTTTTGCAGGCTTTCGACCAGCCTGAGCGATTCCTTGCGGTCAGCCACCTGCACGCCGACATAGACGTGCGCCTCGCTGGCCGTGTGGTAGCGGTAGTTGAACTCGGTGACGTTGCGATTGCCGATCAGGGCGAGGAATTTCTTGTAGGCGCCGGGCTTTTCGGGCAACGTGACGGCGAAGACCGCTTCGCGGCGTTCGCCGAATTCGGCACGCTCGGAAACGAAGCGCAGGCGGTCGAAGTTCATGTTGGCGCCGGAGGTGATGGCGACCAGGTTCTTGTCTTTCAGCTTGTGCTGCCGGGCGTATTCCTTGGCGCCGGCGACGGCCAGCGCGCCGGAGGGTTCAAGGATGGAGCGGGTATCCTCGAAGACGTCCTTGATCGCCGCGCAGATGGCGTCGGTGTCGACCAGAATCACGTCGTCGAGGTATTGCTTGCACAGGCGGAAGGTTTCCTCGCCGACGAACTTGACGGCCGTGCCATCGGCGAACAGGCCGACCTGATTGAGGCGGACGCGCTTGCCGGCCGCAAGCGACTGCTTCATCGCGTCGGCATCGAAGGTTTCGACGCCGATGACCTTGACCTCCGGCCGCAGGCGCTTGATGTAGGCGGCCACCCCGGCGGCCAGGCCGCCGCCGCCGATGGCGCAGAACACGGCGTGGAGCGGGCCGTTATGGCGCGAATGCTGGCGCAGGATTTCCATGCCGATGGTGCCCTGACCGGCGATCACTTCCGGGTCGTCGAAGGGGTGCACGAAGGTCAGCTTCTCGGCTTTTTCCAGTTCCAGCGCCTTGGCGTAGGCATCGTCGTAGGAAGAGCCGGCGAGGACCACCTCGCCGCCGCGCTGTTTGACGGCATCGACCTTGATGCCCGGCGTCGATTCCGGCATCACGATGACCGCCCGGCAGCCGAGCTTGGCCGCCGACATCGCCACGCCCTGCGCATGGTTGCCGGCCGAGGCGCAGATCACGCCGCGCTTGAGCTTTTCCGGCGACAGGCTGGCGATCTTGTTGTAGGCGCCGCGCAGCTTGAAGGAAAACACCGGCTGCATGTCCTCGCGCTTGAGCAGAATCCTGTTGCCGGCCCGGGACGACAGGTTGGCGGCCAGTTCCAGCGGGGTTTCGACAGCAATGTCGTAAACCTGAGCGTTGAGGACTTTTTCGAGATAATCCGGGTGCATTGGGCGCAACTCATTCAAGCAAAGGGGGGATTCTACGGGTGGAGTGGCTAAACGTCACGGCGGAAAGCGGCCTGTGGGGGCTGTTGGCGGCCAGTTTCCTGTCGGCGACGGTGCTGCCCGGCGGCTCGGAAGCCCTGCTCTGGGGCTTTCTCACATTGCATCCCGGCGAATCGTGGCCGGCGCTGTTGCTGGCGACGCTCGGCAACACGGCTGGCGGCATGACCTCGTGGTGGTGTGGCCGCTTCCTGCCGCGCTGGCAGCGGCTGGAGAGCCTGCCGCACAAGGACAAGCTCGAACGCTGGGGCAGCCCGGCCCTGCTCCTCGCCTGGGCGCCGCTGATCGGCGATGCGCTGTGCGTTGCCGCCGGCTGGCTACGTCTGCACTGGATGCCCTGTTGCCTGTTCATGGCGCTCGGCAAATTCGGCCGCTACTGGCTGGTGGCACAAGGCGCCCTGCCGAACTGAACCGAAGCCTCCTTTTGGGGTCTACCTGCCCCGCGTGTTGCGCCGCAATACGTTAAAATCCGTTTTTTGATAGACCCTGGCTGCTTCCATGACTGCCCGCCTGCGCGAAATCCCCTACAACTACACCTCGTTTTCCGACCGCGAAATCGTCATCCGCCTGCTCGGCGCCGACAACTGGGCGGTGCTCGACGAACTGCGCAGCGAGCGCGTCACCGGCCGTTCGGCGCGCATGTTGTACGAGGTGTTGGGTGACATCTGGGTCGTGCAGCGCAACCCCTACCTGGAAGACGACCTGCTCGACAATCAGGAACGCCGCCAGGCACTGGTCAATGCCCTGCACCATCGCCTGAAGGAAGTCGAAAAACGGCGCGCTGAGACCGCGAGCGAAGATCCGGAGCGTTCGGCCAAGGTGAAGCGTCTGGTCGAGGCTGCACAGGCGGCTGTAGACCGTTTCGCCGCCCGCTTTGCCGAAACCTACGACCTGCGCCGCAAGGTTCTGAAAATCCTCGGCAAGCATACCCGCCGCGACAACATCGCCTTTGACGGCCTGGCCCGTGTTTCACACGTCACCGACGCCACCGACTGGCGTGTCGAATACCCCTTCGTCGTCCTCTATCCGGACACCGAGGAAGAGATCGGCCCTCTCGTGCGCGGCTGTATCGAAGCCGGCCTGACCATCATCCCGCGCGGCGGCGGCACGGGCTATACCGGCGGCGCCGTGCCGCTGACGCCGTATTCGGCGGTGATCAACACCGAAAAACTGATCGACATGAGCCCGGTCGAGGAAATCGTCCTGCCCGGGCATAGGGAGCCTTACGCCACCATCCGCACCGGCGCCGGCGTCGTCACCGACCGCGTCTCCGAAGCCGCCGCGCAGGCCGGCCGCGTCTTCGCCGTCGACCCGACCTCGGCCTCGGCCTCGTGCATCGGCGGCAACATCGCGATGAACGCCGGTGGCAAGAAGGCCGTGTTGTGGGGCACTGCGCTCGACAACCTGGCCTGGTGGAAGATGGTCGATCCGGACGGCAACTGGCTGGAAGTCGAGCGTCTGAACCACAACTTCGGCAAGATTCACGAGCAGGAAACCGTCGAATTCCGCCTCAAGCGCTTTGATCCGAGCGGCAAGAAGCTGCTCAAGGAAGAAGTCCTGACCCTGCCGGGCGCGGCCTGCCGCAAGGTGGGGCTGGGCAAGGATGTCACCGACAAGTTCCTCGGCGGCGTGCCGGGCGTGCAGAAGGAAGGCACCGACGGCATCATCGTCGCGGCGCGCTGGGTGTTGCACAAGATGCCGCCGGTGACCCGCACGGTCTGTCTCGAATTTTTCGGCCAGGTGCGTGAAGCCGTGCCGGCCATCGTCGAAATCACCGATTACTTCAAGCCGGGCGGCGCCGGCCATGCCGCCGGCGTTCAGCTGGCTGGTCTGGAGCACCTCGACGAGCGTTATGTGAAGGCCGTCGGCTACGCCACCAAGGCCAAGCGCCACGGCCGCCCGAAGATGGTGCTGATCGGCGACATCGTCGGCCATGACGAAAAGGCGGTCATGGCCGCCGCCTCCGAAGTCGTCCGCATGTGCAACCTGCGTGCCGCCGAAGGTTTCATTGCGGTGGATGCCGAAACGCGCAAGAAATTCTGGCTCGACCGCTCGCGTACCGCCGCCATCTCGCGTCACACCAACGCCTTCAAGGTGAACGAAGACGTCGTGATCCCGCTGCCGCGCATGGGCGAGTACTGCGACGGCATCGAGCGCATCAACATCGAGCTGTCCACGCAGAACAAGCTGGCGCTGTGCGATGCCCTGACCGAATTTCTGCAGGGCGAGCTGCCGCTGCACGCCGGTGATGCCAATGTCGACAAGGACGTACTGATCGGCGACCGCCGGCAGGCTGCCCTCGATTACGTGGCCTCCGTGCGCCGTCGCTGGGCCTGGCTGCTGGCCAATCTGGACCTGCCGCTGGCCGAGGCCGAGGCGCAGTTCGCCGAATACGGCGTGGTCGCCGGCGAGTTGACCAACAAGGCGGCCAATCCGGTGCTTTTTCACCGCCTGCAGGACTATTCGGTCCGCACCTCATGGAAGCAGGAGCTGAAGGCCCGCCTGACCAAGATTTTCGACGGCACGGTGTATCGCCCGATCATTGAGCGCATCGAGGCCATCCACAAGGAAATCCTGCGCGGCCGTGTCTTTGTCGCACTGCACATGCACGCCGGTGACGGCAACGTCCATACCAACATCCCGGTCAACTCCGACAACTACGAGATGCTGCAGACGGCGCACAAGGCCGTCGAGCGCATCATGCACATCGCGCGCGGCCTGGACGGGGTCATTTCCGGCGAGCATGGCATCGGCATCACCAAGCTGGAATTCCTCTCCGAAGCGGAAATTGCTCCCTTCCGCGCCTACAAGCAAAAGGTCGATCCGGAAGGCCGCTTCAACAAGGGCAAGCTGATGCCGGGGGGCGACATGGGCAATGCCTATACGCCGTCCTTCAGCCTGCTCGGCACCGAATCGCTGATCATGGAGCAGTCCGAGATCGGCAAGATTTCGGACATGATCAAGAACTGCCTGCGTTGCGGCAAGTGCAAGCCGGTCTGCTCGACCCACGTGCCGCGCGCCAACCTGCTGTACAGCCCGCGCAACAAGATCCTCGGCACCTCGCTGCTGGTCGAAGCCTTCCTGTACGAGGAACAGACCCGGCGCGGCATTTCGCTCGATCATTTCGCCGAATTCAACGATATCGCCGACCACTGCACGGTCTGCCACCGTTGCGTGAAGCCCTGCCCGGTCGATATCGACTTCGGCGATGTCTCGGTTGCCATGCGCAACTTCCTGCGCAAGCAGGACAAGAAGCGCTTCAGTCCCGGCACGGCCGCTTCGATGGCCTTCCTGAGCCTGAAGGACCCCTCTACCGTCAAGCTGATGCGCAGCGTGATGATGGATTTCGGCTTCAAGGCCCAGCGCCTGGCGCACAAGGCCGTGAAGGCGGCCGGCTTGATCAGGGACACCCGCGCCCATCCTCCGGCCTCCGTCGGTGCGCCGTCGGTCAAGACGCAGATCATCCATTTCATGAACCGGCCGATGCCGGGCAATTTGCCCAAGCGTACCGCACGGGCCTTGCTGGATATCGAGGACGACAAGGTCATCCCGGTCATCCGCAATCCGCAGAAGACGACCGAGGAGTCCGACGCCGTCTTCTACTTCCCGGGCTGCGGTTCGGAGCGCCTGTTCTCGCAGGTCGGCCTGGCGACGCAGGCGATGTTGTACGAAATCGGCGCCACCACCGTGCTGCCGCCGGGCTACCTGTGCTGCGGCTATCCGCAGACCGCCTCCGGCGACGAGGACAGGGGGCAGCAGATCACTACCGACAACCGGGTGCTTTTCCACCGTGTCGCCAATACGCTGAACTACCTCGACATCAAGACGGTCATCGTGTCCTGCGGTACCTGCATGGATCAGTTGCAGAAATATCAGTTCGAGAAAATCTTTCCGGGCTGCCGCCTGCTCGACATCCACGAATACCTGATGGAAAAGGGCGTCAAGCTCGAAGGTGTGACCGGTACGCGCTACATGTACCACGATCCCTGCCATACCCCGATGAAGGCCTACAACCCCTTGGCCGTGACCAAGAAGCTGATGGGCCAGGATGTGCCGCTGAACGATCGCTGTTGCGGCGATTCGGGTTCCTTTGCCTACTCGCGTCCGGACATCGCCACCCAGGTCAAGTTCCGCAAGCAGCAGGAAATCGAGAAGGGGGCAGAAAAATTGCGCGCCGACGGCTTTGCCGGCGACGTCAAGATTCTCACCTCCTGCCCGGCCTGTTTGCAGGGCCTGTCGCGCTACGACGATGATGCCGGAACACAGGCTGACTACATCGTGGTCGAGATGGCCAAGCACCTGCTCGGCGAGAACTGGATGGCTGATTACGTCGGCAAGGCGAACAACGGCGGCATCGAGCGGGTCCTGCTCTGATCGCTGATCCCCGGGGCCACCGGCCGCCCACCGTGAAATAGTTGTTTTGTTTGCGGTGGCGGCGGGTGGTATTTACACTCCGGAGTATTCGTTTTGCTCACCGGAGTGCGAGAACGTGGAAATCGGCAGGCCAAGTTGCGAACTGTGCGCCCAGGCGGGCGGAACTCCCCTCTGGCAATCCGCGGCCTGTCGCGTGATTCGGGTCGAAGACCCGCATTACCCCGGTTTCTGCCGCGTGATCTGGAACGATCATGTCCGTGAAATGACCGATCTCGAACCCGCCGCCAGAAATCACCTGATGCAGGTCGTTTTTGCCGTCGAAGCGGTCGTCCGGCAGCTTTTTTCCCCTCACAAGATCAACCTGGCCAGCTTTGGCAACCTGGTGCCGCATGTGCATTGGCATATCATTCCGCGCTGGCAGGACGACCGGCACTTTCCCGAGCCGGTCTGGGGGAAGGTGCAACGTGAAGGGGACGGCGGGGTGCGCCCGCAGGTCAGCGATCGCGAACTGGCAGAGGCGCTGCGCCTGGCCCTAGGGGAATAACGAACGAGGCCAATAACAATGAATTCGACCGACATCGACAGCCCGCTGCAGATTACCGACCTGCAGAGCGGCATGGATTATCTCGGACAGCTGTCGCTGGCCAATCCGGTGACCGCCGAACGCCAGTTGATGGATTTTCTGGATGCCCTGCTACAGAAGCCGCCACAGCCCGGTCCCCTTTATGCCCTGCTCGAACAGGCGCGCACCCCGCTCTGCTTCGTCGAGGAGGAAATGGCCCGTCGCTATCACAATCGCGCTTTGCCGCTTGCCGAGGTGGAGGAGGGCTATTTCCAGATGGTGGTGGCCGCCTGGCGCAAAATGGCCAAGGCCTATGCCCTGTGCGCCCGGCTGGAGCAGCCGGATACCGACAATCCCCAGTACGTGGCGCTGATGGCGACGATTCTGCATCGCTGCCTGTACTACACGGGAATGATCATCCTCGAACATTACCGCGCCCGGCGCGAACTGCCGCCCGGGATCTGGCTGGAATTTCACGGTTACTACGAAACCGCCGAGGAATGGGGCATTGCCTATACGCCGGTCGAGGATGTCCTGGAGAGCAGCCTGCAGGCCACGCATTGCGCGGCAGCCTATGTCACCCTGTTGCTGATCGAGATTGCCAGTCCGTACAGCAACAGCGTGCGCAACCTGAACCTGATCCGGCGCTGGGCCGGTGCCTGGGCCCCCCTGGTCTCGATCCACCGGCTGACCGACGATCTCGAGCTGCCGCCCTACATCATCGAATTGATGAAGGACATGCCGCTCCACCCGTCGGCCTGTGCCGAGGAACCGGGCAAGGATTCCCGGCGCCTCGACACGTCGCGGCTCGCCTTGCAGATCAGCCACATGCTCAGTCAGTTGCGCCAGCGCATCACGCCGTCACAACTGGGTCTGGGCGAGGAAACCTCGGGCCATGTCATCGGTCTGCTGGAACACCTGATGCGACCCTGGAGCCAGGCTGCCTCGCCGCGCCGCTTCCGCCGCTTTGCCAGCGCCGGGACGGCGCTCGTCGCCGTCGGTTTCGAAGCCATGCATTACTGTATCACCGGCCAGGAATTCACCCAGCCGCATACGGCTGCCACCTATTCGCGCGGTGAGTTCGACGAACTGTTCACCTTCCGCGATCGCGCCGAGCCCGGACAGGCCTTGAGCATCAAGCCGCAGGCCAATTTTCCGGTCGATGAGTGGAGCGTCATCAATCACTCGGCCAACGGTTTCCGGCTGGCCCGCAGTTGTGCTGGCCAGCGCATCCAACACGGGCAGCTGATGGTCGTCCGGCCGCATGACGGAGAGCATTTCCTGCTCGTCCAGGCCAGCTGGCTGATGCAGGAGGAAAACGGCGGGCTGGTCGTCGGTGTTGCCACCCTGCCCGGGATGCCGACGGGGATCGGCATCCGGATGGCAACCGAGGGGGCGGGCAACAACGAACGCTACATCCGTGCCTTCATGTTGCCGGCTGTACCGGCCATCGGGGAGGAGGCATCGGTCGTCATTCCTTCCGGTCTGTACCAGGCCAGCCGCATCCTGGAGTTTTTCCAGGCCGGCGAGGCACCGGCCAAGCTGCGCATGAACCATATCCTGCAGCGCGGCACCGATTTCGATCGCATCAGTTATCAGCGGCTTTGACCTGTGTTGGCGCCCGGCCGGAGCGAGTGCGCTAAACTAACGCCCTCAACTCCGGAGGACACCATGGCGGGCATAGATCGCGATACGCCGATACCGAGCGAAATCAGGCTGCACCAGAAATCCCGGCGCCTGGAATTGATTTACGACGGGGGCGAGGCCTATGCCCTCGACTTCGAATACCTGCGCGTCTACACCCCGTCCGCCGAGGCGCGCGGCCATGGACCGGGTCAGGAAACCCTGCAGACCGGCAAGCGCCATGTCGTGATCGAACGGATCGAGCCGGTGGGCACCTACGCGCTGCGTCTGGTGTTTTCGGACGGCCATGATAGCGGCCTCTACTCCTGGGATCTCCTTTACAACCTCGCCAGACATCACGACACGCTTTGGGCCGAGTATCTCGAACAGATCGAAAAGCAAGGCCTCTCCCGCGATATCGATACCACCTCACGCCCGGCAACCGGCGGTAGCTGCGGCACCCATCATTGAAATCATGAGCAACGAAAAAACACATTTCGGCTACGAAACCGTCGCCGAGCAGGAAAAAGCCCGCCGGGTCGCCGAGGTCTTTGATTCGGTGGCCAGCCGCTACGACCTGATGAACGATCTGATGTCAGGCGGGTTGCACCGCCTGTGGAAGGCCTTCACCATCCAGCGCAGCGGCGTCCGCGAAGGTTCGCGCGTGCTGGACGTGGCGGGCGGCACCGGCGACCTGTCGCTGGCGTTTGCCAGGAAGGTCGGCCCGAGCGGCCAGGTCTGGCTGACCGACATCAACAATTCGATGCTGGCGCACGGCCGTGATCGTCTGCTCAACAAGGGCTACATCCTGCCGGTCGCCCAGTGCGACGCCGAAAAACTGCCCTTCCCCGACGACTGGTTCGATTGCGTGTCGGTCGCCTTCGGCCTGCGCAACATGACGCACAAGGATGCCGCCCTGGCCGAAATGCGCCGCGTGCTGCGGCCAGGCGGCCGCCTGCTGGTCCTCGAATTCTCGCAAATCTGGAAGCCGCTGGCCCCCGTGTACGATTTCTACTCCTTCCAGGTCATCCCTCGCATCGGCAAACTGGTCACCAACGATGCCGACAGCTATCGCTATCTATCCGAATCGATCCGGATGCACCCGGGTCAGGAGGAACTCAAAGCGATGATGGAAGCGGCCGGGCTCGAGAAGGTCGAATACTTCAACCTCGCCCTGGGTGTGGTGGCGCTGCATCGCGGTTACAAGTTCTAGGGTTGAGCGGCGTGATCGACAGCGTCAAGAATCTCGGCATTCGGGGAGTGAACCACCTCGTGCGCAGCGAATCCTGGGCGCAGCAACGCCTTCAGCGCCATGCCGGCGCGCAACTGCGCATTGAAGTCGGCCCGTTTGCGATACATCTCGTCATCGATGCGCATGGCTTGTTCCAGCTTGCGGCCGACAGCGCATCGCCGCCGGATGTCACCCTGACCTGTCCGCCGGCGGCGTTGCCGCTCGCCGTGCTTGACAGCAGCCGGTTGTTCGCCGCGGTCAAACTGGGCGGTTCGGTCGATGTAGCCGAGAGCCTGGGTTTCGTATTTCGCCATCTGCGCTGGGATGCCGAGGGCGACCTGGCCAGCGTGATCGGTGACATTCCGGCCCATCGTCTGGTGATCATCGGCCAGGCGCTGGCGCGCAGTCTGCGCAGCGGCATGCGCCATGTCGTCGAAAATGCCCGCGAATATGCGGTGGATGAGGCCGCCATGCTGATCGCGCCGGACGAGCTTGTCCGTTTTGGCGAATCGGTCAATCGCCTGCGAGACGACGTGGCCCGTCTGGAAAAGCGCCTGGCCAGGCTGTGACCGGCTACGGCCACGGCGCTGCCACCCGTCGCGAAGCGGCGCTACAAAAATGAAAAAGGCAGCCGAGGCTGCCTTTTTCGTATCGGAAGGGTCCGATCAGTGCGTATGCTTGCGCAGACGCTGAATAGCTTGCAACTGGGCGATGGCTTGCGCCAGTTCGACCTCGGCAGCGGCGTAATCCATTTCGGCTTGCCGGTTAGCGAGAGCTTCCTCGGCGCGCTTCTTGGCTTCCAGTGCCTTGGCTTCGTCCAGATCATGGGCGCGAATCGCGGTATCAGCCAACACGGTGATCATGTCAGGCTGAACTTCGAGCATGCCACCGGACACATAGACCAGCTCGAACTCGGCTTGGTCGGGCACCTTCAAACGAATGGTGCCCGGCTTGATGCGAGTCAGCAGCGGGGTGTGCTTCGGCAGGATGCCCAGTTCCCCGGCTTCGCCGGGGAACACCGCGATCTCGACCAGGCCGGAGAAGATCGATTCTTCGGCGCTGACGACATCACAATGAACGGTCATAACCATTACGGGCTCCTATGCAGCCTCTGCATTACTGCAGGGTCTTGGCCTTTTCGATGACTTCCTCGATACCGCCGACCATGTAGAACGCCTGTTCCGGCAGGTGATCGTATTCGCCGGCACAAATGCCCTTGAAGCCCTTGATGGTTTCCTTGAGCGGAACGAACTTGCCCGGGGAGCCGGTAAAGACTTCAGCAACGTGGAACGGCTGCGACAGGAAACGCTGGATCTTGCGGGCACGGGACACAGCCAGCTTGTCTTCCGGCGACAGTTCGTCCATGCCCAGAATCGCGATGATGTCACGCAGTTCCTTGTAGCGCTGCAGCGTCATCTGAACGGCGCGGGCAACCTGGTAGTGCTCTTCGCCAACGATCTGCGGATCGAGCTGGCGAGAGGTGGAGTCGAGCGGATCAACGGCCGGAATAGATACCCAGCGAAGCGATGTCACGCGACAGCACGACCGTGGAGTCGAGGTGCAGGAAGGTGGTCGCCGGCGACGGGTCGGTCAAGTCATCGGCAGGCACGTAGACGGCCTGGATGGAGGTGATCGAGCCCACCTTGGTCGAGGTGATACGCTCCTGCAGACGGCCCATTTCCTCGGCCAGCGTCGGCTGATAGCCCACGGCGGACGGCATGCGGCCCAGCAGCGCGGACACTTCGGTACCGGCCAGGGTATAGCGGTAGATGTTGTCGACGAAGAACAGGATGTCACGACCGTCGTCACGGAAACGCTCGGCCATGGTCAGACCGGTCAGCGCGACGCGCAGACGGTTGCCCGGGGGTTCGTTCATCTGACCGAACACCATCGCGACCTTGTCGAGAACGTTGGAGTCCTTCATTTCGTGGTAGAAGTCGTTCCCTTCACGGGTACGCTCGCCCACGCCAGCAAACACGGACAGACCGGAGTGCTGCTTGGCGATGTTGTTGATCAGCTCCATCATGTTGACGGTCTTGCCCACGCCGGCGCCACCGAACAGGCCGACCTTGCCGCCCTTGGCGAACGGGCAGATCAAGTCGATAACCTTGATGCCGGTTTCCAGCAGATCGACGGAGGACGACAGTTCGTCGAACTTCGGCGCGGGCTGGTGAATAACGCGGTATTCGTTGGTGTCGATCGGACCGGCTTCGTCGATCGGGCGACCCAGCACGTCCATGATGCGGCCCAGGGTGCCCATGCCGACGGGCACCGAGATGCCGGCGCCGGTGTTGTTGACCTTCATGCCGCGACGCAGGCCATCGGAAGAACCCATGGCGATGGTACGGACCACGCCGTCACCCAGTTGCTGCTGCACTTCGAAGGTCAGGCCGGCTTCCACCATGCCGTTTTCTTCAGAAGCGTCGAGCTTGAGTGCGTCGTAAACCTTCGGCATCGCGTCGCGCGGGAACTGGATGTCCACAACGGCGCCGATGCACTGAACGATTGAACCTTGACTCATATTCAAATCCCCAAAAATAAAATCTTCGCGCTGTCGTCAGACAGCGGCGGCGCCGCTGACGATTTCCGAAAGTTCCTTCGTAATCGCAGCCTGACGGGCCTTGTTATAGACCAGCTTGAGTTCGCCGATGACGTTCTTGGCGTTGTCGGAAGCGGACTTCATGGCAACCATGCGTGCCGATTGCTCGGAAGCCATGTTCTCGGCCACTGCCTGGTAGATCAACGCTTCGACGTAGCGAATCAGCAGATCGTCAATAACGGCCTTGGCATCCGGTTCATACACGTAATCCCAGCCGGGCTGATGAGACGATTTGACGGTCTCGTCGGCGAGCGGCAGGAGTTGTTCGAAAACCGGTTCCTGCTTCATCGTGTTGATGAAGCGGGTATAGCCAATATAAAGCGCGTCGATTTCGCCCTTCATGTAGGCGTCGAGTTGAACCTTGACCGGACCGATCAGCTTTTCCAGGTGCGGGGTGTCGCCGAGGCCGACGACATGCGAAACGATTTTTGCACCGGAACGTTGCATGAAGCCGAGGCCCTTGTTGCCGATACAGGTCGCCTGGAGTTTCTTGCCTTGGCCTTCCAGTTCCTTCATCTTGCTGATGACAAGACGCAGGACGTTGGAGTTGAGGCCGCCGCACAGACCCTTGTCCGAGGTGACCAGTACCAGACCGACCGACTTCGGCTCACGCTTGTCGAGGAACGGATGCTTGTACTCGGTCAGAGCGTTCGAGAGATTTGCTGCGACGCGCCGGATCTTTTCGCCATAGGGGCGAGCAGCCCGCATCCGGTCCTGCGCTTTGCGCATTTTGGATGCGGCCACCATCTCCATGGCCTTGGTGATCTTGCGCGTGTTCTCGACGCTCTTGATCTTGTTGCGAATTTCCTTGCCGCTAGGCATGGCGTTCTCCTAAGATCAGGCCCAGGTGTTCTTGAAAGCCTGGATGCCGGCGGCCAATGCCTTTTCGGTGTCAGCGCTCAGGTCAGCGGTCGATTCCATGGTGTTCATGACATCGGCGCAGTTGGCTTTGAGGTAGCTGATCATCGCCTTTTCGCATTCCAGCGCGCGCTTGACCTCGACGTCGTCGAAGTAGCCCTTGTCGGCTGCGTAAAGGGTAACGGCCATTTCGGAGATGCTCATCGGAGCGTACTGCGGCTGCTTCATCAGCTCGGTGACCAGACGGCCGCGCTCCAGCTGCTTGCGGGTCGCTTCGTCGAGATCGGAAGCAAACTGGGCGAAGGCAGCGAGTTCGCGATACTGGGCCAGGGCGAGACGAACACCGCCACCCAGCTTCTTGATCAGCTTGGTCTGGGCAGCGCCCCCGACGCGGGACACCGAGATACCGGCGTTGATCGCGGGGCGGATACCGGCGTTGAAGAGGTCGGTTTCCAGGAAGATCTGGCCGTCGGTGATGGAGATCACGTTAGTCGGAACGAAGGCGGAAACGTCACCGGCCTGGGTTTCAATCACCGGCAGGGCGGTCAGCGAACCGGTCTTGCCCTTGACTTCACCGTTGGTCAGCTTCTCGACCCAGGCAGCGGAAACGCGAGCGGCGCGCTCCAGCAGGCGGGAGTGGAGATAGAACACGTCGCCCGGGTAGGCTTCGCGGCCCGGCGGACGGCGCAGCAGCAGGGAAACCTGACGGTAGCCCCAGGCCTGCTTGGTCAAGTCGTCGTAAATGATCAGGGCGTCTTCGCCACGGTCACGGAAGTACTCACCCATTGTGCAGCCGGCGTACGGAGCCAGGTACTGCAGCGCGGCCGACTCGGAAGCCGAAGCGGCGACGACGATGGTGTATTCCATCGCACCATGTTCTTCGAGCTTGCGAACGACGTTGGCGATGGTGGAGGCCTTCTGGCCGACCGCAACGTAGATACAGAAGAGATTCTTGCCCTTCTGGTTGATGATGGCGTCGACGGCGACGGCGGTCTTGCCGGTCTGGCGGTCACCAATGATCAGCTCGCGCTGGCCGCGACCGACCGGAACCATGGAGTCGACGCACTTCAGGCCGGTCTGCACCGGCTGGGAAACGGACTGACGCCAGATAACGCCCGGCGCAACCTTTTCGATCTTGTCGGTCAGCTTGGCGTTGATCGGGCCCTTGCCGTCGATCGGCTGGCCCAGGGAGTTGACGACGCGGCCGAGCAGTTCCGGGCCGACCGGCACTTCGAGAATGCGGCCGGTGGTCTTGACGGTGTCGCCTTCGGAGATGTGCTCGTATTCACCGAGAACCACAGCGCCGACGGAGTCGCGTTCGAGGTTGAGCGCCATGCCGTAGGTGTTGCCCGGGAATTCGAGCATTTCGCCCTGCATGACGTCCTGCAAGCCATGCACGCGGCAGATACCGTCGGTGACGGAAACCACGGTGCCCTGCGTGCGCACTTCCGACGCGCCCTGCAGGTTCTGGATCTTGCTCTTGATCAGTTCAGAAATTTCGGAAGGATTCAACTGCATGAAATTCTCCTAGTTGTTCAGTGCCACGGCCATGGCATCGAGTTTGCCGCGGACTGAAGCATCCAGCACCTGGTCACCGACGGCGATACGCACACCGCCAATCAGGCTCGGGTCGACTTCGACGCGAGCGGTGAGGCGGGTACCGAAGTGGGCTTGCAGCTCATTGAGCAGGGCAGCCACCTGGGTATCGTCAATGGGAAATGCGGAATGCACCACCGCCTCCTTGACCCCTTCTTCCTGGCTCTTGGCCAGTTCGAAAAGCCGGGAAATCTCCGGCAGGAGTGCGAGACGCCGGTTTTCTGCGAGGGTACGAACGAAGTTGCCGAGAACGGCATCGTTGTCTTCGCACAGCGAGATAACGAGTGTGGCAACCTGCTCAGCGGAGAGCTGGGGATTGCCCATGACCGAAGCCATGTCCCCATTCTGGGCGATCAACGCCAGCTTTTGCAGGCGCTGCGACCAGATGCCCTGCGCCCCGGATTCCTGGGCCACGCGATAGATGGCTTCGGCATAGGGGCGAGCGATGGTGACGGATTCAGCCATAAGCTTTACAGATCCTGTTTGATCGTAGCCAGAATGTCGGCATGTGCCTGGGCATTGATCTCGCGACGCAGAATCTTTTCTGCACCGGAAACGACCAGCGTTGCCACCTGTTGGCGCAGTTGCTCCTTGGCGCGGACGGCTTCCTGCTCGATTTCGGCCTTGGCACCGGCAACGATGCGGTCGGCTTCGGCCTTGGCGGTCGCCTTGGCTTCTTCGATCAGTTGAGCAGCACGCTTTTCGGCATTGCTGATCAGTTCGGCGGCCTTTTCCTTGCCTTCGCGGAGAGCTTCCGTGGAGCGCTTGGTAGCCAGTTCGAGATCCTGCTTGCCACGCTCGGCAGCAGCCAGACCATCCGCGATCTTCTTCGCACGCTCGTCGAGCGCCTTCACAATGGGCGGCCACACGAATTGCATCGTGAACCACGCCAGAATGAAGAACACAACCAGCTGTGCGAACAGCGTTGCGTTCAGATTCACGGTCTATTCCTCTTCTAAAAGGTTGATGGGAAGAGGATCGATTAGACCAGCTTGAACGGGTTGGCGAAGGCGAACATCATGGCGATACCAACACCGATCAGGAAGGCGGCGTCGATCAGACCGGCCAGCAGGAACATCTTGGTCTGCAGGGCGTTCATCAGTTCAGGTTGGCGGGCGGAAGCTTCGATGTACTTGCCACCCATCAGACCGATACCGATACAGGCACCGATAGCGCCCAGACCAATGATCAGGCCGGCAGCCAGAGCAACAAAACCGAGAACGTGTTCCATGACAACTCCTTGCTAAGGTTAAAGTAGGTAAAACAAAAAGAAACTACAAAGAAACCGGGGTACTGCTTAGTGTGCTTCGTGGGCCTGGCCGATGTATACCAGCGTCAGCATCATGAAGATGAAAGCTTGCAGGGCAACGATCAGAATGTGGAAGATCGCCCAGATCGAACCGGCGATGACGTGGCCGGCAAACAGGAACACGCCGGTGGCGGTGCCCGCCCAGGCGGCGCCCATCAGTGCGATCAGCATAAAGACCAGTTCGCCGGCGTACATGTTGCCGAACAGTCGCATGCCGTGGGAAACGGTCTTGGCCAGGAATTCGATCATCTGCATGGCGAAGTTCACCGGGTAGAGCAGCGGATGGCTGCCGAACGGCGCGGTGAAGAGTTCGTGCATCCAGCCGCCGAAACCCTTGATCTTGACGTTGTAGTACAGGCAGACGAGCAGGACGCCGATCGACATGCCCAGGGTGCCGTTCAGGTCGGCGGTGGGCACGACGCGCAGGTAGGCATGATGATCGCCGGTGATCGCTTGCCAGAGGTTCGGCAGCAGGTCGAGCGGCAGGAAGTCCATCGAGTTCATCAGGAAGATCCAGATGAAGACGGTCAGGGCCAGCGGGCCGACGGCCTTGCGGGATTCGGCGCTATGCACGATGCCCTTGGCTTGTTCATTGACCATTTCGAGAACGATTTCAACGGCAGCCTGCAGGCGGCCCGGAACGCCGGAGGTGACGCTTTTCGCGACGCGCCACATGACGAACAGGCCGAGCACGCCCATGAAGATCGAGAAGAACAGGGTGTCGACGTTCAGGACGCTGAAGTCGATGATGTCCTTCTGGGCATGGCCGGTGGTGTTGAAATGGGTGAGGTGGTGAACGATATATTCGCCGGCGGTCGGCGCGTTCGCTGCTGCTTCGTGGCCTGCTGTAGACATGGTCAGGATTTCTTCCAAAACGCTAAAAAACCAGCATGTAAGACAACCGCGAGCCCAATCAGCAAGCTGGGCCAGTGCATCTCGGGATACCCCTTGATGGCGATTGCCAAAATTCCTATCGTGGCCGCGATCTTGAGGAACTCGCCGATGAAAAAGTTCGCCGCGTACGATGCGCCAGGGCGACTGTTTACCATCGACAAACGGATGGCAAAGAAAAGATTGGGAAGAATGGCGGCCATTGCCGCGACCCCAACCGAAACGAGCCCCCGCGTTCCTATGACTGCACCAGCCCCGAGCGCTGTTATCACGGCTGCACCCAATTGCAGAAGAATTGCCTTGTACATTTGGTGCCTTGCGCTTGTTGACCGGCTTTGCCACACAGACTTAAATTATAGAAGACTTGTCGGCGCTACGTCAATGAAAACTAGGGGTTTTCCCGTAGATATCCCGAGCGGTCAACGGCTTAGCGCAGTTTCCCGAGAATTCCCTCCAACTGGTCGAGGTCGGAGAATTCGATGGTGATCTTGCCGGCGCCCTTGCGGTTGCTGCGGATCGCAACGGCAGCACCGAGGGTGTCGGATAGCTCTTCCTGCAGGCGCAGCAAATCGCGGTCGACCGGTTTTTCGGGCGTTTTGGCGGGCGGGTTGAGGATTTGCTGGACCAGTTGCTCGGCTTCGCGCACCGAGAGTCCCTTCTGCACGATGCGCTGGGCGACCGCGATCTGCTGGGCGGCTGCCAGGGGCAGCAAGGCGCGGGCATGGCCCATGTCGAGCTTGCCGGACATCAGCAGGGCTTGTACCGGCGACGAAAGTTGCAGCAGGCGCAGCAGGTTGGAAGCAGCTGGCCGCGAGCGCCCGACGGCATCGGCGGCTTGCTGGTGGGTCAGGCCGAATTCGTCGATCAGCCGTTGCAGCCCCTGGGCTTCTTCGAGCGGGTTGAGGTTCTCGCGCTGTATATTTTCGATCAGCGCCATGGCCAGCGCCTGCTCGTCGGGAATCTCCCGGACGAGCACGGGGACTTCGGCCAGGTTGGCCTGCTGGGCGGCGCGCCAGCGGCGTTCGCCAGCGACGATCTCGTAGCGCTCAGCGCCGGGGGTCTTGTCGATGGCGCGGACCAGGATGGGTTGCATGATGCCCTGGGCCTTGATCGAGGCTGCCAGTTCGGCCAGCGAGGCCGGGTCCATCTGGGTGCGCGGCTGGTATTTGCCGGGTTTCAGGCGTTCGATCGGCAGGTTGCGCGGCTCGTCGTGCCGCTGGTCGTTGCTGCTGGCGAGCAGGGCATCGAGGCCGCGGCCGAGTCCTTTCATTTTGATCATGCAGGAGTCCTTTCGAGGATTTCCCTGGCGAGCGCCGTGTAGGCCTGGGCGCCTTTCGAGTTTCTGTCGAAGGCGATGACCGGCTTGCCGTAGGAGGGCGCCTCGGCCAGGCGGACGTTACGCGGCACGATGGTCTGGTAGACCTTGTTGCCGAAGTGGGTTTCCAGTTCGTGCGAGACTTGCTGGGTCAGCGTGCTTTGGCCGTTGTACATGGTGCGCAGCAGGCCTTCGATTTCCAGTCGGGGGTTCAGGCCGTGACGTATCTTGCGCAGGGTTTCGACGAGGTCGGAGAGCCCTTCCAGCGCGTAGTATTCGCACTGCATGGGGATCAGCACCGAGTCGGCGGCGACCAGGGCGTTGACCGTCAGCATGTTGAGGGCGGGCGGGCAGTCGATCAGTACGAAATCGTAGTCGCCGCGGTTCTGTTGCAGGGCCTGTTTGAGGCGGAATTCCCGGCGCTCGAGTTCGATCAGCTCGACCTCGGCGCCGGCCAGTTCGCGGTTGGCGGGCAGAATGTCGAACGCGAAGTCGGTCCGGATGCAGACCTCGTCCAGGCTGGCGGCGCCGATCAGCAATTGATAGACCGTCGGCAGGGCTTCCTTCTTGGTGATGCCGGCACCGGTCGTGGCATTGCCCTGCGGATCCATGTCGATGAGGAGGACGCGCTTGCCCTCGGCGCCGAGCGAGGCGGCGAGGTTGACGGCGGTGGTGGTCTTGCCGACGCCGCCCTTCTGGTTGGTGATGGCGAGTACTTTCATGAGCCCGTTTTCAGGATGATGAGGTGGCGTTCGGCGTCGAGGCCGGGAACGTGTAGCGGCATGATCCGGTCGACGACGATATCGTCCGGCAGGGTGGCGATCTCGTCATCCGGACGGACGCCCTTCATGGCCAGCCAGCGGCCGCCGGGGGCCAGCAGATGGCGGGTCAGGCGGATGAACAGGCCGATCTCGGCAAAGGCGCGTGAACTGATCTGGGCGTATTGCCCCGTCAGGTTTTCGACGCGGGCGTGATGGACCGTGACATTTTTCAGCCCGAGCTGGATGGCGGCTTGTTGCAGAAAGGTGGTTTTCTTTTGCACGGTATCGACCATGCTGACCGGCAGTTCGGGACGGGCAATGGCCAGCGGGATGCCGGGCAGTCCGCCACCGGAGCCGACGTCGAGCAGCGGGCCGTGCCCGACGTGCGGCAGGATGGCCAGCGAATCGAGCACGTGGTGTGAAATCGCCTGTTCCGGGTCGCGCAGGGCGGTCAGGTTGTATGTCTTGTTCCACTTGAGCAGCAGGTCGCGGAAGGCGAGCAGTTTGTCCTGTTGTTCGGCGGAGAGGGCGAGTCCGAGTTCGGCCAGGCCGCTGGCGAGGCGGGTGGCGCTCATGCGGCTTCCGACAGCTTGTGCCGTTTGAGGTGGATGAGCAGCAGCGAGACGGCGGCCGGCGTGATGCCCTGGATGCGCGAGGCCTGGCCGATGGTCTGCGGCTTGTGCAGGTTGAGCTTCTGCTTGACTTCGTTGGACAGGCCGGGGACCGTGGCGTAATCGAGATCGGCCGGCAGCGCCGTGTTCTCGTAGCTGGCCGACTTGGCAACCTCTTCGGCCTGGCGGTCGATGTAGCCCTGGTATTTGGCCGAGATCTCGAGTTGCTCGACGACCAGCGGATCGGTCTGGGCCTCGCCGGCGCCGGGCAGGGTCAGCAGGCTGTGGTAGCTGACTTCGGGGCGGCGCAGTAGTTCGAACAGGTTGTATTCGTGGTCGATGGTCTTGCCCAGGACGCGGATGCAGTCTTCGGCCGGGGTGATTTTCGGATTGACCCAGGTGGTCTTCAGGCGCTCCTGTTCGGCGGCGATGGCGTCGCGCTTCTTGCAGAAGGCATCCCAGCGGGCGTCGTCGACCAGGCCGAGTCGGCGGCCCTGCTCGGTCAGGCGCAGGTCGGCATTGTCCTCGCGCAGGCTGAGGCGGTATTCGGCGCGGCTGGTGAACATCCGGTAGGGGTCGGAAACGCCGCGCGTGATGAGGTCGTCGACCAGCACGCCGAGATAGGCTTCGTTGCGCTTCGGGCACCAGCCGTCCAGGCCCCTGACGTAGCGCACGGCGTTGATGCCGGCGAGCAGGCCCTGCGCGGCGGCTTCTTCGTAACCCGTCGTGCCGTTGATCTGGCCGGCAAAGAAGAGCCCGTGGATGGCCTTGGTTTCCAGCGTGTCCTTGAGGCCGCGCGGATCGTAGAAGTCGTATTCGATGGCGTAGCCAGGGCGCAGGATGTGTACGTTCTCCAGGCCGCGGATCGAGCGGACCAGTGCCAGCTGGATGTCGAAGGGCAGGCTGGTGGATACGCCGTTCGGGTAGATTTCGTGCGTCGTCAGGCCTTCCGGTTCGAGGAAGACGTTATGGCGATCCTTGTCGGCGAAGCGGTGGATCTTGTCTTCGATCGACGGGCAGTAGCGCGGCCCGACGCCTTCGATGACGCCGGTGTACATCGGCGACCGGTCCAGCCCGCTGCGGATGATGTCGTGCGTCCGCTCGTTGGTTTCGGTGATCCAGCACGGCCGCTGCTTCGGGTGCTGCGCGGCGTTGCCGAGGAAGGAGAAGACTGGCAGGGGATCGTCCGAGTGCTGCTCTTCCATGACTGAAAAATCGATGGTCTTGCCATCGAGGCGCGGCGGCGTGCCGGTCTTCAGGCGGCCTTGGGGCAGCTTGAGCTCTTTGAGGCGCGCCGCCAGCGACACCGACGGCGGATCGCCCATGCGGCCGCCGGTGTAGTTTTCCAGACCGACATGGATCTTGCCGTTCAGGAAGGTGCCGGCGGTGAGGACCACAGCCTCGGCCAGGAAGCGGATGCCGAGCTGGGTGACGGCGCCACGCACCGTGTCGCCTTCGACGATCAGGTCGTCGCACGCCTGGGCGAAGAGGGTCAGGTTGGGCTGGTTTTCCAGGCGCGTACGGATGGCCTGTTTGTACAGTACGCGGTCGGCCTGGGCGCGGGTGGCGCGGACGGCCGGGCCTTTCGAGGCGTTCAGGATGCGGAACTGGATGCCGGCTTCGTCGGTGGCGGCGGCCATCGCGCCGCCCAGCGCATCGACTTCGCGCACCAGATGCCCCTTGCCGATGCCGCCGATCGATGGGTTGCAGCTCATGGCGCCCAGCGTATCAAGGTTGTGGGTCAGCAACAGCGTGTTTGCTCCCGCCCGGGCTGCGGCCAGCGCGGCCTCGGTGCCGGCGTGACCGCCGCCGACGACGATGACATCGAAACGGGTGGGATAGAGCATGGGCGGCTTTGTTGCGGTGCAGTATCGGGCCGCTGATTTTACGTCAGGTCGCTGAAAAATCACAGATTTATCAGTCCTTGCCGTGCCATCCGACACGGTGCCGGCGGCTATTGGGGGGGGCATCCGTATCCCGTCGCCAATCTGTTCGACGCCCTCTTTTTTGAGGCCGTTGGAGCCGTGCTAGCCCGGAAATTTCACCAGCAGGCGCAGGCCGTCATTTCTGAGGGGGCGAGGGCTTG
>OFCW01000116.1_pt1 | contig 32787 bp, 32 predicted proteins | sample 1520951 | NCBI WGS metagenome assembly OFCW01 (sample SAMEA4349680, study PRJEB24078) | microbial mat metagenome | biome: Terrestrial Biome; feature: Habitat; material: Microbial Mat | place: India | collected 2012-06-12 | depth 10 m | reverse complement strand
TCGGTCAGCTCGGCCATCTCCGTCAGCGCCTCGCCCTTCAGGCCCGCCGTCAGCGCGCCGAGCGGATAGACATGCGCCTGATTCAGGCCCTTGGCGCGGTGCTTGAGCATTTCGACCAGCCCCGGCTCGTCGAGCACCGGGTCGGTATCGGGCGGGCAGACCAGGCTGGTGACGCCGCCCTGCATCGCCGCCTGCATCTCCGATTCCAGCGTCGCCTTGTATTCGTAACCCGGCTCGCGCAAGCGTGCGCTCAGGTCGACCAGGCCGGGCGCCACCACCAGGCCGCTCGCATCGATTGTCTTGCTGGCGGAAAAACCTGCCGGCGCCTCCCCGATGCCGACCACCTTGCCGGCGGCGATGTACACATCCTTTTGCGCATCGATGCCGTTGGCCGGATCGATCAGCCGGCCATTCTTGATATGGATTTTCATTGATTAATTTCCCGCCAAAATACTCATCACCGCCATGCGCACCGCTATGCCGAAGGTCACCTGCGGCAGGATCACCGCCTGCGCACCGTCCGCCACCGCGGAATCGATTTCGACGCCGCGGTTCATCGGGCCAGGGTGCATCACGATCGCATCCGGCTTGGCCAGCGCCAGCCGTTCCGGTGTGAGGCCATAGCTCTTGAAGAATTCCTGCGCGGACGGCAACAAGGCGCCGCTCATGCGCTCGTTCTGCAGTCGCAGCATGATGATCACGTCGACGCCTTTCAAGCCTTCGTTGATGTCGGTGAAGACACGCACCCCCATCTGCTCCAGCCCGCCCGGCAACAGAGTGCGCGGGCCGATCGCGCGCACTTCCGGCACGCCCAGCGTGGTCATGGCGTGAATGTCGGAACGCGCAACCCGGCTGTGCAGGATGTCGCCCACGATGGCGACGGTGAGATTGGTGAAATCCTTCTTGTAGTGGCGGATGGTGTACATGTCGAGCAAGCCCTGCGTCGGATGCGCATGGCGGCCGTCGCCGGCATTGACCACATGTACGTGCGGCCGGTTGGTGTCGCTCAGGTGCTTGGCGATCAGGTAGGGCGCGCCCGATTGCGAATGGCGGACGACGAACATGTCGGCGTGCATGGCGGCCAGGTTGTCGATCGTGTCGAGCAGGGATTCGCCCTTGCTGGTGCTCGACGCCGAGATGTTCAGGTTGATCACGTCGGCCGACAGGCGCTTGGACGCGATCTCGAAGGTGGTGCGGGTGCGTGTCGAGTTCTCGAAGAACAGGTTGAACACGCTTTTGCCGCGCATCAGCGGCACCTTCTTCACTTCGCGGTCGCTCACGCTGACGAAGGACGAGGCGGTGTCGAGGATGTGCGTGATGATCGCCTTGGGCAATCCTTCGATCGTGAGCAGATGCTGCAGCTCACCGTTCTTGTTCAGTTGCGGGTTAAGCATGTTCCACCGTCAGGGAGAAGCGGCCGTCGCCGGCGCGTTGCAGTACGAGATGCTGGTCATTGGGAAGGGGCACGCTGTCGGCGACAAAATCGGCCGCGATGGGCAGCTCGCGCCCGCCACGGTCGACCAGCGCGGCCAGCATGATCCGCGCCGGCCGGCCGTAATCGAACAACTCATTGATCGCGGCGCGCGTGGTGCGGCCGGTATAGAGCACGTCGTCCACCAGCACAATGGTCGCCCCCTCCACCTCGAACGGGATCTGGGTCGGCTTGACCTCGGCATGCAAGCCTTTTTCCGCATAGTCGTCACGATAGAACGAGACGTCGATATAGCCCAGTCGGTCCTTCAACTGCAGCTCGTCGGCCAGCCGCTCGGCCAGCCAGGCGCCGCCGGAATAGATGCCGACGATGGCGAGGTTCTGTGCATTGGCAAGGCCGGCTTTGACGCGTTGCGCGAGCACCTGGTACAGGGCTTCGGCGTCGAAATCAGGATTCGGCATAGTCATTGAAGTATTGTTGCAAAATGATTGCGGCAGCTTCGGCGTCGATCAGCTGGCCGCGCTGCCCGGAGATGACGGCGGAGGAATAGCGTTCGTCGACCAGCACGGTGGCCACGCCAAAACGCCCGTTCAACTGATTGGCGAAGCGGCGGCAGCGCACGGTCATCTCGTGCTCGGCGCCGTCCGGATGACGCGGCAGGCCCACGACACAGGTTTTCGGCTGCCATTCCCTGATGAGCGCGGCCAGCACGGCGAACTTCGCGTCGTTGGTGGGCGCGGTGATGACGGTCAGCGGCTGCGCCTGTTTGAGCAAAGTATTGCCGACGGCAACGCCGATGCGCTTCAGGCCGAAATCGAAACCAAGCACCGTTTCCACTCAGGACTCACGCATGCCCTGCATCGCCGGCCAGCGTCGTCGGATCGATGCCCAGCAACTTCATTGCTGCGGCAAAACGCTCCGGGAGCGGCAAGTCGAAAATAATGGCGGGGTCGGCGCGGACCGTCAGCCAGCCGTTGCGCGCGATTTCCTCTTCCAGCTGCCCGGCGCTCCAGCCGGAACAGCCGAGCGTCACCAGCAGGCGCTGCGGCCCGTTGCCGGCAGCGACGGTTTCCAGCACATCCTTGGAGGTCGTCAGCGCGATCTCGTCGGTGACCTTCATCATCGACTGATACGCGCCGTGCGGCATGTGCAGCACGAAGCCGCGTTCGACCTGGACCGGCCCGCCGAACAGCACCGGCTTGTTGCCGATGGGCGCCCTGCCGGGAACATTTTCCAGCGTGAGTTCCACGCGCTCGAACAGCACGTCCATCGTCATGTCGGTCGGCTTGTTGATGATCACGCCGAGCGCTCCCTCGGCATTGTGCTCGCATAGATAAACGACGGCGCCGCCGAAAATCGGGTCGAGCATGGACGGCATGGCAATCAGAAAATGATCGGCGAGATTGAGCTGGACGGCAGGCGCAGCGCCGGACGCGGAGGACAAATCAGGCGTGTCCCGGGAGGAACCGGGCGGAGAGCGGAACGAGCCGATCTTGCTCGCTTTCTTGCTTGCTTTCACCATACTGAGCATTTTAACAGTTTTGTCGGCGCGCCCTTCAAAAACAAAGGCCCGCATCGCGGCGGGCCTTTGTTCATGCGGGGCAAACCGGCATCAGGCAACCGGCGCTTCCTTGTTCACATACCCGGCGATCAGCCTCAGCAACTCTTCTTCCTGATAAGGCTTGCCGAGATACTCGTTGACGCCGAGTTCCAGCGCATAGTTCCGGTGCTTGGCGGCGGTACGCGAGGTAATCATGATGATCGGAATATGACGCGTCCGCTCATCGTCGCGCACGTTGCGCGTCAGGTCGAAACCATCCATGCGCGGCATTTCGATGTCGACCAGCATGACGTCCGGCGTCACCGCCTGCAAATGTTCCAGCGCATCCACGCCGTCCTTGGCCAGCACCACCTGGTAGCCCTCGCGCGCCAACAGGCGCTGGGTCACGCGGCGCACCGTCAGCGAGTCATCCACCACCATCACGATGTGTTGCCGGCGCAAGCCCTGGACCGGTTCCGCATGTGGTACGGGCGGGGACGGCTCATGGGCGGTCATTTCCGCCACCGCGCCCATGTTTTCCGGGGCATCGGACGGCAGGATGCGCGGCGCGCGCACGTTGTCGTGCGCTGCACGCTGGGCCAGCGGCACCGGGTTGAGAATCAGCACGATGTCACCGGAACCGAGCACCGTTGCGCCGGCAATGCCGATCATGCGCGCCAGCTGCGGTCCAATGTTCTTGACCACCACTTCGCGGTTGCCGATCACTTCGTCGACATGGATTGCCACGCGGTCGCTGCCGCTCTTCAGAATCAGGAGCGGCGAATAATGCTGCGACGCGGGCGACGCCGCGGTATCGCCCAGCAGCGCCGGCAGGTAGTACATCGGCACGCGCACGCCCTGCCAAACCACGGAGCCGTCGTTGTAGGCGGCGGTCAGCGCATTGGTCTTGAGATGCTGCACCTGTTCCACCAGCACGGACGGCACCGCATAGGTCTTGCCGCCGGTAGACAGCAGTACCACCTGGGTCACCGCCAGCGTCAGCGGCAGGTGAATCGTGAAGCGCGTGCCCTTGCCCGGCTCGGACCAGGTCGACACCCGTCCGCCCAGCGCCGCCGCCTCGGAACGGACCACGTCCATGCCGATGCCGCGGCCGGCCAGTTCGGTCACCTGTTCGGCGGTCGAGAAACCCGGATGGAAGATCAGGTCCCTGACCTCCTCATCCGACGGCTCGCCGTCGCCGGCCAGCAGACCGACGCGCCGCGCCTTGTCGCGGATGCGGGCGACATCCAGGCCCTGACCGTCGTCCGAGAACTGGATCACGACCTCGTTGCCTTCCTGCCGGATTTCGACCAGCAGTTCGCCGGTCTCGCTCTTGCCGGCGGCGCGGCGCGCTTCACGCGATTCGATGCCATGCGCCACCGCATTGCGCAGCAGATGCTCGAACGGGCCGGTCATCTTTTCCAGCACGCCGCGGTCGATTTCCACCGCGCTGCCGCGGATATCGAGGTTAACCCGCTTGTCGACTTCCTTTGCCGCCTGGCGCGTGACGCGGAACAGGCGTTCGGAAATGCTGGCGAACTGCACCATGCGCACGCGCATCAGGTCCTGCTGCAGCTCGCGCGTCAGACGCGCCTGGGCGATCAGGTCGCCGGCGGCACTGTCGAGCGTGCGCGACAGGTTCTGGTGCACCGAGCTGACGTCGTTGACGCTCTCGGCCATCATGCGGGTCAGTTCCTGCAGCCGGGTGAAGCGGTCGAATTCGAGCGGGTCGAACTCGCGGTCCGCCGACGAGCCCATGTGCGAGGCGATCTGCGTTTCCGCCTGCATTTCGATTTCACGCAGTTGGCCGCGCAGGCGCGACACGTTTTCCGTCAGTTCGGACAGCGACTGGCGCAAGGCGCCGACTTCCGTCTCCAGCTTGGAACGGGAAATGGATACCTCACCGGCCTGGTTCACCAGGCGGTCGAGGATGTCGGCGCGCACCCGCACCAATTGGGCAGGCGCTGCGGGCGTGGCGACGGCGCGTGCGGTCGGAATCGGCGTCGGCACCAGCTTGCCGGACTGCAGCGGCATGAGCGGCGCCAGGACCACCGGCTCCGGCGCGGCGGCCTGGTTCTCGTCGCCGGTACGCGCCGGCAGTGCCACATCGGCGATGGCTGCATGGACCGGTGCCGCTGCCTGCGGATTCTGCAAATGCTCGAACATTTGCAGCCCCTGGTCGTAGCGCTGCAGCAGGTCTTCCAGCGCCAATACCGAGGGCGTGCCGATGTGCATCAGGTTTTCGACACGTGTCTCCATGTCGTGCAAATGCTGGCCGAGCGCCATCGCGCCGGCCATGCGCGCACTGCCCTTCAGCGTGTGCAGCTGGCGCAACAGCGCCTGCGGCGCCTCGCCATTGCCGGGCTGCTCCTGCCAGGAGCGCAACACCGTTCCCATCTGGGGAAAGATGTCGCGCCCTTCCTCGAAGAACACCGGCAGCAGGTCGGCGTCGAGTTCATCCTTGGGCAGCGGCACGGCATTCACGGGCACTTCGCCTTCACCGGCAAAAACCGGCTCGGCGAAAGGCGTGCTTTCCGCTTCAGTCGGAACGGGCAAGGTGGCGGCAGGCTCCGGTTCCGGCTCGGATTGTTCGTCCGCCGGCAACACATCGAACGCGACCGGCTTCTCCGCGCGCTGTTCAATATCCTGCAGCATGCTGCGCAACAGGCGGGCAAACTCCGGCTGGTAGGCCGGCATTTCGCCCAAAGCGAATTTCTGCAGCATCAGCTTGAGCCGCTCGACGCTTTGTTCCAAGGTGTCGAATTCATGCGGCAGGACGGGCACCGGCTTGCGCGACAGCAGTTGCAGCACCATTTCCAGCGCATGCGCCGCTTCCTGCAAGGAAGTGAAGCCGACGGTGGCGGAGCTGCCCGCGAGCGAATGCGCGGCATGCACCGACTGGACGCTGACCTCGCGCTCGGGTTCATGCCGCCATTCGGCGATATCGCGCGCCAGGATTCTGACCAGTTCGTCCGTCTCGGCCAGATAAATATTGTAGAGAGGAACGCTGATTTCCAGGTCGCCGATACGCTTGACGTTGTCGTTCGGCTTGACCTCCGGCGCCTGCAAGGTCGGGAACTCGATGACTTCCGCAGTGGGCGCCGCCGGCGCCGCGACGGGTGCGGACGGCGCCGAAATTTCCGCAGCAGGCGACTCCATCGGCGCAATCTCCGTGGCTGCCGGCTCGAACATCGCCAGGTCGGCATCGGATAACTGGACCTCTTCCGCCACGGGCAGGTCCGGCAGTGCCTCCGGCATCGGCTCGCCCTGGCCATCGGCCACGGCAAGCGATGCTGCCTCGATCAGTTCTTCCGGCAGATCCGGCGCCGGTTCCGGTTCGGATTCCGGCTCCGGCAGCGCGTCCGCTACAGGCGGTTCTGCCGGCGCGGCATCTTCCGCAGCCTGCGGCGCCGGGGCGCCGTCCTCAAACACGAAGCTGCCGCCGGCCTTCACGCGTTCGGCTGCCGCCACCAGCGCATGCTGGGTCTGCGCCGACCTGCCGGATTCCTTCAGGTCCTGCACCCAGGCGCCGAGTATGTCGGCCGCCTTTTCCAGCAATGCATACAGGTCGGCATCGCCGCCGCGCCCGTCGGCCAGACGCAGGTTCAGCACCTGTTCGATGCTCCAGGCCGCTTCGCCGAAGGCCACCAGCCCGACCATGCGGCTGCTGCCCTTGAGCGTGTGGAAGGAGCGCCGCAGCGTGGTCAGGTGTTCCTGATTGTGCGGCGCGTTGCGCGACTCGGGCAGGGTCTGGCTGACCGCGCCCAGCACCTCTTCCGCCTCCAGCAGGAAGATTTCGAGCAGTTCCGCGTCGATCGCTTCCTCGCTTTCCGGCGCCACGACCTGAGGCAAGGGGGCGGGCGCGGGCTGCACCGGCGCCGCCGCCGAAATGATCTTGTCCAGTGCTTCCTGCGAAGCCGAACCGTCCTGCCGCTCCAGAAGTTCGATGCCGGCCCGCACGACGTCGGTGGCTTCCGGCATGTCGACCAGGGCGGCGTCGAGCCGGATCTGCTCCAGCGATTCCTTGAACTGTTCCTGCAACACGGGGTTGTCGGGCTGCGCGGTGAGCGACCTGGCCAGCTCGGCGGTCTGGCGCTGATGCTGCGCCAGCTCGTGCTCCACCGTCTGCACGGCGGATGTGGATTGCGCGGTAGCCTCCGGCTGCGCAGGCACTTCCACGTCCAGTTCGGCGTCGGCGGCGGAGGGTTTCGGTTCGATCAGATTGGCACGAAAGGAGCAGCTCCGTTCATCGAACGAAAAGCGCTTTTTCGCGCTATCCGGCTGGTGCTGCAAGGTTTCGATGAAGAAGCTGAGCGCGCCGACGTTTTGCGCGACCTGCTGGAATTCCTGCTCGGCCGGCGGCTGGTCCTCCCCGGCCGACGCGAAGCGCCGCACCGCATCCCGCGTATGCTCGACGGTGCGCGCCGCATCTTCCTGATCGAGCACGGCGAGCGCGCCTTCGATCTGGTGCAGCATGGTATCGAGCTGGCCCAAGGGATCGCGCTGCGACGGGTCCCGGAAGTACTCGTCGAGCATCTTTTCGACCTGGCGCAGGCTGGCCTGCATTTCGCCCGCCAGCGCCGCCACCGTCTGCCGCTGCTGCGCCTCGCGCGACATGTCGTCGAGCCAGGGCGCGGCCTCGGCCGGCGCTTCGCCCGCCACCACGGCCAGCAGGCGGGCGGTCATCGCATCGGCGCGTTCGGCAAAGTTTTCCGGCAGGCGGTTGATGTTGTTCAGCGCATTTTCGACAAACAGCAGGCTGGTCGCCATTTCCAGGCCGAGCGCGTCGCCCGGCTTCGCATGCGCGGCATGGCGTGCGATTCCCTTGAGCTCGCGCAGCAGCTTGGTCAGCGGCGGCGCGTTCAGCCTGGAACCGGCATCGGCCAGCATGCGCATTTCGTGCTCGAACGATTCGGCCACGCTGGCGTCGCCGCCGGCAATCCGGTTCCACAAATTCTTCGCCTGCGACAGCCGCTCCTTGGCGGCGGCCAGGGCATCGACGTCGATCTGGCCGTAGCGCTTCTGGTCGTAATCGGCCGGCACCATGCCGTCCAGGCGGTAGGCGGCGCGGATCTGCTGCGCGCGCGGAGAAGGATTTTTCGTCTTCGCGATGAAGAACAAGGCGTCGCGCAGCAGCCGCTCGGCGATGCTGGACGATCCTTGCGACAAGCGCCGGATCTGCAGGTTGATGCGCGCGAACAGCTGCTTGACGTAGATTTCGTTCTCGATCTGGCCGGCCGCCACCGCTTCCGCGAAGCCGTGCATCACCCACCAGAAGCTGCGGGCCTGCTGCTGGCTTTGCATGCGCTCGATCTCGCCCACCAGATCGCGCATGGCCGCCGCGGTGGCGCGCTCGGCGGCCGGGTCCGAGCTCTTCAGGAACGGCAGCAGCGCCTTTTCATAGCGCTTGCGCATGCTGGCATATTGCTCGGGCGCGGCAGCGGGCACCGGTTCGGTGATCGGCAGCTGCGGACGGATCGCCAGGTTGGGGAAGAACAGGTCGGCCGGATGAATGCGCTCCGCCCCGCGCGCTTCCAGCAAGGCACGGTAGTACGGAAACAGGCGCACCGGCTGGTGCGGCATGCCGGACAGGAGTTCGTCCAGGTATTCGATCAATGCCGTATAGCCGTTGCCGATGGCGTTCGCCAGATCGGAACCGAGTTGAAGCTGGCCGGCGTCGACACGATCGAGCAAGTCCTCGACGGTTTCGGTGATGATGGCGACACCGTCGACATCGACGATCTGCAGTGCGCCGTGCGCCTGGTGCAGATAACTTTTCGCGTGGCGCAGCGAGGTCGCCTGCGCTTCCGCATCCTGCGCGACCGCTTCCTGCAGCGCGGTCCTGGAACGATTGAGTGCCTCGCGAATTTCGCCCATCACCCAGGACAGCGGTCCGGTGTCGAAGTCCCGGGCGCCTTGCGGTGAGGCGGAAGAAGGGGTAGTCATGACTGCCTCGCGGTTCAAGAGGCGGCATGCCGGAACATCGGCAAGCCGCCAAGCATCACTAGAGAGCCTGTGCAGGCCGACAATGGATCAGGATCAGGCAGTCACGCGGAAACGTGACACCGAGTTCTTGAGCTCTTCGGCCAGCTTCGACAGTTCGCGAATCGACTCCGCCGTCTGCTGGGTACCCTGCTGCGTCTGCTCGGTCACCGTCAGGATGTTTTGAATGCTCTGCGCCACGCCGTTGGCGGAAGTCGCCTGCTGCTCGGTTGCGGCGGAAATGCTCTGGATCAGGTCCGCCAGGCGGTTCGACACGCTGCGGATCTCCGCCAGCGCGGCGCCTGCCGCGTCGGACAGCTTGGCGCCTTCCACCACGCCCTGGGTCGACTTTTCCATCGCCGCCACCGCGTCATGGGTATCGGTCTGAATCGTGCGCACCAGCGCACCGATCTGCTTGGTCGCCTCGCCGGAACGTTCCGCCAGGCGCTGCACTTCTTCCGCAACCACCGAGAAGCCGCGGCCCGCTTCGCCGGCCGAGGCGGCCTGGATGGCGGCGTTCAGCGCCAGCACGTTGGTCTGTTCGGTAATGTCGGAAATCAGTTCGGTGATTTCGCCGATCTCCTGCGAGGATTCGCCCAGGCGCTTGATTCGCTTCGAGGTTTCCTGGATCTGCTCGCGGATTTCGTTCATGCCCTTGATCGCGTCTTCCACCGCCTTCGCGCCCTGCTCCGCGGCGCTCACCGACTGGCGCGCCACCTCGGCGGATTCGTTGGCGGACTTGGAAACATCGGTAATCTGGGCAGCCATTTCCAGCACCGCCTGGCCGGTTTCCTGAATCTCGCGCGACTGTTTCTGCGAAGCGATCAGGAGCTCGTTCGAAATGTTCTCGGCCTGGGTGGATGCGGAAGTCACCTGCTCCGCCGTCTTTGTCACGCGGCCGACCAGGCCGCGCAGTTCTTCCACCGTGTAGTTCACCGAGTCGGCGATGGCGCCGGTGATGTCTTCCGACACCGTTGCCTGCACCGTCAAGTCGCCGTCCGCCACTTCCTGCAGTTCGTTCATCAGGCGCAGAATCGCGGCCTGGTTCTGGTCGTTGGCGCGCTTGGCTTCCTCTTCCTGGCGCAACGCCTGCAGACGCTGCTCTTCCGCTTCCTGGCGGCGCTGCTCCGCTTCCTTGGTGCGGTTGCGGCTGTCCTGCAGCAGGACCAGCGCGATGCCGACCGCGGAAACCAGGGACATCAGTGCAAAAACCATCATCAGCCAGAACGACCAGTGCAGCGAGTCTTCCTCGGCGCGGTAGGATTTCTGCAGATTGGTGATGCGCTGCTTGAGGCTTTCATTCTCGGCGAAGATCAGCTGCTCGGCCTGTTTCGCGGCGATGAAGTTCTGCAGGTTGCCGAGGATGGACGCCACGGATTTCTGGTATTCCGCGAACGCGTTCTTCAGTTCGGTCAGCTTTTCGCGCGTATCCGGATCGGTGGTGGCCGGCAGGCGCAGCACTTCGCTGCCGTTCAAGAAGCCTTCGGTAATATCGCGGAAGGTATTGGTATCCTTGCCCAGCAGGAAGGCGGTTTCCGGGTTAACGCCTTCCGAGGTCAGGAATTCGTTGGCGCTGCGGCCCAGGCGCTGGGTCAGCATCACCAGCTGGCCGGCGGCCGAAATCTCGCGCGGAGACGCGCCGGCCTGCGCCTTGAGGGTGGCGATCTGCTCGGTCAGTTCCAGCAGGGTCGGCGACAGCTCGTTCAGCTTTTGCAGCGTGGTGCCGAAGCCGGTCAATTCCTTTTTCATCTTCAGGATGGTTTCGGCCGCCTTGTCGGAATTGCTCCAGACCTTCTGGGTTTCCTTCAGCATCGCCTCCATCTCGGCATTGGGAGCCGCGATCTCGCGGCCCTGATACTCGCCGCCTTTGGCCAGCACGGTCAGGTCGCGGTTGAATTCCTTGCGGCTTTCCTCCAGCTGCTTGAACGCTTCCGGGTTGCCCTGGATCGCATTCGGCGCGGCCTTGCCGATACGCTGCGAGTGCATCAGCGCGTCACCGGCGATCTGGGTCTGCGTCGCCGCCAGGATCGAGTGGTTGGAGTTGAGCCACACGAAGGCGGCGCTCAGCACCAGCGAACCGCCCAGCGCCATCAGCAGGACACGCACCTGCTCCTGCAGCGGCAGCGTGCCGATCAGCGGCAGGCGGATGTCGCCGGTCTTCTGCAGTGCGTCGCCGATGAAGGTCGCATTCGGGTTGCGCATGACGGTCGTCTCGGTCAGCTTCGGCATACCGATAACGGATTCCGTTGCGGCGTCCAGGACCGTGGCAACGCCTGCCGCGTCGCCGGCTGCGCCCGGAACCTGTCCTTGCGTAGCGGTTTCCGCGGCAAGTCCTCCCTTATTGCCTTTGGAAAAGAACGGAAGATTAAACGCCATCACTGAGTCTCCTAATTGTTGTTCGGTCGCCGGTCGTCAACGGCTTACAGTCCGACATGCAAAAACCGTGGATCTTGAACGATTGAAGAAAGGGTAAGTTCGGTCCAGACTTGCGAATCGCGGTCCACATGGCTTTGCGCAGCCCATGGAACGCCGGCGTCGCCAAGTTGCGGCGTCATTTCCGATACATTGCGCAAGCCCATCACGCGCGACACCAGCAGGCCGCAATTGAAGCCGAGCGCCGGCGCGAAGGCGACGATGCGGCTTTCCTTGTCGATCGGCGTGGCCGGCATGCCGGAAAAGCGCGCGAGATCGACCACGCTGATCAGGTTGCCGCGGATATTGGTCAAACCCAAAAACCAGTCCTGCGTCAGGGGCACCTTGGCAATAGTCCCGACCGAGACGATTTCGCCCGCCTCCTGCAGATTCAGCAGCCAGCGTCCTTGTCCGATCATCACGCCGAGCTGCCGGGCGTGGGCTGCGGTCCCGCTGGTTGCCGCGTGCATGCGCTCGACCAGCTGTGTCTGGAATTCGCGCAACCGGGTGCGGCGCGCCCCGGCGTCCGGCATTCTGGCAGCGATCCCGGCGTTCAGATCCGAAGTGGTTTGGGTCATGGCGAAATCAGCCGAGTGCGGCGATCTTCGACAGCAGTTCCTGCGGATCGACCGGCTTCACAATGTAGTCGCGCGCGCCCTGACGCAGGCCCCAGATACGGTCGGTTTCCTGGCCCTTGCTAGTGCAGATAATGATCGGCACATTCTGCGTCTCCGGATCCTTGGCAATCGCGCGCGTGATCTGGAAACCGTTCTGGCCCGGCATCACGACATCCATCAGGATCAGTTGCGGCTTGTCGGCCTTGACCTTGGCCAGCGCCTCTTCGCCATTCTCGGCAGTGGAAACGGAAAATCCGTTCTTGACCAGAATATCTGTAAGGAAATAGCGCTCGGTCGGGGAATCGTCAACCACGAGAATTTTTTGGATCGGCATTGTTAACCTTCATGTCGAAAAATTACTTGGCAAGCGCCTGGGCGGTGTATTCGCGCACCGTCTTGAGCAAACTGTCCTTGGTAAAAGGTTTGGTGAGATAAGCGTCGGAGCCGACCATCGCTCCACGGGCGCGGTCGAACAGGCCGTCCTTGGACGACAGCATGATGACCGGCGTGTTATGAAATTTCGCGCTCTTCTTGATCAATGCGCAGGTTTGATAACCGTCGAGCCGCGGCATCAGGATGTCGCAAAAGATCAGGGCCGGCTTGTGATCGTTCATCTTGGCCAGGGCGTCGAAGCCATCGTCGGCAAGCACGACCTGGTAGCCGGCCTGTCCCAAGAAAATTTCTGCGGAGCGACGAATCGTGCTGCTATCGTCGATCACCATGATCTTGAGACTGGCATTATCCGCTGATGTTGTCATGACGTAATCTCATTAAACTTCTGCCCAATATACGGCGCAACTGTAACAAAAAGCAAGATGCTTTAAAACAAGGTGTTACTCCCGGTTACGCCTTGCGTGGCTTTTACGCGAAACTTAACAAGATTACAACGATGAACTTTGCAAGAGGTTAAACTTAGATGGCAACCATCTCGAAGTCTTCCTTGCGCGCGCCGCATTCCGGGCAGGTCCAGTTCATCGGCACGTCTTCCCAGCGCGTGCCCGGTGCGATTCCCTCTTCGGGCAGGCCGGCCGCCTCGTCATAGACCCAGCCGCAGATCAGGCACATCCAGGTCTTGTATTCAGTCTTCGTTTCGTTATTGCTCACAGTTGGCTGCCCTTCAATCAAGTAAAATGCAAAGTCGAATATCTTAATCTACCGGCCGTGCAAAACCAAACCTCCCCCCTCATCCTGACCTTCGGCGCCACCGATCCGATCGGCGCAACCGGCATCCAGGCGGACCTCGCATCGTTCGCCGCGATGGGATGCCACGGCTTGTCGGTCGTCACCGCGCTCCTGATCGGCGATACCGCGCGCGTGGAAGACATCCAGATGATCGACACCGATTGGGTGGCCGACCAGGCGCGGGTGGTGCTGGAAGACATGCCGGTGGCGGCATTCAAGGTCGGCACGCCGGGCAGCATCGAAAGCGTCACCGCGATCGCGGAAATCGTGTCCGACTATCCCGACGTCCCGCTGATCCTCGACCCGTTCATTTCGGCCATTCCGGACCAGGGGCCGGACAGCGAGGACATGCTGGTCGCCGTGCGCGAACTGCTGATCCCGCAGGCCACTTTGTTTCTCGCCTCGGCCGTGGAACTGGCGCGTCTGGCCGAGACCTGGCGCGAACCGTCCGGCGACGACATGCTGCCGCTGGACGTCATGCGCCTGATCGACATGGGCTGCGAATACGTGTTCGTCACCGGAACGCCGTGCGACGTGCACGATGTCGCCAACTCCCTGTTCGACGGCTCCGGCCTACTGCGCCAGGACACCTGGCAGAGATTGCCTGGCTCCTTCAGCGGCGCCGGCAGCACCCTGTCCGCCACCATCGCGGCCATGCTCGCCAACGGCGTGGACGTGCCGGAAGCGGTGTTCGAAGCGCAGGAATTCACGCATGCGGCGCTGGCCAATGCGCATCGGCTTGGCATGGGCAAGCTCACGCCCGACCGCTATTTCTGGGCGCGCGAACCCGAAAGCGACGCCAACCAATAATTCCCTCTCATCATCCTCAATATATGACTTCCAGGAACGACACCCTCTTCACCCGTGCCCAGATCAGCACCCCGGGCGGCGTCAACTCGCCGGTGCGCGCATTCCGCTCGGTGGGCGGCACGCCGCGCTTCATCACGCGCGCGCAAGGCCCCTACTTCTGGGACGCGGACGACAAGCGCTACATCGACTACATCGGCTCATGGGGCCCGGCCATCGTCGGCCATGCGCATCCGGACGTGATCAAGGCGGTGCAGGAGGCGGCGGCGCGCGGCCTGTCCTTCGGCGCGCCGACCGAAGGCGAGATCGAAATGGCGGAGGAAATCTGCCGCATCCTGCCGTCGGTCGAACAGGTGCGCCTGGTGTCGTCCGGCACCGAGGCGGCGATGAGCGCCTTGCGCCTGGCGCGCGGCGCGACCGGACGCGACAAGGTCATCAAATTCGAGGGCTGCTATCACGGCCATGCCGATTCGATGCTGGTAAAAGCCGGCAGCGGCCTGCTCACCTTCGGCAATCCGACCTCGGCCGGCGTGCCGGAAGACTTCGCCAAGCACACGCTGGTGCTCGACTATAACGATGCGCAGCAGCTGGAAGACGTGTTCGCGAAGATGGGCAGCGAGATCGCCTGCGTGATCGTGGAACCGGTGGCCGGCAACATGAATCTGGTGCGCGCCAAGCCGGAATTCCTGCAGACGATGCGGCGCCTGTGCACGCAGCATGGCGCGGTGCTGATTTTCGATGAAGTGATGTGCGGCTTCCGCGTCGGCCTGGGCGGCGCGCAAACCCTGTACGGCATCACGCCGGACCTGACCGTGATGGGGAAAGTCATCGGCGGCGGCATGCCGGTGGCGGCCTTCGGCGGACGCAAGGATTTGATGAAACACCTGGCGCCGCTCGGCCCGGTCTACCAGGCCGGCACCCTGTCCGGCAACCCGGTCGCGGTGGCGGCCGGCATGGCGACCCTGAAACTGATCCAGGCGCCCGGCTTCTACGACTCCCTGACGGCGCAGACCGCGAAGCTGGTGCAAGGCTTGTCGGCGGCGGCCAGGGGAGCGGGAATTCCGTTCTGCGCCGATGCGGTGGGCGGCATGTTCGGCCTGTATTTCGCGCCGAGCATTCCGGGCAGCTATGTGGAGATGATGGCCTGTGACAAGGCAAGGTTCAACGCCTTCTTCCATGCGATGCTGGACGAAGGCGTTTACCTGGCGCCGTCCGCGTTTGAAGCGGGGTTCGTGTCAGCGCAACACGACGATGCGGTGATCGATGCGACCATTGCCGCTGCGCGCAAGGCGTTTGCCGCGCTGAGCTAGGCGTCCGGTGCCGTGTCCGGGGGCGCGGCGCCCGGACATGGCAAGCATCAGAGCCAGCCGCGCCGGCGGAAGTACCAGAACGGAACGACGGCGCTGGCCACCATCAGCCCCAAGGCGAACGGATAGCCGAAATCCCACTGCAATTCCGGCAGAATCCGGAAGTTCATGCCGTAGATGCTGGCGATCAGCGTCGGCGGCAGGAAGGCGACCGAGGCCACCGAGAAGATCTTGATGATCTTGTTCTGGTTGATGTTGATGAAGCCGACGGTGGCATCCATCAGGAAGTTGATCTTGTCGAACAGGAAGGCGGTGTGGCCGTCGAGCGATTCGATATCGCGCAGGATCTGCCGCGCCTCCTCGAACTGTTCCGAATTCAGCAGGCGGCCGCGCATCAGGAAGCTCACCGCGCGCCGCGTATCCATCATGTTGCGCCGGATGCGCCCGTTCAAGTCTTCTTCCTGCGCGATCGCATTGAGCGCGGCGGCCGCATCCTGGTCGTTCAACTCCTTTTGCAGCACGCGGCGGCTGACGTCTTCCAGGCTTTGATAGATGCCTTCCAGCGCATCCGCCGAGTACTCGGCGTCCGTCGCGTACAAATCGAGCAGCACATCCTTGTAATCCCCGATCGACCCGGGCCGGGAACGCGCGCGCATGCGCACCAGGCGGAATACCGGCAGGTCGTCGGTATGCATCGAAAACAGCATGTTTTTGGCGAGGATGAAGGCGACTGTCACGACCCGCGACGGGCCGTTGTCCTCCTCCAGCAGGAAATCCGTGCGCAGATGCAGGTCGCCGTTTTCCGCCTCATAGTAACGGGCGGACGCCTCGATATCCTTGACTTCGTCTTCGCCGGGCAGGGTCACGCCGTAGATGCTCTTGACCCAGGCGCGCTCCTCGTCGCTCGGGTCGGTCAGATCGACCCATACCGGAGCCGTGCTTTCCAGGTCTTGCCTGCTCTCGATGTAGACCTGATTCAGCCGCCCATTCTGCAAGACGAATACATTAATCATGTGCTCTCCCGGCCGCGCATGCGGTTACCAGCACGGCCCTCCCGCAGAGGATATCCGCGGGTCGATTGATTTACAGGGAGCGCGGCCAATAGATGGTCTGGATGGTCTGGACGCGCCGCCCGCCGATTCGGCGAGTGGCGCTTCGGGATGGCTTGCCGCTAAAGCACTATCTCGCCGATGGATTGTCCGCCGATGGCTGACAAGTTGTACTGGGACTACCCAAGTCGGGTCTCCGGAAACAAAAACAGCGCAAGTGTACTGATAACGATAGCGGCAGGCAAGGGCAATCAGCGGCGGTCAACAGCAATATTTTCATTGCGCTTCCCACAGCCGAAATCCTAACGCTGCACCGCCCTTTCGATCATCTTTTCCTGCAAGGTTTCCGGTCCGTTTGTCTGCGGCGCGGCCGGGGCAGGCTGCGGCGCTTCGAAGCCTTTCGTATCCGGCAGTTCGAGCTTGCGGCTGGTCGGATTGCCGGCACCGCACTCCACATTGGAATACATCACCTTGCCATCGACGACGCACTTGCGGATTTCGGCGGATTGCGGGCGGCTTGCTTGTGCCGCCGCCCGCTGCAGTCCTTGCCCGGCATCGCTGCGCGTCACGCGCTGCCAGGTTTCGCCGAACAGATTGCGCTCGTGGCGCATCGACAGCAATACGCCAACCGCGCCCAGAGTCACGACGCCGATGAGCACTGCCGCCCAGAACAGGCTCAGTTCTCCGCGCTGGTATTTCATTCTCATATCAAGGAAGCTCCGCTGCGCCCATGCGGCGCAGGATCAGGCTGGTGCGGCGGGCCAGATAGGGCGAAGCCCGGTTCTTGTCGTAATAGCGCGGCCGCGGCAGCATGACGGCAAGGCGCGCCGCCTGCGCCGGACCGAGGTTGGCGGCGGACGTGCCGTAGTAGTGCTGGGCCGCCGCCTCGGCGCCGAACACGCCGGTGCCCCATTCGACCACATTCAGGTAGATCTCGAAGATGCGCTCCTTATCCATCAGATATTCGAGCATATAGGTGATCACGATTTCCTGCCCCTTGCGCAGGTAGCTGCGCTCGCCCGACAGGAACAGGTTCTTCGCCAGTTGCTGGGTGATGGTGGAGCCGCCGGCGACCACCTTGCCCTTTTTCGTGTTTTTCTCGTAGGCGCGCTGCAGGGCATCCCAGTCGACGCCCTCATGCTCGGAGAAATTCGAATCCTCGGCGGCGATGATGGCGCGTTTCAGATGATTGGAGATGCGGGCGTACGGTATCCACTTGTGCTGCAGCTGCGCCTCCGGGTTCTTCTCGCGCAGCACGGAAAGCTGGTGGCGCATGAAGCTGGTCGATTCCGGATTGTGGTCCACCCACCACCAGATCTGGATGAAGAAATACAACTGCATCACCAGCACGAACAGCACCGGCAGGATGACAAGCCACAGCAACAGCTTGCGCAGCTTATTCATGCCGATCCGAGCGCCGCGCGCAGTTCGGCGTACACCGGTGCGGTATCGGGCCGCACGCCGCGCCAGACGAAGAAGGCTTCGGCGGCCTGCTCCACCAGCATGCCGAGCCCGTCGCGCGTCACTGCCCCGTGGCTGGCGGCGAAGCGCATGAAGACGGTGGGCTCGGCGCCATACATCATGTCGTAGGCAAGCGCATCCGCGCCGAACACGGCCGGCGCCAGCGGCGGAAGATCGGCCGTCAGGCTGGCGGAAGTGGCGTTGATGACGATATCGAAAGGCTCCTGCAGGGCGTCGAAGGAACGCGAGCTCACGTTCCCCTTGCCGGCGAACTGCTGCGCCAGCTCATCCGCCTTGGAGACAGTACGGTTGGCGATCACCAGCGCCGCCGGCTGCTGCTGCAGGATGGGCAGGATCACGCCGCGCGTCGCCCCGCCCGCTCCCAGCAGCAGGACCTTTTTTCCCTGGATCGCCACGCCGGCGTTGCGCACGATGTCGGTCACAAGGCCAATGCCGTCGGTATTGTCGCCGGCGATCGCGCCGTCGGCGAAGGTCAGTGTATTGACCGCGCCCGCCGCCTGCGCCCGCTCGGTGCGCGAGGCGGCAAGCGCATAGGCGTCCAGCTTGAACGGCACCGTCACGTTGGCGCCCTTGACGCCTTGCCGGATCAGCTCCTGCACGGCGTGCGCGAAGCCGTCGAGCGGCGCCAGCACGCGCTCGTAGATCATGTCCTGCCCGGTCTGCGCGGCGAAGCGGGCATGGATTTCGGGCGATTTGCTGTGCGCGATCGGATTGCCGATGACGACGTAGCGGTCGGGCCGGGTCAATTCACGCCCTCCTGCATCCTCGCTTGCAACCCCTCACGTGTAAAGTCGAACAGCGCGGTCATCACCCAGACATCCCCTCGCGAGGAACGCATATTTTGCGGAAAGACGCCAAAAGGCGCCGAACGGCGGATGATGCGCTTGGCAGCTTCGTCAAGCGCTGGATTGCCGGACGTGCGTTCGATGGTGATGCCATTATCCCCATCCGCCTTGTAAAGCTCCCCGTCCTGAAATACTGAAATTGAAATCATCACCTTGCCGTACAAGGGCTTGCCATCCTTTTGCGGAAAATTCAGTGTGCCGTAGTTCTGTATCTTCGTACGCACGCTGTCGTAGTACATCGCATACCCGACTTCGCGGGTGCTCGGCGAGATGAAGGTCTTCTTCGGCCGCTTGTTCTCGTCCTCGATGCGCTTGGCGATCTCGGCCTCGCGCCGCATGATCTCGCGCGCGCTCTCAGTCATGTCGGCGCCGTCCGGGCGCGCCTGCGCTTCCGGCTTCTGCTGGTCCTTGACCGGCGACGATTTGAAGCTCGTCTTCTTGTTCAGCTGGGTCAGCATCCGCTGCTGCTTTTCGAGTTCCTCGATGCGGCGCTGCAGCGCCTTCATCGCCTCGCCGTCCTCGCTGCGGCGCATGTCGGGCAAGGGCGAAGTAGCCCTCCCCTGCTCGGCATTGCCGCCGCCGTCGAGATTGGCTTGCGCCAGCGCGTCGGCCTTGAGCGGCTTCCTGTCATGCTTGGCATTGACGAGAATGACTTCCAGCCCCGGGTCGACCGGCTTGAACCGGAAGGTATCGGGCGGAGCGAATCGCACTGCCAGCAACGCGCCGTGCAATAGCACCGATGCCGCGACGGCGATGGACAACGTGCGGTTTTGATCAAATAGCATCACGCGTAAACAGCAGGATCCCAGAAGGATGGAATTTTACGATAAAGGCCGCACGGAAAGTGTTGTGAATAACGGCCGATATCGCCGTCTTTACTGCTGCTGCACCGATTCCGCCGCGGCTTCCTCCTCGCTGGCCGCATCTTCATCCTCCACCACCAGCGCGGCGGCTTCCGCGAGATCGGCCGGCTCCGTTGTCAATTCGATCAGTCTCGCCTCGACCATGAGATCGACCTCGTCCCAGCGGATCAGATCGAGCTTGACGTGCGCGCCGCGCGCAGCCTGCGGCATGCCGGGCAGGCGGATAATTAACGGAATATCCACCAGGCGCAGCACCTCATCCTTCAGCACCACCGCGTCGACCTGGCGTGCGTTCTTCTGCGCCAGCCAGCGCAGGCACCAGTAACGCTCCATGCTGGACTGGAAATCGGCATAGGCGGAATAGGCGGCGTCGAAAGCGGAGACGATGGCAAACAGATCGGCATCCTTGGGCTTGAACGGCGCCACCAGCGGCGCGGTCACGCCATGCTCGGCGCAGGCCAGGATCTGCCACTGGTTGACCAGGTCGGTATAGCGGCGCAGCGGCGACGTGCTCCATGCGTACTGGTCCACGCCCAGCCCCTGGTGCGGCGCGGCGTGCGTCACCATCCGCACCTGCATCTTGGCCGCCCAGCCGCCACCACCGGCGCCCTGGCTGCGGTAAATGCCGGGCACGCCGTGGTCGTGCATCAGCTTGCCCCAGGTGCTGTTGGCGAAGATCATCAGCTCGGCGACGATCTTGTCCAGCGGCGCGCCGCGCTTGCGGCGCAGAATAGTCACAACGTCGTTCTCGACATAGAAGTTGAAGTCGACGCGGTTGGTCTGTTCCGGCTTCAGGCCGAAGCTCTCGCGCTTGGCCATGCGCGCCTTCTCCAGCACCTGCGCCCATTGCCACAGCAGGGCGATCTCGGTCTTGTGGGCATACTCGCCGGCGCCCGCCGCCAGATTTTCCTCGGTGACCAGTTCATCCAGGTCGTTGTGGCGCAGGTTGGCCGCGATCGGCACCGCCTCCGCCCTAGTCTCGGTCGACAGCACCGACCAGTCGGCCGGATCGAGCGTCGCATACAGGGACACCGCCGGGCAGTTCTTGCCTTCGGCCAGCGTGAACGCATCGACCAGCGCATCCGGCAGCATGGTGATTTTGTCGCCCGGCATATAGACCGTCGACAGGCGCTGCCGCGCGATCGCGTCGATGGCGTCGCCGCGCCTGATGCCGAGCGCGGGGGCGGCGATATGGATGCCGACCCGCACCTTGCCGTCGGCAAGCTGCACGACCGAAAACGCATCGTCGATCTCGGTGGTGGTCACATCGTCGATCGAGAAGGCGCGCACGTCCGCCACCGGCAAGTCCGGCACGGCAGGTATCGCGATGGCCGGAAAGCCGGTCCCTTTCGGGAAATGCTCGAACAGGAATTTCGCCATGTGCAGCTCTTTCGGCGAGCCGATCCCGCCGGCGGCCAGCATCAGGCGCGGCGGCGTCGTCTGCAACTCGGCGCTGGCCGCTTCCAATGCCTTGTATTCGATGCTGTTCTTGTCCGGCTTGAACAGCAATTGCATTGCGAGCGGCTTCATCGCCTGCGGCAAACGGTGCGCCTTCAGCTCTTCCACATACTGCGCCTGGATCAGCGCCTGCTGCTTCTTCTTTTCGATCCCGGCCAAGGCCGCCTTCAGCGACGCTTCCGGCGCCGCCTTGTAGCGCCCCTTGCCCTTTTTGTAGAAATAGATGGGCGCGCTATGCAGGCGCATCAGCAAGCCCGCCGCCTCGTCCGGCCGCGGCTCGTGGCCGAAATACTCGGCGCCCAGTTCGGAAAAGCCGAATTCCTCTTCACCGGCCACTTCCCACAGGAAGTCCAGGTCGATGTCGTCAGCAATCGCCTGCGCATCCGCCATCAGCTGCGCCGGTTCGGGCGACGCAAACTGCAGCAGCACGTCGCGCGCCTTGACCTTGGTGCGTTTGCCGGTCTGCATTTCGACCTGGTACGCCTCGCCTTGTTGCGACAACACCGTGCCGGCCTTGAAGTCGCCGGATTCCTCAAAAAACAGATTCATCGATTGCTTTGCTTTTGTTAGGGGCGCATGACGATGCGCCGATGTTGAATAGTTGAATACCCAGGCGGCGCATGGCAATGCGCGCTGCCGCCACTATTTGCGCCTCAACGTGACGATCGCCGGCAGAAACAACTCGGTGACCAACAGCACACCGTTCTTGCGGCGATACAGGCAGCGGCGCGCGAACAACGGGAAATCGACCGCCTCGCGCCCGACCGCCTCCCGCGCCCGGCGCGCCAGCGGGTGCTGCTCGCGCAGGCGCGCAAACTGCAAGGCGCCGCGCACCACGCGCGGGTCGCCGAACAAGGTGGTGCCCAGCGAACGCTCGCCGAGGGTGCCAAAAAACGGCCAGTCGGACGTCGTCGCGCTCAAGGGCACCACCGTGTGCGCATACACCACCGCCCGGCCATCGCATTGCAGCAGCACCTCGCGCTCCTGCACGCAGGCGCGGCGCGGCAACTCGATTGCCGCACTCTCGTCCGCCAGGCAGATGCCGCGTTCCTGGCGCAGCGGGCGCACCCGGAAATGCGTGCTGTGCGCAATCAGCCTGCGCGTCAGCGAGCCCTTCTCGGTCAGCCAGCCGCGCATCTCACGCGTCGGATTGACCCCATTGATATGCGACACCCAGCGCGCATGCCCCACCGTGTGAAACCTCACTTGCCCGCCTCCCCGGCGCCGCAAAACGCCAATACCCGATCCACGTATTGCCCGAACTCGGAAATGCCGTGGTCGCCGCCCTCGATCACCAGCTGGCTGGCGCCCGGATAATGGGCCACCATTTCGCGCCAGTCCAGCACTTCGTCGCCGGTGGCGGCGATCAGGAAATACCGTTCCGGCCGCGTGATGCGCGCCACTTCCAGCGCCCTGAGTTCATCGATGTATTCCCGCTTGAACTCGAACGGCTCGTCCGAATGATAGGCGGTGGTCACGCCCACATACTTTTCCAGGTCGCGCGGCGGCTTGACGGCCGGATTGAGCAGGACCGCGCGGCAGCCGAACCGCTCCGCCAGCCAGGTCGCGTAATAGCCGCCCAGCGAAGATCCGATCAGCGTTGTATCTGGCGCGGCCGTGCGCAGCAGCTGCGACGCCAGCGCGATCGCTTCGCGCGGCGAGGCCGGCAGCTGCGGACAATGGTATTCCGCCCCCAGGCCGAGCGCCCGCAGGCGTTCGGCCAGCAGGCGCGCCTTGAACGACTGCGGCGACGACCGGAACCCGTGCAGATAAAGAATCATTGCGCGAGCGCGTCCAGGATCTTTTGGTGCACGCCGCCGAATCCGCCGTTACTCATTACCAGCACATGGTCGCCGCTCCTGGCCGCCTGCACGATCGCCCGCACCAGCGCCTCCAGGTCGTCGAACGCGGCGGCCTTGTCGCCCAGCGGCGCCAGCGCCTCGCCCAGGTTCCAGCCGAGCGCATCCTTGCCGGACTTGGCGCCGTAGCCGAACACCAGGTCCGCGTCCGCCAGGCTGTCGGGCAGCGCGCCCTTCATGGTGCCCAGCTTCATGGTATTGGAACGCGGCTCCAGCACGGCCAGAATGCGGGCATTGCCGACTTTCTTGCGCAAGCCGGCGACCGTGGTCGCAATCGCGGTCGGATGGTGGGCGAAGTCGTCATAGACCGTCACGCCGTTGACCACGCCGCGCACTTCCATGCGGCGCTTCACGTTCTCGAACTTGGCGAGCGACTCGATCGCCTGCGCCGGCGGCACGCCCACATGGCGTGCGGCGGCAATCGCGGCGACTGCGTTGAGCCGGTTGTGCTCGCCGGTCAGCCCCCAGTCGACCGTGCCCTGCACCTCGCCGTTGAAGCGCACATCGAAGCTGCCGTCCTCGTGCGTGCGGATGGTCCAGCCATCGTTGCCGGCCGCGCCTACGCCGGCCGCCCCGAACCATTCCTTGTCGCTCCAGCAGCCGCGCGCGATCACGCGCTTGAGCGACTCCTCGCGGCCGTTGACGATCAGGCGGCCGACGCCGGGCACGGTACGCACCAGGTGATGGAACTGGGTTTCGATCGCGGCGAGGTCCGGGAAAATATCGGCGTGGTCGTATTCCAGGTTGTTCAGGATCGCGGTCTTGGCCCGGTAGTGCACGAATTTGCTGCGCTTGTCGAAGAACGCGGTGTCGTATTCATCCGCTTCGATCACGAAAAAGGCGGAATCGGCTTCCTTGCCAGACAGGCGCGCCGAAATGCCGAAGTTCATCGGCACGCCGCCGATCAAAAAGCCCGGATGGTAACCGGCGTCTTCCAGGATCCAGGCCAGCATCGACGAGGTGGTCGTCTTGCCATGGGTGCCGGCCACCGCCAGCACCCATTTGTTTTGCAGGATGTGCTCGCCGATCCACTGCGGCCCCGAGGTATAGCGCAGGCCGCGGTTGAGGATCTCTTCCATCAGCGGATTGCCGCGCGAGACGACGTTACCGATCACGAACAGGTCGGGGTTCAGGTCCACCTGTTCCGGACCGTAGCCTTCGATCAGCTCGATGCCTTGCGCTTCGAGCTGGGTACTCATCGGGGGATAGACATTGGCGTCGCAGCCGGTGACCTTGTGGCCGGCTTCCTTGGCCAGCACCGCGAGACCACCCATGAAGGTGCCGCAGATGCCGAGAATATGGATGTGCATCGTATGAAATGAAAAATAAATCTGACCAAAATGCGCGGCCAAAGGTCCAATCAAAAAGAGAATGGCCAGCACGCGCAAGCAATTTCTGGCGAATCCAAGATTCTACACGGCTCCGCCACGGGGTATCATCCACGCCATGAGCAATTACTCCTCCAATCTCGAAACGCTGCGCGCCGAAATTGCCGCCGCCGCCGCCCGCATGATTGCCGAAGACGGCGCCGATTACGGCACCGCGAAGCGCAAGGCGGCGAAGCAAATCCTGGGAAACACAAAAGTTCGCGGCGATTTCATGCCTGACAACGCCCAGATAGAAGAAGAAGTGCGTCAATATAATGAGCTGTTCCTTGCCGACAGCCAACCGGCACGCCTGCTGCATCTTCGCAAACTCGCGCTGCGCATGATGACGGAACTGGCCCAGTTCTCTCCCCATCTGACCGGTGCCGTCCTCAACGGTACCGCGGGCGAACATTCCGATATCCATTTGCAGCTTTTCGCACCCAGCGCCAAAGATGTGGAAATTTTCCTTATTAATAAGAATGTCGACTTCGACGTGTCGGAAAGCGCACATTTCCAGGGCCGCGGCGAACCGGTGGAAACCTTGAGTTTCCTCTGGCAAAACGAAGGCATACATCTTGCTTTGTATGAAACAGATGATTTGCGCGGAGCGATAAAAAGCAGTGCGGAAGGCAGGATGGTGCGCGCGGATATCGATGCCGTACGTACCTTAATTGCCGAAACTGAACAAAAATGAAGAAAAATCTCTTGGCATTCGGTGCCATTGCACTGATATTCGGCGTGCTTGGCTTTTATTTGAGCAGCACACGGCAGCCGCCACCCCAAGCAACGGAAACGGCCGCCGTGGCCAAACTCCTCTCCCAAACCATGCCCGATGCCAGCGGCAAACCGCAGTCGTTGAGCCAATGGCAAGGCAAACCCCTGGTTGTGAACTTCTGGGCAACCTGGTGCGCACCTTGCGTGGATGAAATGCCTGAGTTGTCGGCATTGCAACCGGCGCTGGCACCGGCAAAAATACAGATTCTCGGTATCGGCATCGATTCCGCGGCGAACATTGCAGAATTTGCCACCAAATACAAAATTACCTACCCGCTGTACGTGGGCGGAATGGACGCCACAGAATTATCGCGCCAGCTGGGCAATCAGGCCGGCGGCCTTCCGTTTACCGTGATAATCGGCCCCGATGGGCGCGTCAGGAAAACCTATCTGGGCCGGCTCAAGATGCAGGAATTAAAAAACGACCTGAAAGCGCTGTGAGGGCAAGATATCTTTTCTTCTTGCCAATCAGCATCATTTGGCGGCAAAATGCGCCATTCTCGTCAAACGGAGCGACAACTCCATGGCAAAAAAACTCCTTCTGGTCAATGGCCCGAACCTGAATCTGCTGGGCACACGCGAACCGGAAGTCTACGGCTCGACCACGCTGGCCGATGTCGAACGGGCAGCCGTCGAACAAGCCCATGCCGCCGGCGCCACCCTCGCTTGTTACCAAAGCAATCATGAAGGCGCATTGATCGACCGGATTCACGACGCCAGGAAAGAAGGCGTCGATGCCATCATCATCAATCCGGGCGGACTGACGCATACCAGCGTTGCGCTGCGCGATGCGCTGGCAGGCGTTGCCATTCCTTTTGTCGAAGTTCATATCTCCAACGTGCATCAACGCGAAACGTTTCGCCACCACTCCTTCCTGTCCGCCATTGCGGTTGGCGTGATTTGCGGGCTGGGCGTGGAAGGATATCGGGCAGCGATCGATTTCGCGTTAAAAAAACTCTAACTCCCGAGATCTTGCCGCAAACAACTTATAATCTGTGGCGAATCGAGAACGTGATAAACAAATAATCTGAAGGATTTCATATGGATCTAAGAAAACTCAAGACGTTGATCGACCTGGTCGCCGAATCGGACATCGCCGAACTGGAAGTGACCGAGGGCGACAGCAAAGTCCGTATCGTCAAATCCTCCGGCGCGCCGCAAAGCCAGGTCGTCATGATGCCGCAGCAACCGATGCCGCAAACCTTGTCGGCACCGGCGCCCGCCCCGCAAGCGCCCGCCGCGGCACCGGTCGCAGCCGCGCCGGCCGAACCGGAAGGCCATATCGTCAAGTCGCCGATGGTCGGCACCTTCTATCGCGCGTCCGCCCCGGGCAAGCCGCCGTTCGTCGAAGTCGGCTCGACCGTGAAGGAAGGCGACACGCTGTGCATCATCGAAGCGATGAAGCTGTTGAATGAAATCGACGCCGATGCGTCGGGCGTCATCAAGCAGATCCTGGTTGAAAACGGCCAGCCGGTGGAATACGGCCAGCCGCTGTTTGTGATCGGTTAAGTGCCGCGCCCTAGTGATATCGCCGTCCCCCAACGCACTTAACGCATCACAATAACCATGTTTGAAAAAATCCTCATTGCCAATCGCGGCGACCAGCCGCGCAGCGGCGCAGCAGCGCAGCTACATTGCGTGGCTGCCGCAGGCAGCAGTAATTTCGCCGCGGAGTCCACCAATGTTTGAAAAAATCCTCATCGCCAACCGCGGCGAAATTGCCTTGCGCATCCAGCGCGCCTGCCGCGAGATGGGCATCCGCACCGTGGTCGTCCATTCCGAAGCCGACCGCGACGCCAAGTACGTCAAGCTGGCCGACGAGTCGGTGTGCATCGGCCCGGCTCCCTCCTCGCAAAGCTATCTGAACATGCCGGCGATTATCAGCGCGGCGGAAGTGACCGACGCCGAGGCGATCCACCCCGGCTACGGCTTCCTGTCGGAGAACGCCGATTTCGCCGAGCGCGTGGAAAAATCCGGCTTCGTCTTCATCGGCCCGCGCCCGGAATCGATCCGCCTGATGGGCGACAAGGTCTCTGCCAAGCATGCGATGATCAAGGCCGGCGTGCCCTGCGTGCCCGGCTCCGACGGCGCGCTGCCGGAAGACCCGAAGGAGATCATCCGCATCGCGCGCAAGATCGGCTATCCGGTCATTATCAAAGCCGCCGGCGGCGGCGGCGGGCGCGGCATGCGCGTGGTGCATACCGAAGCGGCGCTGCTCAACGCGGTGACCATGACCAAGACCGAAGCCGGCGCCGCCTTCGGCAATCCGGAAGTCTATATGGAGAAGTACCTGGAAAATCCGCGTCATGTGGAAATCCAGGTGCTCGCCGACGAGTTCAAGAATGCGGTCTGGCTGGGCGAGCGCGACTGCTCGATGCAGCGCCGCCACCAGAAAGTAATCGAGGAAGCGCCGGCCCCCGGCATCCCGCGCAAGCTGATCGAGCGCATCGGCGACCGCTGCGCCGAAGCCTGCCGCAAGATCGGCTACCGCGGCGCGGGCACGTTCGAGTTCCTCTACGAAAACGGCGAATTCTACTTCATCGAGATGAACACCCGGATCCAGGTGGAGCATCCGGTGACCGAAATGATCACCGGCGTCGACCTGGTGCAGGAGCAGATCCGCGTGGCGGCCGGCGAAAAGCTGCGCTTCCGCCAGCGCGACATCACCCTGTCCGGCCATGCGATCGAGTGCCGCATCAATGCGGAAGACCCGTTCAAGTTCACGCCGTCGCCGGGGCGCATCGTCGCCTGGCATGCGCCGGGCGGCCCGGGCATCCGCGTCGACTCCCATGCATATGCCGGCTATTTTGTTCCGCCGACTTATGATTCAATGGTCGGCAAGGTGATTGCATATGGCGCGACGCGCGACCAGGCAATCCGCCGCATGCAGATCGCGTTGTCGGAAATGGTGGTCGAGGGCATCCAGACCAACATCCCGCTGCATCGCGAACTGATGGTGGACGCGCGCTTCATCGAAGGCGGCACCAATATTCATTATCTGGAACAAAAGCTTGCGGATAAGCCCGATCTGTCCAAGGAACTGGCCAAACCCGCCAAATAAACAAGGCATTCCCATGAGCTGGACCGAAATCGTCATCGAAGTTGCACGCGACCATGCGGAGGCGTTGTCCGACGCATTGATGGAGGCGGGCGCGCTGTCGGTGTCGGTGGAGGATGCCGACGAGGGCACGGAAGCCGAGCGCCCGCTGTTCGGCGAGCCCGGCATGGAGCCGGTGGAAGCGGCATGGGAACGCAGCCGCGTGGTCGCGTTGGCGGAGGCCGATGCCGATCACGCCGCCATCGTGGCCGAAGCCGTCGCCGCCGCCGGCATCGCCAGCGAAAAATCCTCGTATACGCTGCGGCAGGTGGCCGAGCAGGACTGGGTACGCCTGACCCAGTCGCAGTTCGAGCCGATTCACATCGGCAAGAATATCTGGGTGGTGCCGAGCTGGCATGCCGCTCCCGATCCGAACGCGCTGCTGCTGGAGCTGGACCCGGGCCTGGCCTTCGGTACCGGCAGCCATCCGACCACCCGCCTGTGCATGGAATGGCTGGAAGCCAACGCGCCGCAAGGATCGGTGCTCGACTATGGCTGCGGCTCCGGCATCCTGGCGATGGCGGCAAAAAAGCTGGGCGCGTCCCAAGTCATCGGCGTCGACATCGATCCGCAAGCCATCGAATCCGCGCGCTACAACAGCGAACGCAACCGGTGCGACATCGCCTATTATCTGCCGGAGGAATTTGCCGCCGCTGCGCAGGCGCGGACCTTCGACGTCGTGGTCGCCAACATTCTCTCCAGCCCGCTGAAACTGATGGCGCCCATGCTGTCCGGGCGCGTCGCTCCCGGCGGATCGCTGGTCCTGTCCGGCATCCTGGCGCGTCAGGCCGATGAAGTCGCCGCTGCCTATGCGCCCTTCATCAAGCTGTCGGTGTGGGCCGAGCATGACGGCTGGGTCGCCCTCTCCGGTCAAGCCGGCGGCAAGTAGTCATGGCGCTCGCTACCCAGTGCCCGCATTGCCACACAACATTCCGCGTTGCGCATGACCAATTGAAGCTGCGCGCCGGGCTGGTGCGCTGCGGCGCCTGCAAACAGATTTTCAACGGCATCGAGAACCTGCTGCGCCCGGAGGAAGCCGAGCGCGCCCTGCCGCCACCTGCCTCGGCGCCGGCCCCGGTGCCGGCCGAGCCGCCTCCCGCCCCTGCCGACGCCCCGCCGCAAGCCGATCATTCGGCTGAGCAGCCCCAAACCGAACCGCACGAATCCGTGGCGGCGGAAGAAGCCGCGCCCGCACCGGAGCCGGTGGCGGCACAGGATGAAGCCGTCCAGGAGCAACCCGCCGCCGACCAATTCGCCGGCATGGATCCGCTGCAGCGCATGACGCTGCTGGATTTCTCGCCTGCCGAACCGGCCCGGGCTGAAGCAAAGAACGAAGACGCCGCCCAGGCGCACTTCCGCATTGCGGACGAACTCGATGCGCTGGAGAAAGCGATCGACGACCTGCAACACCAGCCCTGGCGCGCCCCCGCGGCCGAAAAGGAAGCCGCGCCTGCCGCGAGCGACGAACTGGATCAGGCCGACGACAGCGCCTATGAAGAACCTGCCTTCGTGAAGCAGGGGCGGCGGCGCCAGCGCATGCAGCGCCTGATGCGGATACTGATGGCGCTCGCCCTGCCCCTGCTGCTGGCCGGCTTTCTGGCACAGGGCATCTATCTGTTCCGCAACCAGCTTGCCGCATGGTTTCCCGAAGCGAAGCCGGCACTGGCCACTGCCTGCCGCCTGATCGACTGCGAGGTCGGACTGCCGACGCAAATCGATGCGGTGGCAATCGAATCGAGCGAATTGCAGGCGGCGGACCAGAACACCTTCAGCCTGTCGGTCCTGCTCGCCAACCACGGCGCGATCATGCAAGCCTGGCCCAACATCGAACTGACCCTGAACGATGCGGACGACAAGCCGATCGCGCGCCGCGTGTTTGTACCGCGCGATTACCTGCCGGCTTCGCAAGAGATCGACAAGGGTTTCGCCCCCAAATCGGAGCAGGCGATCAAGCTGTACTTTGAGCTGACGCAGCTGAAGGCGTCCGGATACCGGGTTTATTTGTTCTATCCGTAATCGTCAAGCCGTGCGGTCATGAAAATGACGCCTGGCGCCGGGGCATGCCCCGTACAATTTCCTTTCTTTTTCATTTGGCAGGCAATCCATGACATCCCTTATCTGCGGCTCGCTCGCGTTCGACACCATCATGCTGTTCCAGGGACGCTTTTCCGAAGCGCTGCTGGCGGATCAGCTGCACAAGATCAACGTCGCTTTCCTGGTGCCGGAAATCCGGCGCGAATTCGGCGGCTGTGCCGGCAACATCGCCTATAACCTGAAACTGCTGCAGGGTGATCCGCTCATCATGGCCACCATCGGCCAGGACGGCGGCCCGTACCTGGAACGGCTGGAGCGCCTGCAGATTGCGCGCCGCTGCATCCGCACCATCGAGTCCTCCTATACCGCGCAGGCCTTCATCACGACCGATGCCAACGGCAACCAGATCACGGCCTTCCATCCGGGGGCGATGGCCCTGTCGCATCAAAACCGGATTGCCGATGCCGGCCCGGTGAAGCTGGCGATCATTGCGCCGGACGGACGCGACGGCATGCTGCAGCATGCGGCGGACTGCGCGGAACGCGGCCTGCCCTTCATCTTCGACCCCGGCCAGGGTCTGCCGATGTTCAGCGGCCCGGAACTGGAGCGCTTCATTGAACTCGCCACTTATGTGGCGGTCAACGATTATGAAGCGGAACTGTTGATGCAGCGCACCGGCCTGACGCTGGAAAAGATCGCCGGTCGCGTATCGGCATTGATCGTCACGCGCGGCGAACAAGGCGCGGAGATTTACACTGACGGCAAACGCATCGACATCCCTTGCGTGCAGGCCGACCGTGTGGTCGACCCGACCGGTTGCGGCGACGCCTTCCGCGCCGGTCTGCTGTATGGATTGACCAATGGCATGGACTGGGTGACCACCGGGCGGCTGGCCAGCCTGATGGGCGCGATCAAGATCGCTTACCAGGGCGCACAGAATCATGCGCCGTCGCGCGAGGAAATCGAGGAGCGCTTCCAGAAGGCGTACGGATACCGTTTCTGAGTTTTTGAGTTTTTGAGTTTCTGGGTTCGGCATGGGAAAGATCATCATGCGCGTCGCACTGCCGCTCTCGGCTTTCCTGTTGTGCGCCTGCGCATCCGAGCAGCCGGCGCCATCTGTCACCATGTCGACCCAAGGGACGACCATGGTGCGCCATGCCACGGTGGTGAGCGTGCGCGATGTCGCCGTACAGGGCGAGGCGCGCTCTTCATCCGGGCTGGCGTCATTCGCGGGCGCGATCCTGGGCGGCATCGCGGGCAGCAAGATCGGTAACGGCAACGGCAGCGCCGCCGCCAGCGTTGGCGGCGCGCTGGCCGGCGGCATGGCCGGGCAGCGTGTAGCGCAGTCGGGCGCCGCGCGCCGCTATAGCGAACTGACGGTGCGCTTCGATAACGGCGACGAGCGCACCTATACCGTCGGGGCCGGGGAGGATTTCCGTGTTGGCGATACGGTGCAGGTGACCGCCACCAATGCGGTGACGCGCATTGGCCGCTAAGAATGGGAACAGTAAGAACGGTTCACTGTTGGTTCACTGTTCGCAGCCAGGGAGCAATGCCGAGCGTACGCCGTCGGGTGTCAGCCGCGCGGCCGCGATTTCAATGACCTTGCGCTTGCTGGTATGGCCGTGGGTGATCGTCACGGCGCTCTTGGGCACGTCAAGCGCATCGGCCAGATAGCGCACCAGCGCTTCATTCGCCTTGCCTTCGATCGGCTGTGCGTGCAACCGGATCTTGAGCGCGTCGTCCAGCACGCCGATCACCTCGCTCTTTTTCGCATTCGGCATGATCTGCACCGTCATTCGAATGCCATGCGGAATGGCGTTACACCAGTCTTTCATGCCGCCGACAGAAGCACGGTGCTGACCAGTTGCAAGCCGATGCGCAGCAGGATGAGCGCCACCAGCGGCGACAGGTCGATGCTGCCCACCAGCGGAATCACGCGACGCAAGGGGCGCAGCAGGGGATCGTTCAACGCGTGCACAAACGGCGCCAGCGGCGCATGCGGGTTCACCCAGCTGAAAATCGCCTCGATGATGATCAGCCCCATGAAGCCGTAGAACACCCATTCGCAGAAACGCAGCAGCGACAACAGGATCAGGTACTGCGGGACAAAGCGCGACATCACCGCCAGGTCGATGGCGACCGCAAGCAGGATCACCAGGAGCGCGCCGATCAGGCTCGCCCAATCGTATCCGCCGACGCCCGGCAGCATCCGGCGCAAGGGTTTGACCATCCAGTCGGTCAGCTGGAAAATGAACTGCGCGATCGCTGCCGGCGGCCGCACGCGCACCACCTGCATCCAGAAGCGAAGCAAGAGCGCGCCTCCCAGCACGCCGGCGGCGGTATCGACTATCAAGGTAAGTATGCTTTCCAGCACTATCTGATCTCCACATAAAAAAACCCGTTGTGCTACCCAAGGTCGCACAACGGGCATTTTGCCTGAACTTAATCAGGCATCCAAGCCAACGCGCCGATTACGGACGGTTACCGGTCGGGAACGGCCAAGCCGCTGCCGGGTTCAGCGTGGTCTTCACAGCGGGAGCCGGGGCAGGCGCGGCTGCCGGCTTGGCGGCTGCCGCCTTCTTCGGCGCCGCAGCCTTTTTCGGTGCAGCTGCCTTCTTCGGCGCTGCTGCCTTCTTCGGTGCTGCGGCCTTCTTGGCTACCGGCTTCTTGGCTGCTG
>OFCW01000114.1_pt1 | contig 32942 bp, 30 predicted proteins | sample 1520951 | NCBI WGS metagenome assembly OFCW01 (sample SAMEA4349680, study PRJEB24078) | microbial mat metagenome | biome: Terrestrial Biome; feature: Habitat; material: Microbial Mat | place: India | collected 2012-06-12 | depth 10 m | reverse complement strand
CGCCGGTGCGCAAGATGCGCGCCACCGCCAGCATCTGCTGCTCGCCGCCGGACAGCCGCGTGCCCTGGCTGTTGCGCCGCTCCTTCAGGTTGGGGAACATCTCGTAGATTTCGGAAATGGACATGCCCTTGTCGGCCTTCGACACGAACGGCGGCAGCATCAGGTTTTCCTCAGTCGACAGCGACGAGAAGATGCCGCGCTCTTCCGGGCAGTAGCCGACGCCGCGGTGCGCGACCTTGTAGGTCGGCAGGTGGATCGCCTCCACCCCGTTGATCTTGATCGAGCCACGGCGCGCGCCGGTCAGACCCATGATGGCGCGCAGCGTGGTGGTGCGCCCCGCCCCGTTGCGGCCGAGCAGAGTGACCACTTCGCCCGGCTGCACCACCAGGTTGACGTCGTGCAGGATGTGCGATTCGCCGTACCAGGCCTTCAGGTTGCGGATTTCGAGAGCCGGAGCAGTCATCAGTGCGCTCCTTCCAGTGCGCCGGTGGTCGTACCCATGTATGCCTCCATCACTTGCGGGTTCTTCGATACTTCCTCATACGTGCCTTCGGCCAGCAGCGATCCGCGCTGCAGCACCGAGATGCGGTCGCAGATGCCGGAGATCACGCTCATGTTGTGCTCGACCATCAGGATGGTGCGGCCGGCGGACACCTTCTTGATCAATTCGGTGACGCGCCCCACGTCCTCATGTCCCATGCCCTGTGTCGGCTCGTCGAGCAGCATCAGCTCCGGCTCCATCGCCAGGGTGGTGGCGATCTCCAGCGCGCGCTTGCGGCCGTAAGGCAGGTCGACGGTGATTGTGTCGGCGAACTTGTCGAGATCGACTTGCGCCAGCAGTTCGCGCGCCCGCTCGTGCAGCGAACGCAGCGAGCGTTCGCTCTTCCAGAAATGGAAGGAGGTGCCCAGCCCGCGCTGCAGGCCGATGCGCACGTTCTCCAGCACCGTCAGGTGCGGGAACACCGCCGAGATCTGGAACGAGCGGATCACGCCGCGGTGCGCGATCTGCTCCGGCTTCAGCCCGGTGATGTCGTCGCCGTTGAACCAGATCGAGCCGGAGGTGGGCGTCAGGAACTTCGTCAGCAGGTTGAAGAAGGTGGTCTTGCCGGCGCCGTTGGGGCCGATCAGCGCGTGGATCGAGCCGCGCCTGACCTTGAAATTGACGTCGTTGACGGCGACAAATCCCTTGAAACCCTTGGTGAGATTGCGCGTCTCCAGTATCACATCGCTTGCCATTCTCTTTTCTCCAGTAATGCCACGTCTGTCCTGATCTGATGCGCGGGCAGCACATCCCCGCTGTGCCGTTCCCTGAAGGGACGGCACATTGCCATGATCAATTTCGATTGCTCATGCGCGGGAGCGCGGCGCTCCCGGCATGCGGTGCTCAGTAGGGTGCTCAGTCCGGGATGGTGAGCGTGTTGTTGGCGAAGGTGATCGCGTTGCCGGCGGCCGGCGTGGCGGCGATCGGCGGCACGTTCGCGGTGGTGATGGCCGGCGCGGCGCCGGGCGTGCCGCCGCGCGGCACGGTGCGCACCACCTGGCTGCCCGGCAGCGCCGCGCCGCTGTTCAGATGCGCCCACATGCGGTCCAGCGCCTGGATCATGTAGTAGTGCATCGGAATCAGGCGCGAGTCGTAGCCCGGCAGCAGCGGGTTATCGATGAAGGCGTCGAAGTGGTTGCCGTTCTCGACTTCGATGAAGCGCACGTTGTCGGCGTTGCCCGCGACCTGCAGCTTACCGAAGTAGGCGCGTGAGGTATGGTTCAGCGGCAGCAGCGTGTCGCTGCGTCCGGCCACGATGATGGCCGGCTTGTTGCGCAGGTTGCCGTTCAGCTGGACCTCGGCCACGCCCTGCTGCACGCGCTGCGCGTTGGCCAGCATGGTGCCGGTCAGCGCCGCGCCCGTCACCGGGTCCTTGCCGGTCGCCAGCGCGCGCTGGCACAGCGCGCCGTCGAGCGCGAAGTCGGTCAGATTGGTCGAGGGCGAGGTGCTCAGCAAGTCCAGCTTGGCGCCGCCCACCGAGTCGTTGTAGACGATGTTGACGCCGGACGTCGGCGGCACGCCGTTGCCCGTGCCGAACAGGGCGGCTTGCGTGTTCGGGTTCTGCGCCGCCACGTTGCCGGTGCCGTCGGTATTGGCGAAGCTGAATCCGCACAGGTTGTCGGTGACGCCGAACCGCCCGTAGGTATTGGTGTAGGTCATCGCAATGGATGGCGTCGCGAGCCGGTAGTGCGACGCCTGCAGCACGTCCTGCTCGGCTTCCCAGCCGTAGGCGTGCAGCCTGGCCAGCGCATCGGCCGCCTGCTCGGCCGTGGTGCTGCCGGAGACCAGTCCCTTCGCCGCCAGCGCGGTGCAGCGGTTGGCTGAGTTGGTCGCGTTCAGCAGGGCCGCTCCCGGGCTGCCGGAGACGGCCAGCGCGGCGCACGGCTGGTAGAGGCTGGCGTAGGTGAAGTAGTCGACCAGCGGCTTGCTGTGGGTAGCGATGGTCGTGTTGCCGCGCTTGATGATCAGCTTGTCGTTGGACTTCGGCTGCGCGTTCGGCTCCGACACCACGACCGCGTCGATCAGGCCGTCGCTGTCCTGCTCCGCCGCCGCCAGCGCCGCGCCGCCGCCGTTGGAGACGCTGGAGGCGATCACCAGGGTGTTGGACGGCGCGATGGTGCGCAGCTTCGCCGCGCCGGTCTGGGTGCCGTATTGTTCGTTGAGCACATAGAAGGCGAATTCGATCGCCTGCAGCGTATTCCTGCCCCAGTCCTTCTCCGGATTCTGCTGCGAATGCGCGTGCTTGTAGGCGACGCGGTTCGGGAACAAGGCATTGTAAGCGCTGCGCGCTGCGTCGCTCAGGAAGGCGCGGAAGTGGGCGGCGGTTCCGGCGCTGTCGGCGTCGGCGGTGGTGCCGTCGATCAGCGTCACCTTGTTGCTCATGAGGTCATGAAAGCCGTTGCCCGAGCCCTTGTCGGTGTACGCGACCGCGCATCCGCGCTTCAGCCCCCATTCGCCGGCGGTGCCGATGGCGCCGTAGATGCCGCGCGAACCGGAGGACGTGGCGGTGACGATGCACGGCTTCTTGGCGTCGAAGGTGCTCGGCACCTGCACCATCAGCACCACGTTCTGCCGCCCGCTGCCGTCGTCCGCATAGGCGATGACTTCCTTGCCGGCGATTTTTCCGTCGCCGCTGGTGGCCACGCCGTCCGTGGTGACGTTCGGGCCGTACAGCGTGCCGTAACCGCCCTTGGCGGCGATGTCGACCAGCGCACGATAATTGTTGTAGATCGCCGACCTGCGCAGCTCGGCCGCGGTCGGGCTGGCCGGGTTGGCGAAAGTGGGGGCCGCGCCGGCCAGGCCGGATGCGCCCAACCCCGCCGTCAGCAGGTCGTCGCTGGCGCCGTCATAGGTCTGGCTGCGCACGCTGCTGCTCTTCACATAGGAAGGCAGGAGATTGACCGCGCCCACTTCGAGCGGCGCCGCCGTGCCTCCGCAGCCGGCCAGCGCGCCGGCCACGACAATCGATGCAATACCGCATGCCTTGTGCATTTCCATCGTCTCTCCTTTTTGAATGGAGCGGCGTTTGCGCCGCGTATCGTTTCTTCTTCTCTGGAACTACGTGCTGCTCTCGTGCTGCTCTTGTGCTGCTCTTACAGGGTCATCCCTCCGCACACTTCAATGACCGCGCCATTGATGTAACTGGCCTCGTCGGAAGCGAGAAAGGCGAAGGTGTTGGCGATTTCCTCCGGCCTGCCGAGGCGGCCGAGCGGAACCCGCTCTTCCATGCTGCGCACCACCTTTTCCGGCATGTCCTTGATGATGGAAGTTTCTATGAAGCCCGGGCACACGGCATTGACGCGTATCCCATGGCGGCCCAGCTCGCGCGCCCAGGTCTTGGCCATGCCGATCACGCCGAACTTGCTGGCCGCGTAATTGGTCTGGCCGAAGTTGCCGTAGATGCCGACGATGGAAGAAGCGTTCAGCACCACGCCCGAGCGGCGTTCGAGCATGACGTCGACCACCGCCTTGGTGCAGTTGTAGGTGCCCTTGAGGTTGACATCGATGACGCGGTCGAACTGCTCGTCGGTCATCTTCTTGAGCTGGGCGTCGGCCACGATGCCGGCGTTATTGACCAGCACATCGATCTGCCCGTAGCTGGCGAGCGCGCCCTTGACCATGGCGGCGATGCTGTCGCTCCTGGTCACGTCGACCTTGAAGCCGATTGCGCTGCCGCCCTGCAGGCGGATCTCGGCCACGGTTTCCGCCACCGCGTCGTCGAGGTCGCACACCACGACCTTGGCGCCCTCTTTCGCGAATTTGTGCGCGGTTGCCTTGCCTATGCCCCTGCTTGCGCCCGTGATCAGCGCCACCTTGTTTGCCAGCCTCACCTTGTCTCCTCGTTATAGCTTGTTCATGCAGGCGGGCGCTCTTCGCCCTGCCTTCACCAACCGATAGCCGCTAATGGCAATAGTTGTGCCATGAACAATAAGTAACTGATTTTTAAGGAATTAAGGAAAATGAGCCGGCTCAGTGGCGGTGCACGGCAGAGGAAATGGCCATGAAAAATGTCCGAAAATCAGACACTTTCACCACCATCGCAGCTATGTAATTGAAAAACAAGAGGTTTATTGACTGTCTGACAATCAGACAGGTGTCTATTAATCAGACAACAATTGATAATCGACAATTTTCTGGTACAGCGTTGCGCGCGAAATCCCCAGCAGGCGGGCCGCCATCGCCTTGTTGCCAGCCGTGCTTTCCAGGGCCGAGCGGATGATGCTTTTCTCCAGATCGGCGATCGCCTCTGCCAGCGGCCGCACCGGCTTCGGCTCCGCCGGCGCCGGCCGGGATAGGTCCGGCGGCGGCAACCCGGCGGCCCGCGCCTGCGAAGTGACCAATCCGCTGGCCGGCAGGATGGTGGCGAAGTGTTCCGCCGACAGGCTGAGGCTGTCGGTCAGCATGCCCGCCTGCTCCAGCGCATTGCGCAGCTCGCGCACATTGCCCGGCCAGCTGTAGGAAGCGAACAAGGCGCGCGCCGACGGCGTCAGCTCGCGCTGCGGCATGCCGGTGCGGGCAGCGATCTGTTCCAGCAGGTGTTCGCAGATCGCATCCAGGTCGGCGAGCCGCTCGCGCAGCGGCGGCAGCACGATGGGCAGCACGTTGAGCCGGTAATACAGGTCGGAGCGGAACTTGCCTTCGGCGACGAGCTGCTTCAGATCGTGGCTGGTGGCCGCAATCACCCGCACGTCGACCTTGATGATCTTGTTGGAGCCGAGCGGCTCGATCTCCTGCTCCTGCAGCACGCGCAGCAGCTTGGCCTGCACCTGCAGCGGCATGTCGCCGACCTCGTCCAGGAACAGCGTGCCGCCGTCCGCGATCTTGAACTTGCCGTCGCGTCCCTTGCGCTCGGCGCCGGTATAGGCGCCGGCGGCCACGCCGAAGAATTCCGCCTCCAGCAGCGTCTCGGGCACCGCCGCGATATTGATGCCGACAAAAGGCTTGCCGGCACGCCCCGATGCGGCATGGATGCCGTGCGCCAGCAACTCCTTGCCGGTGCCGGTCTCGCCCAGCAGCAGCACGGTCGTATCGAGCTGCGCCGCGCGGCGCGCGCGGTGCTTCAGTTCCAGCGATACCGGGCTGACGCCGACGAAGTTCGAAATCGAGTACTTGGTATGGCGCAGCTGCGCCAGCTCCTTTTGCGTGTTGGCCAGCGCCGACTGCAGCTCCGTGAACTTGGACACCAGCGGCTTGAGCTGCTGCAGCCTGTCGTACAACGCAAAGCCGATGGCGCCGACCGCCTTGCCCGCCTCGTCCTTGAGCGGAATACGCATCACGACCAGCGGCTGGTCGCGAATCATCATGATGTCGAGCAGAATCGGCTTACCGGTATGCACCACCTCCCGCATACGGCTGTTCGGAATGATCTCCTCGACCGGCTTGCCGAGCGCAATATCGGCACTCTTGAGCCCCAGGAAGCTCGCGTATTTGTCGTTCATCCACACGATGCGGCCATGGTCATCGACCGCCATCGTACCTTCGCAGGAATCGTCGAACAGATCCAACAAGGATTGCATGCCGACCTGCAAGATTCCATCAACATCCCAATGGGATCCGAGTGATGCTTTCATGTTTCATCTCCTCCGTGACCTGGCAAGCAGATTCAAGACACGGTTCTGGCGGCCGCTTTCCGGCGAGTCACGTTGCCGATTATAGATGCATAAAAGAAACTTTGTCCGTCGCCCCCTGCAGAGGCGATTTTCATGCATTGACCGGATTGGGAATGTCGTTCGCTCTGGCAATGCGTGCGCGCCGAGCGAAGACGGCACGCGGGGCAATAAAAAAGCCGCACGAAGCGGCTTGCGATGACATACGGCGCTAAACAACCCTAACGCTTGAGCAGATCGAGGATCTCGGTCAGTTCGCGGCGGATCGCGGCGGTATCCACCTCTGGCGGCGGTAATCCGGCGGCGAGTTCCACCTCGTCCGCCATCCTGCTTTCGAGCTTGTTGCGTGCGCCGCTGATGGTAAACCCCTGCTCGTACAGCAGTTCGCGAATGCGGCGAATCAGCAGTACCTCATGATGCTGGTAATAGCGCCGGTTGCCGCGCCGCTTGACCGGCTTGAGCTGCGTGAACTCCTGCTCCCAGTAACGCAGCACATGCGGCTTCACACCGCACAAATCGCTGACCTCGCCGATCGTGAAATAGCGCTTGGCCGGAATCGGCGGCAAAACGACGGCTTCAGGCTTGTGAGAGCGCTCGTTCATGGATCAGGTTGGTTCAGGCGATACGCGCCAGCGGCTTGCGGCTGGCCGTTTCCACCATGGCTTTCAGCTTTTGGCTTGCATGGAAGGTCACGACGCGACGCGCCGTGATCGGGATTTCCTCCCCGGTCTTGGGATTGCGGCCGGGACGTTGCGGCTTGTCGCGCAGCTGGAAATTGCCGAAGCCGGACAGCTTGACCGACTCGCCGCGTTCAAGCGCATTGCGAATCTCGTCGAAAAAGGTTTCGACCATATCCTTCGCTTCACGCTTGTTCAGTCCCACCTGCTCGAACAGCAGTTCGGCCAGCTCCGCCTTGGTCAGAGTCGGCAGGTCTTTCTCTGCCTGGTTGCGCGCCTGCGCCTCCTGCATCGCGCGATTGAGGTCGGCGGCCAACACGGATTGAAATTCGGCGGAATTCACGTCATTCATGGTAGTTGTCATCCCTGCCCTGCTTGACTCTGATGCTCATGCGTGGTGCTTGCCTATGCGTGGTGCTCATGCGAGACGCTCATACGAGACGCTCATGCGCGCGATCGCGCGCACGTTCAGGCACGCAACCTGGCGCCGTGTTTCTTCTCGACGGCGGCAATGAACGCGGCCATCGCGGCATCTACTTTTTCGTCTTGCAGGGTAGTTTGAGTATCTTGCAAGGTGAACCGGAAAGCAAGACTTTTTTCGTCATTTTCCAGTCCCTTGCCGCGATATTCATCAAATAAAACAATGGCTTGCATGATAGCACAGGCTGCATTCGCCTGCCGTTCGGCAATGAACGCATCCATCAATTCCTGTGCCGTCACCGATTGTTTGACAACCACGGCGATATCGCGCGTAACTGCCGGGAATTTCGAAATCTCCTGATAAACCGGAATATCGCGCTCCTGCGCAGCCTGCGCATCGACCTCGAACACCACCGGCGCCAGCGGCAAATCGTATTTCTGCTGCCAGCGCGGATGCAATTCGCCGATCACGCCGATGACCCGTCCGTCGAGCAGCACCTGCGCGCAACGCCCGGGATGCAGCGCCGGATGCTCGGCTTTCACGAAGCGCAGCGCCTTCGGCGCGAACAGCGCTTCCAGGTCGGCCTTGATGTCGAAATAGTCGACATTCCGGTGCGGCAGCCCCCACTGCTCTTCCGCCGCCGGGCCATAGGCGATTGCGGCGATACGTTTCGGCTGCGCATAGCCGGCGACCGACAACGGGCCGTCCTGCACCGACTCGTCGCGCAGGAAGACGGCACCGATCTCGAACAGGCGCACGCGGTTGAGCTTGCGGTTAAGGTTGTAGCGCACGTTCGCCACCAGGCTGGCGATCAGCGAGGTGCGCATCACGCTCATCTGGCTGGCGATCGGGTTAAGCAGCCGGACCGGATTGGCATTGCCGGCGAAATCCGCTTCCCAGGCTTCTTCGACGAAGCTGAAGTTGACCACTTCCTGATAATCGAAATCGGCCAGGCGGTGGCGGATATCGAACAGGGAACGGGTGTTCTCCGGCGCAATGCGCATCGTGTTGGCCGCCACCGGCGGCAGCGCCGGAATGTTCTCGAAGCCGTAGACGCGCGCGACTTCCTCGATCAGGTCTTCCTCGATTTCGATATCGAAGCGGTAGGACGGCGACGTGACCGAGAACAGGCCGGGCTCCTGCGTGAATGCGAGGCCGAGGCGCGTGAAGATGTCGGCGATCTGCCCGTCCGTCAGCGGCACGCCGATGACTTTCTCCGCGCGGGCGGTGCGCATGGCGACCGGCTTGCGCTGCGGCAGATTGACAATATGGTCATCCACCGGGCCGACCCGGGTGTCCTTGCCGCCGCAGATTTCGACGATCAATGCCGTGATGCGCTCAAGGTGTTCGACCGTGGTCGCGTAGTCGACGCCGCGCTCGAAGCGGTGCGCGGCGTCGGTCGAAAAGTTGTAGCGGCGTGCGCGCCCCTGGATCGCCTGCGGCCACCAGAATGCCGCTTCCACGTAGATGTTCTGCGTATCGAGCGACACCGCGGTCGAATCGCCGCCCATGATACCGGCCAGCGACTCGACGCCCCGCTCGTCGGCGATCACGCCGACCCAGCCGTCAACTTCCACGGTATTCCCGTTCAACAGCTTGAGCGATTCGCCCGGCTTGCCCCAGCGCACATCGAGGCCGCCATGAATCTTGTCGAGATCGAACACATGCGACGGACGGCCCAGTTCGAGCATGACGTAGTTCGAGATATCGACCAGAGCCGAGATCGGCCGCTGGCCGCTGCGCTCCAGGCGCCGTTTCATCCATTCCGGCGTCTGCGCCTTCGCGTTCAGTCCGCGAATGACGCGACCGGAGAAACGCCCGCACAGGTCGGGCGCGGACACCTTCACCGGCAGCGTCTCCTGCGTATTCACGTCGACCACCTTGTAGGTCGGCGCTTTCAATGGCGCGCCGGTCAACGCGGACACCTCGCGCGCAACGCCCAGCACGGACAGGCAGTCCGCCTTGTTCGGCGTGAGCTTGATGGTGAACTTGAGATCGTTGAGCTGGTAATAGTCGCGGAAATTCTGCCCGACCGGCGCATCGTCCGGCAGTTCGAGCAGGCCGCCGCCCTCCTCCGACAGCTTCAGTTCGCGCGCCGAGCACAGCATGCCCTGCGACTCGACGCCGCGCAGCTTGCCAACCTTGATCTCGAACGGTTTGCCGTCCTCGCCCGGCGGCAGCTTGGCGCCGGCCATCGCGCACGCGACTTTCAATCCGGACCGCACATTCGGCGCACCGCACACGATGTTGAGCAACGTGCCGGTGCCCGCATCCACCTGGCAGACATTCAGGCGGTCCGCATTCGGATGCTTCGCGACCTCGACCACCTTCGCCACCACCACGTTGGAAAACGGCGGCGCCACCGGTTCGACCTCTTCCACTTCCAGCCCGCTCATCGTGAGCAGATGGGACAACTCGTCCGAAGTCATCTTCGGATCAACCAGGGTGCGCAGCCAGCTCTCGGAGAATTGCATATAAAAACCTTCTGATATCTCGTTGCCTCCTCCTGCATGGAGAAGGTCAGGCGGAGAATACGCTTTCGTCCGCCACTCCCCGCCCCTCTGCATGCATGAGAGGGGCCCAAACCATTCTTAGTTGAACTGCTTCAGGAAGCGCAAATCGCCTTCGTAAAACAGGCGCAGGTCGTTGATCCCGTAGCGCAGCATGGTCAAGCGCTCCAGGCCGGAGCCGAACGCAAAACCGATATACCGCTCCGGATCGAGCCCCATGTTGCGCACCACCGTCGGATGCACCTGCCCGGCGCCCGACACCTCAAGCCAGCGCCCTTTCAGCGGACCGCTGCCGAACGCGATATCGATCTCGGCGGACGGTTCCGTAAACGGGAAATACGACGGACGGAAGCGCACCTGCAGATCGTCGGTCTCGAAAAACGCTTTGACGAAATTCAGGTAGACGCCCTTCAGGTCGGCAAAGCTGATGTCTTCCGCGATCCAAAGTCCCTCGACCTGGTGGAACATCGGCGAATGGGTCGCGTCGCTGTCGACACGGTAGGTACGGCCCGGCGCGATCACCTTGATCGGTGGTTTATTCATGCGCGCATAACGCACCTGCATCGGGCTGGTGTGCGTCCGCAGCAGCAGCGGCTTGCCTTGCGTATCCTTGCCCTCGATGTAAAAAGTGTCTTGCATCGAACGCGCCGGATGGTTTTCCGGGCTGTTCAGTGCGGTGAAATTGGTCCAGTCGGTTTCGATCTCGGGGCCGTCGGCCACCTCGAATCCGATCGAGCGAAAAATCTCCTCGATGCGCTCCCAGGTGCGCATCACCGGATGAATGCCGCCGACGCTGCGCCCACGCCCGGGCAGCGTCACGTCGATCGCTTCCGCATTCAGGCGCGCTTCCATCTGCGCATTGGCAAGCGCCTCGCGACGCGCATTCAATGCGGCTTCGATCTTTTCCTTGGCTGCGTTGATCACGGCGCCCTGCGCCCTGCGCTCTTCCGGCGCCAGCTTGCCCAGGCCCTTCATCTGCTCGGTGATCTGGCCGGTCTTGCCGAGATATTTGGCTTTTGCATTCTCCAGCGCGGCGGCATCGCCTGCTTCGGCGAAATCGGCTTGCGCCTGGACGACAATTTGTTCGAGGGAATTCATGCGGCTTTTTCGCCCGTGAAAAGAAATCGGAAATCCAGAAACGGCGCTTCAAAAACAAAACGGGGCACAGGTGTATGACCTCTGCCCCGCTTTCGTTGTCGCACCGCCAACAGGCGGCGCGAACGCTTACAACACTCAAGCAGCGATGTTGGCCTTCACCTGGTTGACAATCGCGGCAAACGCCGGCTTGTCCATCACTGCCATATCGGCCAGCACCTTGCGGTCGAGACCGATGTTGGCCTTCTTCAGGCCGTTCATGAACACGCTGTAGGTCACACCGTGCTCGCGGGTCGCCGCGTTGATACGGGTGATCCACAGGGCGCGGAATACGCGCTTCTTGTTGCGGCGGTCGCGATATGCGTATTGACCGGCGCGCATGACCGCCTGCTTGGCGATGCGGTAGACGTTACCACGACGACCGCGATAGCCTTTGGCGAGGTCGAGAACTTTCTTATGACGGGCCCGTGCTGTGACCCCACGTTTAACTCGAGGCATGTTAGCTCCTTAGTGTGAGGTTAAGCGAACGGCATCATCGCGCGGATGGAATTCATGTTCGTCTCATGAACGTCCACGGCACCGCGCAACTGGCGTTTGTTCTTGGTGGTTTTCTTGGTCAGGATGTGACGCTTGAAGGCTTGACCGCGCTTGACGGTGCCGCCCGGACGCACGCGGAAGCGCTTTTTCGCGCTGCTCTTCGTCTTCATTTTAGGCATAGCAATATCTGTCCTTTCGGACAGCTCCGTTTTTAACATGATTGCAGGTGGCAATACTGCATTGCTCTTGGATGCCTGCTTTCACTTGTAATAAATTGCCCTTGCGGACAATTTATGCATTACGCGTTACCGCGTAAATTCTATTTTTTCTTTTTCGGCGCCAGCACCATCACCATCTGGCGGCCTTCCATCTTCGGAAACTGCTCGACCTGGCCATACGGCTCCAGATCGGCTTTCAGGCGCTCCAGCATGCGCATGCCGATATCCTGGTGCGCCATTTCACGGCCGCGAAAACGCAGCGTGATCTTGGTCTTATCGCCCTCTTCGAGGAACTTGGTCAGATTGCGCAGCTTGATGTTGTAATCGCCATCATCGGTACCCGGACGGAATTTCACTTCCTTGACCTGGATGACCTTTTGCTTGAGCTTCGCTTCGTGGGCCTTCTTTTGCTCCTGATACTTGAACTTTCCATAGTCCATCAGGCGGCATACCGGCGGCTGCGCATTGGGCGCAATTTCCACCAGATCCACGTTCGCCTCTTCCGCTTGCCGGAAGGCTTCAGCCAGACTGACGATGCCAAGCGGCTCGTTATTGACCCCAGTTAAACGCACTTCCGGCGCGGTAATTTCGCCGTTGATGCGATGCGACTTTTCCGTAGCTATTGCAGTTTCCTTTAAAAATCAAATAATTAAGCCGCGCTCTCACGCGTCGGGTCGTCCCGATCAGGCTTTGGTGTCGACCTCGTTCCTGAGTCGTTCCACCAGTGCATCGACCGGCATCACACCCAGATCGACGTTGCCTCGCGCACGCACGGCCACTGTGTTCGCATCCCGCTCCTTGTCGCCGATAACGACGATATAAGGCAGCTTCTGAACCGAATGCTCGCGTATTTTATAGGTTATTTTCTCATTACGCAAATCGACGATCACCCTAAACCCTTGTTTTTTCAGGTTTTGTGCGACGTTTTGTGCGTAATCAGCCTGCGCATCCGAGATGTTCAGAACAGCAACCTGCACCGGCGCCAGCCACAGCGGCATTGCGCCGGCATGATTTTCGATCAGGATGCCGACGAAGCGTTCCATCGAGCCGACAATGGCACGGTGAAGCATCACGGGCACCTTACGGGTGTTGTCTTCCGCCACATATTCCGCCCCAAGGCGTCCGGGCATCGAAAAATCGACCTGCATCGTCCCGACCTGCCACGGCCGACCGAGCGAATCCTTCAGGTGATATTCGATCTTCGGACCATAGAACGCACCCTCGCCGGGCAACTCTTCCCAGGTCACGCCACAGGCGCGCAAGGCCGAGCGCAGCGTTTCCTCCGCGCGGTCCCAGGTCTCGTCCGAACCGATGCGACTTTCCGGACGCAGTGCGATCTTGATCGAGATTTCGGTAAAACCGAAATCCTTGTAGACCTGCATTGCCTGCTGGTGAAAGGCCGTCACCTCGCCCTGGATCTGATCTTCGGTACAGAAAATATGGCCATCGTCCTGGGTAAAGCCGCGCACGCGCATAATGCCGTGCAGCGCCCCGGACGGTTCATTACGGTGACACTGGCCGAACTCGCCGTAACGCAAAGGCAGGTCGCGGTAGCTGCGCAGACCGGAATTGTAGATTTGCACATGACCGGGGCAATTCATCGGCTTCAACGCATAATTGCGGTTCTCCGATTCGGTCACGAACATGTTTTCGCGATAATTTTCCCAGTGACCAGTCTTTTCCCACAGCGTGCGATCGAGAATCTGCGGCGCCTTCACCTCTTGGTAGCCGTTTTCCTGATAGACACGGCGCATGTACTGCTCGACCTGCTGCCAGATGACCCAGCCTTTCGGATGCCAGAAAATCAGGCCCGGCGCCTCGTCCTGAAAATGGAACAGGTCGAGCAGCTTGGCCAGCTTGCGGTGGTCACGCTTTTCCGCCTCTTCCAGCATATGCAGATAGGCTTCCTGGTCTTCCTTCCTGGCCCAGGCGGTGCCGTACACGCGCTGCAGCATTTCATTCTTGGAGTCGCCGCGCCAGTAGGCACCCGCCAGCTTCATCAGCTTGAACACCTTCAACTTGCCAGTGGACGGCACGTGCGGCCCCCGGCACAAGTCGGTGAACTTGCCTTCGGAATACAGCGACACCTCCTCGCCCTGCGGGATCGATTCGATGATTTCCGCCTTGTACGCTTCGCCGATCGACTTGAAATAGGCAATGGCCTCGTCGCGCGGCAGCACCTTGCGCACCACCGGTTCATCCTTCTTGGCGAGTTCCATCATTTTCTTCTCGATCGCCTGCAGATCCTCGGGCGTAAACGGGCGCTTGTAGGAGAAGTCGTAGTAAAAGCCGTTCTCGATTACCGGCCCGATGGTTACCTGCGCCTCCGGGAACAATTCCTTGACCGCATATGCCAGCAGGTGCGCGGTCGAATGGCGAATCACTTCCAGGCCTTCCGGATCCTTGTCGGTGACAATGGCCAGATCGACGTCATGGTCGATCAGGTAGGAGGTGTCGACCACCTTGCCATCCACTTTGCCGGCCAAGGCAGCCTTCGCGAGGCCGGCGCCGATACTGGCAGCGACTTGCGCAACGGTGACGGGCGCATCGAATTGGCGTTGCGAACCATCTGGAAGTCGGACTGAAACCATTTTGCTCTCCATGTCAGCGGGAGGACAGGGCTGACGCTAGATTGAATGCGAAGAAATCTGCGGACGAAAAAAAACGCGGACCAGCCGCGCTTTTTCTCTGTTTTTTTGCAATAACGAAAAAGACCCCGACTAGCGCCGTACTAAAACCTTTGCGGTTGTAGTTCGCGGTGTCATAACCGGAATGCCTTTCTCGCTCTTACAAAAATGTTCGTTGGTAGGCTCGATTGGACTCGAACCAACGACCCCTACCATGTCAAGGTAGTGCTCTAACCAGCTGAGCTACGAGCCTAAGGAAGAAAAGATTATAGCGGCAATTTTTCATTTCCGCTAGTGTCTTATTTGAAACCGGATCAATGAACTATCTGTCGGACGCCATCCTCCGGAAAATTCGGAAACGATCCATAGGGAAATAGCAGCGTTTGGAAAACGTTGGTAAATTTCCACTCTTGCTTCCATTCATCGCAATGACCTATATGACCCGCCCCGCTTCCTCCAGCCACCTGCACGCTCACCGCGCGGGTGATGCTTCGCATCATCACTTCATCGAGGGACGCAATCAAAGCATCTTGGGATGGGCGCTGTTGCTGACCCTTGGCTTTGCCCTGATCGAGGCGCTTGCGGGCTTCTGGGCCAACTCGCTCGCCCTGCTCTCCGACGCCGGGCACATGGTCACGGATGCAAGCGCGCTGGGACTGGCTTTGCTCGCGCAAATCATAGCCAAGCGCCCGCCCTCGGCGAAACACTCGTTCGGCTTCGGGCGGGCGGAAGCGCTGGCGGCCTTCATCAATGCGCTGGCGATGCTGGCCGTGGTGGGCTGGATCGGCTTCGAGGCGCTACACCGTCTCACCCAACCGGAACAGGTCAAGGGCGAAGCCGTCTTCGCGGTGGCGCTGATCGGCCTGGCAATCAACATCGTCGTCGCCTGGGTATTGTCGCGCGACCGGCAAAGCGTCAACACCAAGGCCGCGCTGGTGCATGTGCTGGGCGACTTGCTCGGCTCGGTCGCCGCGCTGATCGCCGGCGCCGTCATCTACTTCACCGGCTGGCTGCAGATCGATCCGCTGCTGTCCCTGCTGGTGTCCCTGCTCATCCTGAAATCGACGATCGCCGTGCTGCGCGAGTCCTATCACTTCCTGATGGAAGGTGTGCCGCACCATATCGATTATCTGCAGGTGGGCGATGACCTTGCCGCCGTGCCCGGCGTACTGTCCGTGCACGATCTGCATGTATGGGAAATGACGCCGGGCCAGCCGGCACTGATCGGGCACATCGAGATCGGCACCATGGACGAATGGCCGCAGGTACTGCGCGCAATCAGATCCATGCTGCTGGAAAAGCACGGCATCGACCACATCACCTTGCAGGCGGAACTGCCGTCGATGGCGGGACAAGGGTAAGCGGCACTACAGCGGCACTACAGCGGCACTACAGCCGCTCAACCTCGATCACGCCGGTCACTTCACGGATAATACCCAGCGCCTTCTGCAACTGCGCAGTGGAAGAAATCTCGGCAGTGAATTCCATCTTTGCCTGCCCCTTCGCGCTGTGCGTACTTACCCCGATCACATTGATTTTCTCGCGCGAGAAGATCTCGGAGATATCGCGCAGCAGCCCCTGACGGTCGTTCGCCAGGATGAAGATATCCACCGGATAGACGGTGTCCTTGCCCGACTCCCCCCAGGTGGTCTGAATCACCCGTTCCAGCGCATTCTTGCGCATCTGCGCGAGGTTCTTGCAGGACGCGCGGTGGATCGACACGCCCTTGCCGCGCGTGATGAAGCCGACGATCTCGTCCGGCGGCGCCGGCTTGCAGCAGCGCGCCAGCTGCGTCAGCAAGCCCTCGGTGCCGACCACCAGCACGCCTGACCTGGCGCCCTGGGTGACGCTGGAGGCGCGGCTCTTGTTGGTGAGCAGCGCCTCGTCCGATTGCGCACTCTTCGCGGGGGCTTTTTGCTCGTCGTCCGCATGCAATACATGCTCGATATTGCGCAGGCTGAACTCTTCCTTTCCAACCGACAGAAACAAATCGTCGACCTTGGCAAAACCGAGTTTGTGCGCCAGTTCCTCCAGATTGATTGCGGTCTTGCCCTCGCGCTGCAGCGTCTTTTCGACCAGGGCGCGGCCATGCGCCAGCGTTTCCGCCTGCTCGATCGCATTGAACCAGGCGCGCACCTTGGAACGCGTGCGCGGGCTGGCGACATAGCCGGGACTGAGCCAGTCGCGCGACGGTCCGACGGCCGCGCCGCCGCGCGCGGTAATGATTTCGACCGTCTGACCGCTCTTCAACGGCGTATTCAGGGGCACCATCACGCCGTCGACCCGCGCGCCGCGGCAGCGGTGGCCGACATCGGTATGCAGGTGATACGCGAAATCGATGGGGGTCGCGCCATTCGGCAATTCGATCACGCGCGCCTGCGGCGTCAGCACATAGATGCGATCGTCGAGCGAGGTCGACTTGAGCTTCTCGACCCACTCGCGCTGCACCTCCTGCCCCACCATCGCGTCGGCGACTTCGGTCTTCCATGCCAGCAGCTGGCGCAGCCAGGCGATCTTTTCGTCGTATTTTTGCGCGGCGAAATTGGAGCCGCCCGATTCCTTGTAGCGCCAGTGCGCGGCCACGCCATATTCGGCAAAGCGGTGCATCTCCTGCGTGCGGATCTGCACTTCCAGCGCGCGGCCGTCTTCCGCAATCACGACCGTATGCAGCGACTGGTATCCGTTCGGCTTGGGGCGTGAAATGTAGTCGTCGAATTCCTCCGGAATCGGCGCCCAGATGTTGTGCACCAGCCCGAGCACCGTGTAGCAGGTCTTGACGTCGTCAACGATGACGCGGAAGGCGCGTACATCGTACAGCTCGGAAAAATCGAGCGATTTGCCGCGCATCTTGTTCCAGATGCTGTAGATATGCTTGGGCCGGCCGCTCACTTCAGCCCGGATGCCGGCTGCCGCCAGTTCCGATTTCAGGCGCGCGATCGCCGCCTCGACGAAGCCTTCGCGCTCGATGCGCTTTTCTTCCAGCATGCGGGCGATGCGCTTGTAGGTCGCCGGCTCCAGGAAGCGGAACGCAAGATCCTCCAGTTCCCATTTCAGCTGCCAGATGCCGAGCCGGTTGGCCAGCGGCGCGTACAGGTCCAGCGTTTCGCGCGCATATTGGTATGTGCGCTCGTTTTCCAGCTTCAGCTCCGCAAAGTAGCGCAAGGTGGTGACCCGCGACGCCAGGCGCACAAGGACGACGCGCATGTCGGATGCCATCGACAGCAGCATCTTGCGCAGCGTTTCGAGCTGTTCGGCGGCCTGCTGCGACGCGTTTTTCCCTTTCCCGACTTCCTTCTGCCCGAAGGTTTGCTCATGCAGGCGCATCAACTGGCGGATGCCGCCGACCAGGTCGGCGATCTCCTTGCCGAAACGTGCCTCGATGCCTTCCGCCGCCTTGGGATCGAACGCGGGCAGTTCGCACAGCAGGCCCGCGATGCGGGTGTCGGCATCGGTATTCAGTTGCGCCAGCGCGGTTGCCACGCCTTGCGCGAAGGCGAACGCATCCTGGCCGGTAATTACCGTTTTCCCGTTATAGAACGGTTCGACAAAACCCAGCGCATCGAGCACGCGCGCGCTGTCCCCGGCGGTCAGGCCCGAGGACAGCTGCAGCTGCGCATCGCTTTGTGTTGCGGCGATAGAAACCATTACTCTGCTTGCGCTGCGGTGACGACCATCTCGACCAGCCATTCCGGCCTGGCGAGTTTCGCTTCGACGGTGGCGCGCGGTGGCGAATTGCCTTGCGCTACCCATTCATTCCAGACCGCATTCATACCGTCGAAATTCTTCAGATCGGACAGAAAAATCTGGCACATCAGGATGCGCGACTTGTCGCTGCCGGCCTCGGCCAGCAGGCGGTCGATGTGGCCGAGCACTTCGCGCGTCTGGCCGGCGATATCCTGGGAAGTATCTTCCGCGATCTGCCCGGCCAGATAGACGGTGCCGTTGTGGATCGCCACTTCAGAGAGCGTTTTTCCGACGTGTAAGCGCTTGATTTCCATACTGTCCAATCTCATTATCCAAGCAAGAATTCTTTCACAACATTGATCTGGTCCGCATGCATGAGGGTCGGCGCGTGGCCGACTCCCGGCAGTTCCACCAGTCTGGCTTTCGGCCCGCGCGCCGTCATCGCCTGCGCCGTTTCCCGCGTCAACAGGTCGGACTCCGCGCCGCGCACCAGCAGTGTCGGACAGGCAATCGCGTCGTATGCCGCCCACCAGAACTTTTCCGCCTGCTGGGCGTTTTCGGGCGTAAACGCCTTGAAAGGCCCGGCCAAGCGCAGGTCGTAATGGCGAATCCAGCGCCCGTCCTTGTCCTGCCGCAGAACATCTCCCGCCAGCTTGCGCCACTCCTCATCGGTATGCGGGCCAAAGGGGCGGATGATTTCGCGGATATAACGCACCGCCTCCTCGAAGCTCTGGAAACGGATTTCCTGTCCGATGTACTCGCCGATACGCTGCAGCGCTGCGGCATTCAAGGCCGGTCCGACATCGTTCAGCACGAGCTTCCGTACCGGATTGTCCGGCAACGACGCAAACGCCATGCCTATCAATCCTCCCATCGATGTGCCGAACCAGTGCACGACGTCCGCGTCGACACGCGCCAGCAGCGTCACCATGTCGTTCACATACTGCGGTATCTGGTAATGCTGCGGGTCGCGCAACCAGTCGGAGCGGCCGCGCCCGACGATATCGGGGCAGACCACGCGATATTCATCGCACAGTGCCTGCGCGAGGTTGTCGAAATCATCGGAAACACGCGTAACGCCATGTACGCAGACAAGAACCTTGCGATTGTCCGGATCACCCCATTCCTTGTAGGCCATCTTGTGCAGGCCGGCCGGGGACAGGCATTGGACGGTATTCAGGCGAGCTTGACTCATTTTGTCGGGTATCCGGTTGTCATCCTCGCATTTTACTGTTCGTTCCGCTTAAAATCTTGTCTAACTTCGTCGCAGTTCACTATTTATTCGCAGAGGACATCATGCATAAAGGGAAGACCGCACTCGTCACCGGCTCCACTTCCGGCATCGGACTGGGCATCGCCAAAGCGTTCGCTGCGCAAGGCGCGAACATCGTCTTCAACGGCTTCGGCGACATGAAGGAAATCGATGCGATACAAGCCGAAGTGAAGGAGCAGTTCAAGGTCAAGACCGCCTATCACAATGCCGACATGTCCAAGCCGGCGGAGATCGAAGCGATGATGCGTTTTGCGGCTGAACAATTTGGCGCGGTCGATATTCTGGTGAACAATGCCGGCATCCAGTACGTCGCCAACATAGAAGATTTTCCGGTAGAGAAATGGGACGCAATCATTGCGATCAATCTCAGCTCCGCCTTCCACACCACGCGCCTCGCCTTGCCGGCGATGAAAGCGCGCAACTGGGGGCGCATCATCAACATCGCGTCGGTGCATGGCCTGGTCGGTTCCGCGCAAAAGTCTGCGTATGTCGCCGCCAAGCACGGCATCGTCGGCCTGACCAAGGTAACGGCGCTGGAAACCGCCCACACCGGAGTCACCTGCAACGCGATTTGCCCGGGTTGGGTGCTCACCCCATTGGTGCAGAAACAGGTCGATGCGCGTGCCGAGCAGCAAGGTGTCTCGAATGAAGAGGCCAAGAAAGGCCTGCTGCTGGAGAAGCAGCCGTCCGGCGAATTCGTGACACCGGAACAACTCGGCGAACTCGCGGTCTTCCTGTCCAGCGACGCCGCCAGCCAGGTACGCGGCGTTGCCTGGAACATGGATGGCGGCTGGGTAGCGCAATAAAAAGAAGACCGCGACGGAATGAGTTGGCTGTCCGTCGCGATGCCATTCGCTGCGCGACGGCCGCCGCTTTCTCCCAAGCCCGGCCGGAGCGGCGAATGCCAATACAATCGTCTCCCTTCTTTGGAACCCAGGTTCGACGGCGCTTTCTGACCGCAAGCCTGCTGTATGGGCTCGCGCTTCCCAGCATCGGCGCCGCGCCTTCCGCGCCACCGTCCCCCATCGCCGCCAGCCAGACCGTCAAGGTCGCAGTTCCCGGCGACATGGCCAGCCCGCCTTTTGACGTCCCGCGCTCGCTCACCATCCCCCCGGGATTTTCCATCAGCGTATTTGCACGGGTCCCGGGAGCGCGTTTCATGGCGGTCGCGCCGAACGGCGATCTGCTGGTATCGAACCCGGAAAAAGGCGTCAACACCCTGCTGCGTCCGGGGGCACAAGGCGCGCCGCAACGTTTCGCCTTTGCAGAGCAACTGCATCACCCGCACGACATCGTGTTCCACAGGTTGGACGGCAAGCAGTATGTGTATGTTGCCGAGTCGAACCGCATTATCCGCGCCCCTTACAGTCCCGGCCAAAGCAAGATCGGCACTGTAGAAACCGTGGTCGCCAATCTGCCCGATGCATCGAGTCCCGGGCTGAAAGGCGGCTACGGCCATCAGCTGAAAAACATCGCGCTGCACGGTGACAAGCTCTACGTGTCGATCGCTTCCACCTGCAACGCCTGCATCTCCGATATCAGGGCCGATCCGGTGCGCGGCGCGATTTACGAATACAACGCCCATGGCGGCACCGGCCGCCTGTACGCGCAGGGCCTGCGCAATGCCGAGGGTGTCCGGTTCAGGCCTGGCACCGACGAATTATGGGCAGTGGTGAACAGCCGCGACTATATCGCCTACCCATACCATAAGGATTGGAATGGGGATGGGAAGGACGACTACGGCAAGGTCATGCAAAGCTATGTCGACGGCCACCCGCCCGACCTGCTGGTGCGCGTCAGGGACGGCGGCAACTACGGCTGGCCGTTCTGCAATCCCAATCCGGACGGCGGGCTGGACAACATGCCCTACGACCGGGATGTGCAGCACAATCCGCATGGCGACAAACTCGATTGCGAAAAGATCGACAGGGTGACGAAGGGCGTCGATCCGCATTCCGCGCCGCTCGGCATGAACTTCCTGCACGACTCGGGCCTGCCCGCCCCCTATCGCAATGCGCTGGCGACCGCGCTGCACGGCTGCTGGAACTGCAGCGCGCTCAACGGCCACAAGGTCGTGCTGTATCCGTTCAAGGAGGATGGGTCGGTCGGCGACGCGGTGGACCTGGTGACGGGCTGGATCATCGACGCGCAAGCCAAGCAGCGCTGGGGCCGGCCGGTGGCGGTGATCCCGGACGGCAAGGGCGGACTGTATATCTCGGATGACTATTCGGGAACCGTGTACTTGCTGCGGCACGAGGGGGCGAATCCCCGGTAAAAAAAAAGGCGCCCGACCAGGCGGGCGCCTTTTTCATCCCAAAGCCTTGCTCAGGCCACCGCGCTGACGTCCAGTTCGGCGCCGGTTTTCCCGATCACCTCCTCTTTCGTCACGCCCGGAGCCAGTTCGATCAGTTTCAAGCCGGACGGCGTCACGTCGATCACGCCAAGATCGGTAATGATGCGGTTGACCACGCCTACGCCGGTCAGCGGCAAGTCGCATTTCTTCAGGATCTTGTGCGAGGTCGTGCCATCCTTCGCCTTCGCCACATGCTCCATCAGCACCACGACGCGCTTGACGCCGGCCACCAGGTCCATTGCGCCGCCCATGCCCTTGACCATTTTCCCCGGAATCATCCAGTTGGCCAGATCGCCCTTTTCGCTCACCTGCATCGCGCCCAGGATGGCGATGTTAATCTTGCCGCCGCGGATCATCGCGAACGAGTCCGCCGAGCTGAAGAACGACGAGCCGGGCAATGCCGTCACGGTCTGCTTGCCGGCGTTGATCAGGTCCGGGTCCACCTCCTCTTCGGTCGGGAACGGGCCGATGCCGAGCAAGCCGTTTTCCGACTGCAGCCATACCTCGATATCCTGCGGCACATAATTGGCCACCAATGTCGGCAGGCCGATGCCCAGGTTCACATAGAAGCCGTCCTGCAGTTCCTTTGCCGCGCGCGCGGCCATTTCATCACGAGTCCAAGCCATGTCCGTTCTCCGTATTACTTAGCACGCGTGGTGCGTTGTTCGATGCGCTTCTCGGGATTGGGATTCACCACGATACGGTGCACGAAAATGCCCGGCAAATGGATCTGGTCCGGGTCGAGTTCGCCGGTCTCGACCAGTTTCTCGACTTCGACCACCGTGATCTTGCCCGCCATCGCGACGTTCGGGTTGAAGTTGCGCGCGGTCTTGCGGAATACCAGGTTGCCGACCTTGTCGGCCATGTAGGCCTTGACCAGCGACACGTCGGCCACCAGCGAGCGCTCCATCACGTATTTCTCGCCATCGAATTCGCGTACTTCCTTGCCTTCCGCGACAATGGTGCCGACACCGGTCTTGGTGAAGAAGGCCGGAATGCCGGCGCCGCCGGCGCGCAGCTTTTCCGCCAACGTGCCCTGCGGCGTGAACTCCAGCTCCAGCTCGCCCGCCAGGTACTGGCGCTCGAACTCCTTGTTTTCGCCGACGTAGGACGAAATCATCTTTTTGATCTGGCGCGTGGTCAGCAGCTGGCCGAGGCCGAAGCCGTCGACGCCGGCGTTGTTCGAAATGGCTGTCAGGTTCTTGACGCCCGAGTCGCGCAGTGCAGCGATCAACGCCTCCGGAATACCGCACAATCCAAAACCGCCGACGGCAATGGTCTGGCCGTCCTTGACGATGCCGGCCAGCGCACTGGCCGCATCAGGATAAAGTTTATTCATACCAACCCTCTTATTATGTGAAATGACCTAAGATAGGTTCTCAGGCTGATTTGCCTGCCCGCCAGCATAAGATGGTGGACTAGGCGGTGCAATACCGTAAAAATACGAATTATTATCCATAACACAGCGCCTCCAGCCCATGAGCGGCCCATTTTCGATCGATTACGAAACCATTTTCCAGAATGCTCCAGTCGGCATGTGCGTTTCCCGGAACCGGGTGATTCTTGCCTGTAACGAAGCGCTGGCAAAGATGTTCGGCTATCGGCAGGAGGAACTGATCGGCCAGTCGTTCCAGGTGCTTTACCCGACCGTCGACGAGTTCGAGCGTACCGGTGCGCGCATCGTTCCCATCATGAGCGCGAGCGGCAATTACTCGGACGAGCGCATCATGAAACGGGCGAACCAGGAACTCTTCTGGTGCCATGTCAGCGGGCGCGCGCTGGTGCATAACGAGCCGCATGCGGCCGGCATCTGGACCTTCGAGGACTTGAGCGCGAAGCGCCCGGTCACCGCACAGCTCACGCCGCGGGAACGCGAAATCGCCGCCTTGCTGGTCGAGGGCAAGACCAGCAAGCTGATCGCACGCCAGGTCGGCCTGAGTCCGCGCACCGTGGAAATGCACCGGGCGCGGCTGATGCGCAAGTTTGCCGCCTCGACCTCCGGCGAACTGGTGCACCGGCTGGTCGGCGTCGCCAACTGATCGGCGACCGATCAACGACTATTCGGAAGCGAGCAACTCGCGGATCCGGTCAGGCAAGGGCGCCGATTTTTCCATCGGAAAATTCACCCACACGACCTTCGCGCCGCCATAGGCGGACAGCACGTCCGGCTGATCCACCCGGCGGATTTCCTGGATTGTCTCGAAACTGGAACGGCCCACCGGCCCGACATAAGTGCGGACCTCGATATCGCCAGGATACTTGAGCTGTTTAGCGAAAGTACAATGCGCGTTGATGATCACCGGCCCTTCGCCGAGCGGGTCCGGATCGCATCCAATCTGGGTGAACCATTCGATGCGCGCCTGTTCCAGGTAGCGAAAATACACGGTGTTGTTCACATGCCCCATCGCATCCATGTCTCCCCAGCGGATCGGCATGCGCATGATGTGCGCGAGCTTTTTCGTTGTCATGGTTTTGTCCGTCCCGGCCATTCCCTATTGCGCGCTCATCCCATCATCCGCGGTGATGATCGCGCCGTTGATGAAACGCGATTCCTCGGACGCCAGCAACAGCAGCAAACCATCGAGGTCTTCCGGCTTGCCAAGCCGCTTGCGCGGCAACATGTTGATCAAGGCATGTCCCTGCTCGGTCTCGAAATGCGCGGCATTGATTTCGGTGCTGATATAACCCGGGCAGATCGCATTCACATTGATGCCGTAACGCCCCCATTCGACCGCCATCGATTTGGTCATGTGCACCACCGCCGCCTTGCTCATGCAGTAGATGCCAATCTGCGGCAATACCCGCAAACCGGCGACCGACGCAATATTGATGATGCGATGCTGCTTTTTCGGATCGCCCTTGGCGCGCGCAATCATGCGCTTGGCGGCCTCCTGCGCGACGAAGAACGCGCCGCGCTGGTTGGTATCCATCACGAATGCATAGTCCTCCGGCGTGACGTCGATCAATCGCTGCGTGGTCGATACGCCGGAATTATTCACGAGAATATCGATCGGCCCGGCTTCCGTTTCCGCATGCGCAATGGCCGACTTGATGCTGCCATAGTCCGTGACATCCAGCGCAACGACATGGGCCGCGCCGCCGCCCGCCTCGATTTCCGCGCGCAATTCCTTCAGCCGCTCCACGCGGCGCGATGCCAGCACCACTTGCGCGCCGGCCTGCGCCAACACCTTCGCAAAGCGCGCTCCCAATCCGCTGGAAGCCCCGGTGACCAGCGCAATTTTCCCTTCGAAATTCATTTCGATGCCCACGAAAATCTCCTTGTTATTGTCGAGTAAGCGGCCGAGCCAGTGCCTTTGACGTTATGATTACACGAAAGAACGGCAATTAGAGTGGCGTATCTAGCATTCTCCCGCAAAATCCACGACAATTAGCACGTTCGTTCGATAATTTTAACTACCCTGGTGAGACCATGACACAGACTCAAGATCTGATAGAACAGTATGGCCCGCGCGAGTCGATGGAATACGACGTCGTGATCGTCGGCGCAGGCCCGGGCGGCCTGGCCACCGCGATCCGCATCAAGCAGTTGGCCGCCGAACAAGGCAAGGATGTGTCGGTAGTCGTGCTCGAAAAGGGTTCCGAACCCGGCGCGCATATCCTGTCGGGTGCCGTGATGGATCCGCGCGCGATGAACGAATTGTTCCCGAACTGGAAAGAGCTCGGCGCGCCGCTGAATCAGCCGGTGACCGGCGACGACATCCTGTTCCTGAGCGAGACCGGTGCCAAGCGTACGCCGGACTGGCTGGTTCCGCGCAACTTCCACAACGAAGGCTGCTACGTCGTCGCGCTCGGTAATGTGGTCAAGTGGATGGCACAGCAGGCGGAAGCGCTGGGCGTCGAAATCTTCCCGGGATTTACCGCAGCCGAAATCCTCTACGACGACAAGGGCGCGGTCAAGGGCGTTGCAACCGGCAACATGGGTATCGGCAAGAACGGCGAGCCGACCGAGAACTTCCAGCTCGGCATGGAATTGCTGGGCAAGTACACGATTTTTGCGGAAGGCGCGCGTGGTCACCTGGGCAAGCAATTGATTGCCAAGTACAAGCTCGACGAAGGCAAGGATCCGCAAAGCTTCGCCATCGGCATCAAGGAGCTGTGGGAAATCGATCCGGCCAAGGCGAAGCCGGGCCTGGTGGTGCATACCGCCGGCTGGCCGATGGACAAGGATACCTTCGGCGGCGGCTTCCTCTACCATCTGGAAGACAACAAGGTCACGCTCGGCTTCGTGATCGGCCTCGACTACAAGAATCCGTGGCTGAGCCCGTTCGAGGAGATGCAGCGCTGGAAGACGCATCCGAGCATCCGCGCCCATCTCGAGGGCGGCAAGCGCCTGAGTTACGGCGCCCGTGCGATCAACAATGGCACCCCGCAGGCGCTGCCGAAGACGGTGTTCCCGGGCGGCGCGCTGGTGGGCTGCGATGCCGGCTACCTGAACGCCGCGCGCATCAAGGGCAGCCACACCGCAATCAAGAGCGGCATGCTATGCGCGGAGGCCGTATTCGCGGCGGTCACCGCCGGACGTTCGGCCGACGAATTGAGCGCCTATCCGCAAGCTTACGAAAACAGCTGGCTGAAGGAAGAACTTGAGCAGTCGCGCAACTTCAAGCTCTGGTTCAAGAAAGGGCCATTGATGGGCCCGCTGATGACCGGGATCGAGCAATGGCTGCTGCCCAAGCTCGGCATCAAGAACCCGCCATGGACCCTGCACCGTGACAAGCCGGACCATGTATATCTGCAGCCGGCGGACCAGTGCCAGAAGATCGAGTATCCGAAGCCCGACGGCAAGCTGACCTTCGATCGCCTGTCCAGCGTCTTCGTCAGCAATACCAATCACGAAGAGAACCAGCCGGCACACCTGACGCTGAAAGACCCGTCGGTCCCGGTGAAGATCAACCTGGCGAAGTTCGCCGGTCCGGAAAGCCGCTACTGCCCGGCCGGCGTGTACGAATTCGTGAAAACCGACGCCGGCGAGGATCGGTTGCAGATCAATGCGCAGAACTGCGTGCATTGCAAGACCTGCGACATCAAAGACCCGACGCAAAATATCGTATGGGTCACGCCGGAAGGCGGCGGCGGTCCGAATTACTCGGGCATGTAACGATGAAAAAGCCGCGAACGCGGCTTTTTCATTATCCGTTTGCGAAGCACTTTACAGCTTCCACTGCCCTGCCAGTATTTTCTCCAGCCAGAATGCACCGATGACGGTTTTGACATCGGTGACCTTGCCTTCACGGATCCAGTTCAGCATGTCGGGAACGGAAGCCTTGAAGGTTTCCAGGAACTCGCCGTCGTCAAGCTTGCTTTCGCCGGCAGTCAAACCGCGAGCCAAATAAATGTCGAGATGCTCGTCCGAATAGGCGATGGCGTTATGGATGGTGCAGACGAATTGCCAGTCAGTCGCGGCATAACCGGTTTCCTCCTGCAGTTCGCGCTTGGCGCAATCCAGCGGGTCTTCGTTCGGATCGATTTTCCCGGCCGGGAACTCAATGAATACCTGGTTGAGCGGATAACGGAATTGCCGCTCCAGTAAGACCGTGCCGTCATCGAAAAGCGGAAGGACAACGACAGCACCGGGATGGCGAATGTATTCCCGCTTCGAGGTTTTCCCATCCGGCAGGCGCACCGTATCGCGCTGCAGCTTGAGGAATTTACCCTCGAATGCGATTTCGCCGTCGACCTTCTCTTCTTTCAAATGCAAATCCATGCGCGCGCTCCAATAAGATATTGGGCTCAATATTACCGCAGGACTTGAATCGGGGATGACGGCAAGTCAACCGTGATGCTTGCGCAAATAACGGAAGACAAAGCCGGGAAAGGCGAGAACGAGGAACAGGCAGGCCGTGATTACGTAAAACTCCCAGCCCTGAGGAAAGGCATTCCCGATACGGGATTCCAGTACATATGCAATTCCCCGTACGGCGAGATATAGCACAAACAGTTCGACGATGCGCATCCACGTCGACTTAGCAGGACGCGCAATCGGAATGAGAGCGAACAGCCGTTCGTTCAGAAAAGGCAAGTTGGCGGCAAGCGCCGCCAACAGAATCACGAACCAGCTGGATAGGGTTACATCCACAAGAGGCCGTCAGGTAGTCAGCGTCTTGACGATCGCGGTTGCACACACTGTCATCAACGGCCCCGGCAGAATGCCGAGCACCAGCACGGCCAGGCCGTTCAGGCTCAGCGTCACCTTCATGTCGCCGTTAACGACGATCTTCGAAGTATCGACCGGATCATCGAAGTACATCGCCTTGACCACGCGCAGATAGTAGAAGGCACCGATCAGCGACAGCAGGACCGAGACCACCGCGAGCCATACTTGACCGGTGCCGAGCACTGCCTGCAGCACCGACAGCTTGGCGTAGAAACCGACGGTCGGCGGAATACCGGTCAGGGAAAACATCAGGATCAGCATCATGAACGCGAACCACGGGCTGCGCTGGTTCAGGCCCTTGAAGTCATCGATATTTTCTGCCTCGAAGCCGGAACGCGCCAGCAGCATGATCAGGCCGAAGGTTCCCAGCGTGGTCAGGACGTAGGAAACGGTATAGAACATCGCCGAACTGTACGCGTTGGCGGCGGCCGACATATTGCCGTTCACCACGCCGGACAGCATGCCGAGCAGCATGAAGCCCATTTGCGCAATGGTCGAATATGCAAGCATTCGCTTCAGATTGGTTTGCACGATTGCGGTGATATTGCCAACCGCCATCGACAACACGGCCAGCACGGTGATCATCTGCTGCCAATCCAGAGCGAGCGGGAAAAGGCCCTCCACCAGCAGGCGAATGGTGATCGCGAATGCCGCCAGCTTCGGCGCGCCGCCGAGCAGCAGCGTGACAGCGGTGGGAGCGCCCTGGTACACATCAGGCACCCACATGTGGAACGGCACAACGCCCAGTTTGAACGCAAGGCCGGACACCACGAACACTACACCGAATACCAGCACGGTCTTGTTCACGGTGCCGGAGGCGGTCGCTTTCGCCACCTCGGTGAGGTCGAGCGAACCCGTCGCGCCGTACAGCATCGAAATCCCGTACAGCAAGAAGCCGGAAGCCAGCGCGCCCAGCACGAAATACTTCATCGACGCCTCAGTCGACACCGAATGGCCGCGACGCAGCGCGACCAGCGCATACAGGGACAGCGACATCAGTTCCAGGCCAAGATAGATGATCAGGAAATTATTCCCGGAGATCATGACCATCTGGCCCAGCAGCGAAAACAGCGCCAGGACATAGAATTCGCCACACAGGGTGCCGCCGAACATGCCGCGGTCGCCCGCATACTGACGCGAGTAAATCAGGGTCACGCCAACCGCAATATACGAGCAGAGTTTGAGCAGCCCCGACATCGGATCGGACACGAACATGTTATTGAAGGTATAGGCGGTCTGGCCGAAGTCGCTGACAGTCAGCACCGCGCACACCACCAGCGTCGCAATCGTCAGGGCATAGGTAATGTTGCGCTTCGCCTCGCTCAGGAACATGTCGATCAGCAGGATTGCCGACGTCGCGATGAGGAGAAAAATTTCCGGATAAACCGGGATCAAATTCGTGTTGTTCATGTTGTCGTCGCTAAATTCCGTCTACGTATTCTTTCCCTGCTTTAGTGCACCTTGGAGACAGCGACATGCTGCAACAGGTCGGCAACGGAAGTCTGCATCACGTCGGTGAACGGCGCCGGGTACAGCCCCATCGCCAGGACAGCGATGGCGAGCACGCCGAGCATGAAGAATTCGCGCATGTTCAGGTCTTTCAGTTCGGCGACATGCTTGTTGGCCACTGCCCCGAATACGACGCGCTTGACCAGCCACAGCGAATAGGCCGCACCGAAGATCAGGGCGGTAGCCGCCAGCAGGCCGATCCAGAAGTTGTACTTGACGGCGCCAAGAATCACCATGAACTCGCCGACGAAGCCGGAAGTTGCCGGCAGGCCGCAGTTAGCCAGCGAGAACAGCACGAACAGCGCGGCAAAACGCGGCATGGTGTTGATCACGCCGCCGTAATCGGCGATCTGGCGCGAATGCATGCGGTCATACAGCACGCCGATACACAGGAACATGGCGCCGGAAACGAAGCCGTGCGAAATCATCTGCACGATACCGCCCTGCACCGCCATGTCGTTGAACACGAAGAAGCCGAGCGTCACAAAACCCATGTGCGCGATCGACGAATATGCCACCAGCTTCTTCATGTCGGCCTGCACCAGCGCCACAAGACCGATGTAGATTACGGCGATCAGCGACAGCGCGATGATAAAGCCGGCCAGGGAATGGCTGGCGTCCGGTGCGATCGGCAGCGAGAACCGCAGGAAGCCGTACGCGCCCAGCTTCAGCATGATCGCGGCCAGCACCACCGAACCGCCGGTCGGCGCTTCCACGTGCGCGTCCGGCAACCAGGTATGCACCGGCCACATCGGCACCTTCACGGCGAAAGCCATCAGGAACGCCAGGAAGATCAGGATCTGCGCATTCAGCGGCAGCGGCAGCTTGTGCCACACCAGCACATCGAAGCTGCCGCCCGACTTGAAGTACAGGTACAGGACAGCGACCAGCGTCAGCAGCGAGCCGAGCAAGGTGTACAGGAAGAACTTGATCGCCGCATACACGCGGTTCGGACCGCCCCAGACGCCGATGATGATGAACATCGGGATCAGGGTCGCTTCGAAGAACACGTAGAACAGCAGGCCATCGAGCGCGCAGAACACGCCGATCATCAGGCCCGACAGGATCAGGAAGGCGCCCATGTATTGCGCGACGCGCTTTTCGATCACCTCCCAGCCGGCGATCACCACGATCACGGTGATGAACGCGGTCAGCAGCACGAACCATACGGAGATGCCGTCGATGCCGAGGAAGTAGTTGATGTTGAAGCGGTCGATCCAGGCTGCCTTCTCGACGAATTGCATGCCATGCGCCGCCTTGTCGAAATTCTGAATCAACGGCAGCGTCACCAGGAAGCTGACAATGGAACCCAGCAGCGAGACGCTGCGCACCAACCCAGGATTGTCATCCCGCCCGAATGCCAGAACGAACAGACCAAACGCGATCGGACACCAGATCGCCAGGCTCAGAAGAGGAAAAGTTGACTGCATCATGATTGTTTTTTGCTCTACCTCGCCAACTTATTTGGCAAACGATGGGAACGGCATGAAATAAATCAGGAAACACAGCACGCCAAGAATCATCACGAAGGCGTAGTGGTAGATGTAGCCCGACTGCAGGTGGCGGATCAGCGCGGAGAACCAGCCCACCACCTTGGCGCTGCCGTTGACGATCAGGCCGTCGATCAGGGTGCGATCGCCGACCTTCCACAGGCCGCCGCCCAGCAGACGTGCGCCGCGTGCGAACACGACCTCGTTAATCTTGTCCATGTAGTACTTGTTGTCGAGCACAGCATAAATCCGGCGGAACGTGCCGAAGAACCAGGCCGGCACCTTTGGATTGACCATGTAGCAGTAGTAGGCCGCGACCACGCCGGCCAGCGCCAGCGCGAACGGCAGCGAGGTGAACGCATGCAGGCCCATCGCCCAGGCGCCGTGGAACTCGTGCGCCAGCTCTTCCATCGCCGGGTGCGACTCGCCCACGAAAATCACGCCTTTGAAGAAATCGCCGAACAGCATCGGGCCGATCGCAACGAAGCCGATCACCACCGACGGGATAGCCAGCAGCATCAGCGGCACCGTCACCACCCACGGCGCCTCATGCGGCTTTTCGCCCGGGCCGAGGCCATGGTGATGTTCGTCGCTGTGCTCGTCATGACTGTGATCCTGATGCTCGCCCGGATGCGGCTTGCCGAAACGCTCTTCCCCGTGGAATACCAGGAAGTACATGCGGAACGAGTAGAACGCCGTCACAAACACGCCCGCCAGCACGGCAAAGCTTGCGAATCCGGCACCGGCGATATGGGTGTTTTGCACCGCTTCGATGATGCTGTCCTTCGAATAGAAGCCGGAGAAGAACGGCGTGCCGATCAGTGCCAGCGAACCGAGCAGTGAAGTAATCCAGGTAATCGGCATGTACTTGCGCAGACCGCCCATGTTGCGGATGTCCTGATCGTGATGCATGCCGATGATCACCGCGCCGGCACCGAGGAACAGCAACGCCTTGAAGAACGCGTGCGTCATCAGGTGGAACACGGCGACCGAGTAAGCGGAGGCGCCGAGCGCCACTGTCATGTAGCCCAGCTGCGACAGCGTCGAATATGCAACGACACGCTTGATGTCGTTCTGGATAATGCCCAGAAAGCCCATGAACAGCGCCGTGATCGAGCCGATCACCAGCACGAACGACAGTGCGGTGTCGGACAGCTCGAACAGCGGCGACATACGCGCCACCATGAAGATGCCGGCCGTCACCATCGTGGCCGCGTGAATGAGCGGTCCTGCTGCACCAAGGCCACCAGGCCGATGTAGAGCACGGCGATCAGGGACAGGCTGATGATGAGCCAGTCCAGTTCGCGGGCTGCATCGGGCACGATGGGCAGCGAAAAGCGCAGGAAACCATAGGCACCGAGCTTGAGCATGATCGCCGCCAGCACCACCGAGCCACCAGTGGGGGCTTCCGCTCCCCGCCCCGCTCAGACCGAGAAGGCCCGCACGATGGCCTGGGCGCACATCGCCATCAATCCCCCGGGCAGGATGCCCAGCACCAGCACCGCCAAGCCGTTGACGGACAGGACGGCACGGGCCTCGGGGCTGGCCTGGATCGGTGCACGATCCAGCGCCTCGTCGAAGTACATCACCTTGACGACCCGCAGGTAGTAGTAGGCCCCCACCAGCGACAGTAGCACCGCAAACACGGCCAGACCGACGTACAGATCGACATTCGTCGACACCAGCGCCTGTAGAACGGCCAGCTTGGCATAGAAACCCACCGTGGGCGGGATGCCCGCCAGTGAGAACATAAAGATCGCCATCACCGCGGCATACCAGGGACTGCGCTGGTTCAAGCCTTTCAGATCCTTGATCTCCTCGGCCTCGAAGCCTTCACGCGATAGCAGCAGGATCAAGCCGAAGGTGCCCAATGTCGTGATGACATACGTGACCACATAGAACATCGCCGAGCTGTAGGCGTTGGCGGCCGACAGAGTGTTGCCGTTGACCACGCCGCTGGCTAGGCCCAGGAGCATGAAACCCATCTGCGCAATGGTGGAGTAAGCCAGCATGCGCTTGAGGTTGGTCTGGGCGATGGCCGCGAGGTTGCCCACCAGCAAGGACACCACCGACAGCACGATCAACATCTGCTGCCACTCCACGGCCAGGGCCAGCATCGCGTCGATGAGCAGCCGCACGGTGATACCGAAGGCGGCCAACTTGGGCGCCCCGGCGATCAGCAGGGTCGCCGCCGTGGGCGCCCCTTGGTAGCACCTCGATACAGAT
>OFCW01000113.1_pt1 | contig 32974 bp, 29 predicted proteins | sample 1520951 | NCBI WGS metagenome assembly OFCW01 (sample SAMEA4349680, study PRJEB24078) | microbial mat metagenome | biome: Terrestrial Biome; feature: Habitat; material: Microbial Mat | place: India | collected 2012-06-12 | depth 10 m | reverse complement strand
CTGGACAACGATGGCGCGTTCCAGCCGTATCCGATCGCCGACCTGCCTGCAAGCCAATCCGCGGGGCGCGGAGCAGTCAGCAGGAACCAAGACAAACAACCGCGCCCGGCGCAATGACAACGGAGTGAATCATGGACTTTGAATACAGCCCCAAGGTAAAGGAACTGCAGAAGCGCCTGAATGCGTTTATGGACGAGCATGTCTATCCGAACGAGAAGGCCTTCTTCGCCGAGATCGAGGAAAACCGCAGGAAGGGCGACGCCTGGATCCCGACCCGGGTGATGGAAGACCTGAAGCAGAAGGCCAAGGCCGCCGGCCTGTGGAACCTGTTCCTGCCGCAGTCCGACAAGGGCGCCGGCCTCACCAACCTCGAATACGCGCCGCTGTGCGAAATCATGGGCCGCGCCGGCTGGGCGGCGGAGGCGTTCAACTGCTCCGCTCCCGACACCGGCAACATGGAAACGCTGGAGCGCTACGCGAGCGAAGAGCTGAAGGAAAAGTGGCTCAAGCCCCTGCTCGACGGCGAGATCCGCTCCTGCTTCGCGATGACCGAGCCGGCGGTGGCGTCGTCGGACGCGACCAACATCGAAAGCCGCATTGTGCGCGACGGCGACCATTACGTGATCAACGGCCGCAAGTGGTGGTCGTCAGGCGCCAACGACCCGCGCTGCAAGGTGTTCATCTTCATGGGCAAGACCGACCCGGACAATCCGAACAAGCACAAGCAGCAGTCGATGATCGTGGTGCCGCGCGACACCCCCGGCGTGACCGTGATCCGTCCGCTGCCGGTGTTCGGCTTCGACGATGCGCCGCATGGCCACGGCGAGGTCTTGTTTGAAAACGTGCGCGTGCCGGTGTCCAACATCCTGCTGGGCGAGGGCCGCGGCTTCGAGATCGCGCAGGGCCGCCTGGGGCCGGGCCGCATCCACCACTGCATGCGCCTGATCGGCCTGGCCGAGCGCGCGCTGGAGCAGATGTGCAAGCGCACCCTGAAGCGCGTCGCCTTCGGCAAGCCGATCGCGGAGCAGACCGTGACGCTGGAGCGCATCGCCGAAGCGCGCATCATGATCGACCAGGCGCGCTTTTTGGTGCTCAATGCCGCCGACATGATGGACAAGGTCGGCAACAAGGCCGCGCTCAAGGAGATCGGCATGATCAAGGTCGCCGCGCCGAACATGGCCTGCAAGGTGATCGACTGGGCGATCCAGGCGCACGGCGGCGCCGGCGTGGCCGATCCGTTCCTCGCGCATGCGTATGCCAACGCGCGCACGCTGCGCATCGCCGACGGCCCGGACGAGGTGCACCGCAACCAGATCGGCAAGCTGGAACTGGCCCGTTACAAGCCGGCCAAGCCGGCGCAGTAAGCGGGGCCGCGATGCCCGGGGGCCATGCAGGCAAAGCCGTCCCGGCCACCGGCGCCGGCGGCGGCCTGGGCGCAATCTGAATGTCTTTCACTATGGTGGCAGCCCCTCTCCTCACGCAACGAGGGGAGGGGCTTTTTTTCGCATCCAATAAGAGAACGAGGCAGACAAGACAATGAAACGCGAGATGACGCAACACCCCTGGATCAAATCCTATCCGCCCGGCGTGCACTGGGACGCCGAGCTGCCCATCATGCCGGTGCCGCAACTGCTGGACGACGCGGCGCGCAAATGGGCGGATCTGCCGGCGCTCGAGTTCATGGGAAAGCAGACGTCCTATCGCGAATTGCAGGCGCTGGTCGAGCGCGCGGCCAAGGGTTTTCAGCAGCTCGGCGTCAAGCCCGGCGTGCACGTCGGCCTGTACCTGCCGAACACGCCGCACTACGTGATCGCCTTTTTCGGCGTGCTCAAGGCCGGCGGCACGGTGGTGAACTATTCGCCGCTCGACGCCGAGAAGGTGCTGGAGCATAAGGTCGAGGACAGCGCAACCGACATCATCGTCACGCTCGACCTGGCGGCGCTGTATCCGCAGATGGGCCGGCTGTTGGGCTGCACGCGCTTGAAGAAGCTGGTGATCGGCAGTATCGCGGAAATGAGCGGCGCGCCGGATGCCGTGCGTGCCCGCCTGCGGCAGGCGCAGCAGCTGGCCGAGGTGCCCTCCGACGAGCGGCACGTCGGCTTTGCGCAGTTGCTGGACAACGATGGCGCGTTCCAGCCGTATCCGATCGCCGACCTGGGCGAGGCGATCGCCGTGCTGCAGTACACCGGCGGCACCACCGGCCTGCCGAAAGGCGCGATGCTCACGCATGCCAACCTGACCACCGCCTGCAGCCAGTATCACGCGACCGTCAGCGGCGAGCCCAGGGTGCTGGAGGAGGGCAGGGAGCGCGTGCTGGCGGTGCTGCCGCTGTTTCACATCTATGCGCTGACGGTCGACATGCTGTTCGGCATCCGCATGGGCGCCGAGCTGGTGCTGCATACCCGCTTCGACCTGGAGGCGGCGGTGAAGGATCTGGCGGCGAAGAAGATCACCATCTTCCCCGGCGTGCCGACCATGTACACCGCGATCGTCAACTATCCGGGCATCGCCGGCTACGACCTGAGCTCGCTGAAATTCTGCGGCTCGGGCGGCGCGCCGCTGCCGGTCGAGGTCAACCAGAGCTTCCAGCGCCTGACCGGCTGCTGCCTGGTGGAGGGCTGGGGCATGACCGAGACTGCGCCGTCCGGCACCTTCACGCCGGTGTACGGCATGCAGAAGGTCGGCTCCTGCGGCATGCCGATGCCGGGCGTGACGCTCAAGTTCGTCAGCGTCGACGATCCGTCGCAGGAAGTGCCGCCGGGCGAGCGCGGCGAGCTGTGCATCAAGGGGCCGAACGTGATGAAGGGCTACTGGAACAAGCCGCAGGCCACGGCCGAGTCGATGACCCCGGACGGCTTCTTCCGCACCGGCGACGTCGGCTATATGGACGAGGACGGCTTCGTGTACATCGTCGACCGCACCAAGGACATGATCCTGTGCGGCGGCTACAACGTCTATCCGCGCACTATCGAGGAAGCGATCTACGAGCATCCGGCGGTGGCGGAGGTGAGCGTGATCGGCGTTCCCGACGCCTACCGCGGCCAGTCGCCCAAGGCCTTCATCGCCCTGAAGCCGGGCGCGCCGCGCATCACCCTGGAAGAGCTGAAGACCTTCCTCAAGCGCCGCCTCGGCAAGCACGAGATGGTGCAGGCGCTGGAGATCCGCGACCAGCTGCCGAAGACGCCGGTCGGCAAATTGTCGAAGAAGGAACTGTACGAGGAAGAGGCGAGAAGGCGGTCGTCGTCCCGCAGCGCGCCCTGAAGCCGGAAAGGAATCGGTGAAAGAGGCGGATCGGCGAAACGCGGGGAGGAAGATGCGGCGAGGAAGATGCGGCGAGGGGGGAAGTGCGGGACACGCGAGAGAGATGCGCGAGAGAGATGCGCGAGATGAAGCGGCCCCGCACCGGATTTCGGCGCCGCGCGCCAGCGCGGCCGAAATCCACCGGTTCGGCTAGCGCGGCGTGCCGCGTCGCAGCAGGTTCACGACCGCCAGCAGGATCACCGCGCCGAGGAAGGACACCAGCAGCGAGGAGATGCTGAAGTCGTTCTGGTTGATGGTGCCGGTGCCGAACAGCGGTGCCAGCAACCAGCCACCGAGCAGCGCGCCGACGATGCCCACCACGATGTTCAGCAGCAGGCCCTGCTGCGCATCGGTGCGCATGACGAGGCTGGCCAGCCAGCCGAGAATACCGCCGACAACAATCCAGATAATGAAGTTCATATAAGCCTCCTAATGTTGAAAGACTGCTATGTCAAATAGACTGGCCGCTTGCAAAATGGTTCAGGTCGGTGCGGTAACACGCCGTCAGCCGGCGCCATGCCCGCTGTTCCGTTCCGCGGCGCTGCCGCCGTCGCGCCGGAGCGGAAGCGGCGAGAAGCCTTCCTCGTCCTCGACCAGCACGGTCGCGTCCGGTTTCGACCTGGTCAACTCGATGGCATAGGCATAGGCATCCTCCTTCACGTCAAACGACTCCAGCGGCGCATCGGAGCCCTTCTCCGACACGTCCCACCTGCCGTTGATGCCGGGTGATATGCAAATCACCAGGGCCTCGTTCCGATCGTTTTCCATCCGGCCGCCCTGCTGAACACGCCCGGTGGGTCACCCGCTGCGCCGGCGCGCGCAGCGACCGGCATCAGTGCAAGCTCTGGTTTTCGAAGCGCTTGATCTGATCTTCCGCCTCGTCCTTGCTGATGCCATAGGCTTCCTGGATCTTGCCGATGAGCTGGTCGCGCTGGCCGGCGATCACATCGAGCTGGTCGTCGGTCAATTTGCCCCACTGTTCCTTCACCTTGCCCTTGTACTGCGTCCAGTTGCCTTTGACGGTATCCCAGTTCATGAATGGCCTCCTGATGAGAGATTGTTGAACAATGCATGCCGGCACCCCGGCTCGAATGAGGTTCTGCAAAACCTGTGCCCGTTTGGGGCCGTGTCGGTTGCGGCCATCTCGTTTGAGGCCATCTCAATCGCCGGGACAGCGGCAATAACCGATGTAAATGTTCCAACCGGTTTTGAAAACAATACAGAGAGGGGAGGGAAAGACTGCCGGCGGCGCCGGCATGCCTGGCTGCGGATGGCCGCAGCGCAAGAACCGGCCGGCAGCGGAAAAAATTTCGACATATTTTGAAACAAAGTCTATTGCATTCGGAAACTTAATCATCGACAAGCTGTCATTTGTTACACGGAGTACAGCTTTCTTTTTTCCGAGGAGTAGATCATGGCTGAACAACTGAGTGAACACGCGCTGGCAGGACAGGAAACCTACGATCCGAACCGTTTGCTGGATACCCTGCTGGAAAAGATGAACCTGAAAAACGATGCGGCGCTGTCGCGCATGCTCGAAGTGGCGCCGCCGGTGATTTCCAAGATCCGGCACCGCCGCCTGCCGATCGGCGCATCGCTGCTGATCCGCATGCATGAAACCACCGGCATGAGCATTCGCGAATTGCGCGACCTGATGGGCGACCGGCGCACCAAGTATCGCCTGAGCGATGCCCAGGGCAAACCGAAGCCGGCGCCGGCACCGGAAGCGGGCGCCCAGCAGCAAAGCGCGCTGCACTAAACCTCCCCCGTTACCGGGAAGGCGCGGCACCTATGCAGGTGGACGCCGCGCCGCCTCGGCTGCATTGCGCAACACCGGCCCCGTCACGCATGACGGGAAGCCGGGGGCTTGGTATTGCCCTGACGCGCCGATCGGGACGATATTTCAGCGCGATATTTCAGCGTGATATTTCGGGACGTTATTTTTCTTGACGGAATAAACAAGAGGCAAATAGAATCCGCCTGTTTTCATTTCATGGAGCCCCCTTTCATGGGCACTTGTGCGAGCGGTAGTTGTTGCCGGAATCGTTCCGGTTCTGCCTCGGCAAGATAACGCAGGGCTTTCTCTCTCCTGCCGTCATCCTGCCGCCGGCGGATGACGGTATTCCGAATATTCCCGGCCCAGGCCGGAATAGTCCGCATTCCAGAACATCTATGCACTGTCCCCCGCGCCCGCCGCGGCGGAATCCTTTTGTCTGCGGCATCCCGTATCGGGGTGCGGCAGCGCCGTTGCGCGCGGCGCCGCGGCGGGGATGCAAGTAACCGATGAGAGGCGCCTCTCGTTAAGAAAGAGAAAGGCCAACATGTTCGATCTGTTCGATCCGCAGCGCAGCGGCCGCGACTGGCTGGCGGCGCGCCCCAACCGCTGGGACTGGGCGCTGCTGCCGCTGGTGCTGGCGCTGCTGGCCGCGCTCGCGTTCGGCGCGATGCAGATGAGCCGGCCGTTCACCGTCGGCCAGCCGACCGACATCGCGCTCGATCCGATCTACCTGCCGTACTATCTGCTGCGCACCATCCTGCGCATGTTTACGGCGATGGGCTTTTCGCTGCTGTTTTCGTTCGCCTTCGCGGCCGTCGCCGCCCGCTACCGCGCCGCCGAGAAGGTGATGATCCCGCTGCTCGACATCCTGCAGTCGGTGCCGATCCTGGGCTTCCAGGCGATCGCGATCGCGCCCTTCATCGCGCTCTTCCCCGGCAACCTGCTGGGGGTGGAATGCGCGGCGATCTTCGCGATCTTCACCTCGCAGGCCTGGAACATGACCTTCAGCCTGTACGAGTCGATGCGCACCGTGCCGTCCGAGCTGAATGAAGCCGCGCGCGTGTTCCGCCTGTCGGCCTGGCAGCGCTTCTGGCGCCTGGAGCTGCCGTTCGCGATGCCGGGGCTGCTGTGGAACATGATGATGTCGATGTCGGGCGGCTGGTTCTTCCTGGTGGCGGCCGAGGCGATTTCGGTGGCCGGGCAGGACATCAAGCTGCCGGGCATCGGCGCCTGGATCGCCACCGCGATCGAGCAGGAGAACGGCCGCGCGATCGCCTATGCGATCGCCGCCATGCTGGCCGGCATCGTGCTGTACGACCAGCTGTTCTTCCGGCCGCTGTTGGCCTGGGCCGACAAGTTCCGCTTCGAGGAGTCGCAGGGCGAGACCGCGCAGCATTCCTGGCTGCTCGACTGGATACGGCGCAGCCGCTGGATGCGCGCGCTTTCCGACCGCTTCTGGGCGCGCATGCGCGGCGCGCTCGGCTGGTTCGGCGCGAAACCGCGCGCCCCCGGCAGGCGGGAGCGCAAGCTGCCGGCATGGCTGCCGCGCGCCTGGGACGCGCTGGTGCCGGCCGCCGCCGCGCTGGCCGCGATCCGGCTGATCGCATACGTCCACAGCGACGTCGGCTGGGGCGAGGTGACGCATGTGGTCGGGCTGGGCTGCGTCACGCTGCTGCGCGTGCTGCTGCTGATCGGCCTGGCGTCGCTGATCTGGGTGCCGGTTGCGATCTGGATCGGGCTGCGCCCGCGGTATTCGCAGCGGGTGCAGGCGGTCGCGCAATTCCTGGCCGCCTTCCCGGTCAACCTGCTGTTTCCGCTGGTGGTCTACGTGCTGGTGGCGTACCGGCTCAATCCGAACATCTGGCTCAGTCCGCTGATGGTGTTCGGCACCCAGTGGTACATCCTGTTCAATGTGGTGGCGGGGGCGTCGACCATCCCGACCGAGCTGCGCCTGGCGGCCGACAACCTCGGCCTGAAAGGCTGGCTCAAATGGAAGCGGGTCTACCTGCCGGCGGTGTTTCCGAGCTATCTGACCGGCGCCATCACCGCCAGCGGCGGCTCCTGGAACGCCAGCATCGTGGCCGAGTACGTCACCTGGGGCAAGACCACGCTGGTGGCCGACGGCCTGGGCAGTTATATCAAGGAGATGACCGACGCCGGCGACTTCCACCGCATCGCGCTCGGCATCGGCGTGATGTGCATATTCGTGATGTTGTTGAACCGTTTCTTCTGGCGCAGGCTGTACCTGCTGGCGGAAGACCGCAGCCGTTAAGAATTGTGAAGGAGGAGGCATGAGCCGCAATGCATTGATCGAACTGAAGGGCGTCGCCAAGTCGTTCCGCTCGGCCGACGGCGCGCCGCGCGCGGTGCTGGAAGCGGTCGATTTCGCGCTGGAGGAGGGCGAGATCGTCGCGCTGCTGGGCAAGTCGGGATCGGGCAAATCGACCCTGCTGCGCATCATGGCCGGGCTGGTCCCGGCCGACGCCGGCCGCGCGACCTACCGCGGCCAGGCCATCCGCGAGCCGGTTTCCGGCATCGCGATGGTGTTCCAGTCGTTCGCGCTGTTCCCCTGGCTGACGGTGCAGCAGAATGTCGAGCTGGGGCTGGAAGCGCAGGGCGTGGCGCCGGCCGAGCGGGCGCGGCGCGCCGACGCCATGCTGGACCTGATGGGCCTGGCCGGCTTCGGCGGCGCCCTGCCGCGCGAACTGTCGGGCGGCATGCGCCAGCGCGTCGGCATCGCCCGCGCGCTGGTGACCGACCCCGACGTGCTGCTGATGGACGAGGCGTTCTCCGCGCTCGACGTGCTGACCGGCGAGACGCTGCGCGACGACATCCTGGAACTGTGGGACAGCCAGCGCATGCCGACCAAGGGCATGCTGATCGTGTCGCACAATATCGAGGAAGCGGTGATGATGGCCGACCGCATCATCATCCTGTCCAGCGGGCCCGGGCGCATCCGCAACGAATTCAAGATCGACCTGCCGCGCCCGCGCGACGCCGACTCGGTCGAGGTGCGCGCGCTGATCGACGAGGTGTACGGGCTGATGACCGCGCGTCCGGCGCAGGAGGCCGAGGCGGCGCGCACACGGCTCGGCTACCGCCTGCCGCAGACCGACGTCGAGCGCATCGAGGGCGTGCTCGACCTGCTGGCCGACGATCCGTTCAACGGCCGCGCCGACCTGCCGCAGCTGGCGCAGGAAGCCGAGCTGCCGGACGAGGAATTGTTCCCGACCTACGAGGCGCTCGGCCTGCTGGGCCTGGCGCAGGTGGAGAAGGGCGACATCGCGCTCACGCCGCTCGGCCACCGCTACGCCGAGGCCGACCAGGCGCTGCGGCAGGAAATCTTCGGCCAGCAGCTGCTCACGCATGTGCCGCTGGCCGCGCATATCCGCCATCGCCTGGAGGCCGAGCCGAGCGGCACGCTGCCGGAGAAACCGTTCCTTGAGCTGCTGGAAGAGTTCCTGAAGGCGGACGAGGCCAAGCGCGTGCTGGAGGTCGCCATCGAGTGGGGCCGTTACGGCGAGGCGTACGAGTACGACTTCCATACCGGCCGGCTCAAGCTGCCGGACAGCGAGGAAGAATAGTTCTTCAACATTGAAAGGTATGTACATGCAGGATGCAGACAAACCCGCGGAACTGGCGGAGCGGCCGTGGATCGTGCTGACGACGACTTACGACGTCGAAGCCTGGATCGACAGCTACAACCGCGACTTGCAGCGCGCGATCGAAAATACCCGGGCCGCCGGCTACGGGATCTGTTTCCGGCTCGCCCACGGCGGCGACATCTACCTGCACACCACGCCGGACGGCGACGTGCTGCTGGACGTGACGCCGGAAGCCGAATGGGTGGCGCCGCTGATCGCCGCCGCCACCAGCGTCGAACAGCCGCCTTCGCGGATCTGGGCGCTGCCGGGGCATACCCTGACGCAGCTCGTGCTCGGCCTGAGCAGCCTGATCGCCGCCACCAGGATCGTGCTGCAGCACGATTTCAAGGCAAGAAAATTCTAGTCTGGCCGATCCGCACGCGCCGCGCGCCAAGCGGCGCGAAAAAATCCTTTTGTTTCAATCGCTTATCTTTCCGTGTTTTCCCCGATTCACCCGGCATGGCAAGTGCCACTACAATGGCCGGGGCACGATTGGTCTGGCAGCCACTGTGCATGACAGACCGAGAGAGTCGCACAACAATGAATCGATAGAGGAGATGACCATGGTTTCTGTATTCCTTCGCCGCCTGCTGGCGGCAGCCGGTGTGGCCCTGCTGGCGGCGGCGCCCGCGCTGGCGCAGCAGCAGTACATCAATGTCCTGACCGGCGGCACCAGCGGCGTGTACTACCCGATGGGCGTGGCGCTGTCGCAGATCTATGCCAAGGCGATCCCGAACGCGAAGACCTCGGTGCAGGCGACCAAGGCATCGGCCGAGAACCTGAACCTGCTGCAGGCCGGCCGCGGCGAGATCGCCTTCTCGCTGGGCGACTCGCTGTCCGACGCCTGGAAGGGCGATGCGGAAGCGGGCTTCAAGGCGCCGCTGAAGAAGCTGCGCGGCGTGGCCGGCATCTATCCGAACTACATCCAGATCGTCGCGGCGGCCGATTCCGGCATCAAGACCCTGGCCGACCTCAAGGGCAAGCGCATCTCGGTGGGCGCGCCCAAGTCCGGCACCGAACTGAACGCGCGCGCCATCTTCAAGGCCGCCGGCCTGACCTACCAGGATTTCGCCAAGGTCGAGTACCTGCCGTTCGGCGAATCGGTGGAACTGATGAAGAACCGCCAGCTCGACGCCACGCTGCAGTCGGCCGGCCTGGGCGTGTCCTCGCTGCGCGACCTGGCGACCTCGATCCGGATCGTGGTGGTGCCGGTGCCGGCCGAGGTGGTGGCCAAGGTGGGCGATCCGGCTTACCAGTCCGGCGTGATCCCGGCCAAGACCTATGAAGGCCAGAACAATGACGTGCCGACCGCGTATGTGCAGAACTTCCTGGTGACGCACGAGGGCGTGCCGGCCGACACCGTGTACGCGATGACCAAGGCCATCTTCGAGCACACCGACCAGCTGATGGCCGCGCATGCCGCCGCCAAGGCGATCAGGAAGGAAACCGCGATCAGGGGCATGCCGGTGCCGCTGCATCCGGGCGCGGAAAAGTACTACCGCGAGATCGGCCTGATCAAGTAACGCACTCCAAGAGCGCGGGCGGCGCCGGGCGCATCGCGATGCGCCGGTATTCCGCCTGCCGACCCGCGCCGCCATCCCTTCAAGGAGCCAATCCATGTCCGAAATCCATCTTCACGCGGTGCCGGCAGGCGCTGCGGGCGACGCTGCGCCTGCCGCCGGCGAGGAATTCCATGAACACGGCGTGCAGCGCCATCTGAGCGGGCTGCCGCTGAAGATACTAACCGGCGCCGCGCTGGCCTTCTCCGGCTACCAGCTGGTGGTGGCCGCATTCCATCCGCTGTCGAGCCTGGTGATCCGCTCGCTGCACGTCGGCTTTTTGCTGATGCTGTGCTTTTTGCTGTATCCGGCGATTAAGCGCGGCAAGCACGGCAGCATTCCGTGGTACGACTGGCTGCTGGCGGCGGCCGGCTTCGCGCTCGGCACCTATCAGTGGATTTTCGAATCCGACCTGATCCAGCGCGCCGGCGAACCGAACACGGCCGACCTGGTGGTGGGCACCGTCGCGGTGGTGCTGGTGTTCGAGGCGGTGCGGCGCGTGCTCGGCCTGGCGCTGCCGCTGGTGTGCGGCGCCTTCCTGCTGTACGGCCTGTTCGGCCAGTACCTGCCGGATTCGATCGCGCACCGCGGCTACGGCTACGACCAGATCATCGGCCAGCTGTTCACCGGCACCGAGGGCATCTACGGCATCCCGACCATGGTGTCGGCGACCTACATCTTCCTGTTCATCCTGTTCGGCGCCTTCCTGGAACACGCCGGCATGATCAGCCTGTTCAACTCGCTCGCGCTCGGCCTGGTCGGCCAGGCCAAGGGCGGCCCGGCCAAGGTGGCGGTGATCTCGTCCGGCTTCATGGGCACCATTTCCGGCTCCGGCGTGGCCAATGTGCTGACCGTCGGCCAGTTCACCATTCCGCTGATGAAGCGCTTCGGCTACACGTCGGTGTTCGCCGGCGCGGTGGAGGCGACCGCGTCGATGGGCGGCCAGATCATGCCGCCGGTGATGGGCGCGGTGGCCTTCATCATGGCCGAGACGCTCAACGTGCCCTATGTCGAGATCGTGAAGGCGGCGGTGATCCCCGCCATCCTGTACTACGTGACCGCGTTCTGGATGGTGCACCTGGAGGCGGGGCGCGCGGGACTGACCGGCCTGCCCAAGGACCAGTGCCCGAACCCGGTGGCCGCGCTGAAGAAGAACTGGTACCTGATCCTGCCGCTGGCGGCGCTGGTGGCCATGCTGTTCCACGGTTTCACGCCGATGTTCGCCGGCATGACCGGGCTGGCATTGACCGCCATCCTGATCCTCGGCGCCGCAATCGCCGCGCAAATGTCGTCCCAGGCGTTCCGCTACGTGTTCTGGATCGCGCTCGGGCTGGGCGCGGCGACCTTCGTCAAGCTGGGCATCTATCCGGTGCTGGCGATCATCGCGGCGCTGGCCTGCGCCTGCCTGTGGGTCAAGGGCGGCCGCAAGACCCTGCACACGATGAAGATGAGCCTGGTCGACGGCGCCAAGCAGGCGCTGGCGGTCGGCCTGGCCTGCGCCATCGTCGGCGTGATCATCGGCGTGCTGACCCTGACCGGCGCGGCTTCCAGCTTCGCCGGCTTCATCCTCGACGTGGGCGCCAACAGCCTGTTCCTGTCGCTGCTGCTGACCATGATCGTGTGCCTGATCCTCGGCATGGGCATCCCGACCATCCCGAACTACATCATCACCAGTTCGATCGCCGCGCCCGCGCTGCTCAAGCTGGGCGTGCCGCTGATCGTGTCGCACATGTTCGTGTTCTATTTCGGCATCATGGCCGACCTGACGCCGCCGGTGGCGCTGGCCGCGTTCGCCGCCGCGTCGATCGCCAAGGATTCGCCGATGAAGATCGGCTTCAAGGCAACCCAGATCGCGGTCGCCGGCTTCGTGATCCCGTATATGGCGGTCTACGATCCGGCGCTGATGTTGCAGGGGGAGCTGACAGTGTTCGGCGTGGCCTACGTAGTGTGCAAGGCCCTGCTGGCGATCGGCCTGTGGGGCGCGGCGTCGGTCGGCTACCTGTGGACGCCGTTGAAGCCGGTCGAACGGGCGCTGGCGGTGCTGTCGGCGGCGCTGCTGGTGGCGGCGGTGCCGCTGACCGACGAGATCGGCTTTGCGCTGACGGCTGCGTTCTTCGCCTGGCAGATCGTGCAGCGGCGCCGCCTGGCCGTGGCGTGAGCGCACTGTGCGTGGTGGCGGCAGCGCTGTCGGTGGCGCTGCCGCTGCAATCCTTCACGCTGGCCTGGACCCATTCCATCGAAAAGATCCGCTGGGAAGAGGATTACCGCATCGCCGGCGACCGCCTGCAACTGGTGGAGGCGCGCATCCGCGGCTCCGGCGCCGGCATGGAGCCGCCCGCGGGGGCGCGGCTGGACGGCGGCGTCTGGCATTACACGCCGGCGCTGCCGCCGCTGCCGCGCCTGCGGCTGGCGCGCTCGCCCTATGTGGCGGATTACCAGCTTTGCTGGAACGGCGGCTGCAGGCCGATGGCGGACATCATCGGGACGGTGGAGGCGGCGCCGGAGGTTGAGTTGGGGCCCTGCGGCTGAATGGATTACAGCAGCATGAAACACGCCGCCGCCACCGCGGTGGGCGCCAGCGCCGACAGGAACAGCGTGAGCGGATTGATCGACTGCTCGTCGAAGCTGTCGCGCAGGATCGCAAAGCCGGCCGGATTGGGCGCGTTGGCGATCACCGTCAGGCCGCCGCCGGTCACGGCGCCCGCCACCAGCGCATACTTGGCGCGCTCCGGGATACTCTCCACCAGCGAGCCGAGATAGGTCAGCGCGGCATTGTCGGTGATCGCCGTCAGCGCGGTGGCGCCGACGAACAGCGCCGCCGATTCCATGCCGCCGATCAGCGGCTGCAGCCACCAGCGCTGCTGCCCGCCCAGCACCACCAGCCCGGCCAGGAAGAACGCGACCAACAGGCCCTCGCGCAGCAGCAGCGGATCCTGGTAGCGTTTGTAGGCATCGGTAAAGCCGAGGAAGAACAGGAACAGCCCCATGAACACGGTCGGGTGGTGGCTGAATACCACGGTGCCGGCGAGGAACAGCAGGTGGATCAGCACCACGCCGAGCGGCATCGTGGAGGCGCCGGGAGTTTCGGACGGCATTGCCAGCCGGCCGAGCTCGCGCCGGAACAGCCAGGCGGCGGCCGAGGCGTTGATGACCACGGCCAGCGCCGCCTTCCAGCCGAACACGCTGCTCATGAAAGCGATGTCCCAGCCCCATTTGTCGGCCACCATCAGCACCGGCGGCGCCGCATACGGCGTGAGCACGCCGCCGACCGAGACATTCACCAGCAGGATCGCAAGCGTGACGTAGCGCAGGCGCTCCGGCACGCCTGCCGCGAAATAGCGGTCGCGCAGGATCAGGGCCGCCAGCGTCATCGCCGCCGGCTCGGTGATGAACGATCCCAGCAGCGGCACCAGCGTCAGGCAGGTCAGGTAGGTCGAAATCGGCTCGGCCAGCGGCAAGAGGCGCGCGGCCTGGCCCACAAGCCGCCTGGCCAGGTACAGGATGGGCCGCGTGCTGGCGATGACCAGGATGACGAACACGAACAGCGGCTCGGTGAAATTCTGCGCTTCCAGGTAGCCGACCGCGGCCCCGGGGGTGACGGCCAGCGCCATGAACAGCACCAGGATCAGCGCCCAGAAGCCGAACACCACTTCCACCTCGCCCAGCAGATGCCACAGGCCGGCATGCCTGCCGCCGGCGTGCGAGAGATGGTCGAACCACTTGGTGCTGAAGGTGTGCAGTACGGCCAGCCCGAAGATGACGGCGCCGGCGATTTCAATCGGTTGCAGATCGTTCATGTCGTATCGAATGGGGAGAGGCGGTCGCTGGAGCCGGGACCGGATGCCAGGCGGCGGGGAAATCATTGTACACGACGGTCAATTTCAATCCTGACAGCGACGGTGGTGGCAGAAGCCGTTATTGCTAAGGGAATGAACCATGATAAAAGTTGCTTTGATGCATCAATCACAATGATAGAATTGATTGCGGTCAAGGTTTTCCATTTTCGAGACAGATATTCTGCGTTCATCTTGTTGATATCAGTCAACATTTGCGCTTTGAGCTGTTAGCGCAAACGGGATGTGCAAAAACAGGGAGTAGGCATGTTCAGGAATCTCACCATCAAGGCGCGGCTGATTTTCGTGGTTGGCTTCTTGTCGCTGATGTGCGTCACGGGGGCCATCATCGGCTTGTCCAGCCTCTACGTATCCAATGAAGCGCTCAAGGCCAGCTACCAGGAACGGCTGGTGCCGACCGGGCAGCTGGATCAGATCATCCGGCTGATCAAGACCAATGAACTGGCGGTCGCCCAGGCGCTGACCGCCGATCCGGCCACGGTCGGCAAGGAAATGGACGCCGTCGAGGGCCGGATCGCCCAGGTCACCCAGCTCTGGAATGCCTATATGGCCTCGCCGCTTTCGCCGAGGGAAAAGGAACTGGCCGATAAATTCATCGCCGCGCGCAAGAGCTTCGTCGAGGAAGGCTTGAAGCCGGCCATTGCCGCCCTGCGCGAAGCCGACACCGCCAAGGCCGGCGGCATCATGCGCGAGAAGATGAACCCGCTGGCGGCGGCCATCGGCGAAGCCGCCAACAACCTGGTGCAATACCAGCTCGACATGGCGAAGAAGGAATTCGAGGACAACGAGACGCGCTATCGCTGGGTGCGCAATTCCTGCGTCAGCGGCATGCTGTTCTCGGTCCTGCTCGGCACTATCATCTGCATCTGGCTGGTGCATGCGATCGCCAAGCCGATGGCCGACGCGGTCAAGGTGGCCAGGAGCGTGGCGGCCGGCGACCTGACCAACAAGATCGAGGTCACCAGCGGCGACGAAACCGGCCAGCTGCTGCAGGCGCTCAAGGACATGAACGAAGCGCTGGTGCGCATCGTCAGCGAAGTGCGCGGCGGCACCGAAACCATCGCCACCGCCTCCAGCCAGATCGCCTCCGGCAACATGGACCTGTCGGCGCGCACCGAAACCCAGGCCAGCTCGCTGGAAGAAACCGCCTCCTCGATGGAAGAACTGACGTCCACCGTCAAGCAGAACGCCGACAGCGCGATCCAGGCCAACCAGCTCGCGATGTCCGCCTCGGAAGTGGCGACCAAGGGCGGCGCGGTGGTGTCGCAAGTGGTTTCCACCATGGGCTCGATCAACGAATCGGCGAAGAAGATCGTCGACATCATCGGCGTGATCGACAGCATCGCCTTCCAGACCAACATCCTGGCGCTCAATGCCGCGGTGGAAGCGGCGCGCGCCGGCGAGCAGGGCAAGGGCTTTGCCGTGGTGGCGACCGAAGTGCGCCAGCTGGCGCAGCGCTCGGCGGCGGCGGCCAAGGAAATCAAGCTGTTGATCGACGACTCGGTGGAGAAGGTCGACACCGGCGCCAAGCTGGTCGACCAGGCCGGCGCCACCATGAAGGAGATCGTCGACAGCGTCAAGCGCGTGACCGACATCATGAGCGAGATCTCGGTGGCCAGCAAGGAACAGACCGACGGCATCGAGCAGGTCAACCAGGCGATCGCGCAGATGGACGAAGTCACGCAGCAGAATGCCGCGCTGGTGGAAGAAGCCGCCGCGGCGGCGGCCTCGCTGCAGGAACAGGCGGTCAACCTGTCGCACGTGGTCAGCGTGTTCAAGCTGAACGACCTGCCGCCGGCGGCTCCCGCCGCGACGGCGGCAACCGCCAAGCCAGCCGCCACGGCTACCACGGCTACCACGGCCGCCGGCGCCGCCGTCATCCCGCTGGCCGCGACGCGCATGACGCCCGCCTCGGCCAACCCCAAGCGCATCGTCAACGCGCGCCGGGGCAATGACGAAGACTGGACCGAATTCTGATTTCCTAAATCGGCCGGGCGCCCCATCGCGGGGCGCCCGGTTTTTTTTTTTGCATTCGCCTATTTCTCGCCGGGCATGGGCGGAATTCCCGACCGGGTTTTGCATCCAAGCGATTCAAGGACGGACGCGCACCGCCGGGCGGTGACGGCGCCGATTGTTCAACTTTGGTCGCTTGGCGACGGATGGAGGCACGAATGATGACGGATGATCCTATCGGCACACGGGGCGAAGGTGCGTTTCCTGTAGATCAGCCAATGCAGGCGCTCGAAAAGGACCACGATTTTGTAAAGCAACTGTTCGATCGCTATTGCAGCACGCAGGACCAGCAAGTCAAGCAGGAAGCCGGGCGGCGTATCCTGGAATTGCTGGAAATGCATAACGCGCTGGAAGAAGCAACGTTTTATCCGGCGGTGGAACAGGCGGATGCCTCTCTGGTCGGCCAGTGCAAGAACCAGCATGAGCAGGTCGACCAGCTGATCCAGCAGCTCAAGCGCATGGATAGCAGCGATCCGCAATGCGACCGCATGTTCCGGCAATTGCGCGACGAGGTGCTGCAGCATGTGCAGCTGGAGGAGCAGCAACTGTTCCCGGCGATCCGGCAGGCGAACCTCGACCTGCAGGCGATCGGCCTGCAGATGGCCGCGTTCGAATCCAACATGGTCGCCGCCCGTGCGCGCGAGAGCGCGCAGCGCGGCGCGCGCCCCGGCGCATAAGGTTTGCCATCGGCCTGGCCTGCGGCGGCGGTTGCCGCCCGGCGCGCGCCGCGGTCAGACGGGTACCGCAGACGGGTAGCGCAGACGGGCACCGCAGACGGGTACATTTGATCCAGGTCATTCTTCCCGTACTGCAAAATCGCGTACGCTGCGGTTTTCAGCGACAGAATGACCGTGCCCATGACCGCGAACCTGCAAGCCATCGAGTCCCAGTTGCGCGCCCGCCGCGCCGAAGTCCTGTCCGACCTGCGCGACCGCCTGCACGCCGCGGGCGAGTCCGACAAGCTGGCATTGCTCAACCACCTGGAAGAGGGTGTCGACTGGGCATCGGCCGACGCGCTGGCGGAAACCGACATCGCCTTTCTCGGCCGCGAGCTGAGCGTGCTGGCCGACCTCGACGCCGCGCTGGCCCGCATCAAGGACGGCAGCTACGGCACCTGCGGCGAGTGCGGCGCGGCGATTCCGGAAGCGCGGCTGGCCGCCCAGCCGTCCGCACGCTACTGCCTGGCATGCCAGGAGCAGCTGGAAACAGGGACAGGGCGCGGCGTGCTGCGGCGCAGGGCTTGAAGCACAGTCAGGCCGAAATGGCGCTAACAGGCTGTTGAAAAACTACTGCGCGGGCCGATCTTGCAGCCTGCTAATGCGACATCAGCACCGGCACGCGCATCGCCTCCAGCACCGTGCTGGTCACCCCGCCCAGCAGTATTTCCCGGAAACGTGCGTGCCCGTAGCCGCCCATCACCAGCAGGTCCGATTGCAGCTCGGAGGCCAGCGTCTGCAGCGCCAGGCCGACCTCGCGATCGGTCTTGCGCTCCAGGACTTCCACCTTGACGTCGTGCCGCGCCAGGTATAGCGCGATGTCCGCGCCGGGCAGCGCGCCATGGACCTGGCGCCGCGCATCCGGATTGAAGATCACCACCTGCACGATCTGCGCGCGCCGCAGCAGCGGGATGGCATTGGTCACCGCCCGCGTGGCCGGCATGCTGGCATCCCAGGCGATCAGCACGCGCCTGCCGATGCCGTCGAAATGGCCGGAATACGGCACCAGCAGCACCGGCCGTCCGGAATAGAGCACCACATACTCGGGGAAATCCGGCATCACCACCGGCGAGACTTCGTACGGATCGTTCTGCCCGATCACGACCAGGTCCGCATAGCGCGCCTGCAGACAAATTCCGCCGCCTGCCTCGTCATCCACCAGCCGCTTCTCGAACGAAGGCAGGCCCAGCTTCTGCGCGGTTGCCTCGAAATCCTCCAGGCCGCGCATGGCGCGGGCATGCAGGAAATCGAGATGGGTTTTCAGGTGCGGGTCGAGCTCGGCCAGCATGCGGGTCTGCACCAGGTAGCGCGACGCGCCCGTCATGGCCGTGCCGATCAGATGCGCGTTCTCCGCCATGGCGACCGCCGCGGCAATCTTGATGCGCTCGCTGGCGTGGGCGGATTCATCCACGTGCACGAGCACGGTCTTGTAAGGCATGATGCATTCTCCTGCGGTTAGCACTTAGACCGGCCTGTGCAAATGAAACAAGGCAAAGCATGCGGAACTTTGATGAGCGTCAAACAGGTAAGCAAGATCAAGCGATGCCCCACCGTTACCTTGATTTCAGGAGACCTTTACCTAGAATCCAGAATCGATGACCGTGCGCTGCTGCGGCCTGCGATACGGCGGCGCAGCGCCGGAACGACAAGGAGACAGCATGCTTTCAGTCCGGGACCGTGTCTCGCAAGCGGCCTTGGCTCAACTCGATTCGCAACTGTCGACGACCGCCATGCTGGCGGACAAGACTGTCGACAGCATCGAACAATTGAGCGACCTGAACCTCAACCTGGCGCGGGTCACCTTCGAACAGTCGAATCTCGTCGCCCGCCAACTCGCGGCCGCCGAAAATGCGCGGCAATTTTTTCTGCTGGCCGCCGCGCAGGCCATGCCGAATACCGACCGAGTGCTTGATTATGGCTATTACCTGACGCATATCGCGTCCGCCACCCAGGAAGAATTCATCAAGCTGGTCGGCATGCGCATCGCCGACAGCAACCGCGGGCTGATCGAGCTGCTGGCGGATCTCGGCAAGGCGGCGCCGGCCGGCCTGGAGATGACGACGGCACTGCTGCAGTCCCTCACAGGCGCTGCCGGCGGCCCAGGCGGCACTGGCGATGCAGCCAAGAAAGCAGCCTGACGCTTGCTCGCATGACATGGACGATCCGTGGTCACCGCCTATTTCCGCTTCTATGCCGAGCTGAACAATTTCCTGCCGCCCGCCCAGCGTCAGCGCCGCGTCGCGCATGCCTGTTCGCGCGACGCCTCGGTCAAGCACATGATCGAGGCGCTCGGCGTGCCGCATACCGAAGTCGACCTGATCCTGATCGACGGCGTGCCGGCCGACTTTGCGCACCGCCTGCGCGACCGCGAATCGGTCAGCGTCTATCCGTGCTTTACCCGCATCGACCTCGGCGCGCTGCCCCGGCTGCGCCCGGCGCCGCCGGAGCGCTTCATCGCCGACGCCCACCTCGGCCAGCTGGCGAAGCGCTTGCGCATGCTCGGTTTCGATGTGCTGTACCGCAACGACTACAGCGATGCACAGGTCGCACGTATTTCTTCGGAAGAAGATCGTGTCGTGCTCACGCGCGACCGCGACCTGCTGATTCGCAAGGAAATCGTCTACGGCTGCTATTTGCACGCGGTATCCTGCGACGCCCAGATGGCCGAGGTGCTCACGCGCTTCGGCCTGGCACAGTCGGCACGTGCCTTCAGCCGCTGCCTGACCTGCAACGGCGTGTTGCGCATCGTTGAAAAAAACGCGGTCGAGCACCGCGTGCCGCATCACAGCCGGCAGTTTTACGAACGCTTCTACGAGTGCGAGGATTGCGCGCAGGTATATTGGGAGGGGTCGCATGTGGAGCGCATGCGCCGCCGCGTGGCGCAGATGCTGGGCATGACCGAGGCCGGCGAGGCGGATGCCGATTGAGACAACTCAATCTGTGCACAGGGGATATCGGCTACGGTGTTTGTATTGACTATCCACAGCCCATCTCAAATTGCGCTTTGTCGACGTCACGATGTTTTATACCGCGGAAAGCGGCGGGGTCCGCACCTATCTGACCGCGAAAGGAAACTGGCTGGCACGGCAGACGCGCATCGAGCATGTGGTGGTCGCGCCATCCATGATCGAGGCCAAGGGCGCGCGCTTCATCGGCGTACCGAGCATGCCGATTCCATATGCCAAGGGCTACCGTATGCCGCTGTCGTGCCGCATTGCCGCGCATAAAATTCAACAGTTGCAGCCGGACCTGATCGAGGTCGGGGATCCCTATCAGCTCGCCTGGGCGGCATTGCGCGTGCGCGACCGCACCGGCACGCCGGCCATCGGCTTCTGCCATTCCGACCTGCCGCGCCTGGTGGCGCACCGTTTCGGCCCGGCCGCGCAACGTCTTGCCACGCGTTACATGTGCTCGCTGTACCGGCATTTCGACCTGGTGCTCGCGCCCAGCCGCACGGTCACGCAACAGCTGCACGACATCGGCATCGCGCAGGCGCGCCACCAGCCGCTCGGCGTCGACACGCAGACGTTTTCCCCGGCGCGCAGGAATCCCGCCTTGCGCAAGGAACTGGGCTTGCCGGAAGATACCCGCCTGCTCATCTACGCCGGCCGCTTCACCCGCGAGAAGCGGCTGCCCTTGCTGCTCGACGCCGTGCGCCGCCTGGGCCAGCCTTATCACCTGCTGATGGTCGGCAGCGGCGGCAAGCTGCCGCCAGCCAGCCGCGTCACCTACCTGCCGTTCCAGCCCGATGCCGCGGCGCTCGCTTCGCTGGTCGCCAGCTGCGACATGCTGGTGCATCCGGGCGACCAGGAAACCTTCGGGCTGATCGTGCTGGAAGCGATGGCCTGCGGCATACCGGTGGTCGGCGCGCATGCCGGCGGCATCGGCGAGCTGATCGACGACAGCGTCGGCGTGCTGGTGCGGCCGGGCAGCGCGACCGCGCTGGCGGAAGGCATCTGCCGTCTGTACGAGCGGGACCTCGGCGCGCTGGGGCAAAACGCGCGCCGCCGCGCGGTGCTGCAATACGACTGGGGGCACATCATTCCGCAACTGATGCATCACTACGCCAGCCTGTTCGCCGCCCACCGCCATGTGGAGTTCGGCCTTGGAGCCTCGTATGCGCCCGACTGAACCGCTGCGCGCCGTCTGCGTGTCGATCCACGACGTCGCGCCCGCCACCTGGCTGCAGTGCGAGCGCCTGCTGCGCGCCGTGCGCTCGGTGGCCGACATCCCGGTCAGCCTCCTGGTGGTGCCCGCCTATCATCGCCAGCGGCATGCCTGCAACCGCCGCTTCGAGCGGGCGCTGGAGTACCGCCTGGCGCGCGGCGACGAACTGATTCTGCACGGCTACACCCACCTCGACGAAGCGCCGCCGGCGCAAGGCTGGCGCGCCAGCTTGGTGCGCGAAGTCTATACGCGGCGCGAAGGCGAGTTCTATGCGATCGATGACGGCGAGGCGCGCCGCCGGCTGCAGCTCGGCTGGGACTGGTTCGCGCAGCGCGGCTGGCCGCTGGAAGGCTTCGTCGCGCCGGCCTGGCTGATGGGCGAGGGGGCGTGGCGGGCGGTGGCCGATTTCCCGTTTACCTACACCACCACCTTGCGGCGCTTCCATCTGCTGCGCGCCGGCTGTGCGGTGCGTTCCCAAAGCCTGGTCTACACGGTGCGCAGCCCCTGGCGGCGCAGCATGTCGCGCGGCTGGAATGCCTTGCTGCTGCACGCGCTGCACGACAATCCGCTGCTGCGCATCAGCCTGCATCCGATCGATGCCGCCTATCCCGATATCGTGCGGCATTTCTACCGGATGATCGAGGCGGCGCTGGAGGGCCGGCAGGCGATGACGAAGGCAGTGTTCGCGAAAGCCTACCAGGCGTCGCTTGCGCGCACGTTCGAGGCGCGGCAGGATGCGGCGGCGTTCGTGCCGCAGCGGGAATGATGCGCGCTACTTGATGCAGACCGCGCGCACCTGCTTGATGTCGGTAATCCCCGACAAGACCTTCTCGATGCCGTCCATCTTCAGCGTCAGCATGCCGTCTTCCAATGCCGCCGCGAGCATGAGCGCCACCCGGCTGTGCTCCTGGATCAGGCGTTTCAGGCGGTCGGTGCCGGTCATCAGTTCGTGCAGGCCGACCCGGCCCTTGTAGCCGCCGTTGCACTGGTCGCAGCCGACCGCCCTGTATAGCTTGAAGCGCCCCTGGCCGTCGGCGTAGTTCTTCTTCCAGCCGGCCAGCACCTTCTCCCTGGCGGCGTTTTCGTCCGCGCGGAAGCTCTCGGTATTGCGCAGTTCCTCGCAATATTCCGCCAGCAGCAGCTGCAGTTCGTCGGCGCTCGGTTCATAGGCCAGCTTGCAGTTCGGGCAGAGCCGCTTCGTCAGGCGCTGCGCCAGCACGCCGAGCAGGGCGTCGGCGAAGTTGAACGGGTCCATGCCCATGTCCAAAAGGCGCACGATCGATTCCGGCGCGCTGTTGGTGTGCAGCGTGGAGAACACCAGGTGGCCGGTGAGCGAGGCTTCGATGCCCATCGCCACCGTTTCCCTGTCGCGCATCTCGCCGACCATGATCACGTCCGGGTCGGCGCGCAAAAAGGCGCGCATCGCGGTCGCAAAATCCAGCCCGCTCTTGCGGTTGACCTGCACCTGGCGCAGGCCCTTCTGCGTGATTTCGACCGGGTCTTCCGCAGTCCAGATCTTGGTGTCGGGCGTGTTGAGGTGATGCAGCACCGAATGCAGCGTGGTGGTCTTGCCGGAGCCGGTCGGGCCGCACACGAAGAACAGGCCGTAGGGCTTGGAGACCACGCTCTTGAGCCGCTCCAGGTTATGCGGCAACACGCCCAGCTTGTCGAGCGGGATCGGCTCGCCCGCGGCCAGGATGCGCATCACGATGTCTTCCACGCCGCCGGCCGAAGGGATGGTCGCGACCCGCAGCTCGATGTCGAGCGGGGCGTACTTCTTGAACTTGATCTTGCCGTCCTGCGGCTTGCGGCGCTCGGAAATGTCGAGGTCGCACATGATCTTGATGCGCGCGGTCAGCGCATTGCGGTAGCTGGCCGGGATCTCGATATAGGGTTCCAGCGAGCCGTCCTTGCGGAAGCGGATCATGGTCTTTTCCTTGCCCGGGCGCGGCTCGATGTGGATGTCGGAGGCGCCCTGGCGGTAGGCATCGACGATGATCTTGTTGACCAGCTTGACCAGCTCGTTTTCGGCGGCGGCCGACAGGTCGGCTTCCGACAGCTCGGCGCTTTCCTCGTCGCCTTCCTCCAGCCCGGACAGCAGGTCGCCCACCGAACCCAGGTCGGCCTCGACGCCGTAGAACTGGTCGACGGTTTGCCGGAATTCGCTGTTGGTGGTGACGCGGTAGGCCAGCTTCTTCTTCGGGAACACGTCGTTGATCATGCGCGCGTTCTTCACCTGCTCCGGGTCGGTGGCGAGCACCACGACGCCGTCCGGGCCTTCCTCGATCGGCAGCCAGCGGCTCTGTTCGACGAATTCCCGCTTGAGGTTGCGCAGCAGGTCGGGCGGCTTGATGCGGTCGGCCTTGTACGGCTCGTAGGGCACGCCGAAGAAACGCGAGAGCGCCTGGCCGATGGCGGCCGGCCTGACCTGGAAGTCGCGCACCAGCACCTGCTCGATGTCCTCGTTCTTGCGCCGCGCCGAGCGCGCGGCCAGTTCCAGCTCGGGCCCGGACAGCACCGCCTCGGCCACCAGCTGGTCGTACTTCGAGCGCACCACCGGGGGCGTGCGCAGGCGCTGGGTATAGGCGATCGTGAGCGTCTTGCACAGCTCCCGGATGCCTTCCTCGGCGGTGGCGGAAAAGGGGGTGCCGTCGCGGTTGTTGATGAGCTGGACCACGCCCAGCAGTTCGCGGGCGCGCTCGTCGACGATGGGCGCCACCAGCATCTGCCTGGTGCGGTAGCCGGTGCGGCGGTCGACTTCGCGCAGGAAGTGCAGTTCCGGCGAATGCGACTTCAGTTCGGCGTCGTCGTACACGTCGCGGATGTTGACGATGCGCCTGGTCAGCGCGACATAGCCGGCCACGCTCTTGTCGGACACCGGCAGCTTGAGCTGGTTGAACGAGTTGAGGCCGGTCTTGACCTTGGAAACGATGGAGGACTTGTCCTCGGATACCGCGTAGATCGTCAGGCGGTCGCAGTTGAACAGGTCGCAGATATCCAGCGACAGGTCGAGCATGATCTCGTCGACGTTGCTGGTGGAATGGATCTTGTTGGTGACGGCCTGGAGCTTTTTGAAAAAATTCAGACGGATGTTGACCTCATCCTGGGTACCGTTTGCGAGGACCGCGCTCATCTCATCTTATCCATTTGTCATCAACTCGGGCGCCGTGAAGACCGGCTTTCAATTATAGTGCGCGTTGTAAAAATGTAGCGCGCGCGAACGACGAATTTTGTCGAATCGGGCAGAACAGATATAAAGATATAAATTCGCGGGATTCGGTCTACAATCCGGAAAAAGGTCTATGGGAGGACAGGATGGCGAAACTTTGCGCGGTTCGCATGAGCGCGGTGCATCGATGAAGCTGCAAGTGCTCGGCTGCGCCGGCGGCATCGGCGGACAGCAGCGATTCACCACCTGCCTGCGGCTCGACAGCGATGTGCTGCTCGATGCCGGCACCGGCATATCGAGCCTGGATGTCGATCAGCTCGCCGCGATCGATCATGTGTTTCTCACCCATAGCCATCTCGACCATGTGGCAGGCCTGGCCCTGCTGGTCGATTCCGTAGTGGGGAGGCGTGCCGCGCCGGTGACCGTGCATGCGTCCCACGAAGTGATCGCTGCGCTGCAAAAACACCTGTTCAACTGGGTGCTGTGGCCCGACTTTTCCGTCATTCCCAGCGCGGAGGCGCCGGTCCTGCGCTGGGCACCGTTCGCGCCGGGCGAATCGATCACGCTGGGCGCGCGCACCATCACGCCTCATCCGGTCAATCACATGCCGGGCGCGGTCGCCTATCAGGTGCGGAACGACCGCAATGGCTTCCTGTTTACCGGCGACATGAGCAGCACGCCCGCGCTGTGGCGCGCCCTGCAGCAGCAGCAGCGGCTCACCAAGGTGGTGATCGACTGCTCGTTCCCGAACGCCGAAGCGGAACTCGCCGCCAAGTCCATGCATTTCTGCCCGCAGTCGCTGCTGGCCGATATCGCGGCGATGCCGCACTCGATCGAATTCCTGATCTACCATCTGAAACCGGGGCAGGAAGACATCATCATGGACGAGCTCAAGGCGGCCGCCGGCGACCGACCGTTGAGAGCGCTGGCGCGCGGCGATACCTTCACCTTTTGAACTTCACCTTTTGAACTTCACCTTTTGAACTTCACCTTTTGAACGCCGTGCCGGCGCCACAGGGAAAACAGCAAGAGCGACCAATGCGAATCCAACCACTCATGCGGCAGCGCCGGGAGCGGCCATGGCGGAACTGACGCACTCGGACATCGTCCGGCGGCTGGAGCAGCTCACCGACCTGTCGGTCGAGCTCAGCCGCAACCACGACACCGGCCTGCTGCTGGAGCGCATCCTGCGCGCGGCGAAGGACATGACCCGTGCCGACGGCGGCACGCTGTACCGCGTCAGCGCCGACAAAAAGAGTTTGTGTTTCCATATCTCGCTCAACGACACGCTCGGCATGTACCAGGGCGGCGCCAGCGGGCATGCGGTCGAGATCCCGGACATCCCGCTGTTTACCGCTTCCGGCGGGCAGAACCTGAGCGCGGTGGCGGCCTATGCGGCCAACACCGGCATCTCGGTCAACATCCAGGACGTCTACCAGGTCGACGTCTTCAACTTCTCCGGCATGCGCAAGTTCGACCAGGCGTACGGCTACCACTCGAAATCCTTCCTGACCGTGCCGCTGCAGGACCACGAGGGCGAGCTGATCGGCGTGCTGCAGCTGATCAATGCGATCGATCCGGCCACCGGCCAGGCCTGCGCCTTTTCCGAGACCGACCAGCGCCTGATCGAGGCGCTGGCGTCGCAGGCGGCGATCGCGATCACCAACCAGCAGCTGATCGCGCTGCTGGAAAACCTGTTCGAATCCTTCGTCAGGCTGATCAACATCGGCATCGACGAGAAGTCGCCGCATACCGGGCGCCACTGCGAACATGTGCCGTACCTGACCATGATGCTGGCCGAGGCGGTGCACCGCACCCAACGCGGCCCGTTCGCGGAATTCAGGATGAGCGAGCGCGACCGCAAGGAGCTGTGGCTGGCCAGCCTGCTGCACGACTGCGGCAAGATCACCACGCCGGTGCATGTGGTGGAAAAGAGCACCAAGCTGGAAACCATCGCCGACCGCATCCACACCGTCGACACCCGTTTCGAGGTGTTGAAGCGCGATGCCGAGATCCGGGCATTGAAGGAAAAGCTGGCGGCCGGCAGCGACGCGAAGCACCATGCCGGGATCGATGCGCAGCTGTCGCGCGAACTGTCCAGTCTGGATGAGGAGCGCGCCTTCCTGCGGCGCGCCAATATCGGCTCCGAGGCGATGTCGCCGGAGGACCAGCGGCGCGTGGCCGAGATCGCGCAACGCCGCTGGACCGGCCCCGACGGCAACGAGCGCGAGCTGCTCGACGCCGAGGAGATCGAGAACCTCACGGTACGCGCCGGCACGCTTACCGCGCGCGAGCGCGAGATCATCAACAACCACATTGCCGTCACCATCCGCATGCTGGAAGCGCTGCCGTGGCCGAAGCACCTGCGCAACGTGCCGGAATACGCGGGCGGCCACCACGAACGGATGGACGGCAAGGGCTATCCGCGCGGGCTGCGCGGCGACCAGATGTCGGCGCAGGCGCGCATGATGGCGATCGCCGACATCTTCGAGGCGCTGACCGCCAGGGACAGGCCGTACAAGAAGGGCAAGATGCTGAGCGAATCGCTGCAGATCCTGGGCGGCTTCTGCGTGCGCAACCATATCGATCCGGACCTGTTCGACGTGTTCGTGCGCGAGAAGGTGTATCTGGAATATGCGAAGCGCTTCATGGACCCGGCGCAGATCGACGCGGTCGACGAGCGCCGGATTCCGGGCTACGTCCCATAACGGTTGGAGTGTGTTGTGCGCCGGCTTCTATCCAAATACGGCACGCGCTGGGCGCTGGCCCTGGCACTGACGCTGGCGGCCGGCGCGCAGATTCTCGGCTACCTGCCGTCCGCGCTGGTCGACCGCATCGACCTGTTCGCCTACGACATGCGCATGCGGGTGCAGCGCATGCCGCTGGACCCGCGCATCGTCATCGTCGACATCGACGAGAAGAGCCTGGCCGAAGTGGGGCGCTGGCCGTGGAGCCGCGACGTGGTGGCCGGGCTGATCGACCAGCTGGCGGAGCGCTACCATGCGAGAACAATCGGCTTCGACGTGGTGTTCGCCGAGCCCGACACCAGTTCCGGCTACCGCGTGCTCGAAGCGCTGGCCGGCAAGGAGCTGAAGGACGTTGCCGCCTTCGGCGAGCAGGTCCGCTCGCTCAAGCCGCTGCTGGACTACGACCGGCGCATGGCGCGGGCGCTGCAGGGGCGGCCGACCATCCTCGGTTACTACCTGTCCAATGCCGACGGCGCCGTCACCAAGGGCCTGCTGCCGCAGCCGGCGTTTACCGCCGCCGACCTGGGCGGCATCCGGCTCGATGCGCTGGATTACCGATCCTACAGCGGCAACCTGGAAGAGCTGCAGCGCGCCGCGATGGCGGGCGGCTTCATGAACCCGACGCCGGACGCCGACGGCGTGATCCGCCGGGTGCCGCTGCTGGCGCGCGTGGGCGACGGCTATTACGAATCGCTGGCGCTGGCCAGCGCGCGCATCGCGCTCGGCGCAAACGCCATCTACCCGGTCCTGTTCACCGACCAGACCCTGATGTCGGAGCAGGACCTGAACGAGTACGGCGCGTTAAAGGCGGTCAAGCTCGACAGCGCGCCGCCCGCTTATGTCCCTCTGGAGCGTCACCTGACCGCATTGATCCAGTACCGCGGCCCGGGCGGGCCGCAGGGCGGACAGTTCCGCTATGTATCGGCGTCCGACGTGCTCGCTGGCAGGGCGCCGGCGGAATACCTGAAGGACCGCATCGTCTTGGTCGGCACCACCGTCGCCGGCCTGAAGGACCTGCGTTCGGCGCCGGTCGGCGTCGACTATCCGGGCGTGGAAATCCATGCCAATGTGATCGCCTCGATCCTCGACGACGACTTCAGGCAGGAGCCGGATTTCAGCATCGCCATCCAGCTGGGGCAGGTCGCGGTGCTGGGCCTGGCGCTGGGCGCCGTGCTGCCGGTGCTGACGCCGGCGTTCTCGATCCTGGCGTCGCTGGCGGCGGTGGCCGCGCTGACGGCCTTCAATTTCTGGATGTACCAGTCGCTGCACTGGGCGGTGCCCGTCGCCGCCGCCCTGCTGCTGGCGCTCGGCCTGTCGATCTTCAATATCGCCTGGGGCTATCTCTTTGAATACCGCAAGGGCCGCGCGATGGTGAGCCTGTTCGGCGAATACGTGGCGCCGGAACTGGTGGCGGAGATGGCCGCCAATCCGGAGAGCTACAGCATGGAAGGCGAAAGCCGCGAGCTGACGGTGCTGTTCTGCGACGTGCGCGGCTTCACCACCATCTCCGAAGGGCTGACGCCGAACGCGCTGCGCGAATACATCAACCGGTACCTGACCGCGATGTCGGAAGACATCCGCGGCAATCGCGGCACGCTCGACAAATACATCGGCGACGCCGTGATGGCGTTCTGGGGGGCGCCGCTGGCCTTGCCCGACCATGCGCGGCGCGCGGTGGCGACCGCCTTGCAGATGCAGAGGACGGCGCACAGGCTGAACCAGGATTTCGCGGCGCGCGGCTGGCCGCCGCTGAAAATCGGCATCGGCCTGAACACCGGCGAGATGCGCGTCGGCGACATGGGCTCCAAGATCCGGCGCGCCTATACCGTGATGGGCGATGCGGTCAATCTGGGCTCGCGCCTGGAAGGCATCACCAAGGTGTACGGCGTCGGCATCGTGGCGGGCGAGGCGACCAGGCTGGCGGCGCCGGAATTCGCCTGGCGCGAGCTGGACCGGGTGCGCGTCAAGGGCAAGAACGAGCCGGTGCCGATCTTCGAGCCGCTCGGGTCGGCGGCGGAACTGGACGACGCAACGCGTGCGGCGCTGGACAAGTGGCATGACGCGCTGGCGCTGGTTCGCGCGCAGCAGTGGGACGCCGCCGAAACCCTGGTGCGCGAGCTGCACGCCGCCGGTCCGGAGCACGGCTTGTACCGCCTGTACCTGGAGCGCATCGCCCACTATCGGAACCATCCGCCGGGCGCGGACTGGGATGGCGTGACGACTTTCGAGACCAAGTGACCAGCGCGGCTTTCCGCCCGCGGCACCGGCGGCGGGACGGTCAGGCGCCGACCACCGAGTATTTGCCGGAATTGCTTTCCAGCCAACGGCGCGACAGGTCGCTTTCCTGCTGCGACGGGTGGAAATCTTCGCGGAAATACTCGCGCCATGCCCGGTACGACTGGCGCAGCACGCCGCGCCTGCCGAACAGGTAGCTGGCGCCGCTCTTCCAGGTGCGCCATTTCCACAGCGTGCCGTCGCGCCGCAGGTTGTTGACGGTCTGGCGCAGCGCATCGGTCAGGAAGAAGAAGGTCACGCGGCGGAACCAGGCGATGCGCTTTTTATGCGATCCGCCGAGCGCGCAGTACAGGTCGAATGCGGTGCTCTTGTGTTCGGATTCCTCCGCGCTGTGCCACAGCCACAGGGTTTTCAGGCGCGGCTCGGCGCCGTCGAGCAGGTCGTGGTTGCGCAGCATCCAGTCGGCGAAAATCGCGGTGAAGTGTTCGTAGCCGGCGGTGATCGCCAGCGCATGGCGCGGGTCGAGGCCTTCGAGCAGCTTCTGCCGCTTCAGCGCACGCGGCGCCCAGGCATTGACCAGGCCCTGCTTTTCCAGGTGGCCGTTGAACAGCCCGTGCAGGCGGCGGTGCGTGGCCTCCTGGCCGACGAAACCCTGCACCTCTTCGCGGAAGCGCTCCTGCTTGTCGAGCGGCAGCGCCTTGAAGCCGTTGCGCACCGCATCGATGAAGAACTGCTCGCCGACCGGGAAACTCATCGACAGCGCATTGAAAAACGCGGAACGGAACGCATCGCCGCCATGCCAGTGGCGCGCGAACGGCGTTTCGAGATCGATCAGCAGGCGGCGCACGACAAGGTCGGTCATGATGGAACCCCTCTTAGTTGCGATTCACTATTGAAAATGGTACTAGTCAGTACCATGCGATAATGTTCGTGTATGTTCTCGGTACTGTCAAGTACCAATCGGTTTGCCAGGGATATGAATCAAACATTCAGCAGCGAGGTTGCCGGTAATACGCATCGCGCGCGCTTGCTTGAAGGCATGGCGCATGCGGTCGCGAGCAAGGGGTATGCCGACACCACCATCGCCGACATCGTGCGCGAAGCGAGCGTGTCGCGGCGCACCTTCTACGAGCATTTTGCCACCAAGGCGGATTGCCTGATTGCCCTATACGAAACCGCCAGTCACAACGCGCTCAATGTGCTGCGCCACGCGATCGATCCCGGGCGCGACTGGCATGACCAGGTGGAGCAGGCGATGCGCGCCTATCTCGGCTGCCTGTCGCAAAACCCGGTGCTGATCCGCACGCTGTTCATCGAGATACTCGGGCTGGGCGCGGCGGGACTGGCGGCGCGCCGGCGCGCGCATGACCAGATCGTCGCCTTCATGCTGGAAGCGGTCAACGGCCGGCAGCGTGAAAAACCGCCGCTGTCGGAAGAGATGGCGCTGGCGGTGGTGGGCGGCATCCATGAACTGGTGCTGCGCGCGATCGAGCGCGACCGGGTCGGCATGCTGGCCGAACTGGTCGCGCCGGCGGTGCAACTGGTGCGGGCGGTGGCATAACTCAAGCGCAGCCAAACCCCCCCTTCCAAAAATCCAGATTGTCACTTCAGCAGTGCTGGCCCACACTGCGCAGGCTCTAACTTCCTGCAAAGACAATCATGGATAGCGCTTCCCTCGACCTGGCTTTCCTGCAACAGTGGATAGGCAAGACCGAGCAATATCACGACACCATCAGTCCCACCATGGCCGCGGCGCTGGCCGCCGTGCTCGACCGCGCAACGGCGCCGCAACCCGGCGACGCGCTGCCGCCGCTGTGGCACTGGATCTACTTCTGGTCCATCCATGCGCAATCCGAAGTCGGCGCGGACGGCCATGCGAAGCGCGGCGGTTTCCTGCCGCCGGTGCCGCTGCCGCGCCGCATGTGGGCCGGCGGCCGCCTGACGTTCGACGCGCCGCTGCCGGTCGGCGCCGCTGCCACCCGCACCTCGCGCATCCTGGACGTCACCGCCAAGCAGGGTAGGACCGGCAACCTGGCCTTCGTCACGGTGCAGCACCGGATCGCCGCCGACGGCAAGGTCGCGGTGACAGAGGAACACGACATCGTGTACCGCGACATGCCGGTCAAGGGCGCCGAAGCGCCGGCGCCGAAGATGGCGCCGGCCGAAGCCGCCTGGTCGCGCAGCGTCACGCCCGACCCGGTGCTGCTGTTCCGCTATTCCGCGCTGACCTTCAACGGCCATCGCATCCACTACGACCGCAGCTATGTCACCGAGGTCGAGGGCTATCCCGGCCTGATCGTGCACGGCCCCTTGATCGCCACCTTGCTGCTCGACCTGTTGTACCGCAACCGCCCCGACGCGCAGCTGGCCGCATTCGAATTCCGCGCGGTCGGGCCGATCTTCGACATCGAACCGTTCGAGGTGTGCGGCCAGCCGGATGCCGACGGCCGCACCGTCCACCTCTGGGCCAAGAACGCACGCGGCGAGCTTGCGATGCAAGCCAAGGCCACGCTCAAGAACTAATTCAGGAGTACATCCATGTCAGTCCAGCACGACGCCTACCAGGACATCCGCGATGCGGTGCGCAGCCTGTGCGCCGAATTCCCGGCCGAATATTTCCGCAAGATCGACGAGGAGCGCGGCTATCCCGAACAGTTCGTCGACGCCTTGACCCGCGCCGGCTGGCTGGCCGCGCTGATCCCGCAGGAATACGGCGGCTCCGGCCTCGGCCTGACCGAAGCGTCGGTGATCATGGAAGAGATCAACCGCTCCGGCGGCAACTCCGGCGCCTGCCACGGTCAGATGTACAACATGGGCACGCTCTTGCGCCACGGGTCGGAAGCCCAGAAGCGCCAGTACTTGCCGAAGATCGCCAGCGGCGAGCTGCGCCTGCAGTCGATGGCGGTGACCGAGCCGACCACCGGCACCGACACCACCAAGATCAAGACCACCGCGGTGAAGAAGGGCGACCGCTATGTGGTCAACGGCCAGAAGGTGTGGATCTCGCGCGTGCAGCACTCCGACCTGATGATCCTTTTGGCGCGCACCACGCCGCTGGCGGACGTGAAGAAGAAATCGGAAGGCATGTCGATCTTCATCGTCAATCTGCATGACGCCATCGGCAAGGGCATGACCGTGCGGCCGATCCCGAACATGGTGAACCATGAAACCAACGAGCTGTTCTTCGACAACCTGGAAATCCCGGAAGAGAACCTGATCGGCGAGGAGGGCAAGGGCTTCAAGTACATCCTCGACGGCCTGAACGCCGAGCGCACGCTGATCGCCGCCGAATGCATCGGCGACGGCTACTGGTTCATCGACAAGGTGGTCAAGTACGCCAACGAACGCGTGGTGTTCGGCCGCCCGATCGGCCAGAACCAGGGCGTGCAGTTCCCGATCGCGCGCGCCTTCGTCAACGTCGAGGCGGCCAGCCTGATGCGCTTCAAGGCGGCCGAACTGTTCGACGCCAAACAGCCGTGCGGCACCCAGGCCAACATGGCGAAGATGCTGGCGGCCGATGCGTCGTGGGAAGCGGCCAATGCCTGCCTGCAGTTCCACGGCGGCTTCGGCTTCGCCTGCGAATACGACGTCGAACGCAAGTTCCGCGAAACCCGCCTGTATCAGGTCGCGCCGATCTCGACCAACCTGATCCTGTCGCATGTGGCCGAACACGTGCTCGGCCTGCCGCGTTCGTTCTAGAGGGTGTTATGAACTCAGGAAGGGGGCGCGCAGCCCCGAGAACCGGCCGCATGCCAGGCGCGGCGACGCGTCGTAGCGGTGCTACGGCAAGGAG
>OFCW01000111.1_pt1 | contig 33059 bp, 35 predicted proteins | sample 1520951 | NCBI WGS metagenome assembly OFCW01 (sample SAMEA4349680, study PRJEB24078) | microbial mat metagenome | biome: Terrestrial Biome; feature: Habitat; material: Microbial Mat | place: India | collected 2012-06-12 | depth 10 m | reverse complement strand
AGCGGATTGAAAATCCGCGTGTCGGTGGTTCGATTCCGCCCCAGGCCACCATATTCAAAAGCACGAACTCGTTTCGGGCTTTTTCACGTCTGCCCTCAGCGCCAGTTCTGGCGGGCCTTCGCGGGTTAGTCTCTTGAGCGGGGTCGTCCTGAACCGCCAAGTTTTTGCCCTTTTACAGCCTCTCTGCCTGCGTTTTTATCTGCCAGCCTCTTGAGCACCCAAGAGGGGAGACCACGCAACCATACGGGTTTCCGGGCAGGCGGTTTGCGTTGGCAACTGGGCAGAAGAAGCGACCGAGGTTGCTGTCCGACCCACGATGATTTCTTCGGATTGCGCACTTACGGTAATAATCGTGACTCCCGCGTCATGGTTCAGTCGTCATCGAAGAGATCGTAGTGATAACTACCCAGCGCCACGCCGAGCACGATGTCAAAGAACCCCAAGCGAGACTTTTGGGGTGCGGAGTAGATAGCCGTCGGCTGGAGGTGTCGCAAACGGATCCAACGCCGTTCCAAAGCGCGAGAAACGCCCCTGAGACGTAAATTCTGCGGGGGCTTCGTTCATAAAATTACCCTTTTCCGGAATCTTTGCTCATGGCGTCATACCTTATGGCTCAATAAGCGAGCCACTGCTATTCTTCGCGCATGAACCGCACCGAACGCTTCTACAAGATCGATCAGATGCTGCACGAGCGGCGGGTGGTGCCGCTGGCCGTGTTCCTGGAGGAATTGGATGTATCGCGCGCTACCTTCAAGCGGGACATGGAGTACCTGCGCGAGCGGCTCAATGCCCCCATCGTCTGGGATCGGGAAGCTGGCGGCTATCGCTTCGAGAGCGTCAACGCCTGCGGCCCGGCCTATGAGTTGCCGGGGTTATGGTTTTCCCCGAGTGAGCTGTATGCGCTCCTCGCGGCGCAAAAGCTTCTGGCAGAGATAGAGCCGGGTATCCTGGCCTCCCACCAGGGCAATCGCATTTGAAAAAATCGTTCACCGCCAACGTGTTATGAGAGAGGGCTTGTGAACCCCTGAAAAATCTCGTCTACTCTCGATTTTTGGGGATCGGGATGGGGGCGAAGAAGAGCTTGGTTGACTGGCTTGGGGAAGTGGCGGACCCGCGCACGGGGCCGGCTAAGCGGCATGATCTGGTGGAGATTCTGGTGGTCGCCATCTGCGGCATCCTGTCAGGGGCGGAGTCCTGGACCGAGATTGAACTGTGGGGGCAATTGAAGCTTGCCTGGCTGCGGCGTTATCTGCGGCTGGAAAACGGGATTGCCTCGCACGACACGTTCGGACGGGTATTCCGGCTGCTCGATTCTCGGCAGTTCGAGGCGGCCTTCCGGGGCTGGGTCAAGGGGGTGATCGGGGCGGTGCGCGGCGGGATCGCGGTCGATGGCAAGACGGTACGCGGCTCCCACGACGGCGAGCGGCGGGCGATCCATATGGTCAGCGTGTGGGCCACGCGGCTGGGCTTGGCGCTGGGCCAGGAGAAGGTAGCCGAGAAGAGCAACGAAATCGATGCCGTTCCCGAGCTGTTGCAGGCGCTGGCCCTGAAGGGCTGCCTGGTGAGCATCGATGCCATGGGCTGCCAGCGGGAGATCGCCCGGTGCATCCGGCAGATGGGCGCGGACTACCTGCTCGCGGTCAAGGGCAATCAGGAGAGTCTGGAGCAAAGCCTGGTCGAGTATTTCGATGCGGGGCGTCTTGAGCGGCTCAGTGCCAGTAGCGGCCATCTGGAGACGGTGGAGAAGGATCACGGCCGCATCGAGCGGCGCCGCTACTGGCTGGCTGAGAACGTGTTCGGGCTAGTCGATGCGAGCCGTTGGCAGGATTGCCGGCAGGTCGGCGTGGTCGAGTCAGTGCGCGACACCGGCCATGGCAAACCCAGTGTCGAACGGCGCTATTTCATTACCTCGGCTTCGTGCAACGTGGCCGAGTTTGCCGCTGCGGTGCGCGATCACTGGCAGATTGAGAACAAGCTGCACTGGAGCCTGGATGTGATCTTCCGCGAGGATGCCTGCCGCGTGAGAAAGGATCATGCCGCCCACAACTTCGCCATTCTAAGACGGTTCGGTCTGAACCTGCTGCGGCTGGACACTTCCTCACCGAAACTCAGTCTGCTGCGCCGACGCCGCCGCGCCGCTTGGGACGACGATTACCTCGCCCGTATCCTCAACCTTCAGCCGGTTGGGTAAATGCGATTGCCCTGGGCCTCCCACGTCGCACCCTTGCAGGTACGTCTCGCTGCATTGCTCGAGGCTTCTGGCCATCCGGCTACGGAAATCACACAGCGGGTGCGGCTCTTGTCGATGGCCAAACGCAAGGTAGAGCCTCGTTTTTTCACTGACATCACGCTGGCCCTGCTGGAAAGAAAACGTATCGAGATCGATGCCTGGAACCGGGAGCGCGATGAGATAAATACCCGCATCGTCTCGCCGCAGCGGCTGGTCCGTTACCGCGACAACTGGTATCTCGATGCCTACTGCCATTGGCGTAAAGCATTGCGGAGTTTTGCGTTGGATACGGTCCGGCGCGTCAAGGCGCTGCCACAGCAGGCGAAAGATATTGCGGAGAAGACTCTCGATGCTCACTACGCCAGCGCCTACGGCATCTTCTCCGGCCGCCCCAAAGGACGGGCGGTGCTGCGCTTTTCGCCCGAACGGGCGCGCTGGGTAGGCAACGAGGTCTGGCATCCCGAACAGAAAGGAGAATGGCTTTCCGACGGCTGCTACCGGTTGACCGTGCCGTATGCCGACGAGCGCGAGCTGATGATGGACATCCTGCGCCACGGGCGGCATGTCGTGGTGGAAGCGCCTGCCTCACTCAAGCAGCAGGTGGCGGAAGAATTTGCCGCCCTGCACGCGCTCTATCAAAATCGGTGATGCCTGCCGTGTCCCGTTCCGCATGCGTGATCGGGCGCACCGGCGCCCCTCATCGGACTATCGACCCCGCAGTCAGTCCGCTTTGCGCCGACGGGCGAAAAACACCATAGTGCTTCTCGTTCTTTGGTGGGAGATTCGACACCGAACATCACCTGCCGCCATGGTTCCGCTTCAGGCTCGATGGCTGCAATGCGTGCGGACAATCTTTCGCCGGCATCAAGCCGTCGCGCAATCTCAGCATTATGCGGACGCGGCACGTAGCCGAGCTGTTGCTCCTGCCAGTCCAGGCGCACCGCGAGCGGGTCGTGCGGATTGTCCGGCTCACGCACGAGACCAAGCGGCTGGCCGGATGCGAGCCGGTCGAGGAGCGTGGGGCCCGCGTGGTACTGGAAGCCGGCGACATGGTCGAGGAGGACGACCTCCGGCGGCAGCTGCGTGAAATTCAGCCAGGCGCAGACCTGTTCAAGCTGGCGATGCAGCCGTTCATCCTGCCACGCCTCGTCGTCTTGCTGTCGCGTGTATTCGAAACCAACCTCGAACTGATCGCCAATCTGCATCATTTCGCTGTGGCGGGCGCGGATTTCGGGCGCATTGAGGCGCGCCTCGATGCGCTGTGCCCAGGCGCGCACGGCCTCATTCACGTCTGCATTACACGGGCCGCGCAGCTGAACCAGCCGATACCACGATTCGCTGTCGTCCTGCAGATGGCGCCCCAATTCATACTGCGCCGTCGCGCGGCTACCATCATGTAGGCGCAAAGAGAAGATTCGGTCGCCCACCAGACATTCTGACCAGTAGCTGGCGACGCAATGGTGCATAGCCTCGCCTTCGCGGGCGAGTGCTCCCGGTGTCAGCAGCTCCTCCGCCCGGTTTCCCTGTTCTTCGACGACACCCAACAGGGCGGGCAAGCGGACGTCTGTCTGCCACTTGCTCCAGTCAGTGGCGTAGCGTTGATGCCAGCGCCTCGACGCATCCAGCAATCCCACCAACCCATGACAAGCGAGCCAACCGGCGGCAAGCCGCCCCTGCGACGGGCCATGGCGCCGACCTGTGAGCGCGGCTGCCCGTGCGTGCGCGGCGCGCAGGAAGTCCTCGCAATCGGCCAGGGCCGGATGCAGGTTGCCGTAGCGCCGCGCCGCCGTCTCCCAGGTGCGGCTCCAGCCCAGACGGAAAGCCCCGCGATGCACTTCCGGCGGCTGCGGCAAGGGTTGGCCATGATCGTTTTCACCGAGCAGCGCGAAGTAATTGGCGAGATACAGCTGCCAGTGCTCGAATTCAGCCAGACTCGGCCGCTGATTGGCCGGCAGCGCATCAAGGAGCTTCAGCCAGCCTTGCAGCAGCTTACCATCGCGCACCGGCCACATTGCTGCGCACAGCGGCGAGCGCACGAGACCCTTTGAGATGCCGTAATGTTGAGCCAGCGCGCCGGCCAGATCGCGTCCGGCGTCGATGGTCGCCTCGACCATTGCGTCCTTTTCCCGCCAGGCATGGCGCTTGCCGTCGCAAACATTCGGCGAATCGTGCAGCGTCAAAAGAGTCGGCGCCACCAAAACGGGGAAGCGGGTGATCGCCTGCATGCGCCGTTCGCGCAGCTCGGGCGGCAAAGCGGCGAGGCGGTTGTAGTTGCGCACTGAGGCGAGATAAAGGCGCGGCAACGGATGCGGCCCTTCACCATCGCGCCGGGTGACCGCGGGCGGATACGGCTCGCGTTCCAGTGACAACAAAAGCTGCATGATCTTCTCATCGAGACAGGAAAGAAAGCGTTGGTAGTCGGGATCGAAGAGGAAGGCAGCATGCCCTTTCTGCGGGGCCGGCAACACCGGCGCGGCATAGAGCACCTGCGCCCAGCCGAAGGCCGGGTGCTCGATCTCCCAACACAGGCCGCGCAAATCGTCCGCCACCGCTTCCGTCAATGACGCGATTACCCTGTCGTCGCCGAGTGCAACGCCGGGCAGCCGGAAAGCCAGCACTCGGCCATCGGCAAGGACCAGCCACAACCGCGGCTGATCGTCGGCAGGACCGAACACACGCCCCGGCAGCCACAGCCGCGCGCACACCATGGACGGCAGTCGTGGGCTTGCAGGCTGACGCAGCGGCGAAAGCGGATCGGCAAAAACGGTGGGAGATTCCATGCCGGACATTGTCTAGCAGGAAAGGCTCAAAGCGTGAGCCTGTCAATCCTTGCGCCGCGCATAGACGGCATAAGCCATCGGGCAGAACGGATGAAAGCGCAGGCCGCTACGCACCACCCGGATGCGCAGCGGTCTTCGCTCGAAAAGCCATTGGCGCAACTGCGCGTGGGCGTTACAGGGCTGCCCCAGATATTGCCCTTGCCAGAAAAGTTTTACGCCTCGCCATCGGTAGTGATCCAGCGCGATGCAGGCATCGAGCGTATCGCCTTCTTGAATTACGGCCCGTGGGGGCAGTTGTGCGTGTGTCGATTTTTCGAGTTCGACGACCTGCCGTATTTCAGGTGTGGCCAGCTTCGTAGGCGGCGAGCGTCACGCCGGCATGGGCCAGCAGCTCACGGATCGCCTTGATGTCGTTCCTGCTGCAGGTGCTGCTGTTGTGCGGGTGGTGCAGGAAGGCTTCGACCTTGTTCAGGGTGATCTTGAAGCGTGCGCCATGCGAGGGCTCGATTTCGGCTCCGAGGTGATGGAGCAGGGATTCGATTTCCCGCCAGTGGATGTTGGCCGACGGTGGGTCCTGGAAGATGCTGCGCATCAGGTGGGCGTGCTTGTGACTCATCGGGAAGCTCCAAGCTGTGATAGCGCCCCCATTTTATGCGTTCGGCACGCCGGTGTCAGGCGAGGATGGTCTTCAGCAGGGCCAATGCGAGCAAAGTGTATCCGGCCGCAACAAGATCGTCGGCCATGACACCAAAGCCGTTCTTGACCCGCTCGTCGAAATAACGCGCGGGTTGCGGCTTGGTGATGTCGAAAAAGCGAAAGAGGGTAAAGGCGGCGAGTTGCCACAGGAAGCTGTCCGGCGTCATCAGCAGGACGAGCCAGAAGGGCACGATCTCGTCCCAGACGATGCTGCCGTGATCCGGGTTGCCCAGCGCCTGGCCGGTGATCTCGATGAACCAGATGCCGCCCAGGTAGGCGGCGACGAGCAGGCCGAGCAGCGGCAATTCCGCAAAGAAGGGGCGGAAGCACACGAAGCTGAGCCAGGCGAACAGGGTGCCCACGGTGCCCGGCGCTTTCGGGGCCAGCCCGCTGCCGCAACCGAGCGCGAAGAAATGCGCCGGGTGGGCGAGCAGGAAGGCAACAGTCGGCTTACGCGGCAAAGTGGTCGTATCCCTTGCACGCAAAGCTGACCGGCTTGCCGTCCGGATCGTAGACCGTGACGTCGCCGGCCTGGCCCGCGACGATTTCGCCGATGTGCCAGAGCGGCAGCTCCAGGCGCGCGGCGATCTGCGCGATGCTCAGGCTGAGTGGGCCGGGGGCCGTGAAACACAGTTCGTAGTCGTCACCGCCGGCCAGCTGGCATTCGACGGCGAAGCGGCGCAGGTCAGCATCGTAGCGTTCGCCGCTGCCTGCCACGTCCCGCAGGTGGGGTAGTTGCACCAGCTGGATGGCGGCAGCGCAGGAGGAGCGTTCGCAGATATGGCCGAGGTCGGCCAGCAGGCCGTCCGAGATGTCGATGGCCGCCGTCGCGATGCCGATCAGCGCCTGGCCGAGCGCGACGCGTGGGCGTGGTTTTTCCAGAGCGGCGACGCACAGGCGCGGCCAGGGGTCGGGCAATTTGACCTTGCCCCGCAGGTGGGCGAGGCCCAGCGCGGCCAGGCCGGGCCGGCCGGAAACCCAGATCTGGTCGCCGACCCGGGCGCCATCGCGGCGCAGGGCCCGGCCGGGTTCGACTTCGCCCATGGCGGTGATGCAGAGGTTGAGCGGTCCCCGGGTGGTGTCGCCGCCGATGACGTCAACGCCGTATTCGTTGGCGCAGGCGAAAAAGCCGTCGGCAAAGGCCGCGAGCCACGCTTCATCGATCACCGGCAGGGCGCCGGCCAGGGTCACCCAGCGCGGCAGGGCACCCATCGCGGCGAGGTCGGACAGATTGACGGCGAGTGCTTTCCAGCCGAGGTTTTTGGGATCGGTGTCGGGCAGGAAATGGGTGCCGGCGACCAGCATGTCGGTAGTCACCGCCAGCTGCTTGCCTGGCGTCGGCTGAACCAGCGCGCAGTCGTCGCCGGGGCCGAGAACGGCCGACGGGGCGGGCCGGGCAAAGTAGCGGTCGATCAGGGCAAACTCGCCGGCCATCGCCTTATTTCTTGGCTTGCTTGCGGGCCGCGACTTCGTCCGGGCGCAGGACCGCCGCCACCTTGTCGAGCACGCCATTGACGTACTTGTGACCGTCCGTGCCGCCGAAGGTCTTGGCCAGTTCGATCGCCTCGTTGATGATCACGCGGTAGGGCGTTTCGGGATGGTTTTGCATCTCGAAGGTGCCGAGCATCATCACGCAGGCTTCGATGGGCGACAGTTCGCTGAACGGCCGGTCGATGTGGGCGGCGATGCGCTCGGTGAGCGCGGCCTGCTGGCCGATCACGCCGCGCAGGGTGCCGACGAAGAACTCACGGTCAGCCTTGGCGAAGTCTTCCATTTCGGGAGCATAGGCTTCGATGGCGGCCTCGTCGGCGCCGCCGACACACCATTGGTAGAGGCCCTGCAGCACGAATTCGCGCGCCCGGCGGCGGGCCGATTTCGGCGGTGCCTTGACCTCGTGGGGGTGCTCGCTATCGCTCATAAAGGTAGTCATTGGTTCAGCGCCTTTTGCAGGTTGGCCATTTCGACGGCAGCCCGGGCGCAATCGGCTCCCTTCGGCTGCATGCGGACTTCGGCCTGTTCGTCGGTGTCGCAGGTCAGGATGCCATTGGCGATGGGGACGCCGGTATCCAGTTGCACTTCCATGATGGCGCGGCAGGAATCGTTGGAAACCACTTCGAAGTGGTAGGTGTCGCCGCGGATGACTGCGCCGAGCGCGACCAGCGCGTCGAAGCGGCCGCTCTGCGCCATGGTTTGCAGCACCAGCGGGGCTTCCAGCGCGCCAGGTACGGTGGCGATGGTCATGTCGGCATCGGCCACGCCCAACCGCTTCAATTCGGCGATGCAGGAGGAAAGCAGGCCTTCGCAGACCGGCAGGTTGAAGCGGCACATCACGACGCCGACCTTGAGGCCGGCGCCGTTCAGGTTGCTGTCGTATTCGAAAACGTTGTCGAAGCGGGACATGATTCAGAGCTCCGCAGGAGAGGAAACAAAGCCAGTGACCTCAAGATCGAAGCCGGCCATGGAGGGCATCTTGCGCGGGCTGGAGAGCAGGCGCATCTTGGTGACGCCGAGGTCGCGCAGGATCTGGGCGCCGATGCCGTAGCTGCGCGGGTCCCACTTGGCCGGCGTCTGCGGGGCGGTGCCGGTCAGGCGGGTGAGGAGGGCCTCGCCGTCTTCCGGACGATGCATCAGCACGATGACACCATGGCCGTGCTTGGCCAGCGCGGCCTGCGCCTGGTCGATCGAGAAGGCCTGGCGCTTGCTGGCCGGGTCGAGGAAGTCGAGGACCGAGAGCGGCTCATGAACCCGCACCAGGGTCTCGCTGCCGGCCGGGATCGTGCCCTTGACCAGGGCGAGATGGGTGGCGCCGCTGGCCTGGTCGACGAATGCGTGCAGCGTGAATTCGCCGTGTGCAGTATCGATGGTCTTGCTGGTGACGCGCTTGATCAGGGTTTCCGAGGAGGCACGGTAGTGGATCAGGTCGGCGATGGTGCCGATCTTCAGGTTGTGCGTCCGGGCGAACTCGATCAGTTCGGGCAGGCGGGCCATCGTGCCGTCGTCGTTCATGATTTCGCAGATGACCGACGCCGGTTCCAGGCCGGCCATGCCGGCCAGGTCGCAGCCGGCTTCGGTATGTCCGGCGCGAACCAGCACACCGCCCTCGCGGGCAGTGATCGGGAAGACGTGGCCGGGCTGCACGATGTCGTCGGCGGTGGCGTGCTTGGCGACGGCTACCTGGATGGTCCGGGCGCGGTCGGCGGCGGATATACCGGTGGTGACGCCTTCGGCGGCTTCGATCGAGACGGTGAAGGCGGTGCCATAGACGGTGCCGTTGTTGCGCGCCATCTGGGTCAGACCGAGGCGCTTGCAGCGCTCGGCGGTCAGGGTCAGGCAGATGAGGCCACGGCCGTATTTGGCCATGAAGTTGATGGCTTCCGGCGTGATGTGTTCGGCGGCCATGACGAGGTCGCCCTCGTTTTCGCGGTCTTCTTCATCGACCAGCACGACCATGCGGCCGGCTTTGAGCTCGGCGACGATTTCGGCAGTGCTGGCAATGGCGGGATGGGGGGGCATGGGGGGATCCGGGAACAGCAAAGGGGGTGCTATTTTCGCAGAAACAGCGCGTTAGCACATGACTTTAGTGTCGGTGGCGGTTGTTTGCTATGGCAGATAGGCTTCGACCTGAATGCGCAGCCGCACCTCGTCGCCAATGAAGGGTAGGCCATTGGTCAAGCCGAAATCCGAACGCTTCAGACTGGCCACGGCATCGGCGCCGCAGCCCCGTTTGCGGTTGGCGAGGTTGAGGCCGCACTTGAAGCGCGTCACCTCGAGGCGCAGCGGTCGCATTTCGCCCCGCAGGACGAGGGTGCCATCGACGCCGATCAGCTGGTCGCCGCGAAAGATCAGCCGGTCGCTACGGAACAGGATGTCGGGAAAAGAACCGGTATCAAACCAGGATTCGCCCCGCAGCACGTCGTCACGCAGGGCGAAGCCGGTATCGAGCGAGGCCGCATCGATGCGGATATCGATCCGGCCGGTTTGCTGCTCCGGGTCGAATTCGATGCGGCCGCTGCTGCGGTTGAACTGGCCGCGCTGGGTGGAAAAGCCGAGGTGGTCGATTTCGAAGCTGGCGTAGGTGTGTGTCGGGTCGATGAGATACTCGGTGGCCTGAGCGCCGGGCAGCCAGCAGATCAGCAGGGCAATCAGCAAACGGAACATGGCGGTGTACGTGGCGGGGCGATGCCGGTCGGACAACAGTGCCACTGCGCTGTTCCCGGCATTTCGGGGTAGCATCGCTGCCCATGCGTCATGCCCTCCTTTTTTCCGTCTTCGTCATCGCTTCCTGCGGCCTGGCTTACGAATTGATTGCCGGAGCGCTGTCGTCCTACCTGCTGGGCGATTCGGTGATGCAGTTTTCGACGGTGATCGGAACCTACCTGTTTGCGATGGGCGCCGGGTCGTGGCTCTCGAAATACATCACGCGCGACCTGATCGGCCGGTTCGTCCAGATCGAGCTGATGGTCGGCCTGCTCGGCGGTTTTTCGGCCGTCGGGCTGTTCATGGTGTTCATCTGGTTGTCGGCGCCGTTCAAGCTGGTGCTCTATCTGGTGGTGTTCGGCGTGGGCATGCTGGTCGGCCTGGAAATCCCCCTCGTCATGCGCATCCTGAAGCGCGAACTGGCCTTCAGGGATCTGGTGTCGCAAGTGCTGACCTTCGACTATCTCGGCGCACTGGCTGTTTCCATCCTCTTTCCGTTGATCCTGGCCCCCTATCTTGGCATGGTGCGCACCGGCCTGTTGTTCGGCTTGCTCAATGTCGCGGTCGCGCTGTGGGCCGTTCATTTGTTTCGCGAACAACTGCCGGCCCGGCGCAGCCTGTTGCTGCGAAGCTGGACCGTCTTCGGGGTGCTTGCTGCCGGTTTTGCCGGGGCCGGCCAACTGACGACTCTGGCCGAAACGCAGCTCTATGCGGACGAGATCGTTCATGCCGAAAACACGCCCTACCAGCGCATTGTCGTCACCCGCTGGCGTGACGATTTACGCCTCTTCCTCAACGGCAACCTGCAGTTTTCATCGCATGACGAATACCGCTACCACGAGGCCCTGGTGCATCCCGGCCTGGCCGCGCTGCCCGGGGCCCGGCGCGTACTGGTGCTGGGGGGCGGCGACGGGCTGGCGGTCCGGGAAATCCTCAAGTATCCGCAGGTCGAATCGATCACGCTGGTCGATCTCGATCCGGCGATGACGCACTTGTTCTCGACGGCGCCGGCCCTGGTCGCGCTGAACCAAGGGGCGCTTGGCTCGGACCGGGTCCGGGTGGTCAATGCCGATGCGCTGCAATGGCTGGAAGAAAGCCGGGATTATTTCGACTTCATCGTCATCGACTTTCCCGACCCCTCCAACTTTGCCCTGGGCAAACTGTACAGCGCGGCGTTCTACCGCCTGGTCGAAAAGCGGCTATCGGCCAACGGCCTGCTCGTCGTGCAATCGACTTCGCCGCTCTACGCCCGGCAATCGTTCTGGTGCGTCGTGACGACGCTGGAGAGCGTCGGCTTCAGGACGGCGCCCTACCATGCGCAGGTTCCGTCCTTCGGCGAATGGGGCTACATCATCGCCGGCCGCCAGACGTTCACGCCAGCCACCGTCGACGCGACGAAAACCCGCTACCTGACGCCGGAAACGCTTCCCGGCCTGTTCGCCTTCCCGGCCGACATGGGGCGCATACCGGCCGAGATCAATCAGCTGAACAACCAGGTACTGGTGCGCTATTTCGAAAGCGAATGGCGCAAGGTCATCCGCTAGTGCCCCAGGGGGCAACGGCTTGGCGACTCACACGTTGAACAGGAAGTTCAGTACGTCGCCATCCTTGACCACGTAATCCTTGCCTTCGGCGCGCATCTTGCCGGCTTCCTTGGCGCCTGCCTCGCCCTTGTAGGCGATAAAGTCGTCGAAGGCGATGGTCTGGGCACGGATGAAGCCGCGTTCGAAATCGGAATGGATGACGCCGGCTGCCTGCGGGGCGGTGTCGCCGGCATGGATGGTCCAGGCGCGGACCTCCTTGACGCCGGCCGTGAAGTAGGTCTGCAGGCCGAGCAGCTTGTAGCCGGCGCGGATCAGGCGGTCAAGGCCGGCTTCGTGCAGGCCCATCGATTCCAGAAACTCGATCTTGTCGGCTTCATCGAGATCGGCAATCTCGGCTTCGATGGCGGCGCACAGGGCAACGACCTGCGAGCCTTCGGCGGCGGCATGGGCCTCGACCTTGGCGAGCAGCGGGTTGTTGGTGAAGCCGTCCTCAGCCACATTGGCCGCGTAAAGCACCGGTTTGGCGGTGATCAGGCAGAAGGGCTTGAGAGTGGCCCATTCTTCCTTGGACAGGTCGAGGCCGCGTACCGCCTTACCCTGATCGAGCTGGGCAAAGCATTTTTCCAGAACGGCGACCAGAATCTTGGCCTCCTTGTCGCCTGCGCTGGCGGGGCGCTTGTAGCGGTTCAGGGCCTTTTCGACGGTCGCCAGATCGGCCAGGGCGAGTTCCGTGTCGATGACTTCGATGTCGCGGATCGGGTCGACGCTGCCGGAAACGTGGATCACGTTCGGATCATCGAAGCAACGGACGACGTGCACGATAGCGTCGGTTTCACGGATGTTGGCTAGAAACTGGTTGCCCAGGCCTTCGCCCTTCGAGGCGCCGGCCACCAGGCCGGCAATGTCGACGAACTCGACGATGGCCGGCTGGATGCGCTGCGGCTTGACGATCTCGGCCAACTGGGCGAGACGCGGATCGGGAACTTCGACGATGCCGACATTCGGTTCGATGGTGCAGAACGGATAGTTGGCCGCTTCGATGCCGGCCTTGGTCAGGGCGTTGAACAGGGTGGATTTGCCGACGTTGGGCAGGCCGACGATACCGCATTTCAGGGACATGGCTTTTCCTTTGGAACGAGCGATTAAACGGCTTTGCCGTGCAGGTGTCTTTGGGCGCCGGCATAGTCGCCGGCCGCGAGCTGGGGCCAGGTGTGCAGGCAGCGGGCCAGGGCGTGCTCGATGTCCGGCTGTTCTTCCTTGCGCGGCGGGTGGAGCACGAAGTCGGCCACCGGCTGTACCAGGCCGAGCGTGCGGGGATGACCGATGCCGATGCGTAGGCGCCAGAAATCCGGGGTGCCGAGCCTGGCCTGAATGTCCTTCAGACCATTGTGGCCGCCGTTGCCGCCCCCCTGCTTGAGGCGAATGCCGCCCGGCGGCAGGTCGAGATCATCATGGATGACCAGCACCTCGGCCGGGGTGATCTTGTAAAAATGGGCCAGGGCCGCGACTGCCTGGCCAGAACGGTTCATGTAGGTGCTCGGCTGCAGCAGCCAGCGGTCGCCATCACGACCGGCCTTGCCGAAGAACTTGCCCTGCGGGGCGAGCGTCACGCGCAACAGGTCGGCCAGTTGGTCGACGAACCAGAACCCGACGTTGTGGCGGGTGGCTTCGTATTCCGGCCCGGGATTGCCGAGGCCAACGATGAGGCGGGGAGCAGTCATGCGTGCAGTCGTGAAAAGGCCGCCGGGGCGTCATGCCTGCGGCGGCCAGAGTATAGCGGAGCGTGCGGATTACTCGGCGGCGGCTTCGCCTTCGGCAGCCTGGGCGCCACCCTTGCCGACGATGCTGACCACGATCGGATCTTCGTCGCCGTGCTTGACCAGGGTCACACCGGCCGGCAACTTGACTTGGGAGGCGTGGATGTTGTCACCGACGTTCAGAGCGCCGACGTCGACTTCGATGAACTCGGGCAGATCCTTGGCCAGGCAGTGGATGTCCAGTTCGGTGGTGACGTGGTTCACCAGGCCGCCATTCAGCTTGACACCCGGGGCGGACTCTTCATTGATGAAGTGCAGCGGCACCTTGATGTGCAATTCGTGGGTGGCATCGACACGCTGGAAGTCGACGTGCAGGATCAGTTGCTTGTAGGCGTGCGTCTGGTAGTCGCGCAGCAGGACTTGTTCCTTCTTGCCGTCGATGACCAGGTTGATGATCGAAGAATGGAAGGCTTCCTTCTTCATCTTCAGCAGCAGGTCGTTGTGGTTGGTTTCGATGGCGACCGGAGCGGTCTCGCCACCGTAAACGATGCCAGGCACCGTGCCGGCGCGACGCAGGCGGCGGCTCGCACCCGTTCCCTGCAACGAACGCGCTTTGGCGATAACTTCGAATTGCATGTTGATACTCCAGAGTATTTCCCGTCCGCGACCAGAGCGGGATGGTTGAAAAAAGCTTAATCGATGAACAGCGACGACACGGAATCGTCGTTGCTGATGCGGCGGATGGTTTCGGCCATGATTTCGGCAACCGACAACTGGCGGATGCGCGGCGAGGCGGCGGCATCGTCGCGCAGCGGAATGGTGTCGGTGACCACCAGGGCGTCGAGGTCGGAGGTGTTGACGCGCTCGACCGCCGGGCCGGACAGCACCGGGTGGGTGCAGTAGGCGACGACCTTCTTGGCGCCGTTGGCCTTGAGGGCCGTGGCGGCCTTGCACAGGGTGCCGGCGGTGTCGACCATGTCATCCATGATGATGCAGGTGCGGCCCTCGACTTCCCCGATGATGTTCATGACCTCGGAGACGTTGGCTTTCGGGCGGCGCTTGTCGATGATCGCCAGATCGCATTCGAGGCGCTTGGCCAGCGAACGGGCACGGACGACGCCGCCGTGGTCCGGCGAGACGACCATCGGGTTTTCGTAATTCTGCTTGCGGATGTCGTCGAGCAGGATGGGCAGGGCGTAAATGTTGTCGACCGGAATGTCGAAAAAGCCCTGGATCTGCTCGGCATGGAGGTCCATGGTCAGCACGCGGTCGACGCCGGAGGCGACGAGCATGTTGGCGACCAGTTTGGCGGCGATGGGCACGCGCGACGAGCGCGAACGACGATCCTGACGGGCGTAGCCGAAATACGGAATGGCGGCGGTGATGCGGCCGGCCGAGGCGCGCTTCAGGGCGTCGACCATGACCAGCATTTCCATCAGGTTGTCGTTGGTCGGGGCGCAGGTGGATTGCAGTACGAAGATATCGCGACCGCGGACATGTTCCTGCAGTTCGACGGAAACTTCGCCATCCGAGAAGCGGCCGACATTGGCGCGACCCAGATCGACGTTAAGCTGTTGAGCGACATCGGCGGCCAGCTTCGGGTTGGCGTTGCCGGTGAAGACCATCAGGCTGTTGTAAGCCATTTCCACATTCCTCCGGACTAATTGCATGCGCACTGCATTCGCCCGCCACAATGAAAATCGGGCAGGCTTGTGACCTGCCCGAAGGAAGCTTGGCTGAGGAGGAAGGATTCGAACCTTCGAATGCCGGAATCAAAATCCGGTGCCTTGACCAACTTGGCGACTCCCCAGCGGGTTGCTCGAACGGGTTCGCGTTCAAGCGAGGCGCGAATAATACAGGAGGCGCCGACAGAAATCCAGCCCTTTTACAGAATTTTTGCGAGCGGGTGTTCCGCCAGGCCGTCGGCAACCCAGCCGCGCAGCCCGGCCGGCATGCGTGCCAGGGCGGCTTCGGCCGCGCGACGCTCGGCAAAACCGGCGAAAACACAGGCGCCGGAGCCGGTCATCATGGCCTGCGGGGCTTGCGTTTTCAGCCAGGCCAACGCTGCGGCGACGGCCGGGAAGCGGGCGCAGGCGACGGATTCCAGATCGTTGCGCCCGTTGCCGTGGCGCCATTCCCCGGGGCGGATGGTCGGGGTGTCGCGCCTCAGGTCGGGGGCGCCGAAGATGGCGGCGGTGGGGACATGGGCATCGGGCTCGAGGACCAGGTAGCTTTCCGCCGGCAGGTCGACATCGCTGAAGGCTTCGCCTATGCCTTCGGCGAACGTGTTGCGGCCATGCACGAAGACGGGGACGTCGGCGCCCAGCATCAGACTGAGCCTTTCCAGTTCGCTTCGGCGGAGGCCGGTCTGCCATAGGTGGTTGAGGGCGAGCAGCACGGTGGCGGCATCGGACGAGCCGCCACCCAGGCCGCCGCCCATCGGCAGGTGCTTGGCGAGGTAAAGCGTCGCGCCCTGGCGGCAGCCGGTAGCCTGTTGCAGCAGGCGGGCGGCGCGTACCGTCAGGTCGCTGTCCGCCGGGACGCCGGGAAGGGGCGTGGCAAGCACGATCTGACTGTCCTGGCGCGGTGCAAAGTGCAGCGTGTCGGCACGGTCGATGAAGCGAAAGACCGTTTGCAGCAGGTGATAACCATCGGGCCGGCGGCCGACGACGTGCAGGAAGAGGTTGAGTTTGGCCGGGGCGGGCCAGGTGCTGTCCCAAGTCCAGCCGGTCACGGGTATTCCCTCCATGTCTCGATGCGCAGCTTGAGTTCGATTTCGCCTGGACGGCTGATGGTCAGGCGGGTGGGCAGGGCGTCCGGCCGGTCATCGTCGTAGGCATAGTCGATGCGCCAGCCCGCTTCATGCAACTGGCCGGGGCGGCCCAGGGCGTCGGGCAGGATGCGGGCGTCGCCGCCGGAGCGTCCGAGCAGCCAGGCCGGCAGGCGGGCCACCGGCAGGCGCAGGCCGGTCACCGCCTCGATCAGCGACTCCGGGTCGGGCGAGCTCTGCTCCTCGCCATCCGCTGTGCGTAAGCGGGCGCCGTCCGGGGTGCTGTTGATTTCGGCCACGCCGTAACCGAGCGGGTTGGCGAGCAGGATGCGATCATGGTGCGCGCGGTGCGACCAGGTCAGGCGTCCGCCGGAGCTCTGCGTGGCCTGTCCGGGCGGTGTGGCGCGCAGGGCGAAACGGCTTTCCAGCACGAAGTCGCGCAGGGCGTCGCGTGCCGGCAGCGGGGGAGAGGGCAGCGTGGCGCAGCCGGCGAGCAGGCCGAGCGCTAGGGCGGCGGCAGCAGTCAAACGGGCAATCAAGGCTGCAGCTTTTTGACGGTGGCAGCCAGCGTGTCGTTTTCCGGATGGGCCCGGTAGGCGTCCTGCAGGATGCGGCGGGCGTCGTCCTTTCGTCCCAGGGCCCACAAGACCTCGCCAAGATGGGCGGCGATTTCCGGGTCGGCCTTGAGGCGGAAGGCCTTTTCCAGGGTCTCGAGGGCCTCCGGCAGCTTGCCCTGGCGGAAGAGCACCCAGCCCATGCTGTCCATGATGAAAGGATCCTCCGGCGCCAGGCTGAGCGCCCGGGTAATCAGGTCGTGGGCTTCCGGCAGGCGCTGGTTGCGATCGGCGAGCGAGTAGCCGAGCGCATTGAGGGCGTGGGCATGGTCGGGTTTCAGGGCGAGCAGATGCGTGAGGTGCATCTCGAGGATTTCGGGTTTGCCGATGCGCTCGGCGGTCAGGGCCGCCTCGTAAAGCAGTTCGGTGTCGTTGGGCTGGGCGGCCAGCGCACGGTCGAGCACGATGTAGGCTTCGTTGTGCCGGCCGGCTTCCCGCAGCAGCTGCGATTCGGCCAGAGTGAGCTGGGTGCGCTCGGCCGGCGTGCTGGCCCGGGTGGTGGCCAGCAGTTCGCGTGCTTCGGCGTTCTTGCCTTGCTGCATCAGGATCTGGGCAGCGCGCGAACGGGCGGGAACGAACTGCTCGCCGCCGGTGACTTGCCGGTAGTGGGCGAGCGCGGCATCCGGCCGTTTCTGCTCCTGTTCGAGCTGGCCGAGAAAGAAGTGGATGGTGCTCTTGTCGGGGAAATCGGTTTTCAGCAGGTTTTCGAGCTGGCTGCGGCCGGTCGTGGTGTCGCCGTGCTGCAGGGCGAGCATGGCGACTGGATAGATTACTTCCGGATTGTCCGGGTGGTCCTTGATCAGGCGGTCGAAGTGGCGGCGCGATTCGTCGTAGCGTTTTTCGCTGATCAGCAGGCGGGCCAGCGTCAGGCGGGCTTCGTTGGCGGTCGGGTAGCGGCCGACGAAGTCGTCCAGGCTGTCGATGGCGGTTTTCGCCGACAGGCGGGCCTGCAGCTGGGCGCGGGCAATGGCGGCGGTTTCCCAGTCCGGGCGCAGTTGCAGGGATTTTTCGGTTTCGGTCAGGGCGCGCAGGCTGTCCCCGGCCGCGGCGGCGGCCTGGGCCATCGCGAAATGCGCCTCGGGGAAGGTGTCGTAGGGGGTGGCCAACCGGTCGACCAGGCCCTGGACGGCCTTCTTGTCCGCGATCCGGCCCAGCATGCGGTTGAGGTGCAGCAGGTTGTTGCCGAGATTGGCTTTGTCCTGGGCAAGCAGGGCGGCCATTTGGGGCGCCAGTTCGTCGATGCGGTTGGCCATGACCAGCAACGAAGACTGGGTCTGGCGGGCGCGGATCGAGTCCGGCTCGACGCTAAGCCACAGCCGGGACAGCTCCAGCGCGCGGTCGTACTGCCGGGCGAAGCCGGCGATCTCGGTGGCCCGGGCGATGACTTTCGGGTCGCGGGTACGCACCGCGAGGTCGGCCCAGGCATCGGAGCCGAGCTTGGCGTCGCCCCGCTGCAAAGCGAATTCGCCGACCAGGGCCTGGAAAACGGTGCGGGCCAGGAGGTCTTCGCCGACCGGTTGGGCCGCTGTGCGCTTGGCCGGCGGGCGGGGCGGCGGTTCACCGGCCGCTAGGCCGGTTACGCCGTGAGTCAGGCCCAGGGCAAGGGTGAGGGCGGCGGCGAGAAACTTCGGTTGCATGGACGGCTTTCGGGCGAAGAGGGGCAGGCGATGGGCGTTGGAACGCATAAAATCCGATAAGTTTGCGATGTTATTTGGGATTGTGCGGAGGGACAAGCGATGCCGGAATTGCCGGAGGTGGAAGTCTGTCGGCGGGGGATCGAGCCGGAACTGGCCGGGCAGACGTTGCTGGGGGTGACGCTGCGGGCGCTTCGCCTGCGCCAGCCGATTCCGCCGGAACTGGTCGACCTGCTGCCCGGCTGCCGGATCGTCGCGGTGCGCCGGCGCGGCAAGTATCTGTTGATCGATTGCCGGCGGCCGGGCGTCGAAGGGACGCTGATCATCCATCTCGGGATGTCCGGCAACCTGCGTTTCGTGCCGCCCGGGCAGCCGCCGGAGAAGCACGATCACGTCGATCTGGTCTTGCCGACGCAAATCCTGCGCTTCGCCGATCCGCGTCGCTTCGGTGTCGTGCTCTGGCAGGCCGGGCCGCCGGCGCAGGCCGAGCGCCACCCCCTGCTGGCCAGCCTGGGCATCGAGCCGCTGTCCGACGGTTTTTCGCCGGACTGGCTGTATGCCGCGCTTGCCCGGCGCAGCGGGCCGATCAAGGCGATCCTGATGGACAGCCATCTGGTGGTCGGTATCGGCAATATCTATGCCTCGGAAAGCCTGTTTCGCGCCGGCATCTCGCCCTTGCGGGCGGCGAACCGAATCAGCCGGGCGCGCCATGAAATCCTCGTGCCGGCGATTCGCGAGACGCTGGCCGATGCCATCGCTGCCGGCGGCAGCAGTATCCGCGACTATGTGCATAGCGACGGCGGGGCCGGTTGTTTCCAGATTCAGGCCGGGGTTTACGACCGGGCCGGCGAGCCCTGCCTGCGTTGCGGTGGCGTGATCAGACAAATTCGCCAGGCGGGGCGCAGCACCTATTACTGCGCCGGCTGCCAGCATTGAAAAGCCCCTGCAAGCCCCTGTTTTTTATGCTAGATTGCATATTTCGTCCGAACTCGGGAAGAAATCTATGTCACTGGCTGATCAATTTGCCGCCTATTCCGCCTGGCGTTCCCGTCTCGCCGCCCATATCGGCGAACTGCAGCACTGGCTGGGGCAGAACGAGCTGTCGGATGCGCAGAGCGACCTCCGTCTGGCGCAACTGCTCGAACGCTTGCGCGAGGACCGGCTCAACGTTGCTTTCGTCGCCGAGTTTTCGCGTGGCAAGTCGGAACTGATCAATGCCATCTTTTTTGCCGATTACGGCAACCGCATGTTGCCCTCGTCGGCGGGGCGGACCACCATGTGTCCGACCGAGCTGCTATTCGATAGCAGCAAGGCGCCCAGCATCGAGTTGCTGCCCATCCAGACGCGTTCGTCCAATTCCAGCGTCAGCGAATACAAGCGTTTCCCGGATGAGTGGTCCCGCATGCCGCTCGACACCAACTCGCCGGACGCGATGCAGGATGCGCTGCGCCATGTCAGTCAGACGATCCGTGTCGCGCCGGAAGAGGCGGCTCGCCTCGGGTTCGAGGTCGGCGAAGGGCAGGTCGAACCGTACAGCGTCGGTGAGGACGGCCTGGTCGAGGTGCCGCGCTGGCGCCACGCGGTGATCAATTTTCCGCATCCCCTGCTCAAGCAGGGGCTGGTCATCCTCGATACGCCGGGCTTGAACGCCATCGGCGCCGAACCGGAACTGACCCTTTCCCTGTTGCCCAACGCCCATGCCGTGCTGTTCATCCTGGCGGCGGATACCGGCGTGACCCAGTCCGACATGGCCATCTGGCGCGAGCATATCTGCAACGGCGGCGTTGCCAAGCGCGGCCGCATGGTCGTCCTGAACAAGATCGACGGCCAGTGGGACGAACTGAAAACCCCGGAAGAGATCGATGCCGAAATCCGCCGCCAGGTCGAAGCCAGCGCCAACCTGCTGGATCTGCCGGCCAGTCAGGTTTTCCCGGTGTCGGCCCAAAAGGGGCTGGTTGCCAAGATCAACGGCGATGCCGCCCTGCTGGAACGGAGTCGCCTGCCGCTGCTCGAAGCGGCACTGTCCAGCGAACTGATTCCGGCCAAGCGTGCCATCGTTTGCGAAAGCACCGAAAGCGAGTTCGGCGATGTGGCCCGACGTGTCCGTGGCTTGCTCGATTCCCGCTTGGCCGGCTTGCGCGAGCAATTGACCGAACTGACCGAGCTGCGCGGCAAGAACAAGGGGGTCGTCGAATACATGATGGGCAAGGTGCGGGCGGAAAAGGAGGAGTTCGAGTCCGGCCTGCAGCGCTACTACGCGGTGCGCAGCGTCTTTTCGACGCTGACCAACAACCTGTTCGGCCACTTGGGGCTCGATGTCCTGCGTCAGCTGACCCATGAGACGCGCACGGCGATGGAGGCGGCGGCTTTCTCCAAGACCTTGTCGGATGCGATGGCGAATTTTTTCACCCAGGCTCGGCAGGCGCTGAACAAGTCGAGTGGCGAAATCAACGAGATCCTGGCCATGATGGAGGCGGTCTACAAGAAATTTGCGGTCGAGCACGGCCTCAAGCTGGGCTCGCCAACGAGTTTCTCGCTATTGCGCTATGAAAAGGAACTCGATCGCCTGCAGGCATGGTGCGACGACCATCTGAACACCATGCTCAGCCTGCTGACGCATGACAAGAAGAACATCATGCAGAAATTCTTCGAGGAGGTCGCGGTCCAGGTGCGTCGCGCTTTCGAGCATGCCAACCGCGATGCCGAAGTCTGGCTGCGCGCCGTGATGGCGCCGATGGAAACCCAGGTCCGCGAGCACCAGATCCAGTTGAAACGTCGTCTGGAGAGCATCAAGCGCATCCATCAGGCGACCGATACGCTGGAAGACCGCATCGCCGAGCTCGAGGGGATCGAGAAAAACCTCCGGCAGCAGATCGACGGTCTCGAGGAGATTGTCGGCCGTGTTCAGGAAATGCTGGTGCCCCAGGCGGATCGGGTTTTGCAGGCAGCCTGACGGCAACGCGCGGATTGGCCAACAAAAAACCCGCGCAGCTCGCGGGTTTTTTGTTGGGAGGAAGAACGGCTCAGGCGCGCTTGTTGCCGGTGAGTTTCTCGTACTTGGCCCACAGTTGCTCCTCGGTTTCCACATGGTTGGGATCCTTGGGGATGCAATCGACGGGGCAGACCTGGACGCACTGCGGTTCGTCGTAATGGCCGACGCATTCGGTGCACTTGTTCGGGTCGATGACGTAGATTTCCTCGCCCTGGGAGATCGCCTCGTTCGGGCACTCCGGTTCGCACACGTCGCAGTTGATGCACTCGTCGGTAATAATCAGAGACATAGCTGTTCCTCTCTCGGTTAAGCGGTGATTTTCGCCCGCAGGCGCTTTTCGACACAAGGTTGCACAAATTTGCTGACATCGCCGCCCAGTCGGGCGATTTCACGCACCATCGTAGCGGAGATGAACATGTATTGCTCGCCGGGGGTCAGAAACACGGTTTCGACCTCCGGGTAGACGCTGCGGTTCATGCCCGCCATCTGGAATTCGTATTCGAAGTCGGACACGGCGCGCAGACCGCGCACGACAACCTTGGCTCCCTGCTCGTGCACGAAGTTCATGAGCAGGGAATTGAAACCGCGGACCTCGACATTGGGCAGGTCATGCAGGATTTCCGTCGCCATCTCGACGCGGTCGGCCAGCGAAAAGCGCGGTTGCTTGGCCGGGCTTTCGGCAATGGCCAGGATCAGCTTGTCGAACAGCGAGGCGGCACGCCGAACCAGGTCTTCATGGCCCCGGGTGATCGGGTCGAAGGTGCCCGGGTAGATCGCGATGCGATGATTCAGTTTGCTCAAGTGGTTTGCCGCCGCAACAAGTGAAAGTGAACTTCCCCCGCCTTGCCCTGGCGCACGGTGCGCCATTCGCCAAGCGATTCGATTGTGTGCTCCGCTTCGACGTAGAGCGCTGCGTCTTCGTTCAGAACGCCGGGAAGGAGTGGTTCCAGGCGGGCAATCCAGCCTTTGTTGTAGGGTGGATCGAGGAAGATCAGGTCGAAAGTCGACTGCGTCGAGGATAAATATTGTAGCGCATCCGAACGAATGATCTCCACAGCGGCCGGCTTATGGAGCAATTCGTGGTTCTCATGCAGCGCGGCGAGCACTTTCGGGGCCTGTTCGACCATGACGACGCGTGCCGCGCCGCGCGAGGCCGCTTCGAAGCCGAGCGCCCCGCTGCCTGCGAAGAGGTCGAGGCAGTGCCAGCCGTCGAGATCCTGGCCGAGCCAGTTGAACAGCGTTTCGCGCACCCGGTCCGGCGTCGGACGCAGGCCGCTGCTGTCGGGAAAGCGCAGGATGCGGCGGCGGAATTCGCCGCCGACGATGCGAACCGCGTTCAATCTGCCGCCACCGTGACGGTGATCAGGTTTTCCGGCCTGATCCAGCGCGCAAAAGCCTGCCGGACTGCGTCGGCCGTCACGGACTGCACCCGGGCCTGGTACTGGTCGAGATAGTCGAGCGGCAGGCCGTAGAAGCCGATGGCCGCGACGTTGTCGAGAATCTTCTTGTTGCTGTCCAGGCGCAGCGGGAAACTGCCGGTCAGGTTGGCCTGGGCGGCAGCCAGCTCTTCGTCGCTCGGGCCGTCCTTCAGGAAGCCGTCCAGCACGTCGCGCGCCACCTGGATGGCTTCCTTCGCCTGGCTGCGCTTGGTTTGCAGGCCGATCTGGAAGGGGCCGGCCTGCCGCATCGGGGCGAAGTAGGAATACACGCTGTAGGCGTAGCCGCGCTTGTCGCGTACCTCCTTCATCAGGCGGGAGACGAAGCCGCCGCCGCCCAGCGTGTAGTTGCCGACGAGGAGCGGGAAGAAATCCGGATTGCCGCGTTCGATGGCGGGCAGTCCGATATAGATGTGGGCCTGGCTGGCCGGATGGGCGATCGGGATCCGGCCGCCCTTGGGCAGTCCCGGGGGCGGCGGCAGGGTCGCGACGGTGCCCTGCGGCAAGCCGGCGAGCAGCTTGTCGACAATGCCTTCGGCCTCCTGGCGCGACAGATCGCCGACCAAAGTGATCGTGGCGTTGGCAGCCGTGTAGTAGCGGGCGTGGAAGGCGGCGAGATCGTCGCGGCTCAGGGCCGCGACACTCTCCGGGGTGGCTTGCCGGCCGTAGGGATGGTCGGGATAGAGGGCCTCCCAGAAGGCTTTGCCGGCGATGCTGTCCGGCCGCGTCATCGCTTCCTTGAGGCCAGCGATGGTGCGGGCTTTTTCACGCTCGAAGATGGCGGCATCGAAGCGCGGCGCCTGGATCACGGCCTTCAGGATGTCGAGGGCCGGGTCACGCTTGTCGCGGGCCGACAGCGTCCGCAGCGCGACGCTGGCGCGGTCCGTGTCGGCGCTCCCCGACAGGTTGGCGCCGATGTCGGCCAGTCTTTCGGCGATGGCGGTTTCATCCAGTGGGCCGGCGCCGTTGTCGAGGGTGGCGCGGGTCAGGGCGGCCAGGCCGGATTTTCCCGCCGGGTCGAACAGGGAACCGGCGGCAAAGTCGACCTGGATGTCGAGCATGGGCAGCACGCGGCTTTCGACGAAATAGATGCGGGCGCCGGAGGGCGATACCCAGTGCTCGATCTTGACGCCGGCCAGGGCGGCCTGGGTGAGCAGAAGGGCGAAGACGGCGGCAATCAGTCGTTTCATGGCGGCATTCATCAGTGGCGGGTGGCGACGGCCGGGCGGCGCGGCTTGCCGTCGAGCGGTTGCGGATCGAGGACACCGACGGTCAGGGCGTCGTCGTTGAAATACTTTTGGGCAACGGCCTGGACTTGCGCGGCGGTGACCTGCTGCAGCTTGTCCAGCATGCGGTCGAGTTTTCGATAGGGCAGGCCGACCGCTTCGATCTGGCCGATTTCCATGGCCTGGCCGAACATCGAATCCTTTTTGTAGACCTCACTGGCAATCAGTTGTGCCTTGGCCCGTTTCAGTTCGGCTTCGCTAACGCCTTCCTTCTGGACGCGGGCGATTTCGGCGCGCAGGGCGGCTTCCAGGTCGGCAACCGTCTTGCCCTCCGACGGCGTGCCGTGCAGGTAGAGCATGCCCGGGCCGCGCGCCGTGTTGTCGTAGTCAATGCCGGCGCTCAGGGCGATCTTGTCCTCGCGCACCAGTTTTTTGTTGAAACGGGCGGCATCGTGGCCGTCGAGGATGGCAGCCAGCATTTCCAGGGCATACGGGTCGCTGTCCTTGTCCACATCGCGCAGGATGGGGGCCTTGTAGCCCATGATCAGGACGGGCAGTTCGGCCGGCGCCTTGACGGTGATGCGGCGGGTGCCTTCCTGCTTCGGTTCCACCGGCTGGCGGCGCGGGGGCAGGGGGCGGCCTTCGAGCGGGCCGTAGTAGCGCTCGGCCAGGGCGAAAACCGTCTTGTGATCAACGTCGCCGGTGATCACGACATAGGCGTTGTTGGGCACGTACCAGGTGTCGTACCAGGCCTTGGCGTCGGCGGCGCTCATGTTTTCGAGATCGTTCATCCAGCCGATGATCGGGCGGCGGTAGGGGTGGGCCTGGAAGGCGACGGCATTCATCTGCTCGAACAGCTTGGCCTGCGGGTTGTCGTCGGTGCGCATCCGGCGCTCTTCCATGACGACCTTGATTTCCTGGGCGAACTCCTGGGCATCCACATTTAGGTGGCGCATCCGGTCGGCTTCGAGCTGCATCATGTCGGCCAGCTTTTCCTTCGGGATCTGCTGGAAATAGGCCGTGTAATCGCGGCTGGTGAAGGCGTTGTCCCGGCCGCCGGCAGCGGCGACCCGCTTGTTGAACTCGCCCGGGCCGACACTGGGCGTGCCCTTGAACATCATGTGCTCCAGCACATGGGCGACACCGGAGGCGCCATCGACTTCGTCCATGCTGCCGATGCGGTACCAGACCATCTGCACGGCGGTCGGGGCACGGTGGTCTTCCTTGACGATGACGCGCAGGCCGTTCTTGAGTGTGGTTTCGTAGGGGTTGGCGGTGGCGACGGAAGCGAGCCCGGCTGCCAGCAGGAGGGGGAGCAGGTATTTGAGACGCATGGGGGAGTAGGGCTTTCTGCTAGAATTCGCGGCTGATTTTGCATCGAACCGGACGGCATCTTAACGACTCGCCGTCCGCCTGTCAGCAAGGCGTGAGACCTGATATCCCATGTTCAGTTTCCTGAAAAAAAACAAGCCGGAGCCGGCTGCGGCTCCAGCCGCTGCAGCGGCCGAAACGCCTGACGCGCCCAAGCTCTCCTGGCGCGAGCGCCTGTTCCAGGGCCTGGCCAAGACCCGCGCCCAGTGGGGCGGCAAGCTCAAATCCATCTTTTCGCGCGGCAGGGTCGACGACGAGCTGCTGGAGGAGCTCGAAACCCTGCTGCTGACCAGCGATTGCGGCATCGAGGCGACCACCCACCTGCTCGACGAATTGAAGAAGGCCGCCAAGCGCGACAAGCTCGATACGCCGGAAGCGATCCAGAAGGCGCTGGCCGATGCCCTGCTCGAAACCCTGAGCCCGCTCGAACAGCCGCTCGACATCAGTACCCACAAACCTTATGTGATCATGATCGCCGGGGTGAACGGGGCCGGCAAGACGACTTCGATCGGCAAGCTGGCCAAGTATTTCCAGACCCAGGGCAAGAGCGTGCTGCTCGCCGCCGGCGATACCTTCCGCGCCGCGGCCCGTGAGCAGTTGCAGACCTGGGGTGAGCGCAACAACGTGACGGTCATCGCCCAAGAGTCGGGCGACCCGGCCGCCGTGATCTACGACGCCATCTCGGCCGCCAAGGCGCGCGGCATCGACATCGTGCTGGCCGACACCGCTGGCCGTCTGCCGACCCAGTTGCACCTGATGGAGGAAATTGCCAAGGTGCGCCGCGTGATCCAGAAGATCGAGCCGGAAGGTCCGCACGAGACGCTGCTCGTTCTCGATGCCAACATCGGGCAGAACGCGCTGGCCCAGGTCAAGGCCTTCGACAAGGCGATCCACGTCACCGGCCTGGTCCTGACCAAGCTCGACGGCACGGCCAAGGGCGGCGTCGTGACCGCCATCGCCCGCCAGTGCCCGAAGCCGATCCGTTTCATCGGTGTCGGTGAGCAGATCGACGACCTGCGCCCCTTTGTCGCCCGGGATTTCGTGGATGCCCTGTTTGAATGACGGTGGCGCGTTGCCGGTCCGTTTGAGGGGCCAGCCGGAACCCCGGCGATCTCCACCGCTACCGCCCGACCTCAGTAACGAACGACGCACAACTCGCAACCAGGAATGATCGAAGCCAGCAACCTGACCAAGCGCTATCCGGGCGGCCTTGAGGCCGTCAAGGATGCCAGCTTCCGTATCGATGCCGGGCAGATGGTGCTGATCACCGGCCATTCCGGCGCCGGCAAGACGACGCTGGTCAAGCTGATCTCGACCATCGAGCGGCCGACGTCCGGCAGCCTGGTGGTCAATGGCCAGAACCTGACGGCCCTGCGCCGCAGCGCCCTGCCGCATGTGCGCCGGCACTTCGGCCTGGTTTTCCAGGACCAGAAGCTGTTGTTCGACCGCAGTGCGCTGCATAACGTGCTGCTGCCGCTGCAGATTGCCGGCCTGCCGCATCGCGAGGCGGTACGCCGGGCGCAGGCGGCGCTCGACAAGGTCGGCCTGCTGGCGCGCGAGAAGGCGAACCCGATCGCGCTGTCCGGCGGCGAGCAGCAGCGCCTGGCCATCGCCCGCGCCGTGGTCAACCGGCCGACCGTGCTGATCGCCGACGAGCCGACCGGTAATCTGGATGCCGAATCGGCCACCGAAATCCTCGATCTCTTCGCCGATTTTCACCGTGTCGGCGTCACCGTGGTGGTCGCCACGCACGACCAGGCCTGGATCGAGCGTTACCACCCGAACGTATTGCGCCTGGATCACGGGAGGGTTGTCTGATGGCTGTCTGGTTCTCCCAGCATCGTGCCGCGCTGGTCCTCGCCGGCCGCCGCCTGCTCGCCACGCCGCTCAATACCCTGCTTTCGCTGCTGGTCATTGGCATTGCGCTGACCCTGCCGGCCTTCGGTTACCTCGCCCTCGACAACCTGCGTGATCTCGGCCGCAATGCGACCGGCGTGCAGCAGATCAGCCTGTTCATGAGCCTGGATGCGAGCAAGAAGGATGTGGCGGAAATCGAGAACCGCCTGCGGGCGGCTGCTGCCGGTCAGTGGCGTTTCGTCCCGCGCGAGGAGGCCCTGAAGCGGCTGCAGGCCAGCGAGGGCATGGCCGAGATCGTCGCCAGCCTGCCGCGCAACCCGCTGCCCGATGCCTTCATCATCGAACCAAAAAATGCCGAGCCGGAGGCGCTGGAGATCATGCGCAAGGAAATCGCCGGCTGGCCCAGGGTCGCCCATGTTCAGCTCGATTCGGCCTGGGTCAAGCGTTTCGACGCCTTCCTGCGGCTCGGCAAGCTTGCCGTGTGGATGCTGGGCGGCCTGTTCGGTGCCGGTTTGGTCGCCGTCACCTTCAACACCATCCGCCTGCAGGTCATGGCCCATGCCGCGGAAATCGAAGTGGCGCGGATGATCGGCGCGACCGATGGCTTCATCCGGCGCCCCTTTTATTATTTTGGCGCCTTGCAGGGACTCCTCGGCGGCCTGCTCGCTGCCGGGCTGATTCTGGCTGCCCTCCGTCTGTTGGCCGCCCCGGTCGGCGAACTGGCGGCGCTCTATGGCAGCCCGTTCGTGCTGCGCCCGCTGGCGCCCGGCGAGATTGCCGCGATGGCCGCCCTGGGTGCCGGCCTTGGCTGGCTCGGCGCGCAGTTGTCGGTCAGCCTGTCGCTGCGCAAGTTTGACTAACCGGCGAGCCTTCCTGGCCACGCTCGGAGCGGCCGCCCTGGCCGGCTGCGTGCCGGACGGCCAAACAGCGCTGCCGCCGGGCGAACTGCTCGGCATGAACCTCGCCCTCGGTCACCGCCTGCGTGAAGGCGCGCTGCCGCCGCCCGGCGAAACCCGGCGCACCGGTGTGCTGATCGTGGGCGGCGGCATTTCCGGCCTGGCCGCCGGCTGGTGGCTGGCCCGGCATGGCCGTGACGATTTCACGATCCTGGAACTGGAAGCCGAGCCGGGCGGCAATTCGCGTGGCGGGCAGTCGCCGCGGGTCGCCTACCCGTGGGGCGCGCACTATTTGCCCCTTCCGGGGGGCGAGGCGGAATACGTGCGCATCCTGCTGGCCGAACTGGGTGTGCTGCAGGGCGACCCGGCCGCGCCGCGGCCTCTCTACGACGAACGTTTTCTGTGCGCCATGCCGCAGGAGCGTATTTATCGCGACGGCTTGTGGGAAGAGGGTTTGTTGCCGCAGCGCGGCCTGTCGCCCGAGGAACGCGAACAGCAACAACGCTTCCATGCCCGCATGGCCGAACTCAAGCAGGCCCGGGGGAGCGACGGTCGGCGCCTGTTCGCCATTCCGATGGCCTTGTCGAGCCAGGATGCGGCCTGCCGGGCGCTGGACCGGCTGTCCTTCCGTCAGTGGCTGCTCAATCACGGTTTCACCGCCCCAACCCTGCACTGGCTGGCCAATTACGCCTGCCGCGACGACTATGGGACTGATTACGCGCAGACCTCAGCCTGGGCCGGCCTGCACTACTTTGCCAGCCGCCAGGGCGAGGCGGCGAACGCGGCGCCCGATACGGTCCTGACGGCGCCCGACGGCAACGCCTGGCTGGCGCGCGGGCTGGCCGCCGCGGCCGGCGAGCGGCTCGTCTGCGGGGCCCTGGTCGGTCGCATTGAGGAGGGCAGGTCTGCGATGGTGGCCGACGTGCTGATCGGCGAGCGTGTGGTGCGTTACACGGCGCGGCAGGTGATCTGGGCGGCACCGCTTTTCTTGCTGCCCCGGGTGTGGGGCGCGATGCCGGGCGAACTGCGGACGGCTGCCCTGGCCGGCGAGTACGCGCCATGGCTGGTCGCCAATCTGCATCTCGACGGTTGGCCGGAAGAACGCCACGGCGCGCCGCCGGCGTGGGACAACGTGTTCTACGACAGCCCCGGTCTCGGCTATGTGGTGGCGACGCATCAACTGATCCGCCGCCATCTGCCCGGCACCGTATTCACCTACTACCGCGCCCTGCATGACATGACGCCGGCCGAGGGGCGCCGCCTCCTGCGCGATACGCCGCGCACGGCCTGGGCCGAAGGCATCCTGCGCGAGCTGGAGCGGGTCCATCCCGACATCCGGCAGCGGGTGACGCGGCTCGACGTTTTCCGCAATGGCCATGCCATGCGCCGACCGGTTCCGGGCAGCCTGTTCGGCGGCGGGCGGGCATCGCTGGCCGGTTTCCGGCATCCGCGCCTCAAGCTGGCGCATGCCGACCTCTCCGGGTTTTCGCTATTCGAGGAGGCGCAGTACCGCGGGGTGCTGGCGGCGCAGGGCTGTCTCGGGTAAGCGGCGGCTGCACCGGCCCGAGGCGCCGGTTGCCGGCCGCCTTAGCGATACAACAGCCAGCGCTGTCGCGTTGCCTGCCAGGCTGCCTCGTCGGGCTCGGCCAATGCGTCGAGATCGGCCGGCTGGGTGGCGGGATCGTCCACCCATGCGCGCAACAGCGGCGAGCCGTTGATCAGGTCGATGGCCAGGCGGTCGAATTCGTACTCGTAGGCAAAGTCCCGCCATAGCGGGTAGTCGGGATAGCGGCGACGGATGGTCTTGAAGGCCAGCGCCTGGAGGCGCCAGGGCCGGAAGGCGGCCGGGTCGTAATACGGCCCTTCGCAATGGATTTGCACGCCGTGGTTGAGTTGGCCAGCATGCTTGTGGAAGGTGGGTTCGAACCAGATTTCGCGGAGTTTGCAGCCCTTCAGCCAGTGTGGGGCGAGGGTCTGCATGTCGGCAATGAGGGTGCGGGCGTCGATGTCCGGTGCCCCGAAGAGTTCCAGCGGCCGGGTCGTGCCGCGCCCTTCGGAAAGCGTCGTGCCTTCGAGCATGACGGTGCCGGCGTAGGCGCGCGCCATCCACAGGTTGGGCGCGTTCGGGCTGGGGTTGATCCAGGTTCGCTCGCCGAGCGGCCAGCCGTAGCCGGGCGTGGCGTCGGGCTGCCAGCCCTGCATGGCGATAACCCGATAGTCGACATCGAGCTTGAGTTGGTCGATGAACCAGGCTCCCAGTTCGCCCAGGGTCAGGCCGTGGCGCATCGGCATCGGCCCGGCCCCGACGAAGCTCTCCCAGCCGTCGCGCAGGGTCAGCCCTTCGACCGGGCGGCCGGCCGGGTTCGGGCGGTCGAGCACCCAGACCGACTTGCCGTGCCTTGCCGCCGCTTCGAGCACGTAGCGCAGCGTGGTGATGAAGGTGTAGATGCGGCAACCGAGATCCTGCAGGTCGACGAGCAGTACGTCGAAACTGTCCATCATCGCGTCGGTGGGCCGGCGTACCTCGCCATACAGGCTGAAGACGGGAATGCCGTGCTGCGGGTCGATGAAATCGGGCGATTCGACCATGTTGTCCTGCTTGTCGCCGCGAATGCCATGCTGCGGGCCGAAGGCGGCGCTCAGGCGAAGGTCGGGCAGGGCGGCCAGGGCATCCAGGCTGTGCGTCAGGTCGCGCGTGACCGAGGCCGGGTGGGCGAGCAGGGCAACGCGGCGGCCGGCCAGCGGGCGGCGCAGGTCAGGGTAGGCGAGCAGGCGGTCAATGCCGAACTGGATCGGTGAAGTCATGGTCGGTTCAGGGGCAGCGTGAAGCTGGCGGAAAGGTGGAAGTCGGCTTGTGGCCCTGCGTGCTGCAGCGCCCAGTAGCTGCGCTCGCCGGCCCGGGTTTCGATGACCGCCGTCAGGCCGAGGCGCGACACGGTGGCCGGCACGGCGGGCAGCAGCGGGGCGGGCAGGTCGGCGACCAGCCACAGGCTGTCCGCATCGCGATGGCAGCCGATGTGCGGTGCAGCAGCCGGTTGCCAGGCGGTGTCGCGCTGGCGGTAGCCGGTGAAGCGATACGCCGCCCAGGCACCGGAGGGGGCGAGATTGAATTCCCGGTAGGCGTGGCCGTCGCCTTCAGTGAGGAAGGCCTCGCAGCAGGTGTGCTGCCACAGGCCATCGGTCTGGGCCGGATGGGCGGGAGGCGGCAGGCGCAGGGCATCGAGGCGGCCCTGTAACCGGTAGTGCAGGCGCAGGCCGCCGTCGCGGCGCTGCAGGGCGGTGATGCGGTGCCGGTGCAGCTCCAGCGTGGCCGGGCTGCTGGCGCGCGCCTCCTCCAGGCGCTGGCCCAGGTAGGCGGCGTAGTCGCGGCGCGGCAGGTAGCGTCCGGACAGGTCGCCGGCGCCGGCGTATTCCGCGCGCCCGGCCAGCCAGTGCAGGAAATCGGCCGGCTCCTCCGGCAGCGCGCTCATCTTCCCGGCGGGGACGTTGAGCAGGTGCTCGGGGCGGCGGGTGGAGTAGGCCACGCCCTCGCCCGGGCGCGGTGCCGGTTCGTAGATCGCGATCCGCAGCCCGGGCCGCGCCTGGCGCAGCAGGTGGATGGCGGCCAGGGTGCCGGCGGCGGCGCCGCCGACGATGGCGATGTCGTGGTCGCGATGCATCGGGCGATTGTACCGGTTGAAACCGTCGCGGCCGGCGCAAAGAAAAAGCCCGCCGGGCGGCGGGCTTCTTCCGGGACGGGAGGCGACCAGTTACTTGATCTTGCCTTCCTTGTAGATCACGTGCTTGCGAACGACGGGATCGTACTTCTTGATCTCCATCTTGTTCGGCGTGTTCTTCTTGTTCTTGTCGGTGGTGTAGAAGTGGCCGGTGCCGGCCGAGGAGATCAGGCGGATCTTGTCGCGCTTGGAAGCCATGGTCGGTTACTCCTCAGATCTTCTCGCCGCGGGCACGCAGCTCGGCCAGGACGGCGTCGATGCCGTTCTTGTCGATGGTGCGCAGGGCAGCGGTGGAAACACGCAGCTTCACCCAACGGTTCTCCGAAGCCACCCAGAAGCGGCGCTCGTGCAGGTTTGGGAGGAAACGGCGGCGGGTCTTGTTGTTGGCGTGCGAGACGTTGTTGCCGGTCTGCACGCCCTTGCCGGTGACTTGGCAAACGCGGGACATACGCACCTCGGAAGGTCTGGTGTCGCCCATAGCCCGGGAGACGGCGGCCCCGCCGGCCATGCCCCGGTGGGCCTGGCCGAACGCGATGCGGGAAGGGGTTCGCCTGCAGGGGTGGCCCGGATCGCGTTCCCGGGCCGATCCGGCAACGGCCGGACGCAGCGAGCCGTGCATTATGCGCGGCCAAGTGCCTGGTTGCAACCGGGTTCGGCCCCCCGGGCGGCCGGTGCCGGCCCTAGTGCGGGGCCTTGTCGCGCTTCCAGCCGCGGTGGCGGATGTCCAGGTACAGGCTGTAGATCGCGGTGAAGGCGGGGAACAGGTTCTGCAGCACCCCCACCGAGTCCTGCTTGGCCGAGAACAGGAAGTAGCTGAGCGTCATCAGGCTGCCGAGCACGCTCATGTACCAGAACAGGCGCGGGATCACCGGCTTGCCGGCCTTGCGCGAGGCCAGGAACTGGACCAGCCAGCGGCCGCCGAACATCAGCGCGCCGGTGTAGCCGATCAGCTTCCAGCCGGTGATGTGCAGGCCGGTCCAGTAGAGCCATTCCAGCGGCTGGTCCAGCAGCGACATCAGAGTTCCTCCACCCGGGTGCGGTGGCTGCGCGCGATCAGCCAGGCCACCCCGCGCAGGTCGCGGATGCCCACCAGGGCCCGGCCCAGGTTGTTGTACTTGGACACCCCGGCGGTGCGCGCGCGGTGGCTGACCGGCACGCTGACCGTCTTCCAGCCGGCGCGCTGCACCAGCGCCGGCAGGTAGCGGTGCATGTGGTCGAAGTAGGGCAGGTCGAGGAACACCTCGCGCTCGAACAGCTTGATCCCGCAGCCGGTGTCCGGGGTGTCGTCGCGCAGCAGGCGGCAGCGGATGCGGTTGGCCCAGCGGCTGGCCCAGCGCTTGGAG
>OFCW01000109.1_pt1 | contig 33837 bp, 27 predicted proteins | sample 1520951 | NCBI WGS metagenome assembly OFCW01 (sample SAMEA4349680, study PRJEB24078) | microbial mat metagenome | biome: Terrestrial Biome; feature: Habitat; material: Microbial Mat | place: India | collected 2012-06-12 | depth 10 m | reverse complement strand
CGAGCGGCACATCCTTCTTCAGCTTGATGGTCAGCGCCTGCGAGTGGCAGCGCATCGCGCCGATGCGCACGCACAGGCCGTCGACCGGAATCGCCGGCTTCGCCGTCGCGCCGAACGCCTCGCCGCGGCCAAGGATCTTGTTGGTTTCCGCGCCGCCCTTCCATTCCTCGCGCGACACGCCGTTGCCGAGATCCTTGTCGATCCACGGGATCAGGTTGCCGGCCAGCGGCACGCCGAACTGCTTGGTTTCGTCGGCCGTCAGCGCGTGCTGCTTGGCCAGCACCTTGCGGTCGATTTCCAGGATCGCGGAGGCCGGATCGTCCAGCAGCGCCTTGACTTCGGCATTGATGGAACCGAACTGGGTCAGCAGTTCGCGCATGTGCTGCGCGCCGCCGCCGGACGCCGCCTGATAGGTCATCGAGGTCATCCACTCGACCAGGTCGTGCTGGAACAGACCGCCCAGGCCCATCAGCATGCAGGACACGGTGCAGTTGCCGCCGATGTAGTTCTTCACGCCGCGCGAGAGCGCATCCTTGATCACGTTCAGGTTGACCGGATCGAGCACGATGATCGCGTCATCCTTCATGCGCAGCGTGGAAGCCGCATCGATCCAGTAGCCGTTCCAGCCGGCCGCGCGCAGCTGCGGGAAAATCTCGGTGGTGTAGTCGCCGCCCTGGCAGGTGACGATGATGTCGCACTTCTTCAGCTCATCGATATTGTTGGCGTCTTTGAGCGTGGTTTCGTTTTTCGCCATCGCCGGGGCCTTGCCGCCGGCATTGGACGTCGAAAAGAACACCGGTTCGATATGAGCGAAATCGCCCTCTTCCTGCATGCGCTGCATCAGGACCGAGCCCACCATACCGCGCCAACCCACCAGACCGACTAACTTCACGATTTTCTCCCTCAATACACTTCGATAAAATGACTCATTGCGCGAGCGCCTTCACCACTGCGTCGCCCATTTCCTGCGTTCCCACCTTGGTGGTGCCTTCCTCGTAGATATCCGGCGTGCGCAAGCCTTGCGCCAGCACCTTCTTGACCGCATTCTCCACGCGGTCGGCCTGCTCCGCCTTGTTCAACGAATAGCGCAGCATCATCGCGGCCGATAGGATGGTTGCCAGCGGATTGGCGACGCCCTTGCCGGCGATATCGGGCGCGGAACCGTGGGACGGCTCGTACAAGCCCTTGTTGTTCGCGTCCAGCGAAGCCGACGGCAGCATGCCGATGGAACCGGTCAGCATCGACGCCTCGTCGGACAGAATGTCGCCGAACATGTTGCCGGTGACGATCACGTCGAACTTCTTCGGCGCGCGCACCAGTTGCATCGCCGCGTTGTCGACATACATGTGGTCGAGCGCGACGTCCGGATACTCCTTGTGCACGTCGGTCACGATGTCCTTCCAGAACTGGAAGGTTTCCAGCACATTGGCCTTGTCGACGCTGGTCAGGCGCTTGCTGCGCTTGCGCGCGGCCTGGAAGGCGACATGGGCGATGCGGCGGATTTCGGATTCGGCATAGCGCATCGTGTCGAAGCCTTCGCGCTCGCCCTTGAACGGACCGTCCGGGCACTCGCGCACGCCGCGCGGCTGGCCGAAATAGATGTCGCCGGTCAGTTCGCGGATGATCAGGATGTCGAGGCCGGACACGACTTCCGGTTTGAGCGTCGATGCGCCCGCCAGTTCCGGATACAGGATGGCCGGGCGCAGGTTGGCGAACAGGTTCAGGTTCTTGCGCAGGCCGAGAATCGCCTGCTCCGGGCGCAGCGCGCGCTCCAGCTTGTCGTATTTCCAGTCGCCGACCGCGCCGAACAGCACGGCGTCGGCTTCCTTCGCCAGTTTCAGGGTGCCTTCCGGCAGCGGATGGCCGTGCGCCTCATAACCGGCGCCGCCGACCGGCGCGCTTTCCATTTCAAATTTTTCATCGAGCGCGTTCAGCACGCGCACCGCCTGTTCGATGATCTCGGGACCGATGCCGTCGCCCGGCAGAATTGCGATCTTCATTGAATCTTCTTCTTTATCTGTTAAATCGTATTGGCAAGCCAGGGTTGCGCCGCGAGACGGCGCTCTTCGAACGCGCGGATCTTGTCCGCGTGGCGCAGCGTCAGGCCGATGTCGTCCAGGCCGTTCAGCAGGCAGTACTTGCGGAAGGCGTCCACGTCGAACGGGAACACCGTGCTGCCGTTGGTGGTGCTGACCACCTGCTTTTCCAGGTCGATCACCAAGCGGTAGCCGGGGAAGGCCTTGACCTCGTTGAACAGCTGGTCAACCTGCGCCTCGGACAGCACGATCGGCAGCAGGCCGTTCTTGAAGCAGTTGTTGAAGAAAATGTCGGCGAAGCTGGGCGCGATGATGGCGCGAAAGCCGTACTGCTGCAAGGCCCAGGGCGCGTGCTCGCGCGAGGAGCCGCAACCGAAATTCTTGCGGGTCAGCAGGATCGACGCGCCCTGGTAACGCGGCTGGTTCAGCACGAAGTCCGGGTTCAGCGGACGCTTCGAATTGTCCATGCCCGGCTCGCCGTGGTCGAGGTAACGCCACTCGTCGAACAGGTTCGGGCCGAAGCCGGTGCGCTGGATCGATTTCAGGAACTGCTTCGGAATGATGGCGTCGGTATCGACATTCGCGCGGTCGAGCGGCGCAACCAATCCTTCGTGTACGATAAATTTATCCATGGTCTTGAAAGCAAAGCGCTTGACGCGATTTGCTCTGATTGATGATTCTTACTTCCTGGCGGCGTGTTCAACAACTTCGCCGGCGCGCTTCACATCCTTGCCGATCCCCTCAACGGTATTGCAGCCCAACAGAATGAGCGAGGAAAACAGCAGAACGAACAGATTCTTCATTTTTCTTTGCCTCCCTGGGTAAGCTTAGCGCAGCGCACGCACGTCGACGAAATGCCCGGCGATGCCGGCCGCCGCCGCCATTGCCGGCGACACCAGGTGAGTGCGGCCGCCCTGCCCCTGGCGCCCCTCGAAATTGCGGTTGGAGGTCGATGCGCAGCGCTCGCCCGGCTCCAGCCGGTCGGCGTTCATCGCCAGGCACATCGAGCAGCCCGGCTCGCGCCATTCGAAACCGGCTTCCTTGAAAATCTTGTCCAGGCCTTCGCGCTCGGCCTGCTCCTTCACCAGGCCGGAGCCCGGCACCACCAGCGCCTGCTTCACGTTCGATGCGCGGAACTTGCCGCGCACGACGGCGGCGGCTGCGCGCAAGTCTTCGATGCGCGAGTTGGTGCAGGAACCGATGAACACCTTGTCGATGCGGATGTCGGACATCGCGGTATTGGGCTTCAGGCCCATGTAGACCAGCGCCTTTTCCATCGCGTCGCGCTTGACCGGATCCTTTTCCTTGTCCGGGTCCGGTACGCGGTCGTCGACCGCGACCACCATCTCGGGCGACGTGCCCCAGGTGACTTGCGGTTTGATCTCGGCGGCGTTCAGGGTCACCACCATGTCGAATTTCGCGCCCGGGTCGGAATGCAGCGTGCGCCAGTATTCGACCGCGCGTTCCCAGTGCGGCCCGACCGGCGAGAACGGGCGGCCCTTGACGTAGTTGATGGTGGTGTCGTCGACCGCCACCATGCCGGCGCGCGCGCCCGCTTCGATCGCCATGTTACAGATCGTCATGCGGCCTTCCATCGACAGCGCGCGGATGGTGGAGCCGGCGAATTCGATGGCATAGCCGGTGCCGCCGGCGGTGCCGATCTTGCCGATCACGGCCAGCACGATGTCCTTGGCGGTCACGCCGAACGGCAGCGCGCCGTCGACCTGCACCAGCATGGCCTTGGACTTCTTCGCCAGCAGCGTCTGGGTCGCCAGCACGTGCTCGACTTCCGAAGTGCCGATGCCGTGCGCCAGGCAGCCGAAGGCGCCGTGAGTGGAAGTGTGCGAGTCGCCGCACACCACCGTCATGCCCGGCAGGGTCGCGCCCTGCTCCGGCCCGATCACGTGCACGATGCCCTGGCGCTTGTCGCGCATGTTGAAATAGGTCAGCCCGTACTCCTTGGTGTTGGCATCCAGCGTTTCGACCTGCAGGCGCGATACCGGATCGGCGATGCCGTTGGCGCGGTCGGTGGTCGGCACGTTGTGGTCGGCCACCGCCAGGTTGGCGGAGGTGCGCCACGGCTTGCGGCCGGCCAGTTTCAGACCTTCGAATGCCTGCGGGCTGGTGACTTCATGCACCAGGTGGCGATCGATGTAGAGGATGGCGGTGCCGTCCTCTTCGGTATGCACGACGTGCGATTCCCAGAGTTTGTCGTAGAGCGTTTGAGCCATGTTTCAAGAGCGAGCCAAAAGGGTGCGCCAAGCGGCGCAAAACGGTGGAAATAGTTCTCGATTATGCCATAGTGCAGCGCCAAACCCGCGGCAGGCGCGAGGAAAAGCGCCCGCGGCGGCGCACTGCGGGCGTTTGTTGACTGGGTTTGTTGACTGTTTTTCAGGCCTACTTTTCCCAGGCCTACTTCCTGTGGGCCTGTTCGTACAACGGCATCACCCGCTGCGCATAGCTCGCCAGATCGTTCAGGCGGTCTTCCCGCGACGGGTGCGTCGACAGGAACTTGATCGGTTCGGGGCCGCCGATCTGCCCCATTTTCTGCCACAGCGAGATCGCGGCGCGCGGATCGTAACCGGCGCGCGCAGCCAGTTCCACGCCGATGCGGTCGGCTTCGGATTCCTGATTGCGCGAATGCGGCAGGCCAACCAGCCCCATGTACGCGTATTCGGCGCCCTTCTGTCCGACGTCGCCCAGCCCCAGCAGTTCGGAGCCGATCTGGATCAGGCTGCCTGCGACCATCTGCTCGGACGCCCTTTCGCGCGCATGCTCGCGCAAGGCATGTGAAATTTCATGGCCGAGGACGGCCGCTAGTTCATCGTCGGTGATATGAAGCTTGTCGATCAGGCCGGTGTAGACTGCTATTTTTCCTCCCGGCATGGCCCAGGCATTCACTTCGGGCGAGGCGAGCACATTGACTTCCCAATTCCACTGCAGCGCATCGGGGCGAAAAACCGCAGTCTGCGGAATCAGGCGATTGACGATATTGCGCACACGCTGCACCTGGGCCGGATTTTTGTTGAGCAAGCCTTTGCTGCGCGCCTCATTCATCAGCTGCGCATATTCCTGGCTGGCCGCCTGCTGGATTTCCGCCGCCGGCACCACCATCCGCTGCTCGCGCGTGACGCCGACCACGCCGCCTTGCGTGGTTTGCACCGTTTCGCAGGCAACCAGCGAGAACATCGCCAGCGCCGCCAGCCCCCGCTTCCAGACCGCACTTCCCATGAACGATTTCATTTTCTCTCCTCATGACGATGGGGTTGCCAGCGGTATGACAATGCCGCCGCCGCGGCGCCCGCCAGCGAGAACATTGCTGCCATTAAATAGACTGTTTGCGCGCCAAATGTATCCCAGAACACGCCCAAAATCAGCCCGCCCAGGGTGCCGCCCAGGCCGTAGGCAATACTCGTAAACAGCGCCTGGCCGCGCGCCTGCAGCGGCCCGGAGAACCAGCGCTGCAGCGTCGCGATGGAGGCCGAATGATGCGTGCCGAAAGTCGCTGCGTGCATGACCTGCGCGATCAGCAGCAGGGCCAGCGACTGCGCGCCGAAACCGATCAGCAGGAAGCGCGCCACGGCGATCAGCAGGCTGGCCAGCATCAGCTTCTGCACGCCGAAGCGCCGGAACAGCGGAGCCTGGAAATAGAAGAACACGATTTCGACCACCACGCCGAGCGACCACATGAGCCCGATCACCGTGTTGTTGTAGCCGATTTGCGCGAGGTAGAGCGAGTAGAAGACGTACAGCGCCGCATGCGCCGCGATCATCATGAAGGTGGAGACGAAAAACGCCAGCACCTCGCGCCGCCGCAGCAAGGCCAGCACCGATGGCGTGTCGTGCGGCACAGGGCTTGGCGCCGACTCCTGCATGCGCAGGCTGGCCACCAATACCAGTGCGAGCAGCGATATGGCGATCCACGGCATCAAATGGATGCCGAAGCGGTCCAGCAGCGGCCCGGCGCCGGTCACGGTCAGGATGAAGCCGACCGAGCCCCACAGGCGCAGCTTTCCGTAGTGCGTCAGGTCGCCGCGCATTTCGGACAGCATCAGCGCCTCCGACAAGGGCGCCTGCGCGCTGGTGAACAGGTTGACCGCCACCATCACCAGGAAGAACTGCGCGAAGGTCTGCCCGATGAACATGCCGGCGAACAGCGCGGTGGCCGCCACCGCGGTCAGCCGCAGCACGGTAACGCGCCGCTGGTGGCGGTCGGCCACCCAGCCCCACAGGTTGGGGCCGAAGATACGCATGACCTGCATCAGCGACATCAGCGCGCCGATCTCGGCGGCGTTCATGCCCTTGTCGGAAAAATACAGGCTGGCGTAGGGCGAGAACACGCCGACGTAGCCGTAGTAGGCGAAGAAAAACAGGGCAAAGCTGAACGACTGCCTGGGCCAGGATTGATGCTGCACGGAAATGTAGTGATGAGTGCTGCAGGCTTGTCTGCGCTGCCCGCCGTCCGCTCCCAGCCTGTCGAAGAGCGAGCGGCGAATGCCCGGAGGCGGCGTCCGGGCCGCGGCTTGCCGGCCTTACTTGATACGCGCTGCGATCTTCGGCGTGGCCACGCGCACATCGCCGCACTGCGCGCGATGGCGCAAGGCGTGATCCATCAGGACCAGCGCCAGCATCGCTTCCGCAATCGGCGTGGCGCGGATGCCGACGCAGGGATCATGGCGCCCGAAGGTTTCGACGCTGACCGGATTGCCATTCTTGTCGATCGAGCGGCGCGGGGTGCGGATGCTCGACGTCGGCTTGATCGCGAGCGACACGGTGATGTCCTGCCCGGTCGAAATGCCGCCCAGGATGCCGCCGGCGTGATTGGTGACGAACCCTTCGGGTGTCAGTTCGTCGCCGTGCACCGTGCCCTTTTGCGCGATCGACTTGAAGCCGGCGCCGATTTCGACGCCCTTGACCGCGTTAATGCCCATCATCGCATACGCAATGTCGGCGTCGAGCTTGTCGTAAATCGGCTCGCCCAGTCCGACCGGGACATTCTGCGCAACGACGTCGATGCGCGCGCCGCAGGAATCGCCATCCTTGCGCAGCGCATCCATGTAGGCTTCGAGCTGCGGCAGGATGTCCGCGTTGGCGGCGAAAAACGGGTTGTTCGGCACATGCTCCCAGGACTGGAAAGGGATGTCGATCTCGCCGAGCTGGCTCATGCAGCCCTTGAAGATGGTGCCGTATTGCTGTTTCAGCCATTTTTTGGCGATGGCGGCCGCCCCCACCACCGGCGCCGTCAGGCGCGCCGACGAGCGGCCGCCACCGCGCGGATCGCGGATGCCGTACTTGTGCCAGTACGTATAGTCGGCATGCCCGGGCCGGAACGTGTCGGCGATATTGCCGTAGTCCTTGCTGCGCTGGTCTTCGTTGCGGATCAACAACGCAATCGGGGTGCCGGTGGTCTTGCCTTCGAATACGCCGGACAGGATTTCCACCGTGTCCGATTCCTGCCGTTGCGTCACATGGCGCGACGTGCCCGGCTTGCGGCGATCCAGCTCGGGCTGGATATCGGCTTCCGACAGCTCCATCCCCGGCGGGCAGCCGTCCACCACACAGCCGATGGCCGGGCCGTGAGATTCGCCGAAAGTGGTGACGGTAAAGAGCGTGCCGAAAGTATTGCCGGACATGGTGATATCGAATTGATTAGGAAAGGCACGATTTTAACGTATCACCCTCGCAGCCGTTGAAAATCCGCATACAGCGGACGGCACGGCTTGCGGCAACCGGGAGTACATGCATTGAGTTAACCGGCAAGAAACGAAAGAAATTCCCCAATTGCATGACCGTGAAATATCGTGCAACATCCAAAAAAACAATTTACAGCTTGAAATTTATCAATAGACAATCTCCGGCTCATCGAGCCGGACCAGAAACAAGAATAATTAGCCTGGCAATACAAAAGCAACTTGCCGTTTCGTTTTACATGGATTTATCTGTATATTGCATCCAGGCAAAAACCTCTGGACTGCGGAGGGGACAATGAGCAGACCGAGCACGTCGAACGACGACGATCTTGTATTTCTGGAAGAAACGCCTCCATTATGCGGCGCACCAGAACGCAACGTCGCCCGGAGTGTATGGCGCATCCTGATCGTCGACGACGACGCCGATGTGCATTCGGCGACCCTGTTCGCGCTCGCCAATCTGGAAATGCAGCACCGGCCGCTGGAATTCCTGCATGCCTATTCGGCGGCGCAGGCGCGCGATCTGCTGGCGCGCGAAAAGGACATCGCGGTCATCCTGCTCGATGTCGTCATGGAGCAGGACGACTCCGGACTGCAACTGGTGCGCCATATCCGCGAAGTGCTCAAGCTCTCCGAAGTGCGCATCATCCTGCGCACCGGCCAGCCCGGCTATGCGCCGGAAATCGACGCCATCCGCGACTTCGACATCAACGACTACAAGACCAAATCGGAACTGACCCGCATCAAGCTGTTCACCACGGTGACCGCGGCGATCCGTTCCTATGAACAGATCCATGCGATCAATGCCAGCCGCCGCGGGCTGGACCGCATCGTGCGCGCCAGTTCCGAACTGATGACGCTGCATGGCCTCGAAAACTTCGCCGCCGGCGTCATCGACCAGGTGACCGCGCTGCTCGACCTGCCGCTGAACGGCGTGCTCTGCCTGCATGAAAAATCGGACGAGCGCGGACACGAACTGCTGGCGCTGGCCGCCGCCGGCAGCCGTGCGGCGCTGGCCAACAAGCCGGTCTGCGCGTTTGCCAATGCCGGCATCTCGGCCGCCATGAAGGCCGCGCTGCGCGAGCATCGCAATGTCTTCGGCGACGATTTCGCCGCGCTTTACCTCGGCGGCAATGCCAGCAGCGAGTTCGTCGCCTACTTCGATACCGGCAAGGCGCTCGGCGAGATCGAGCAGCAACTGCTGAACGTATTCTGCCGCCATATCGCGGTCGGTCTCGACAACGTGCTGCTGATGTCCCGTCTGCACACCGCGGCGTTCTACGACCCGCTGACCAAGCTGCCCAACCGCGCCCGGCTCAAGGAAATGGTGGACGAGGCGCTGGCGGCGCCGTCGCGCAACCAGTCGACGCTGGCGCTGGTCGACATCGACCATTTTGCCGAAACCAACGATGCGCTCGGCCATCGGTTCGGCGACTCGCTGCTGCTCGGCGTGGCCGCGCGCCTGCAGGCGGAGCTGGGCGACCAGCTGGTCATCGGCCGCGTCGGCGGCGATACCTTCGGCGTGCTCGGCAACGCCTTGCTGGTGAATCCGAACGTGCTGCTCGACCTGTTCGAAAAGCCGTTCCGCATCGACGGCCAGGAGGTGCAGCTGTCCGCCACCGCCGGCCTGGTCAACCTGGCCGATTATGAGGGCTGCGGCGCCGACGCGCTCAAGGATGCGGATATCGCATTGAAGCGCGCCAAGCTGCTGCAGCGATCCGGCCATTTCTATTTTTCGCGCAGCATGGGCGTCGATATCCGCGAGCGGGTGCGCCTGATGCACGCACTGCGCTCCGCCATCGACGCGAAGGAATTGTTTGTCGTCTATCAGCCGCAGATCGACCTGGCCACGCGCCGTGCGGTAGGCGCCGAAGCGCTGCTGCGCTGGCGCAGCAAGGACGGCAGCTTCATCCCGCCCGACCGCTTCATTCCGATCGCCGAGTATTCCGGCCTGATCATCGAGATCGGCAAGCGCGTCATGCGCGATGCCTGCCAGGAGCTGGTGCGCCTGCAGGCGCTGGGATTCACCGACTTCACCATGTCGATCAATGTGTCGCAGGTCCAGTTCCGCCATCCGCTCTTTCTCGACACCCTGCGCAACGTGCTGGCCGAGACGAAGGCGCCGGCCACGCACATCGAGCTGGAAATCACCGAATCGATCGCCATGGAAGAGCCCGACGCGCTCATCGAGCTGCTCGACCAGATCAAGCAGATCGGCGTTTCCATCGCGATCGACGATTTCGGCACCGGCTTCTCCTCGCTCAGCTACCTGCAACGCCTGCAGGCCGACCGGCTCAAGATCGACCGCGGCTTCGTCACGGAAATCACCGGCTCCGCGCGCGGCAGCAGCATTGCCGAAATGGTGATTCAGCTCGGTCGCAACCTCGGCATGTCGGTGGTGGCCGAAGGCGTCGAGGACGAGCGCCAGGCCGAGATCCTGACCGCCCTCGGCTGCCCGCTGGCGCAAGGCTACCTGTTCGCGCGGCCGATGACGATCGACCAGTTGAGGACCTGGCTGACAGACCATGCCGGGTGAGGCGGCATTGCGGACCGCACGCCCCATGTCCAAAAGAGGACGCACACTGACCCTGCGGCGCGCGATCGTGCTGATGGTGGTGCTCGGCCTCCTGATCCCGGCACTGCTCATCAGCGGCTACTCCTGGCTCAAGCGCTACAACGGGGACATCCGTACGCAGACCGAAGAGCTGCTGCAGCAAAATGCAGCGGTGCTGGCAAACGGCATGCAGGAGCCGCTGTGGAACATCAACCAGGAAAGCGCCAACGCCCTGCTGGAAGCGATGATGTCGCGCAACGAGGATATCGTGCAGATCGAGGTGCGCGACAACGCGCTCGGCGTGTTCGTTTCCGGCGAGCGTCCGGAGCGCCGCGGCGGCTATACCGCGGCCACGGAAAAGCCGGTGCTGTACCGCGGCAGCACCATCGGTTCCATCCGCATCGAAGTCGGCAGCACGCGGCTGCGCCGGGTCATGGTCAAGGGCTTGCTGGAGTCGACCGCGGCGCTGGCCGCGCAGGCGGCATTCTCGATCGTGCTGATCCTGATCCTGCTGGACCGCCGTCTGGTGCGCCCCCTGCAGCGGATCAGCAGCGGCGCCGAGCGCTTGGCGCAGCGCCAGCTCGACGAGCCGTTCACCTGGCAGCGGCTGGACGAACTCGGCTTGCTGAGCCGGCGCATGGAAGATACCCGCATCAGCCTGCGCAAGCTGTTCGACGAAGTGGACAGCAAAAACCGCGAGCTGGAGCGGGACATCGACCAGCGCAAACGCATCGAGCAGGAGCTGTACGAGCGCGAAGAGCGCTACCGGGTGCTGGTGGAACAAAGCCCGATCGCGATCATCGAATGGAACAGCGAATTCGAGGTGATCGAATGGAACGCGGCGGCCGAAAGGATCTTCGGCTATGCGCGCGAGCAGGCGCTCGGCAAGCATGCCAGCTTCATCATCCCGAACGCCGGCCGCGCGGCGGTGGACGCGGCATTCCGCAAGCTGGCTTCCGGCGAAAGCGACCGCCGCCAGGTCATCGAGAACCGCAAGGCCGACGGCCAGATCATTACCTGCCAATGGAGCCATACGCGCATTGCCGACGAGGCCAGCCGCTCCGACCGCCTGCTGTCGATCGCGGAAGACATCACCGAGAAACGCCGCGCCGAGGAGGCATTGAGCCTGTCCGAGGCAAAGTTCGCCGGCGCCTTCGACTGCAACCCGGATTCGGTGGCGATCGTGCGGATGGGCGACGGCGCGATCATCGACATCAACCACACCTTTGAAGAACTGACCGGCTACACGCGCGAAGAAGCGGTGGGCAAGACATCGGTCGAACTGCAGATGTGGGTCAGCTCCGAGCAAAGGGCCGCCCTGTTCCGCGAACTGCGCGCCAACCGCAGCGCGCGCAATTTTGCCTGGGATATGCGCAACCGGCAGGGCGCCGTGCGCAAATGCGTCACCAACGGCACCGTCTTCAGCGTCGGCAATGAACGCTACATGCTCGTGGTCATCCGCGATGTGACCGACCAGCGCCTGCTGGAGGAGCAGAAGGCGGAAGCCGACCGCGCCCTGCTGCGGCTGGCGCAGGGCGCGCGCGATATCGCCGGCGCCTCCTTTTTCGAACTGCTGGTCGCCGATCTGGCCTCGGCGCTGCGCACCGATTGCGCCTTCATCGGGCTGCGCATGACCAACGCGCAGAACCGCATCCGGACCATCGCCGCCACGGTGCGCGGTCACGGCATGGAGAATTTCGACTACGTCAGCACCGGCACGCCGTCCGGGCGCACGCTGGAGGGCGAGATCTGCGTGTTCGCCGCCGACCTCCGGCGCCGCTTTCCGCATGACCCGGCGCTGGCCGAATATGGCTGGGAAAGCTATGCCGGGGCGCCGCTGCGGGATGCCGCCGGCAATACCATCGGCGTGCTGGCGGTGCTGCACTCGCAGGCGCTGGGCAATCCCGACCTGGTGAAATCGCTGCTGCAGGTGTTCAGCGAACGGGCATCGGCCGAACTGGAAAGAAAGCGCGCGGAAGAAGAATTGCGCGCCAGCGAGCAGCGCTTTTCCACCATTTTCCAATCCTCGCCGATTGCGATGTTCGTCACCCAGGTGCGCGGCAACTACGTCATCAAGGATGTCAACCGCGCGTTCGAACAGCTGTTCCTGCGCAGCCGCGAGTCGGTGCTCGGCAAGAACACCGCCGAACTCGGCCTGTATTGCAACCCGGAAGACCGCGCGGCGCTGATCGCCGAACTGAAGCAGACCGGCACCGCCGACAGCCGGCCCGAGATCTGGATGTTGCGCGGAGACGGCAGCAAGGTGCTGGTGCAGATTTTTGGCCATACCTTCACGCTGGCCGGCGAAAAATTCGGCATCCTGGCCTGCACCGATGTGACCGACAAGCGCCGCATCGAGAACGAGATCCGCGAACTGAACGCGACGCTGGAGCAGCGCGTGATCGAACGCACCGAGGAACTGCAGCAAGCCAACGACGAGCTGGCATACACGCTCGAAACCCTGAACATGGCGCAGGAAGAACTGGTGCGCAGCGAAAAGCTGGCCGCGCTCGGCTCCCTGGTTGCCGGCGTCGCGCACGAGCTCAACACCCCGATCGGCAACAGCCTGATCGTCGCCAGCACCCTGCTCGACCAGACCCGCGCGCTCAGCGACGGCTATGCCAGGGACAACGGCATCAAGCGCTCGACGCTGGAAAATTTTATCGGCGACACCGGCAAGGCAGGCGACATCCTGGTGCGCAACCTGCAGCGCGCCGCCAATCTGGTTGCCAGCTTCAAGCAGGTGGCGGTCGACCAGACCAGCTCGCAGCGCCGCACTTTCTCGGTTGCGGAAGCGGTGTCGGAAATCATGCTGACACTGTGGCCGACACTGAAGAAGACTTCGTTCGTGGTGAAACAGGAGATTGCCGCCGATCTGAAAATGGACAGCTATCCGGGGCCGCTCGGCCAGGTCATCACCAACCTGGTGAACAATGCGCTGCTGCACGGCTTCGAAGGCCGCGCTTCGGGCACCGTGCTGATCTCCGCGCGGGAAAGCGCGGACGGCTGGATGGAATTCGCCGTGCAGGACGACGGCGTCGGCATACCGCCCGCCAACCTGAACCGCATCTTCGATCCCTTCTTCACCACCAAGCTCGGCTCCGGCGGCTCCGGGCTGGGCCTCAATATCGCGCACAACATCGTCACCGGCATCCTTGGCGGGCGCATCCGCGTGCAGAGCGAGGTCGGACGCGGCACCTCCTTCATTCTCACCCTGCCGCTGGTCGCGCCGCAGCGCCAGAACGACGAGGAGGCGCTGCGGGCTTGAGGCCGCAGCGCCGCGCCCTTATTTCCAGTCGCCGCGCAGTTCGCGCACCTGCGTGTAGAGCGCTTCCGGTGTGGCCAGAGCGGGCGCGACAGGCTGGCCCACCACCAGCGACAACCGCGAGAACAGGCCGCGCCGGAACGAGCGCTCGAAAGGATTGCCCGGGCTGCGGGTGAGCAGGCTGCCCCACAGGCCGCGCAGCGCCATCGGAATCACCGGCACCGGGGTGCGGTCGAGGATCTTGCGGATGCCGCCCTTGAATTCGTTCATCTCGCCGGTCGTGGTCAGCTTCCCTTCCGGGAAAATGCAGACCAGCTCGCCCTCATGCAAGGCTTGCGCGATGTCGACGAAGGACTTTTCCTGCAGCCACGGATCTTCCTTGGCCGGTGCGATCGGAATCGCCTTGGCGGTGCGGAATATCCAGGACAGCAAGGGGATCTTGAAGATCCGGTGGTCCATCACGAAGCGGATCGGACGCGGGCTGGCGGCCATGATGACGATCGCATCGACATAGCTGACGTGGTTGCATACCAGGACCGCCGCGCCCTCTTCCGGAATGCGGTCGGTGTCGACGGTCTGCACGCGGTGGATGGTATGGATCAGCAGCCAGGCCAGGAAGCGCATCAGGAATTCCGGCACCAGCGAGAAGATGTAGATCGCCACCACCGCGTTGAGCAAGGCGGTCGCCAGGAAGATCTGCGGAATGGTGAAGCCCATCTTCAGCAGCGCCATCGCGAACAGCGCGGCCACCACCATGAACAGCGCATTCATGATGTTCATGCCGGCGATGGTGCGCGACACATGCTTGCGGTCGCAGCGGGTCTGGATCAGCGCGAACAGCGGCACGATGTAGAAACCGCCGAACATGCCGATCATGGCGCAGTCGAACAGGATGTGCAGGCTGCCCGGCTGGTGGATGAACCCGGCCATGTTGACCGCAGCCGTGCCGACATAATGCGTGCTGGCGACGGACAGGTCGAGGCCGAACAGCGACAGGCCGATCGAGCCGAACGGCACCAGGCCGATTTCCACCTTGTGCCCGGACAGGCGCTCGCACAACAGCGAGCCGGCGCCGATACCGAGGGAAAACACCGTCAGCAGCAGCACGAACACGCTGTGGTCGCCGTGCAGGTAGTCTTTCGCATAGACCGGGAATTGCGCCAGGATCACCGCGCCGTAAAACCAGAACCAGGAATTGCCGAGCACCGACAGGAAGACCGGGCGGTTCTGGCGGGTGAAGCCGATGTTGCGCACGGTTTCGGTGAGCGGATTCCAGTTGATTTGCAGGTCCGGTTCCGGCGCCGGGGAAAGCGGGATGCGGCGGCTGCACAGCCAGCCGATCACGGCGATGGCGATGGTGCCGCAGGCGACCAGCTGGATGCCCCAGGGCTTGTGCACCACCAATACCGCGCCGAGCACCTCGCCCAGCAGGATGCCGACAAAGGTGCCCATTTCGATCAGGCCGTTACCGCCGATCAGTTCCTCCGGCTTGAGCTGCTGCGGCAGGTATGCGTACTTGACCGGGCCGAACAGCGTGGAATGCAGCCCCATGCCGACCACGGCGGCGACCAGCAGCCACAGCTGATGCGTCATCCAGCCGGCCGCGGCGATCGTCATGATGACGATTTCGAGGATCTTCACGTAGCGCGCCAGCCCCGATTTCTCGAACTTGTCGGCCAGCTGGCCGGCGGTAGCGGAAAACAGCACGAACGGCAGGATGAACAGGCCGGGAATGAGGTTGTTCAGTAGCCCCGGGTCGAGCGTGGTCCAGCTCAGGGCTTCATAAGTCAGGATCGTCAGCAGCGCGGTCTTGAACACGTTGTCGTTGAATGCGCCGAAGAACTGGGTCCAGAAAAACGGGCCGAAACGGCGTTGCGCGAGCAAGGCGAATTGGCTGGATTGGCTCATGTCTATGAATGTCCCGAGGAGAAAAAAGCGGATCACGCCGGCCGTGCGCCGGCACACCTGTTGTCAACGGCGCAAGTGTAGAGGACAACGCGCCGCTTGTCTGCCTCTTGCGGAAAGTCGCTTCTTTCGATACCGGACGTTCAGCGTTGCGGCCCGGCGCGATTCGATGCGGTCAGCGCAAGGAGCCGGCGCGCATAGGGGAAAGGGGAAAGGGGAAAGGGGAAAGGGGAAAGGCCGTTCATGGTTTGCATCCATGAACGGCCTTTCATTGTCCGGCCGGCGCTCTGGTCCGTGCGCTTATTCGTCGCCCTCGGCCGGCCAGTCGCGGATATAGGCCTTGAGCATCTTGTTCTCGAAGCTCTGCGCCTCGAACACCGCCTTCGCCACGTCATAGAAGGAAATGACGCCCATCAGCGTCTTCGCATCGACCACCGGCACGTAACGCGCATGACGCTCCAGCATCAGGCGCCGCACTTCATTGACGTCGGTATCGGGCGTGATCGTGATCGGGTGGTCGTCCATGTGCTTGCGCACCGTGCCGCTGCCGATCTCGCCCTTGTTGGCGTACAAGGCCTTCATCACCTCGCGGAAGGTCAGCATGCCGACCAGTTCGCCGTACTCCATGACGACCAGCGAACCGATATCCTTTTCCGCCATGGTATCGACGGCCTGCGACATCGGCGTGTCGGGCGTCACCGTGTAAAGGATGTCTCCTTTGACCTTCAGAATCTCGGATACTTTCATGGGCGTCACCCTGTAGAAAAATTGTTGTTTTGGCAGTTCAAATGTAGCCTAAGCCGCCTGAAAAATCCAGCGCGGCGGATGTCGCCCGCTTGACACCTCAATGTTGCGTTCGGTGCTAGGATTGCGCTCACTCAAACCAATTCCGGGAGACAAACCATCCTATGAGCGATCCCAAATATCCGGGTTTCGATACCCTGTCGCTGCATGCCGGCGCCGCCCCCGATCCGGCCACCGGCGCGCGCGCCACGCCGATCTACCTGACCTCCTCGTTCGTGTTCAAGGATTCCGACCATGCGGCCTCGCTGTTCAACATGGAACGCGCCGGCCATGTGTATTCGCGCATCTCCAATCCGACCAATGCGGTGCTGGAAGAACGCATCGCGGCGCTGGAAGGCGGCGTGGCGGGGATCGCGGTGGCCAGCGGCCAGGCGGCGCTGCACCTGGGGCTGGCCACGATCGCCGGCGCCGGCTCGCACGTGGTGGCGTCGCGCGCGCTGTACGGCGGCTCGCACAACCTGCTGGCCTATACCATGAAGCGCTTCGGCATCGACACCACTTTCGTCGATCCGCGCGACCTCGACGCCTGGCGCGGCGCGATCCGGCCCAATACCAAGGTCCTGTTCGGCGAAACGCTGGGCAATCCGGGGCTGGACGTGCTCGACATCCCGAAGGTGGCGGCGCTCGCGCACGACCACCATCTGCCGCTGATGGTCGATGCGACCTTCACCACGCCGTATCTGTTGCGGCCCTTCGATCACGGCGCCGACCTGGTGTTTCATTCCGCGACCAAGTTCCTGTGCGGGCACGGCACCGCGGTCGGAGGCCTGCTGGTGGACGGCGGCACCTTCGACTGGCAGCTGGCCTATGAAAAGACCGGCCACTTCGCCGAGTTGTGCGAACCGTACGACGGCTTCCACGGCATGGTGTTTGCCGAGGAATCGTCGGTCGCGGCTTTCTCGCTGCGCGCGCGGCGCGAAGGCTTGCGCGACTTCGGCGCCGTGATGAGCCCGCACAACGCCTTCACCATCCTGCAGGGCATCGAGACGCTCAGCCTGCGCATGGAGCGCCATGTGGCCAACACCCGCCGCATCGTCGAATTCCTGGCTGCCCATCCGGCGGTGGAATCGATTTCGTATCCGGAGCTGGTGTCGCACCCCGATCATGCGCTGGCGCAAAAGCTGCTGCCGAAAGGCTGCGGCGCCGTGTTTTCCTTCAACATCAAGGGCGACCGCGCCGCGGGCCGACGCTTCGTCGAGTCGCTGAAGATCTTCTCGCACCTGGCCAATGTCGGCGACGCCAAGTCGCTGGTGATTCATCCGGCATCGACCACCCATTTCCGAGTGCCGGCCGACCAGCTCAGGCAGGCCGGCATCACCGAAGGCACGATGCGCCTGTCGATCGGCCTAGAAGACGCCGACGACCTGATCGAAGACCTGGCGCGCGGGCTGAAGGCTGCGCAGAAAGGAGCGTGAGATGCTGATCAATGTTCATGGCCACGATGCCTACTGCTACACCGGCGGCAAGACCTTCGACCCGTCGCTGCCCACCGCCGTGTTCATCCATGGCGCCCAGAATGATCACTCGGTCTGGATCCTGCAGACGCGCTATTTCGCCCATCACGGCTTCGGCGTGCTGGCGGTCGACCTGCCCGGCCACGGACGCAGCAAGGGCGCGCCGCTGGCGACGGTCGAGGAAATGGCCGACTGGCTGCTCGCGCTGCTGGATGCGGCCGGCGTGCGGGAGGCGGTGCTGATCGGGCACAGCATGGGTTCGCTGATCGCGCTCGAAGCGGCATACCGGGCGCCGCAGCGCTGCCGCAAGCTGGCGCTGGTCGGCACCGCCTACCCGATGAAAGTGTCGAGCATGCTGCTGGATGCGGCGAAAAACGAAGAGCAGAAGGCCATCGACATGGTCAACATCTGGTCGCATACGTCCATCGCCCACAAGCCCTCCTGTCCCGGCCCCGGCTTTTATGTGATGGGCGGCGCGCAGCGCCTGATGCAGCAGATTGCCAGGCGCAATCCGGCCAAGGTGTTCTACACCGACTTCTCCGCCTGCAATGCCTATGCGAACGGCGAGACGGCGGCGCGATCGGTGGCCTGCCCCACCCTGCTCCTGCTCGGCAAGCGCGACATCATGACGGCGCCGAAGGCAAGCGCGACCCTGACCGCGAATCTGGCGCGGCACAAGGTGGTGATGGTCGATCACTGCGGCCATGCATTGATGGCGGAACAGCCGGATGCCGTGCTCGACGCGCTGTTCGCATTCAGCCGCGAACACGGATGATGGTTTTTCGGCAAGCCGCAATACGCGCAAAACGGTCGCACCCAACCGCTTGAAAAATGACAGCGAAGCTACATATTGGTAACTGCCGGTAGCTTCCTGTCCGCCTTCGTTCCCACCTCAAATTCCTTTTGGAACAATATCTTAAGGTTTAACCAAAAGAAAATATCAGGGATGCGACAGGGCCGTTTTTTTCTCAAAAAACTACCGATTTGGTATTGCATACTGTCGCGGCTTTGATTAACATGCACTGTGTATTTATACAGTATGTGAGATGAGCGAAGCGCTCTCCATCTTTGCGAAGCGCTCTCCACTTTTTTGCAGGCATTGATTTATTTTCCGCTACGTCCCGTCACCGCAGCATCGCGCGCCGGTTTTGCCAATGTCGTTTTCCTGATTAGGTGCATCCATTGACTGAACGTTCCCCGCAACCGGCGCACTCAGCCCGGATTCGGCTGCCGGCGTTTCGGGCGTGGTTGAGTTGGCGGCGCTTCGAGACGCTGGCGCAGCAGATCGAGCATCAATTCGCGTGCATTTTCGGGTTGAGCGCGAAACAGGGTAAGCGCGGTTTCGACAAACAGTTTTTCCTTTTCATCGACCGGCATCTTGAAAGCGTCATGTTCGCGATCCATCCAGCCGCGCGGCAGTTGCAGCCGCTCCTCGATCGTACGCGCGACGTTGTTGCCGATATTTTTACGGTTGCATTTGATATGGCTGAGATAACGGTCGGACAAGTCCAGTCGCTGCGCGAACAGCTTGAGCATGCCGCGCTGCGGCAACTCGGGATGCTGGCGGACGAAGTCATCGAACAGCTTTCGGAAATTTTTATGTCTTATTTGCGCACTATCCATCGCCCTGTCGCCGATGCTGCAAGAGGCCCGACAGTTTACCCCAGGAGCGCCGATCTTTGTTGAATTAATGCAACCCAATTTGTCGCATTTCCGGTTCGTGCCGCCGGCGAGATACCGCCGCAACGGTCTTTCGACGATGAGCTGAAGGTATGAAATACGTGCAAGTGATGCGTCGAGCCAATCTCCGCAATCACGCTGCTTGATTCTTATGAAAAAGATGAAGATTCACTATCCGCAATGGAGCAATCAGGAATCGGCCGGCCCGGGCGCGCGCCGCGAAACGACGCGCAGCGTACTGGCCCAGGCGATTGCCCTGACTGCGGAAGTATGCGGGCAGACCTTGTCGCTGGCCGCCGCCGACATGCTGGCGGATGACCTTAGCGATTTCGATGAGGCGCAGGTGCTGGCGGCATTGGCGCGCTGCCGGATGGAATTGCAAGGCCCGCTGAAGGTGGCCGATATCCTGGCCCGCATCGATGACGGGCGGCCGGAGGCCGACGAGGCATGGACGATGATGCCGAAAAACGAGTTGGCATCCGTGGTCTGGACCGACGAGATGGCCCGGGCCTGGGGCGCGGCCCTGCCGCTGCTCAATGCCGGCGACGCCGCGGGCGCGCGCAATGCGTTTCGGGAAACCTATGCGAAAGCCGTGCTGGAAGCGCGCATCCGGCGCGAGCCGCCGCACTGGACGCCGTCGCTCGGCAGCGACGTGGCCGGGCGCGAACGGGTGCTGCTGGAGGCGCTGGGCAAGGAGCGGCTGTCGGCCGCCCATGTCGAGCAATTGCTGCCGGCCAGACCCGCCACGCGCGAAGCGCAGGAGATCATCGCGCAGGTGAAGATCAAGAGCCTGCGCTGAGCGACGGGATTGGACAGGAACAGTTGCGCCCTTTTTCACTACCTTTTCGGTAGCCAACAAAGGAACCGGGTGATGGATTGCCAGGCTGACTGGAATGACGGCGGAATGCAGTGGTATGAGCAGATGGGCCGTTTGGAGCAGATTGAACACGAGGACCAGGAAAGGAAGGAAATCATGAGTTTTGAGATTCATCGTGCCACGAAGCGTCGCGCCAAGCTGCGTCTTGGCATGTCCGGTCCTGCCGGCAGCGGCAAGACCTACTCCGCCCTGCTGATCGCCAGTGGTCTGGGCGGCCGGATCGGCATGATCGATACCGAGCATGGCAGCGGCGACCTGTATGCCGATCTGCTGCCGGAGGGCTATGACGTGCTGACACTCACGCCGCCCTATACGCCGGCGCGCTATATCGAGGCGATCCATGCCTTGGAAGAATCGGGCGTGTCGACCATCATCGTCGACAGCCTGACGCATGCCTGGAGCGGCGAAGGCGGCTCGCTCGACCGCCAAGGCAAGATCGCCGACAAGTCGGGCAACAGCTGGCAAGCCTGGCGGCAGGTCACGCCAGAACACAATGCGCTGGTCGAAGCCCTGCTGCAAAGCCCCTGTCACATCATTGCGACCATGCGCGCCAAGACCGAGTATGTGCAGGAAAAGGATGAGCGCACCGGCAAGCAGGTGGTGCGCAAGATCGGCCTGGCGCCTATCATGCGCGACGGCATCGAGTACGAGTTCACCACGTTCTTCGAACTCGACGTGCAGCACCAGGCCTTCGTCGGCAAGGACCGCACGCGCCTGTTCGACGGCCAGATCTTCAAGCCGGATGTCGAGACCGGCCGCCAGCTACTGACCTGGCTCAATGCCGGCGTCGATGCACCCGCAGTCAGGCGCAATGCGATGCCGGAAGAACAGAAGGCGGAGCTGATCGATTCGATCTATCGCGCCGATTCGCTCGATGAGCTGTTCCAGGCATTCTCGGTCGCCTACCGCGCCGCCAACGCCCTGCCCGACCCCGAGGCGCTGGCCGAACTGGTCAGGCTGAAGGATGCGCGCAAGGTCTTGCTCGAAGTGCATAACGACGCAGCCTACGGAGTTGCGGCATGAGCCCGATGTTCGAAGCCTTCGAACTGGCGGCCGAGTACCGGCAGCTGGCCGAATTGCTGGCCGAGCGGCACGACAACGAGCGGGTGATCGCGGACACCTTGGAGAGCATTTCCGGGCCGCTCGACGAGCGTCTCGAAAATCTCGCCAAGATGGTGCGCAACATCGAAAGCGCCGCTGCCGGCGTGCGGCAGACGATGGAAAGCCTGGAACGCCGGCATGCCGCCTTGCAGCGCGCCGCCGAGCGCGCGCGCAGGCTGATCCTCGACCTGATGCAGATGGCCGGACGCGACAAGGCCAATACGGCGCTGTTCTCGATCGCCGTGCGGAAGAATCCGCCGCAAGTCGTGATCGACCGGGAAGCGGCCCTGCCGCCCGCCTTTTTCACGCAGCACGCGCCGCCGCCCCCGACGCCCGACAAGAAAGCGATCGCAGCGGCATTGAAAGCCGGCATTCCCGTGCCCGGAGCCCATACCGAGCAGCATGTGCGGCTCGAAATCCGTTAGACCACCCAACAGGAGATTGCCATGGCAACACTCAACAAAGTCACCCTGATCGGCTATCTCGGGCACGATCCCGAAATGCGCTCGACTACCGCCGGCGATGCCGTCGCACATCTCGCGGTAGCGACGACGGAAACCTGGAAGGACAAGGCGAGCGGGGAAAAGAAGGAAGCGACCGAATGGCATCGCGTCGTGCTGTATCGCAAGCTTGCCGAAATTGCCGGCCAGTACCTGAAAAAGGGATCGCTGGTGTATCTGGAAGGCCGCCTGCAAACCCGCAAGTGGACCGGCAAGGACGATGTCGACCGCTATACGACGGAAATCATCGCCGACGATATGCGCATGCTGGGCGCGCGGCCGGCAGCCAGCAGTAGCGACAGCGCCGCGCATGAAGAGCAGCATGGCTCTGCGCCGCAGTCCCGGTCGCATCCGCGCTACGAATACGAGGACGACGCGATTCCGTTTTGATTTGCAGACGGCATGTTCCCGGAGAGCTCCGGTTGCATTTGGCGCAATCCGGGACTACTCTGAGAAAAAAATCAAGGAGGAGATCAACATGCCGACCGCAGTCGAACGAGAATTCGCGTCCTTCGCGGACTTCTATCCTTTCTACCTGAGCGAGCATTCGAACCGCGTCTGCCGCGCGCTGCATTTCGCCGGCTCGACGCTGGCTCTGCTCTGCGTTGCCGCGCTGCTTCTTACCGGCAATCTCTGGTGGCTTCCTGCCGCCCTACTCTGCGGGTACGGCTTTGCCTGGGTCGGGCATTTCGTTTTCGAGAAAAACCGTCCGGCCACCTTCCGGCACCCTCTCTATTCATTCATGGGCGACTGGGTGATGTACTGGCAACTGCTTACCGGGCAGGCATCGTTCTAGCATTGTCGTCCGCCGCGCCGACCTGCCCGTGCGTGAAGTAGCCGGCCAGGGTCTGGCTCAATCCGCGTTCCACCGCAGCCTCGACCTTTTCCGCCAGATCGGTATTCCCGGCCTTGCTGAAAACAAACAGACGATAGACATCGGCCACGGTCAGCCGCTGCGGATTGGCCAGCAGGGTCCACTGGTACAGCCCTTCGGTCGTGCTCTTGCCGAACTGAACGCGCTTCGGCCGGTCGGTCCGCAGGCGCCCGACCCAGCCGACTTCCAGCATCTTCATCAGCAGCGATTCCGATTCGTCGAACCCGAGCCGCGTCTTCGCGCGCAGGGTCCCGGCATCGACTGCGGCCGACGCGCCGTCCGCCCTGGCCGCATACAGGACATTCAGTATCGCCATCGCATCGAGAAAGGCGCTGCCGGGCGTGGGCACATGCCACCAGCGCTCGTATTTCACCACGGGAAGTGCGGCGGCCAGCACCGCGCCCATCAGGGTGATCATCCACGACACGTAGACCCATAGCAGGAAGATGGGCAATGCCGCCAGCGCGCCGTAAATCATGGTGTAAGTCGGAATCTTGGTGACGAACACCACAAAAATGCGCTTGGCGACTTCAAACGCGGCAGCGGCAAGAAATCCGCCCGCCGCCGCATCGCGCCAGTCGACCAGTCGATTCGGAACGGCAATGTACAGCAGCGTAAACGCGCCGGTCGTCAGCAGGATGGAAATGGTCGTATACAGCAAGGCGCCGAAGAACGACGAACTCGCCACCAGTCCGTTGGCGGCGGCGATCAGGTAGGAGGTCACCGTGATCGAGACACCGATCAGCAGCGGCCCGAGCGTGATCATGCTCCAGTAGATCACCATGCGCTGGGTGAAGGTGCGGGAACGCCTGACGCGCCAGATCTCGTTGAACGCGCGGTCGATGGTCAGCATCATCGCCACCGCGGTGACGATCAGGCCGACCGCGCCGAACGCCGACAACCGGGTCGCCTTGGAGGCGAACTGGTTGAGATAGCCGAGGATGGTATTGGAAATCGTCTTCGGCATCAGGCTCTTGATGAAATACGCCTCCAGCGATGCGCGAAAAGTGTTGAACAGCGGGAAGGTCGTAAAGATTGCAAAGGCAATCGTCAGCATCGGCACCAGCGCCAGCACCGTGGTAAAGGTCAGGCTGCCCGCCACCTGCGGCAGGCGTTCCTCGTTCAGGCGCCGGCGCGCGAAGCGCAGCAAGCCCCTGGCCTCGTCGAGCGGCAACTGGCGTAACAGCGGATGGTCAAAGCGGAGCATGCGTCGAATGATTGCCCGGCGTGCATGGGCGTTGCGGTGATTGAGTGCCACTATAATACCAAGCATGAATCGACCGAACCTCCCCATTCTCGTCCTGTACTATTCCCGGCATGGCGCGACACGCAAACTGGCGGAACTGATCGCCCAGGGCGTGGAAAGCGTTCCCGGCTGCGATGCGCGGCTGCGCACGGTGCCGGCAGTATCGACCGTCGTGGAAGCCACCGCGCCGGCCGTTCCCGAGCATGGCGCGCCTTACGTGGAACTGCAGGATCTGGAGCAATGCGCCGGACTGGCGCTCGGCTCTCCCACCCGGTTCGGCAACATGGCGGCGCCGATGAAATATTTTTGGGATGGCACATCCGCGCAATGGCTGTCCGGCGCCCTGAGCGGCAAGCCCGCCTGCGTCTTCACCTCGACCGGCAGCCTGCATGGCGGCCAGGAAGCGACCTTGCTGTCGATGATGATTCCGCTCATGCATCACGGCATGCTGCTGCTCGGCCTGCCCTATACCTGCCCCGAACTGATGACCACCGCCACCGGCGGCACCCCGTACGGCGCCAGTCACTGGGCCGGCGCGCGCGGAACGCAGCCGATATCGGAAGACACCAAGTCATTGACGATCGCGCTGGGCAAGCGACTGGCGCAGACTGCGCGCAAGCTGAAAGGAATCTGTTGATGCAAAACCCTCTGCAAAAAACCTGTTATGCCGGCGCCGTGATCAGCCTCACGCTGCTGATCGCCCTGTGCGTCGCCTGGGAACTGGTGCTGGCACCGCTGCGGCCGGGCGGCTCGTGGATGGTCCTGAAGGTCGTTCCGCTGCTGCTGCCGCTGCGCGGCGTATTGAAGCGCGAGATATACACGATGCAGTGGTCGTCGATGCTGATCCTGCTCTATCTTGCCGAAGGCGTCGTGCGCGGCACCAGCGACAAGGGCATGTCGGCCACCCTGGGCTGGGTCGAGGTCGGGCTGGTAGGCGTGTTCTTCATGTGCGTCATCTTCTACCTGCGCCCGTACAAGCAGGCCGCCAAGAAGCTGGCGCAGCAGGCGATACAGAAAGCGTCGAAATGAATGACTTCCTGGAGCGGTGCCGCGCCGCCATCGGCGCCCATCATGTATTGACCGCGCCCAACGATACGGCGCCCTTCCTGACCGACTGGCGCCGCCGCTTTACCGGCAAGGCGCTGGCCGTGCTCAAGCCTGGCTCAACGGCCGAGGTCGTCGCGATCGTCAGGCTGTGCGGCGCCTACCGGGTGCCGATCGTGCCGCAGGGAGGTAATACCGGACTTGTGCTCGGCAGCGTGCCGGACGACAGCGGCCGCGCCATCGTCCTGTCGCTCGCGCGGCTCAACCGCATCCGCGCCATCGATACGGTGAACAACACGATGACGGTCGAAGCCGGCTGCATCCTGGAGCAGGTGCAAAATGCCGCCGCCGAGGCAGGCCGCCTGTTCCCCCTGTCGCTCGCGGCCGAAGGCAGCTGCACCATCGGCGGCAACCTGTCGACCAATGCCGGCGGCACGGCCGTACTACGCTACGGAAATGCGCGCGAACTCTGCCTCGGGCTGGAAGTCGTCACCGCCCAGGGCGAGATCTGGGACGGCTTGCGCGGACTGCGCAAGGACAATACCGGTTATGACTTGCGCGACCTGTTCATCGGTGCGGAAGGCACGCTCGGCGTGATCACGGCCGCCGTGCTCAAGCTGTTTCCGCAGCCGCAGGCGCAGTTGACGGCGCTGGCCGCGATGCAGACGCCGGAGGATGCGCTGCGCCTGCTGTCGCTGGCGCAGGAAAAATGCGGCGCCGCGCTGACCGGCTTCGAACTGATGTCCGACTTCTGCCTGCGGCTGGTCACCAAGCATTTCCCCCAGCAGCGCCTGCCCTTCCCCCAGAATTATCCGCAATACGTGCTGCTGGAACTGTCGGACAGCGAGTCGGAGGAGCATGCGAATGGCATGCTCGAAAGTCTCATCACTGATGCGCTGGAACAAGGCGTCATCCAGGACGCCGCGGTAGCATCCTCGATCGCGCAATCCAAGGCATTGTGGAACCTGCGCGAGCATATCCCGCTGGCGCAGGCCGAGGAAGGCAAGAACATCAAGCATGACGTTTCGGTCCCGATCTCGCGCATCGGCGAATTCATCCGCGCCACCGATGTGCTGCTGCAGCAGGCATTCCCGAAATGCCGCATGGTGACCTTCGGCCACCTCGGCGACGGCAACCTGCATTACAACGTGTCGCCGCCGGAAGACGAGCCGCCCGACGCCTTCATCGCCAGGCAGGCGGCGGTGAACCGCGTCGTACACGACAGCGTGCATCGCTTCGGCGGTTCGATTTCGGCGGAACACGGCCTTGGGGCATTGAAGCGCGACGAGATCAGACAATACAAATCGGAAGTGGAAATGAAGCTCATGCGAACGATCAAACAAGCACTCGACCCGCACGGCCTGATGAATCCCGGAAAGGTGGTTCCGGCATGAGCGCCAGGCATGCGCTGGCGACGATACTGATGCTGTCGTCCGCGCTCCCCGCGCTGGCAATGTACAAGTGCGAAGATGGCGGCAAGATCAGCTACAGCGATACTGCCTGCGCTGCGAACGGCAAGGAACTCGACATCGCCTTGCCGCCGACCGACGCGGCCGCAGCCGCCCAGCGGCTTGCCCGGGAAAAAAGCGAGTTGAAACGGCTGGAAAGCGACCGGCACAAGCGCGAAGCGCGGGAGGAAAAGGAACAGCAGCGCATCGCCCGTGCGCTGGCATCCCGCAAGAAGAGATGCGACACGCTGGCCCGGCGCGTCAGGTGGGCGGATGAGGACGCCAGGCTGGCGGCCGGACGCGCGGCAGACAAGGCCAGGCGCAAGGCGCACCGCATGAGCGAGCAATACGAAGGGGAATGCGCGAACTAGGCGGCGTTGCGCGCGGGTGGCGGAGCATCCGCAACGACAGCCGCAACGACAGCTGCAACGACAGCTGCAACAACAGCCGCAGCGACAACAGGCGGCCTCGTACGAACAAGTACGGCCAAGTACGAACAAGTACGAGCAAGTGGCCTGCCCAGCAGGAGTCGAACCTGCGACCTACGGCTTAGAAGGCCGTTGCTCTATCCAGCTGAGCTATGGGCAGTGCGCGCTCGCGAGCCACGATTGCGGCTCACGGTAAAGGAGGCTCGCAGCAAAGGAGCTTGCGGATATTACCGCTAATGGCGCGGGCTTTCAACGGCCAGGCGCAGTTTATTGTCCGACATCAGTTGTTCCAGTTTGTCGATCGCCAGCGGCGGGCTCAGGTAATAGCCCTGGATCTGGTCGCAGCCCTGTGTCCGCAGGAATTCCAGCTGCTCGGCGGTTTCCACGCCTTCGGCAATGACCTTCAGCTTCAGGCTGTGCGCCAGGGCGATGACCGCCCTGGCGATAGCGGCGTCATCCGCATCGGTCGTAATGTCCCTGACAAACGACCGGTCGATCTTGAGCGCATCGATCGGAAAACGCTTCAGGTAGCTCAGGCTCGAATACCCGGTGCCGAAGTCGTCGATCGACAGATGCACGCCCATGTCGCTCAACTGCTGCAGCGTTTCAGCGGCGGCCTGCGGATTTTCCATGATCACGCTTTCGGTGATTTCCAGTTCCAGCCACTGCGGACGGCAGCCCGATTCATGCAGCGCCTTCGACACCACCCTGGCGATATCCTGCTGCGCAAACTGGCGCGCCGACAGGTTGACCGCAATCTTCACGCCGGCAAACAGCCCGGCTTCCTGCCATTTTTGCTGCTGCGCGCAGGCCGTGCGCAGCACCCACTCGCCGATCGGCACGATCAATCCGGTTTCCTCGGCAATCGGGATGAAATCGCCCGGATATATCATCGCCTGGCCCGGCGGCTGCCAGCGCAACAGGGCCTCGACACCGATCAGCGTGCCGCTGGCGAGATCCATCTGCGGCTGGTAGTGCAGCACGAATTCGTCGCGCTCCAGCGCACGACGCAAGCCGCTTTCCAGCTTGAGGCGATCCAATGCCCGGGAATTCATCTCGTGCGCATAGAACTGGAAGTTGTTGCGCCCGGCCTGCTTGGCCCGATACATCGCGGTGTCGGCGTTCTTCAGCAGCGCCTGGCCGTCCTGCCCATCCTTCGGATACATGCCGATGCCGATGCTGGCGGTCGGATAGAACTCATGCCCGGCGATCGTCATCGGACGCGACAGCGCTTCCAGTATCTGCTGCGCGAACGTCGCCACCGCATCCACGCGCAACACATCCGGGCGCAGCACCACGAATTCGTCGCCGCCGACACGGGCGACGGTATCGCCGTCCTGCGCGCATTCGGACAGGCGGCGTCCGACCTCCATGATGATGCGGTCGCCGACGTCGTGTCCGAGGCTGTCGTTGATGTTCTTGAAGCGATCGAGGTCGATCACCAGCACGGCGATCTGCCCACCCGCGCGGTTCGCATACACCAGGGCCTGCGACAGGCGGTCCAGCAGCAGCGAGCGATTCGGCAGATGCGTCAGGGCATCGTGGTTCACCAGGTGCAGCAGTTCTTCCTCGATCTGCTTGCGCCGCGAAATGTCCTCGACCACGGTGCTGTAGTACTTCGGATTGCCGTGCTCGTCGCGCACCGTGGAGCTGGTCACGTTGACCCAGATGTAGTAGCCGTTCTTGTGGCGATAGCGTTTCTCCCGCGTCTTTTCATCCAGCTCGCGCTTGAGCATGCTGCGCGCCAGTTCGCGGTCCGCGATCCGGTCTTCCGGATGGGTGATGTCGCGGAAACTCATGTTCAATAGCTCGGACTGGGTGTAGCCGACGATTTCGCACAGCTTGCGATTGACCATCAGCCAGCGTCCGTCCGGCGCCACGTGGGCCAGGCCGACCGCCGCCTGGTTGAATGCGACCCGGAAGCGCTCCTCGCTTTCGCGCAGCACCGCCTCGGCCTGCAGGCGCTCGGTAATGTCGCGCACCACGGCGACCAGCAGTTGCCGGCCTTCCGACTCGATCGCGCGCAGGTACACCTCGACCGGCAGGCGCGTACCATCCTTGCGCTGGTGCACGGTGCGTATCATGCCCGTCTTGCCTTCGCTTTGCGCGACTTCGTCGAAGCGGCGAATGATTCTTTCCATCTCGCCCTGGTCCGGCTTCAGGTCCTGCGGACCGAGCGCCAGCAATTCCTGGTGACTGTATCCAAGCGTAACGCAAGCGGTTTCGTTGGCATCGATGAAGCGCATCTGTTCGCGGTCGATCAGGTAGACCGCATCGATGGAACTGTCGAGCGCCATGCGGAAGCGGCGCAGCTCTTCCTGCGAGCGCACGCGGTCCGTGATGTCCTGCGCCATCAGCAGGAGCACATTCTCCTGCTCCAGCAGCGCGCCCGAAATGTTGAATTCGAAGTGCCGCGCTCCTGCGGCGCTCTGTATCGACACGAGCTGGTTATGCAATTCCATGCCGCTGGCCGCAACCGTGCCGAGACTATCGGCCAGTTGCGCGCTCGGTATCACATCCGTCACCGGCATGCCGACGATTCCATCGCATGCAAGGATGCCGAACATCTGGCACATGGCACGATTGACGGAGCGGATGCGCAACTGGGCATCGATCACCATCAGACCGGAGGGCATGGAGCGGATGATCTCTTCCGCATACTGCTTGACGCTGAGGATTTCCTGGCGGTCGACCTGAAAGTAGGTGTCGAGCGCCAGCACCATGTCCAGGCACACCACCTTCAGCAGCGCGTTATACGTGGCGAGAAACTGCTGCGGCTCGTCCCGCATCAGATCGAACAGAAGCGGAATCAGTTCGGACAGATATTTTCGATAGGCGCCGACATACCACTTCGGCTCCAGTCCGATGCGCTGGTGCACGGCGCCGATCCGCAGGCGGTGCCGGATGTAAGCGGCGTCGTACACGCCGGCGGAAAGACGGATGAAATAATCGGACTGTGCACGCTTCAGGCGCTCCACCGTCGCCGCGTCGCCCATCAATGCACGCAGGACGGGAAATCTGGCCAGATAGGCATGAATGGCGTCGACCAGCTCGCCCTGATGCTGCGCCAGCCGCTTGTGCACGCTCTGCAAGCGCGCGATGTCGTCCTCGCCGATCTCGAGGATGGACTTGCGTTGGGCAATATCCTCCTGATCAAGCCCGATTTCGCGCGCAATGACATCGACCAGCTCGTCCAGGTTTTTCATGCGACGGCCCCGCCATCGCAGCAAGTTGTATCGAGCGTCGGATAAACAGCCGGCAAGTTCGATTCCGTTTCAACATCAGAAAGATGAATCGGATTATCTCAGCCACGCTGATTCAAATCAAACCATCAATTGCATTCGGCCAAGGAGTGTTGCGAGAAAAGCTAAGGCTGCGGAATGAAATTTAATAATGATCGGTCAACAGCCAAAGGCAGATTCGAGACTGGAATTAGAGAGGGGCTTGAGGCACATAAGAGAAACGGCCTCCGGTTAGTTCGCACTAAGCTCGGAAGCCGCATCAATGCTGCATTCTCTGGTCGGGGCGAGACGATTCGAACGTCCGACCACCTGATCCCAAATCAGGTGCGCTACCAGGCTGCGCTACGCCCCGAGAGCACGCATCATACCGTTCCCGGCGGTCGCGGTCAATTTATAACTTCCGCTGACAAGAACATCAAGACAGCCTGTGCGTTTTACATAGGCCGGCATCTCGGAACGCCGGCCCACTTTCATGCCGCCAGCTTGTCGGCGATACGGCGCGCCATGCGTTGCGCCGTTTCGGCGCTCTTGGCTTCCACCATCACCCGGATCAATGGTTCGGTGCCTGATGCACGGATCAATACACGGCCATTTTCGCCGAGCTCGGCTTCGACCACTTCCTTTTCGGCGACCACCGCCATGTTCTTCTGCCAATCGAAACCGGGCGCCACCTTTACGTTGATCAGGCTCTGCGGATAAAGCGCAAGATCGGCGGTCGCCTCGGCCAGCGTCTGGCCGCTGCGCTTGAGCGCGGACAATACCTGCAGGGCCGACACGATGCCGTCGCCGGTCGTATGCTTGTCGAGGAACAGCAGGTGCCCCGAACCTTCGCCGCCAATCAGCCAGCCGCGCTCCTGCAACACCTCCAGCACATAACGGTCGCCCACCTTGGCACGCGCGAATCCGATCCCCATCTGCCGGAATGCGACTTCCAGCGCCATGTTGGTCATCAGGGTACCGACAACGCCGGCGACACGGCCTGTCTTCGCCCTGTCCTTGGCCATCACATACAGCAGTTCGTCGCCGTTGTACACGCGGCCGGTCGCATCCACCATCAGCAGGCGATCCGCATCGCCGTCGAGCGCGATGCCGAGGTCGGCGCCGTGCTCCTTGACAGCCGCCGACAAGGCGGCAGGCGCGGTCGCCCCCACGCCGTCATTGATGTTCAGACCGTTCGGCGCATTGCCGATGGCGACAACTTCCGCGCCGAGTTCGTGAAACACGTCGGGCGCAATGTGATACGCGGCGCCATGCGCGCAATCGACCACGATTTTCAGCCCGCGCAAATCGAGCTCGTTGGGGAAAGTGCTCTTGCAGAATTCGATATAGCGCCCCTGCGCATCCGACAGGCGCTTGGCCTTGCCAAGCTTCTCGGACGATACGCATTCGATCGGCTGGTCGAGCGCGGCCTCGATCGCAGCCTCGACAGCGTCCGGCAACTTATTGCCTGACGCGGAAAAAAACTTGATGCCGTTGTCGTCGTAGGGATTATGCGAAGCGGAGATGACCACGCCGGCCGACAGCCGCAAGGCACGGGTCAGATAGGCGATGGCCGGAGTCGGCATCGGCCCGGCAAGCATGACATCGACACCGGCAGCCGAAAATCCAGCTTCGAGCGCCGCTTCCAGCATATAGCCGGATATCCGCGTGTCTTTCCCGATCAGTACCACCGGCGTTGCGCTTGACGTTTCCGACTTGGCCAACACCTTGCCGGCGGCATAACCGAGCCGCATCACGAAATCAGGCGTAATCGGCAGACTGCCTACGCGCCCGCGCACACCATCGGTGCCGAAATATTTGCGTGTCATTCTTGTCTATTCCTTAGTTAGCGTTCTGGGCTGCGCGCCAGACCTTGATTGCGTCGACAGTGGCAGCCACATCGTGAACCCGGAGAATCCTGGCGCCATGGGAGATAGCGGCCAGGTTCGCCGCAATCGTGCCGGCAAGCCGCTGCTCCACCGGCTTGCCGGTAATGGCGCCGATCATCGACTTACGCGACAGCCCGGCCAGCACCGGCATATCGAGTGCTTCCGCAAGCCGCTGCATATTCTTCAAAAGGGTGAGGTTATGCTCCAGGGTCTTGCCGAATCCGAAGCCGGGATCGACACAGATGCGTTCTCGCGCGATTCCCTCGGCCTGCGCGGCATCAAGCCGCTCACGTAGGAACGTGATCACGTCGTTCGTCACATCCGCGTACTGCGGATGCTTCTGCATGGTCAGCGGCTCCCCTTGCATATGCATGATACAAAGCGCGCAGTCGCTTTCCTTGACGACACTCAATGCGTTGCCGGCCCTGAAACCATTGATATCGTTAATCATGTCAACACCGGCCGCTACCGCTTCACGCATGACCTCCGGCTTGTAGGTATCGATGGACAAGGGCTTGCCGCAATCGCGCAAAGCATAGATTACCGGCATGATCCGGCGCAACTCTTCGTCCAAGGGCAGCGGTTGCGAACCCGGCCGGCTCGATTCGCCGCCGATGTCGATGATATCGACGCCCTCCGCGATCATCTGCTCGGCGTGCGACAAGGCCTGGTCCAGCGACTGAAACCGGCCGCCGTCCGAAAAAGAATCCGGCGTTACATTGAGAATGCCCATTACGAGCGGCGGCGCACTGTCATCAATCGACAGCCGGTAGCGTCCGCATTGCAAATATTGTGATTTCATTGATGTTTCGATAGCCCATCCCGAAAATCGGGCGCGCTCACATTATCTCGCGCTTCGGCAAAGAAATGCATCCCATAAAAAAAGGGTGGGGATTCCTCCCACACCCTTTCGTCCGTGGTTACCACGTGATATCAGGCCGGCGCCGTCGCGTTCGGCGAAACGCCTCCTGATGTGTTATCCGTCGCGGACCGCTTGGCCGGAGCACCGGCCTTCGGCGGACGCGGTTCGCGGCCTTCCATGATGTCGTTGATTTGCTCGGCGTCGAGGGTTTCCCACTCCAGCAACGCCTTCGCCATGATCTCGACCTTGTCCTTGTTTTCCTCCAGCAGTTTCCGTGACAACGCATATTGCGTGTCAAGAATCAGGCGAATCTCATTATCCACCTTTTGCTGGGTTGCTTCGGACACGGTCTTGGCCGTCATGCGGCCGAAGTAGGCATCCTGTTCGCTGTCCTCGTACACCATGGTGCCCATCGTTTCCGACATGCCATAGCGCGTGACCATCGCACGGGCCAGCTTGGTTGCACGTTCGAAGTCGTTCGAGGCGCCGGTCGACATCTGATGCATGAAGATCTCTTCGGCAATACGGCCGCCGAACAGGATCGCAATCTCTTCCAGCATCTTGTCCTTGTACATGTTCACGCGGTCATGTTCCGGCAATTGCCAGGTCAGGCCCAAGGCGTAGCCGCGCGGCATGATCGTTACCTTGTGCACCGGATCTGCCTTCGGCAGCAGCTTGGCGACCACCGCATGACCGGATTCGTGGTATGCCGTATTGCGGCGCTCCTCCTCGCGCATGACGGCAGACTTGCGCTCCGGTCCCATCACGATCTTGTCCTTGGCGTCTTCGAAATCCTGCATTTCCACCAGGCGCTTGTTGCGCCGCGCAGCGAACAACGCAGCTTCATTGACCAGGTTGGCCAGGTCGGCGCCGGAAAAGCCCGGGGTGCCGCGTGCCAGGATATCGGCCTTGACGTCCGGCGCGATCGGCACCTTGCGCATATGCACGTACAGAATCTG
>OFCW01000108.1_pt1 | contig 33860 bp, 29 predicted proteins | sample 1520951 | NCBI WGS metagenome assembly OFCW01 (sample SAMEA4349680, study PRJEB24078) | microbial mat metagenome | biome: Terrestrial Biome; feature: Habitat; material: Microbial Mat | place: India | collected 2012-06-12 | depth 10 m | reverse complement strand
GCCGAGGAGCGCACGCGTACGAGCGGTACGCAGAGCACCGCAGGCCGCAAGATCGACCCGCGCAGTAGTTTTTCAACAGCCTGCTAAGCGAAAGTCCGGCTTCCAGCTATGCACTTCGTGCAACATCCGGGCTACCATAGCGCCTTTCCATCAGCCTTCACGCCGTCATTTCATGTCACCCGACGAATACTGCCAACAAAAAGCCGTACAGAGCGGCTCCAGTTTCTACTACAGCTTTCTGTTCCTGCCGGCCGAGCGGCGGCGAGCGATCACCGCCTTGTATGCGTTCTGCCGCGAAGTGGATGACACGGTGGACGAATGCACGGACGTCTCGATTGCGCGCAACAAGCTGAACTGGTGGCGAAAGGAAATCAAGGCGCTGCTCGATGGCGCGCCGACGCACCCGGTGACGCAAGCGCTGCAGCCGCACATGCAAACCTATTCGCTGGAAGGCAAGCATCTGCTGGCGATCGTCGACGGCATGGAAATGGATCTCGACCAGACGCGTTACCTGGACTTTGCCGGCTTGAAGCGTTACTGCTGGCACGTGGCCGGCGTTGTCGGCATCCTGTCGGCCCGCATCTTCGGAATCAGGCATGCGCAAACCTTGCAGTATGCGGAAAAGCTCGGGCTCGCCTTCCAGCTCACGAACATCATCCGGGATGTCGGCGAAGATGCGCGCAAGGGACGGATTTATATCCCCGTCAATGAACTGCAGCGGTTCAATGTGACCGCCGCCGATATCCTGAAAGGACGGCATAGCGAGAATTTCGAGAAGCTGATGCGTTTCCAGACGGAGCGGGCACGCGCGGCCTATGCGGAAGCCTTCGCGCTGCTGCCGCCCGACGACCGGCGCGCGCAACGGCCGGGACTGATGATGGCGGCGATCTACCGCACGCTGCTGGACGAAATCGAGCGCGACGGCTTTCATGTGTTGAACCAAAAGATTTCCCTCACGCCGATACGCAAGCTGTGGCTGGCCTGGAAGACGTATATCAGGGGATGAGCGTTGACGCATTCGCTGCCCGGCATGCATAACGCCGCTCCCGGCACTTCCTCCAGCAAGCGGAAAATAGCCGTGGTGGGCGGCGGCTGGGCCGGCTGCGCGGCTGCGGTCGAACTCGCGCACGACGGTCATGCAGTCAGCCTGTTCGAAACGGCGCGCGTACTCGGCGGCCGGGCGCGGCGCGTCGACCTGGGCGGTTTGGCGCTGGATAACGGCCAGCACATCCTGCTCGGCGCCTATACCGAAACCCTGCGCCTGATGCGCAGGGTAGGCATTGATGCCGGCAAGGCGCTGCTGCGCCTGCCGCTGCAAATGCGCTATCCGCCGCATAGCGGCGGCATGGATTTCGCCACGCCGCGTCTGCCCGCCCCGTGGCACGTGCTGGTCGGGCTGATGCGTGCAAAAGGGCTGGCGCGAGAGGACAAGCTCGCGCTGGCACGCTTTTCCACCACGGCGCGCTGGATGGACTGGCAACTGCATGCCGATTGCAGCGTGGTCGAGCTGCTGGAACGTTTCGACCAGACCGATCGCCTGATCCGCCTGATGTGGCGGCCGCTGTGCATCGCGGCGCTGAACACGCCGCCGGAACGGGCTTCGGCGCAAGTCTTTCTGAACGTGCTGCGCGACAGCCTGGGCGCGCGGCGCGCGGCTTCCGACATGCTTCTTCCGCGCGTCGACCTGAGCGAACTGTTTCCGCAGCAGGCGGCCGCGTTTGTGGAGCGGTGCGGCGGCACGATCCGCTGCGGCGCCAGGGTCGACGGCATCATGCGCGACGGGCAGCGCTGGCGGCTTGCATTGTCTGCAGACCAGACGCCGGCGAACCTGCCGGCATTCGATGCGGTCGTCATTGCGACGCCGGCGCATCGGGCCGCCGCGTTGCTGGACGAGCTTGCCCCCTCGCCTTGCGTGCCGGCCTTCGCACACGCGCCGATCACGACCTGCTACCTGCAGTATGGCCCGGGGCTGCGCCTGCCCCAACCTTTCTTCGCGCTGGCCGACGATGTGCAGCAAGGGATGTGGGGCCAGTTCGTGTTCGACCGCGGTCAGCTCGATGCGCGGCAGGCCGGCTTGCTGGCGGTGGTGATCAGTGCATCGAGCGAAGCGATCGCCAACGGACACCAGGCGCTGGCAGGCGCTGTCGGCAAGCAGCTGGCGGAAGCGTTCAGGCAGCCGAAGCTGGCTGCGCCGCAGTGGACCAGGGTGATTTCGGAGAAGCGCGCGACGTTTTCGTGCACGCCGGGGTTGATCCGCCCGCAAAACCGGACAGGCGTTCCGGGCATCGCGCTTGCCGGCGACTATACCGCAAGCGACTATCCGGCGACGCTGGAAGCGGCGGTGCGCAGCGGCGTACAGGCCGCGCGTGCGCTGTTTTCGTAAGAGCCTCTACTGCCCGTCGCGGATGCGGTTCAACGCTTCGTCGATGCGTTCGACGCCGATCACCTCCAGCCCCTCGATCTTCTGCTTGGGCGCGTTGGCCTTCGGGATCAGCGCCAGCGAGAAGCCGAGCTTGGCCGCTTCGCGCAGGCGCTCCTGTCCGCGCGGCGCGGGACGGATTTCTCCCGCCAGGCCGACTTCGCCGAACACCACCAGCCCGCGCGGCAAGGGCTTGTTGCGCATCGATGACTGAATCGCCAGCAGCACCGCCAGGTCGGCCGCCGGTTCGGAAATCTTCACGCCGCCCACCGCGTTGATGAACACGTCCTGGTCGAAGGCGGCGATGGCGGCATGCCGGTGCAGCACCGCCAGCAGCATCGCCAGCCGGTTCTGCTCCAGGCCGACCGACAGGCGGCGCGCATTCGGCACGTGCGAGGTATCGACCAGCGCCTGGATCTCGACCAGCAAGGGCCGCGAGCCTTCCTGGGTCACCATGACGCAGGAACCCGGCACCTGGTTGTCGTGCTGCGACAGGAACAGGGCGGACGGATTGGACACGCCTTTGAGCCCCTTCTCCGTCATCGCGAACACGCCCAGTTCGTTGACCGCGCCGAACCGGTTCTTGAAGGCCCGCACCAGGCGGAAGCTGGAATGGGTATCGCCCTCGAAGTACAGCACGGTGTCGACGATGTGCTCCAGCACGCGCGGGCCGGCCAGCGCGCCTTCCTTGGTGACGTGGCCGACCATGATGATGGTGATGCCGGACTGCTTGGCCACGCGCGTCAGTTGCGCCGCGCATTCGCGCACCTGCGCCACCGAACCCGGCGCCGAGGTCAGCGCGTCGGAATAAATCGTCTGGATCGAATCGATGACCGCCACCTGCGGCTTGTGCTCGGCCAGCGTATTGAGGATTTTTTCGAGCTGGATTTCGGCCTGCAGCTGCAGTTCCTTCGCATCGATCGCCAGGCGCCTGGCGCGCAAGGCGATCTGGGCGCCGGACTCCTCGCCGCTGACGTACAGCACCTTCTTCAGGCGCGACATGTTGGCCAGCGCCTGCAGCAGCAAGGTCGACTTGCCGATGCCGGGATCGCCGCCGATCAGCACCACGCCGCCCGCCACCAGCCCGCCGCCGAGCACGCGGTCGAACTCGTCGATGCCGGTGCCGAAGCGCGGCACGTCGATCGCCTCGATGTCGGCCAGGCTGAGCACCGGCGAGGTCTGCGCCAGCCCGCGGTATTGTCCGGAAAAACGGTTGCCTGCGGCCTCGACCACGGTTTCCACCAGCGTATTCCACTGTCCGCAGGACGGGCACTGGCCGGCCCATTTGCTGGTGACGCCGCCGCATTCGGTGCAGGTGTAGTTGGTTTTCTGCTTTGCCATTAATAATGCAGGATAGGTGTGCCTTGCGCTTTACCGCGCGATCACTGTTCGATCACCTTGACGCGCGGCGCGAGCGCGCACATCAGCTCGTAGCCGATGGTCCCGGCGGCATTGGCGACGTCGTCGATCGGCAGCCCTTCCCCCCACAGGGTAACCTTGCTGCCGACATGAGCGCCCGGCACATTCGTCAAATCGACGGTGAGCATGTCCATCGATACCCGGCCGACCAGCCCTGTCTTCACGCCGTCGACCAACACCGGCGTGCCGTTCGGCGCATGGCGCGGATAGCCGTCCGCGTAGCCGCAGGCCACCACGCCGATCTTCATTGGCTTTTCGGCAATGAACCGGCTGCCATAGCCGACGGCTTCCGATGCATCGATGTCTTGCATCCCGATGATCTCGCTGCTTAACGTCATGGCCGGCCGCAAGCCGAACTCCTGCGCGGTGGCGCCGCCCGGCGTGCCGCCGTACAGCATGATGCCGGGGCGTATCCAGTCGGCGGCCACGTCGGGACGCGTCAGCACCGCGGCGGAATTGGCCACGCTGCGCTCGCCCGGCAAGCCGTCGGTGCCGAGCCGGAAACGCCGCAACTGTTCTTCCAGCGGCAAGCCGGGATTCCCTGCGTCGTCGGCATTGGCGAAATGCGTCATCAGGCCGATATGGCGCACCATCGGCGCGGCCCGCAGGCGTTCATAGGCGGCGCGGAACGTTTCGGGGGGAAAGCCGAGACGGTTCATGCCGCTGTTCATTTTCAGGAAGACATCGATCGGCGTACGCACCGGCGATTTTTCCAGCATCTCGATCTGCTCGGTGCAGTGCACCGCGGTTTGCACCTGATGCGCCGCCAGCACCGGCACGTCGGCCGGCTCGAAAAAGCCTTCCAGCAACAATACCGGCTTGCGCCAGCCCATTTCGCGCAGCCGCACCGCGCCGTCGACCTCGATCAGCGCGAGCCCGTCGGCGGAGGAAAATGCACGCATGCCGCGCGCCAGCCCATGGCCATAGGCATTGGCTTTGACCACGGCCCAGGTTTTCGATGACGGAGCGGATTTTCTTGCGACGGAGAGATTGTGCTGCAACGCAGCGAGATGAATGGTGGCGACGAGCGGTCTTGGCATTGAGGAGATGTTTTCGATGTATCCACGCAATTTGCCATTTTACCGGAGCGGCGCGGGGCGCGCATATGAAATCCGGGGAACGCTCCCATTTTCATGGTATAAAGCAAGCCGGACACACTGTTCTTAGTCAACATGCGGATGAATCGCGGTTTTTATACCATCATGGCGGCGCAGTTTTTTTCGTCGCTCGCGGATAACGCCCTTCTGATCGCGGCCATCGCACTGTTAGCAGAAATGCAGTCTCCGGCCTGGATGACGCCGTTGCTCAAGCTGTTCTTCGTGCTTTCCTACGTGCTGCTGGCCGCCTTCGTCGGCGCATTCGCCGATTCGATGCCCAAGGGGCGGGTCATGTTCATCACCAATCTGATCAAGATTGTCGGATGCGGCATGATGTTCGTGGCGATTCATCCGCTGATCGCCTATGCGGTGGTCGGATTCGGCGCGGCTGCCTACTCGCCCGCGAAATACGGGATCCTGACCGAGCTGCTGCCGCCGGAAAAGCTGGTGGCGGCCAACGGCTGGATCGAAGGACTGACGGTGGTCTCGATCATCCTCGGCACGGTAATGGGCGGCGCGCTGGTGAATCCGAGCGTTTCTTCCGCCTTGCTGAGCATAAAAATCCCGTTTATCAAGACACCATCGACAGCCGCGTTAATGGTCATCATGATCATTTATTTGATTGCCATGATGTTCAACACGCGCATCCCGGACACCGGCGCCCGCTATCCGCATCAGGAGCGCAATCCGGTCAAGCTGATCGTCGATTTCTCGGGCTGCTTCCTCACCCTCTGGAAGGACAAGCTGGGGCAGATCTCGCTGGCCGTGACGACCCTGTTCTGGGGGGCCGGCGCGACCCTGCAATTCATTGTGCTGAAATGGGCGGAAAAATCCCTGCATATGCCGCTGGATAAGGCTGCTGTCTTGCAGGGCATTTTCGCCATCGGGGTGGCGGTCGGCGCGGGCGCGGCGGCGCGCATCGTGCCGCTGCGGAAATCCCTCACGGTCATGCCGCTCGGCGTCGCGATGGGCGTGCTCGTGATCACCATGACCCTGGTGCACACGGTCTGGGCCGCCTATCCGCTGCTGATCCTGATCGGCGCGCTGTCCGGATATTTCGTGGTGCCAATGAACGCGTTGCTGCAGCACCGCGGCTATGTGCTGATGAGCGCCGGGCATTCGATCGCGGTTCAGAACTTCAACGAAAACATGTCGGTGCTGACCATGCTGATGCTGTATGCCCTGATGGTCAAACTGAACCTGAACGTCAACCTGGTGATCGTCCTGTTCGGCCTGTTTGTGTCCGGCACCATGCTGCTCACCATGCGCAAGCATGCCAACAACCAGCGCAAATTCGATTCTCTGTCCCTGATCGGCGAACACAAGCATTGACCAGCCGTCATTGACCGCGCCGGACGCGCTGCTCCGCACGGCTGTGCCAGTCGTTCGGCACGACGAACCCGCGATCGGATTCCAGCATCCAGCCGTCGCAATATTCCAGCACAGCCACCAGCAGCGGCGTTGCCGCGTCATCGAAATGCGCCGCAACGGCCTCACGCAAAGCTGCCGGATCCAAAGCCTGCTCTTTCGCGAGCTTTGCCGGCGCCAGCCAGCTCAGCCTGGGCAATACGGCAAAGCGTTTACCGGCAGCCAGTTCCAATTCCTCTTGCGGGCACCAGAACCCGCGGCAATGCGCCCCTGAAACGCCTGCGGGAGGCGCCGGCAGTGGTGTATTTCCGTGATAAAACAGCCATCCCTTGACCAGCGCCTGGGCCTGTGCGACGGGCTCGGCGACATGCAGCTTGGCAGCGGGATGCCGGGAAAGCGACAACTGCCGGTCCATGATCTTGCGTATTTTCGCGCCCAGGGTATCGGCCAGATTGGGGCCGACGAAATAGTCGGCATGGCGGCCATTGCCGCTGGTTTCCAGCAGATACAGCTTGGTCGCGAACTCCCAGTGCACCAGCGCGCCGCCCTGCCGCAGCAGGAAATCGAATTCCCCGATCGTCTCGTTTTTTGCGCTGCGCACCTGCACGCCATGGGCAACCAGCAAGCCCTGATGCTGCAGATAGAACGCCATCAGCTTTTCCGCATAACGGCCCAGCCGGGTGAACGGCTTGAGATCGAGCCAGCCGTGCAAGGCTTCCGGGCTGTGATCCAGCCAGGCGAGCCAGTTCGCCGTGGCCGCATCGACCGTCCCGGTCGATGCGATGCGTCCCTGCCATTGCGGCGCATTCGCATCGAGCAGGTCCGGCGCATCGAGCAGCCACGCGAGCGCGCGCACATGCGGGTCGCGCAGGTGGTTCCAGCGGTGATGAAAATATGCCTGGTAGCTGCCTGCCGGCTGATCAGTCGAGTCCGGCATAGGTGGACATCGCCAGGCACAGATCGGCCCATGCCTTTTTCTTGTCGGGCAAGTTGCGCAGCAAGTAGGCGGGGTGGTAGGTGACGATCAGCGGACGGTCGGCATAACGATGCACCCTGCCCCGCAGCGTCGATACCGGCGTGTCCGGATCGAGCCCCAGCAGGGACAAGGCTGCCGTCTTGCCGAGGGCGACGATGACCGCCGGCTGGATCAGCTCGATCTGGCGACGCAGGTAAGGCATGCAGGCGGCCGCCTCTTCCGGCGTCGGCGGACGGTCGCGGCCGTTGTCGTCGGTCGGCCGGCATTTCACGATATTGGCGATATAGGCATTCTCGCCGCGCCGCAGCCCCATCGCGGCCAGCATATTGTCGAGCAGCTTGCCGGCCGGCCCGACAAAGGGTTCGCCGCGCAGATCCTCGTTGCGGCCCGGACCTTCGCCGACGAACAGCCATTTGGCCTTTTCGTCGCCGACACCGAACACGCTCTGGGTGCGCCCCTGGCACAAACGGCACTTGGCGCAATCGGCCACGCTGGCCTTGAGTGCAGCCCAGTCCATCGCAGCGACCTCGCCGGCGGCAGGCGCGGCAGGCTCCGGCCGGAACGGATGCATCGGCCGCGGATCGGCATCGAATGCGGCGGGCGGCGGCGCAATATCGTCGGTCGTGACGGCCGGCTCGCCAGCCTCCGGCGCCATCGCGCCGCGGCGCACCCATAGCGGTCCGATCCCGATCTCGTCCAGGAACACGGCGCGGCGTTGTGCATTCGAGGTCATAGGTGAAACCTCATCACGATCGCATCCTCGCGGGCGCCGCCGGCGGCGGGGTAATAAGCCTTACGCTGGCCGATCTGCACGAAACCGTAGCGCTGGTAGACCGAGAGCGCGCGCAGATTGGACGGGCGCACTTCCAGCAGCACCGACTGCATGCCGTTTTCCCGCGCCACCGCCACCGCCTTGTCCAACTGCATGCGCCCTACGCCATGGCCGTGCAGGTCACGCCGCACGCTGATGTTGAGCAGATGGGCTTCGTCCACCGCCAGCATCAGCAGGAAATACCCGGCGAGCGCGCCCGAGGCTTCGCGCAAGATCCAGGTCTGGTAACCGTTGTACATCGAATCGAGGAAATTTCCGCGTGTCCAGGGATAGGGATACACGTCGTTCTCGATCACCAGCACTTCCGGCAAGTCGTCGACCGTCATCGGCGCAAAGCGCATCGTCGCCGGATCGGGCGTTTCGCCGCTGGCGATATATACGGCACTCATGCCGCCACCCTTGCCAAGCGTTCGGCGGTAGTCAGGGCGACCTTGTTGCGCAGGTAGATCGGCTGCGCATCGCATGCGCTGACAGCCTTCCCCGCCGCAAATTCGGCTTGCGCCAGACGCGCGATCTGCGCCGCGTGCGGCAACAGATCCGGGTGTGCGCCCACGTGGAACGGCGTTGCATCGAACACCGACGCATAGGCGTTCAGGCCATTTCCGCAAGCCACAACCGGCCCGGCAGGAGCGACCTCGGATGGCGCAGACAAGGTCGGCGCGATCACCGTCTGCCAGCCCTCCGCATAACGGTACTGCGCCCAGTAGACTTCATCCATGCGGGCATCGAGCACCACCAGCGCATCGGCGGCCCCGCAGGCATCGCGACAGGCTTGCGCGACCGCCTGCAGCGTCACCACCGGCACTACCGGCAGGTCGGCCCCGAAGGCGAGTCCCTGCACCACGCCGCAAGCAGTGCGCACGCCGGTAAACGAACCCGGCCCGGCGCCGAAAGCGAGCGCGTCGCATTGCGCAAGCGCGATTCCCGCCTGTGCCAGCAGCAACTGAACCATCGGCAACACGGTCTGCGAGTGGGTTTGCACACCGGCCGACTCATGCGCGATGACGCATTCGTTGTGCAGCAAAGCGACGGAAGCGATTTCGGAGGATGTTTCGATGGCAAGGATGGTATGCATGCCGTTATTTTACCGTGCGCTGCCGGCGGAGGCGGCCTCGGGACGCGGAATTTCTCGCATCCGCCGACATGAAGAAAATAGCAATGCATGATGACAAGATCGGCGCCGCCAGCGCCTGCACGAGAGCAACCATGCGCTCCTTCCCGTACAATAGCGGCGATAGCGGCGATAGCGGCGGCGGCCATCCGAATCGCGCTTACCTTTTGCACAATTACTCTCATGTCATCCCTCACCCTACAACCGGACACGCATGCGCAACTGGCGGAATGGCTTGGCGGCGACGCCTGGGTGATCGCCTGCCTGTGCGCGGCCTGGTGCGACACCTGCCGCGCCTATCGCAGCGCGTTCGACGAGTTGGCGGCGCGCCATCCGGACAAGCATTTCGTCTGGATCGATATCGAGGATGAAGCCGACGTCGTGGGCGATATCGATGTCGAGAATTTCCCGACCCTGCTGATGCAGCGCGGCGACACCGTAGCCTTCTTCGGCACCGTGCTGCCGGATGCGAAACTGGCCGACCGTCTGATCTGTGCGCAGGCGGAGAAAAACGATGCGCAGTTGCGCGCGGAAGCAGACGGCAGCGCCGAGCGTCAGGGCTGGCAGCGCGATTGCAACCTGCGCGCGCGGCTGGCCGAAGCGGCCGGCCAGCGCGGGTAACGATCAGGCCAGCCGCAACGGCAGGCTGCGCAGGCGCTGCCCGGTCAACGCAAACACGGCATTCGCCACCGCCGGCGCAATCGGCGGCGTCCCCGGCTCGCCCACGCCCTCCGGCGGCTGCGCGCTCTTGACGATCACGGTTTCGACCAGCGGCGCCTGGTTCATCCGCAGCACCGGATAATCGTGGAAGTTCTGCTGCTCCACCCGGCCATCCTTGATGGTCACCTCGCCGAACAGCGCGGCGGACAGGCCGAAGATGACGGCCGATTCGATTTGCTGGGCAATGCCGTCCGGATTGACCGCGATGCCGCAATCGACCGCGCAGGTCACCTTGTGCACGCGGATTTCCTTGTTCTCGACCGACACCTCTGCCACTTCCGCGACGATGGAGCCGAACGACTGGTGCAGGGCCACGCCGTGCGCGCGGCCGGCGGCCGGCTTGCCGGCCTTTTCGACTGCGGCATTCAACACGGCGAGATGGCGCGGATGATTTTTCAGCAGGCCGCGGCGGAATTCGACCGGATCCTTGCCTGCCGCATGCGCCATTTCATCGATGAAGCTTTCCTTGAAAAACGCATTGTGCGAATGGCCGACCGAACGCCAGTTACCGAGCGGCACCGGAGTCGGCACGATGACATGAGCGATCCGCTGGTTCGGGAATTCGTAGCACAAGTCATATTCGCCTTCGACCGTGGTCTTGTCCGGCCCCATGCCGGGCAGCGGCTGCCGCAGGACTTCGTATTTGATGGAAACCGGGCCGAGGTCCAGGTTGCGCTTGAGGAATTGCTGCATCAGCGCGCCGCTGGCGGACTTGTTGTCGTACGCCAGCACATTGCCCGCCGCATCGAGCGCGGCGGAGAAACGCGCAATCGCCGCCGGCCGGTACACGTCGTGCGTCATGTCGTCCTCGCGCGTCCAGATCATCTGCACCGGCGCGCCGTCCGCCTCCCTGGCAATCGCCACCGCCTGCGCCACCATGTCGGTTTCCAGGCGACGGCCGAAGCCGCCGCCCAGATAGGTCACCACCAGTTCGGCCTGTTCGGTTTTCACCCCGGCCACCTTGGCCGCCATCTCGACCGCAATGCTCGGCACCTGGGTCGATGCCCACAGCTTCACCTTGCCGTCCTTGACCTGGGCGGTGCAGTTGATCGGCTCCATTGCGGCATGCGCGAGAAACGGCGCCCGATATTCCGCCTTCACCGTCTTTACCGCGCTCTTGCCGGCCTCCAGGTCGCCGCGCATGGTATAGACGATGCCGGCCTCGCTGTCGAGTTTCTGCGCCAGTGCGGCGAACACGTCGCTGCTGGAAAACTTCGACTGCGCGCTTTCGCGCCACTCCACCGGCAGCGCCGCGGCTGCCTGCCTGGCCTGCCAGAAGGTCTTCGCGATCACGGCGACGCCGGCGCCGGCGCCGAACTTGTCGCGCATCGCATGGGAAAAATCCACGACCTTCAGCACGCCGGGCATGGCCTTGACTGCATTCCCGTCCACCTTGGCGACGGAACCGCCGATTACCGGCGACATTTTCACCGCCGCGTAGACCAGGCCGGGCGGCCGGACGTCCAGTCCGAAGCCGGCGCTGCCATTGACCTTGTTCGCGGCATCGCGGCGCGGCTGGGCGCGGCCGATCAATTTGAATTCCGCGGGATGCTTGAGGCGGATTTCCGCAGGCGCGTGGGAGACCGCTTTCGCCGCCAGTTCGCCGTATCCGGCGCGCCTGCCGCTCGCGTGCGTCACCACGCCGTCGCGCGCCGTGCATTCCGCCGCCGGCACCCGCCATTCATCGGCGGCAGCCGCCACCAGCATCGCGCGCGCCGCCGCTCCCGCTTCCCGCATCGGTCCCCATGCATCCTTGATGCTGGACGAACCGCCGACGATCATGATGCCGAGCTCGCGCGCCGTTTTGCCGGTCAGCCAGCGGGCGGTACGCTTGTACAAGCCATCATCGTCCGGATGAAACGGCAGGCTGTCCTGCATCACCGCGACATTGCCGAAGATTTTGTCGATCGGCGCCTGCTCGATCCTCACTGCGGCCAGCGGCACGTCGAGTTCCTCCGCCACCAGCATCGGCAGCGCGGTATGCACGCCCTGCCCCATTTCGCTGCTTGGCATCGCGACCGTCACCATGCCATCCCTGGCAATCTTGATCCATCCGTTGAGCGCGACCTCGCCGCCGGCGAGCGGCATCGGATTGGAGGCATTGAGGCGCTGCCTCGGCGGCAGCACGCCCCAGCCGACGATCAGGGCGCCGGTCACCCCCAGCCCTCCCAGAATGAAACTGCGACGCGATTTCTTTTTTACTTCGGTAGACCGCATGCTCTCTCCGTATATTGTTTTGTTATGTCTGTGGCATCCTACGCGAATTATTCATTCCACGCCTTAGAGTTCCGCGCCTAATCCGGGCGGCCTTTGCGGCAACGCATCATGTCCCAGAGTTTTTTCCAGGCTTTCATCCTCCTGCTGCTGGTAACCGATCCCTTCGGTAACGTGCCGCTGTTCGTCAGCGCGCTCGCGCATGTTCCCGCGCAGCGGCGCTGGCGCGTAATCGTGCGCGAATGCGCGATCGCCTTCCTGATCCTGCTGGTGTTCATGTTTTTCGGGCGGCACTTCCTGGCCGCCCTGCAGCTGTCGGAAATCGCGCTGCGCATCGGCGGCGGCGTGATCCTGTTCCTGATCGCGCTGCGCATGGTGTTCCCGCAGCCGGGAGGCGTGTTCGGCGACCATGAGACCCTGCACGAACCGTTTATCGTGCCGCTGGCGATTCCGGCGCTGGCCGGCCCATCGGCGCTGGTTACGGTGCTGCTGTTTTCGTCAAACAGCGCGCTGGAGACATTGCTGCACCTGGCGGTGCTGTCGCTGGTGGCGCTGGTCTGGCTGGCGGTGCTCCTGAGCGCCGAACGCATGCAGCGCGCGCTCGGCGATCGGGTCATGACGGCGTTCGAGCGCCTGATGGGACTGATCCTGACCGCGATGGCGGTGGAAATGCTGTTGGCGGGAATCCGTGCTTACATCCAATCGCTATAGATTGGCGCGCATCCAATCCGCCAACGCGGCCTCGTCGCTCTCCCCGGAAGCAACGCAAGCCGGAGCGGCAGATCCCGTTAGAACGTCTTGTAGAAGTAGAAAATGGTCAGCATGAAGCCGACCGCGATGATGAAGCGGCGCAGCCACAATGCGGGAATCCGGCGCGCCACGCTGGCGCCCCAATAGCCGCCGAGAGTCGCGGTGACGAGCATGACAGCGGTGTACGGCCAGTCGACGGCGCCGGCGAGCACGAAGGTCAGCACGGTGACACTGTAGATGACGGCCGACAGCAGGTTCTTGATGGCATTAATTTCATGCACATCGTCGTGGCCCGCCATGGCCAGGCTGGCGAGCATCAGGATTCCCATGCCGGCGCCGAAGAATCCGCCGTAGACCGACACCACGGCCTGGCCTGCCAGCGCGCCGGGGCTGTTGGCAGGCTTGGCGGTTTTGGCGCCGCGCAGCAACTGCGACAGCTTGCCGGAAAAGGCGAACAGCACCGTCGCGAACAGCAGCAGCCACGGGATCAGGCGCGAGAAGGTGGCGTCCTTGGTTGCCAGCAGCAGCAGGCCGCCGCCGATGCCGCCGACGAACGACACGGCGCCCATCGGCACCAGGTAACGCTTGTAGCGCGCCAGTTCCTTGCGGTACGCCCAGGCGCCCGACAGGCTGGCCGGCCATAGCGCGACCGAGTTGCTGGCATTGGCGACCACCGGCGGCACGCCCGCCGCCAGCAAGGCCGGGAAGGAAAAGAACGTGCCGCCGCCGGCCACCGAATTCATCGCCCCGGCGCAGAATGCCGCGAATCCGACCAAGGCAACCTGCCATGCGCTCATGCCGCCGCTCCCGCCGATTGCGCCAATTGTGCGGCGCCGCGCGAAGGCATGCCGGATGGCATTACGCAGGTATTGAAAGTAGTCATGGCAATCGATGAAGTTTATATCTGGCAAAGTATATTCAAGATAAATTCTCACAACCCAAACGAAAAATCACTTTATTATTTCGTTCAAGTAAAAACTGGCAGATTTCCCGGACATGGATCATTTCAAGCAGATTTCCACCTTCGTCGAAGTCGCCGCCAAGGGCAGCCTGTCGGCCGCCGCACGCGCGGAAGGCGTGGCTCCGGCCATGATCGGGCGCCGCCTCGACGCGCTGGAGGAACGGCTGGGCGTGAAGCTGCTGCAGCGCTCGACGCGCAAGATCGCGCTGACCAACGAAGGCATCGCATTCCTGGAGGATTGTCAGCGCATTCTGGCCGACCTGGAGAATGCGGAAGCGGCGGTCTCCGAGCGCAGCGCCAATGCCAGCGGCCACCTGCTGATTTCGGCGCCGGCCGGCTTCGGCCGCCAGCATGTGGCGCCGCTGATTCCGTCGTTCCTGGCGCAGCACCGCAACGTGACGGTGACGCTGAACCTGAACGACCGCGTGGTCGACCTGATCGGCGAAGGCATCGATGTCGCGATCCGCATCGCCGCCCTGTCCGATTCCAGCCTGGTCGGCGTGAAACTGGCGGACAACAAGCGGGTGGTGGTCGCCTCCCCGGCCTACATCAAGCGCTACGGCGCGCCGGCCTCGCTGGACGATCTGGCCAAGCATAATTGCCTGGCGATCAGCAGCGAAGGCAGCCAGCGCGGCTGGACCTTCCGCCAGAACGGCAAGAACGTCACCCTGAAAGTGACCGGCAACATGGTGTGCAACGATGGCGCCGTGCTGCACGACTGGGCGCTGGCCGGCAAGGGCCTGGCATGGCGTTCGATGTGGGAAGTCGGCACCGCGATCGAATCCGGCCGGCTGGTGACGGTGCTCGACGAGTTCGCGGCACCCGGCAACGACATCTATGCAGTATTCGCGCAACGCCGCCACCTGCCGCTGCGCATCCGCGCCTTCGTCGATTTCCTGCGTCATGCGTACGCGCAGCCGGACTACTGGTGCAAGACCTGAAACATCGCGCATCGATGCATGGCTTTCAAGCCATCGCTGCAAGCTTTTCAACCATCACGGTCTCGTTACGTGCCAGAATCGATTCACCGGCGGCAAGGATTAAATTGACTTAAGTCAATCAATCCATTCCCAATCAACTCGGTAGCAACACCTCATTTATTTCCATATGGAAATAGTTAGAATAATTCATGCCGCCTCGTCAATCGGCCTCGCCTTTCCACGAGGGGAAAACGCATACTCAACAACAGTTCGGGAAGACGAAAGGAGATCGACCATGAAAGCCTTACTCAAAGCAGTCGCAGTGACCCTCGCCGCCGGTTTTGTCAGTGCCGCTGCCTGCGCGGCCGAACGCGGCACGGCGGAGGAAGCAAGCGCGCTGGTGAAGAAGGCAGTCGCCTACATCAAGGCGAACGGCAGGGAAAAGGCATTCGCCGCATTCAACGATACCAAGGGGCAGTTTGTCGACCGCGACCTGTATATCTTTGTCTACGACATGCAGGGCAATAACATGGCGATCGGCAACGGCAATGCCGCGCGCATGGTCGGCAAGAACATGCTGGACATGCGCGATGCGAACGGCAAGTACATCATCCGCAGCTTCATCGAGGTATTGAATACCAAGGGCAAGGGCTGGGTCGACTACCAGTGGCCGAACCCGGTCACGAAGAATGTGGAAGCCAAATCGAGTTATGTCGAAAAGGTGGACGACTTGATCGTCGGCGCCGGCATATACAAACAGTGAGTGCGCCACGGCAGAAGCGTTGCTCCGACGTGAAGGCGGCCGGTGTGACGGCATGTGTGCCGCCTCCCATCATGAGAGTCGCTTGTGCAGCGAGAGTCGCTTGTGCAGCGCCGGGTATATCATGAAGGCGATGCCTGCCTGTGAAGGAGAGACGCGATGCCCGCACCAGCCCATGACGGAACCATGCGCGCGATGCTGCTGGACCGGCCGAACGAGCCGCTGCGGCTGGCGCGCGTCCCGATCCCGGAGCCCGGGCCGGAGGAAATCCTGATCCGGATCAGCGCCTGCGGCGTGTGCCGCACCGACCTGCATATCGCCGACGGCGAACTGGCGCCGCACAGGTCGCCGCTGGTCATGGGCCATGAAGCGGTCGGCGTGGTGGTCGATCAAGGCGCGCAGGCGCGGCGCTTTGCCATCGGCGACCGGGTCGGCGTGCCTTGGCTGGGCGGCAGCTGCCGCCATTGCGCGTATTGCGCGACCGGGCATGAAAACCTGTGCGACACGCCGAGCTTCACCGGCTACGACCGCGATGGCGGCTATGCCGAATACGCGGCGGCCGATGCGCGCTACTGCTTCGCGCTGCCGGCGCGCTACGACGACGTGCATGCCGCGCCGCTGCTGTGCGCCGGCCTGATCGGCTACCGCGCCTATGCGATGACCGGCGACGCGCACCGGCTCGGCCTGTACGGCTTCGGCGCGGCCGCCCACATCATCGCGCAGGTGGCGCGCCAGCAAGGCAAGGAAGTGTATGCGTTCACCCGTCCGGGCGACACCCGCTCCCAGCAATTCGCACGCGAGCTGGGCGCGGTCTGGGCCGGCGATTCGACGCAAGCCGCGCCGCAGGCGCTCGATGCGGCGATCATTTTCGCGCCGCTGGGAGCGCTGGTGCCGGCCGCACTGGCGGCGACCTGCAAGGGTGCGACCGTGGTCTGCGCCGGCATCCACATGAGCGACATTCCCTCCTTCCCCTATGCCTTGCTGTGGGGCGAGCGGATCGTGCGTTCCGTCGCCAACCTGACGCGCGCCGACGGCGAGGCGTTTTTCGCGCTCGCACAGGAAATCGATATCCAGACCACGCCGGTTGCCTTCGCGCTGGAAGAGGCCAACCGGGCGCTGGCGGAATTACGCGCAGGACAATTCGACGGCGCCGCCGTGCTGCTGCCGGGAATGTGAGCCGCGCCGGACGGAAATAAAAAACCCCGGCATGCCGGGGTTTTTTATTCGATCAGGCTGGAATTACAGCGCCTGGATGTTCGAAGCCTGCTTGCCCTTCGGGCCGGTGGTGACTTCGAAGGAAACGCGCTGGTTTTCCTTCAGCGACTTGAAGCCGCTCGACTGGATCGCGGAGAAGTGCGCGAACAGATCTTCGCCGCCTTCATCCGGAGTGATGAAACCATAACCTTTTGCGTCGTTGAACCACTTAACAATGCCTGTTGCCATTACTACATTTCCTATTTCAGTTGTGGGATTTACCCGGTGTGACCTTTGAAGCAAGAAAAGAAATGACAGATCAACACTGCACTGCTAGCTCAAACTTCAATCGGCAAGGCATTGTAACCCAAGTGTCCAGGATTTAGCGGAATTAATTTGCTGCCCGCGTCAAGTGTCTCGTCTCCACATCAGGCAAGCGACTTCCGGTGCGATTGCGCTGCCCTTTGCCCGCGCGCCCGCGCAAGGGCGGCCGTTCTTGCAAAAGCATGCTACGCCTTGCGCCAAGCGTCGGGCCACCGATTGGCATGATTGCTGCATTGATTCGAGTCCCGTCATTCGCATCCACGCATCGCCGTCATGACCAGCACCAGCAAAGCCGGATTTCCGGCGCGAAAATCGCGCCACCGCCTTTCCCCCTCCCTCCAGCATGTGCAGCATGTGCGCGGCCTGCCGGCGCCGGACGAGGACGCGTGGCAGGACACATTGCAGGAGGCATTCGGCATCGAACGCCTGCGCCCCGGCCAGCAGGACGTGATCGAAAGCGTGCTGGCCGGCCGCGACACGCTCGCCGTAATGCCCAGCGGCGCCGGCAAGTCGCTGTGCTACCAGCTCCCCGCGCTGGAAATTCCCGGCACCACGGTCGTCGTGTCGCCTCTGATTGCCCTGATGAAGGACCAGGCCGCCAAGCTGGAAGACAAGGGCGTGGCCGCCACCGAGGTCAACAGCACGCTCACCAGCCGCGAAGAGCAATCGGCGCTGCAGAGCATCGAGCGCGCCGCCAATGAATTCGTGTTCGCCACGCCGGAACGCCTGTCCGATCCGGACTTCCTGGCCACGCTCAGGCAAGGCAAGGTCAGCCTGTTCGTGATCGACGAGGCGCACTGCATTTCGCAATGGGGACATGATTTCCGCCCGGCCTACCTGCAGCTCGGCGCCGCGATCGAGGCGCTCGGCCATCCGACCGTGCTGGCGCTGACCGCCACCGCCACCGAGGTCGTGATCGAGGACATCCGCAAGCAGCTCGGGCTGCCGGAAATGCAAATCATCAACACCGGCATCTATCGGCCAAATCTGCACTACCGTGTAATAGCTGCAACCGACGAAGCCGAAAAGACGCGGCACCTGATGCGGCTGGTGCGCGACACGGCGGGCGCCGGCATCGTCTATGCCGCCACCGTCAAGGCGGTCGAGGAAGTGCACGAGATGCTGAAGCAGGCCGGGGAAAGCGTGACCTGGTATCACGGTCAACTGGCGGCCAGGACGCGCACGCAGAACCAGGAGCGCTTCATGCGCGGCGATGCGCGCGTGATGGTCGCCACCAATGCGTTCGGCATGGGCATCGACAAGCGCGACATCCGTTTCGTGATCCATTACCAGCTGCCGGCCAACCTGGAAGCGTACTACCAGGAATCCGGCCGCGCCGGGCGCGACGGCCAGCCGGCCGAATGCACGCTGCTGCACTATCTGAAGGACAAGCAGGTGCAGCAGTTTTTCCTGGCGCGGCGCTATCCCGGCGTGGACGACCTGACGGCGGTCTACGCGGCGTTGCAGGAACTGGCGGCGGAAAACCCGATCGTTCCGTTCGCGCGCCTGCATGAAGCGCTGGAACAGATTTCCGACAGCAGGCTGCAGGTGGCGCTGAAACTGCTCAAGGATGGCGGACTGGTGGCGCAGGACGACAACCTGTCGTACCGCCTGCACAAGCGCCAGGCCAGGCCGCGCGAGCTGGCGCAGCTGGTCGACACCTACCGCGACAAGAGCGCGCGCGACCACGAGGCGCTGGAACGCATGGTGTTCTATGCGCAGACCGGCTTTTGCAGATGGAAGGTGATGCTCGACTATTTCGGCGAACAGGTCGACTGGGAGCATTGCGGCAGCTGCGACAACTGCCTGCGGCCGCCGGAACAGACGCTCGCGCCGGAGCATGTGCGCCACCATATCCCGCCCCCGGCGCACAGCGCCCCGGCGCTGGCCAGCGGCAGCGCGGTCAGGGTGCCGAAATTCGGCGAAGGCCGGGTCGTCTCCTCCAAGGGCGACAAGGTGACCATCGTCTTCCCCGACAGCGCGACGCGGACCTTCCTGCGCGACTACGTGCAGCCGGCCTGAGAACCATTTGTCCGCGGTCGTTCGCGGTCTTTTCAGATACCGCCCGGCCCGCTCTCCCAGGCCGGCATGTGGCGCAGGTCGTATTGCAGCAGCTTCTCGAACGCCTCCGCCGGCACCGGCTTGCTGAAGTAATAGCCCTGCATCTCGTTGCAGCCGTGCAGGCGCAGGTAGGATATCTGCTCCTGCGTCTCGACGCCTTCCGCGATCACGTGGCGTTTCAGGTTGTGCGCCAGCGAGATGATCGACGCCACGATCGCCGCGTCATCCGGCGCATGGGTGATGTCGCGCACGAAGGACTGGTCGATCTTGAGCGCGTCGATCGGCAGCCGGCGCAGGTAGGACAGGCTGGAATAGCCGGTGCCGAAGTCGTCCAGCGACAGCTGCACGCCCAGCGCCTTGAGCTCCTGCAGGATGCCGATGGCGCGCTCGACGTCGGTCATCACCAGGCTCTCGGTCAGCTCCAGTTCCAGGCAGTGCGGCGGCAGGCCGGTTTCGCGCAGCACGACGGCGATCGCCTGCACCAGGTCGTGCTGGACGAACTGGCGCGCCGACAGGTTGACCGCCACCCGCAGTTCGCCCAGCCCGGCGTCCTGCCAGGCCCGCGCCTGGCGGCAGGCGCTCTTCAGCACCCAGGCGCCGATCGGCACGATCAGGCCGGTTTCCTCGGCCAGTCCGATGAAGCGCTGCGGCGACAGCAGGCCGAGTTGCGGATGCTGCCAGCGGATCAGCGCCTCCACGCCGACGGTACGGCCGCTGGCCAGGTCGATCTGCGGCTGGTAATGCAGCACGAACTCTTCGCGTTCGATCGCGTTGCGCAGGTCGCCCTCGATGCGCAATCGCTCCAGCAGGCGTTCGTTCATGGTGGCGGTATAGAACTGGAAGTTGTTGCGTCCGCTCTCCTTGGCCCGGTACATCGCGATGTCCGCATGCCGGATCAGGGTCTCCGGATCTTCGCCGTCGCCCGGATACGCGGCCACGCCGATGCTGCAGCCGAGCACGAACTCATGCTCTTCCACCTTCACCGGCTCGGCGATCGCATCCATCACGCGCTGCACGATGGAAGTCGCCAGCTGCTCTTCGATGCGCTCGGGCAGCACCAGCACGAACTCGTCGCCGCCCAGCCGCGCCACGGTATCGGTCTCGCGCACCGCGCCCTGCAGGCGCTGCGCGATCGCCTTGAGCAGCATGTCGCCGGCGGTATGGCCGAGGCTGTCGTTGACGAACTTGAAGCGGTCGAGATCGAGGAACAGCACCCAGATCTGGTAGCAGTAGCGCGACGCATAGGCGATCGCCTGGTTCAGCCGGTCGTGCAGCAGCGCGCGGTTGGGCAGGCCGGTGAGCAGGTCGTGGCTGGCATGGTATTCGAGCTGCTGCGCATACTGGCGGCGCGCGGCTTCGGCGCGCAGCGCGGCGATGCCGTAGGCCAGGTTGTCGGCCAGCTCCTCCGCCACCATCACCTCGTCCATGCTGAAGGCATTGGCCTCGCGCGAGTAGACGGTCAGCGAACCGAGGATCCGGCTGCCGGCCTTGAGCGGCAGCGCCATGCCGGACACGATGCCGTGCCGCACCATGAAGTCGCGCCAGGGCGCGTGCGCGGCGCCGCTTTGCAGATCCTTCATCACCACTACCCGGCCGCGCCGGATCGCGCTGCCGGTGATGCCGCGCCCGGCCGGTCCGTCGTCCCAGCTGACTTCCGTGATCACCTGCACCAGCGCGCCCGCTTCGGCTTCGGCGAAGGCGGCCGGATACACCTTCTTGTTGCGTTCCTCGACGAAGCCGACCCAGACGAACGGGTAGCCGCTGATCTCGTGCACGATGCGGCAGATCTCGTCGAGCAGCGCCGCCTCGTCGGTGGCGCGCACCAGCGCCCGGTTGCAGGCGCTCAGGACCTGCAGCGCCAGATGCAGCCGCTTGCGCTCGGAGACGTCGAGCATGATGCCGATGGTGGCGCTCTGCCCGTCCAGCTTCATCAGCGAGCCGAACACCTCGACGTCGAACAGCGAGCCGTCCTTGCGGCGCGCCTGACGTTCGTAGTGCACTTCGCTGATCTCGCCCGCCAGGCGGCGGCGGATGTTTTCCTCGACCACGTCGCGCTCGGCGTCCGCCACCAGGTCGAGCACGCGCACGGAAGCGATCATCTCGTCCTGTTCGTAGGAGAACATCTCGGCCATCTTCGGATTCACGAAGCGGAAGCGGCCGTTCTGCGCGATATACACGCCGACCACGGAATTCTCGGCGAAGCCGCGGAACATCGCCTCGGCCTGCCTGAGGTTGAGCCGGTCCCGCTCGATGCGCTCGATCAGGTTGCCGACCTGGCGCGCGGAGTAGTTGAAGATTTCCGCCAGCTGGCCCATCTCGTCGCGCGCGCGGTAGTCGATGCGCACATGGTAGTTGCCCTCGGCCAGCTCGCGGCTGCGCTGCGCCAGTTCGCGCAAGGGCCGCACGATGCGGCGCCGCGCGGCGACGAACGCCGCCGCCAGCACCAGCGCGTCGGCCAGCAGCAGCGCGTACATTTTCGCCAGCGCCTGTTCCTGCGTCTGCTGCGCCTGCAGCGTAAGCGAGCCGACCAGCGCTTCCGCGTCGGCCAGCAGCATGGCGGCTCCTTCCTCGATGCGGGCCGAGTCGGCATCGATGCCAAGCGCCGAGCGTGGCCTGGATTGCGGCTGCGCCAGCAGCATGCGCTCGATGTGCGAGCGATAGCCGGCCCAGTCCTTGCGCGCATTGTCGAGCAGGATCAGATGACGCGGGTCCGGCTTCCTGACGTGATAGCCGAAGGCGCTGCCGCCCAGCCGGAGGGCCTGCAGCGCGCTGTCGAAATCGTCCAGCGCGGCCGCCACCCGCTCCCGGCCGGCGCCCGCCTGCAGCGCCCGGCCCGCTTCGAACGCGATCTTCTGGCTCAGCATGCGCAGCTTGCCGGCGACATTGACGGTCTCGGCCATGCCGTTGACGTCGGCGAGCATGCCGCGCACTACCGCGACATTTGCCGCGGCGAGCAGCAGCAGCGCGAAAAACACGATGGCGATCTGCTGGCTGATGCTGGCGCCGGGAAGGCGCAGCTTGCGCTGCAGGCTGGGAAGACACGGAACCAATTTCTCGGCCATAACGCCTCCACACTGTGCGGGCCGGAGCCCGCCATCATCGCCGACGCCGGCGGGGCCGGCCCCGCCCTACCGCGCCGCCTTGCGGCTCTTCTTGGCATCGAACATGCGCTGGTCGGCGATCTTCAGCAGCGCATCGACATCCTCGCCATCCTGCGGGAACAGGGCCCAGCCGATCGACAGGCCGACCCGCACCAGGCCGTGTTCGATCTGCACCGGCGCTTCCACGATTTCCCGGATCTTGCCCTCGGTCGCGATCACATCCGCGGCGGCGGTGACGCCCTTGAGCAGCACCACGAATTCGTCGCCGCCGTAACGCGCGACCACATCGGAGACGCGCACCGTTTCCTTCAGGCGGGCGGCGACCGCGACCAGCACCTTGTCGCCGGCGGCATGGCCGTAGTGGTCGTTGATGGTCTTGAAATTGTCGAGGTCGATGAACAGCAGCGCGAAGCTGGGGCGCTCGCCCGTCTTCTGCGCCAGCTGGCGCCGCAAGAAGCCGATCTGCGCGATCAGCGACGCGCGGTTGAAGACCGCGGTCAGCTTGTCGATGCGCAAGTTGTGCTCCATCTCGCTGAAGCGCATCGCCAGCTGGCCGATCTCGTCGCGCCGGCGGATGTTCAGCGCCGGCAGCGGCTCGCCGTCGCCGATTCTCCTGGCGGCGTCGGTGAGCTGGCGGATATCGTTGAGCACCCGGTTCAGCAGCGACAGCCCGAGCACCAGCGCCGCGATCACGCAGAAGGCGGCAATCAAGATGCCCTGGATGAAGCTGCGCGTGACGCCGCCCATGAAGTCCGAGCGCGGCACGACGACCACGCTGATCCAGTCGACGCCGTACTTCCGCCCGACCCGGCTGGCGGCGATTTCCAGCGAGCCGGCGATGGCGGTGAATTCGTTGTCATCCGGCGCGCCGTCCTGCACCTTGCGGTTCCTCCATTCGAGCACCTTGGCATAGGCCTCGCGGATCAGCGGCGTCTGCATTTCCTCGACGCGGCGCGGCTCCGGCTCGCCTCGCACCATCTTGAACGGCAGTTCGGCGCCGGAAGTGGCGATCATCATGCCGTCGCCGTCCAGCACAAAGGCCACGCCATGCGCGCTGATCTTCAGCTCGCGCAGGAAATCGGTCAGCATCCTGAGCGTGACGTCGGTCGCCAGCACGCCGGCCGGGCTGCGGTCGGCGCGGTATACCGTCTTGGCCAGGGTGATGGTCGGCTCCTTGGAGGTGAAATCGTTGTACACCGGCGACCATACCGGCTTGTTGTTCCTGAGCGCCGCGCCGTACCAGGGACGCTTGCGCGGATCGAAATCGTCGGTGCGCAGCACGCGGCTGCGGTCGCCGGGCGCCGTCACCGCATAGACCGTGCGCCTGGGGGCGCCGGGCTGGCGCAGATAAAGCTCCACCAGATCCTTGTTGACCCGGTTGACCCCGATGAAGCGGCCGTCCGCGCCGCCGAAGTAGACGTAGTTGTTGATGTCCATGAACAGGCCGCTGGCCACCCAGAAGCGCTGCTCCAGCGCCGCCAGGTCGTCGGAGAACGGCTGTTCCCGGGGTACCGTGCGCGGGTCGGGGTCCACCGCATTCAGCGCGGTCAGCGCGCCGGCCAGGTGCTGCTCGGTCGCGTGGCCGATCCTGGCCGCCATGTCCGCCAGCACGCGCTGCGACAGGGCCTGCACCGCTTCCTCGCCGGCGCGGTACGACACCCAGCCGATCGTCGTCGAGACGAACAGCACGAGCAGCACGTACGGCCAGACCAGTTGCCGGCGTAAAGAAGATTTGTTCATGCGCCTCCTTGCGCGCTTCTGGCAGCCGACAACCGCGCGCAATTCCGCCAGCTGCCTGAAAACCGGGGCCATGCATCTCCCCGGCCATTATTCGTGGATTCGCAGAATTCATTATACCGGGAGAAACAATTGCCGAAAATCAACAGCGGTGCACTCGGTGCACTCTTCAGACACTCTCGCTGCGCGCCTGATGAATGGCTTCTATTGAAAAAAACATATCGCTTCCTGACATTTATCAATGTTTACCTCGGCACTTACGCTTTTTCAGTTCCTCCAATAAGCCGAGTACTCGACTTACAACTATATTTCTTGAGAGGAACCGATATGAAACATTCAGTATTGCTCGCGGCGCTGGTCGCCACTCTTGCAGTCACGGCATGCGGAAAGAAAGAGTCGACGGAAGCCCCTAGCGGTGCCACCAGCAGCGCTCCCAGTACCGGCGGGGCAGGAGGCACAGCTGGATCAACGAGTGGTACGACCGGCTCGGCCACCGGAACGGCTGGCGGCAGCGCCGGCGGCACCGAGAGCGGCGGCGCGGCTGGCGGCACCAGCAGCACACCTGGTGCCACACCTGGTGCAAGCACACCCGGCGCGAGCACGCCGGGCAGCAGCAGCGGCACTACCGGCGGCACCACCGGCAGCGCCGGCGGAACCGAGAGCGGCACGACCGCACCGGGCAGCAGCGCCACCACGACGCCGGGCGGTTCTTCCTCGTCGTCCTCGTCGACGACCACGCCGGGCACGTCCAAGTAATTTTCGGAATGCAGCGGGCATGCTGGATGCGCCTCTTTGCCGGCGCATCCTGACGCCCGTTACTGTTTCGAATCCGCTTCCTGTGCCACCGGCTCGATGCGCAGTGCCCTGCGCAGCAGGGGGTTGACCAGTATCTTGTAGGTGTCGATGTCGAAACTGCGCCCGACCTGCCGCACCGGCAGTGCCGCGCCTTCGGCATGGTCGATCGATCCGAGATAAAACCAGCGATCGATGACGTGGGTCTGCCGCCACCCATCGCATTCTTCCACGATGCCCATCGGCCCGGCATAGGGCCAGACGACGACCCGCATCGCCTCCAGCGCCGCCAGCAGGCGGCGGTGATGATCCTGCGCCGGCTCTTCGCCGCAGCATGCGCCGCGACAGCGTCCGATCTGCCGCGCAAAGCAGGCACGGCCGCGCGTTAGCACCTCCAGTCCCGCCATGGCCGGACACAATTGTTCGGCATCGACGATCGCGCGCAGTTTTTCGAGCGCCGCCTTGCGCGTGGCGAACAATCCATACAGATCCGCGGTGCTGGCGAAGTCGTGCTCGCGCGCATAGACGATTTCGGGCAGCGCCATGGCGTCCGGCCGCAGGCGCAGCGAGCACATTTCGCGGGTGCGGCGCAGCTTCCTGTTGTACAGCGGCTGCAATTCCTTGATCAGGCGCGACTCCAGCAGCAGCGCGCCGATCTCGCCCGCGGTGCGGCGGAATTCCACATAGCGGCTTTGCGCAAGCATGCGCGCCTCTTCCGGGGTGCGCAGGTGCGACAGCACGCGGGTGCGGATACTGACGCTCTTGCCCACATACAGCGGCCGGTCCTGCTCGTCGCGGAAGATGTAGATGCCCGGCTTCGCCGGCAGGGCATCGATGCTGGCGCGATCGATGTGATGCGGGTAGGCGAAAGTTTCGGCGGAAGCGGCCCTGACCGGCAGTCCGGCCGAGGTGATACGGGTTTGCATGAGTTTTTGATTTAGATCATTTAACGACCATCTGCCAGCGTCATATCATCCGCGAACCCTGTGTCAAACCTGTAAGTTTTGCACGGCCAACAGCACAAGCCTGCCGACTGGCGTGAGGCATTGGCTGTTTCTCATCTTAATTGGAGTTAACTGCATGAACCTGACAATCACCGGACAGCACCTCGAAGTCACCCCCGCCCTCCGGGACTACGTAACAAGCAAGCTGGATCGGGTGGTCCGCCATTTCGACCAGATCATCGATATCGCGGTCATCCTCGGCGTGGAACAGCTGACTGAAAAGGAAAAGCGGCAACGCGCCGAAGTCAACGTTCGCCTGAAGGGGAGTGCCATTCACCTGGACAGCGTCGCCGACGACTTGTATGCGGCGATCGACAGCCTGGTCGACAAGCTCGACCGCCAGGTATTGAAGTACAAGGAAAAGATCCAGAGCCACCAGCACGAAGGCATCAAGCGCGCCGGCGAAGGCCTCTGAGATATCTGCGCAGCAGCTTGCGCTCCCATATCCCCGGTGCGATCCCCGGTGCGGCCGTATTGGCAGAACCGGGGATGCCATAACATCAAGCGCTTATTCAAACGCTTATTTCAAGCGCCGGTTTCCCGGAAAACCACGTCTTCCACATTCCTCCGCCAATCCTTGCGCGCGACCAGCACGCTCTGTGCCGGGTGCGCGGCGTATAGCTGCCCCACATAAATCCGCTCGAACATGGCGCGCCATTTGCGATGCACGCGCATGAACGCCAGCGTGGCCAACGCCGCGCCCAGCCAGAGCGCCAGCATGGCCGGACTGCCTTGCAACATCAGCAAGGCCAGCAGCAGCGACAGCAGGAAACCGATGGCAGCGGCCAACGCCGCGATGGAAGACAGGTTGTTGCGCGAGAAAACGTGGTCGGAAGCGGTACGGTGAAACGGTGATGTCTGCATGAAGTATTTTGACCTACGGCAATACTTTTGAACCGCTGATTATGCCACTTCCCGCTGCAATGTTTCATTGAAGAATTCAATCGCGCTGCCATTACACACAGCACTTATCCGGATGGCATGCACTCCCGTCCACATTCCTGCGCAGCCCCGCGTCATGCCTTTCTGCATCATCAATGAAATTGAAGCAATCCTGACGAAGTGACCACAGCATCGCTTCCTCCAATCCATGAGGATTGCGGCAAGTTGCGGGCAAGGCAGTGCTTCGCGATAATGGCTTTCTCGCCCCCATCATTTCAGCCTCAGCCTGCAACGGCGCCAGGACGCACACGCCGCGTTACCTCCCCTGATGAACCGGACGCTCGAAAACCGCTTCTACTACCTCGACAACTTCCAGCGGGTGCTGGACTGGATCGCCGAGCGCTACAGCGCCCTGCTCGACCGCGAGGAACTGGCGTTCATCGAGGACTTTGCAGCGCTGACGCAGCCGTCGCGCGCGCTGCTGGTGCGCATGGCGATGCGCAAGGGAGAACTGTTCCGCGCAAGCAAACTGCGCTATGACGAAATCGGCTGCACCGAGGAAGCGGCGCGCCCGCTGGTGCGGCTCGGCTGGATCGACGACCGGCCGCTGCTGACGCTGGAACAGGTGTTCGGCCTGCTGACCAAGGCCGAAATCGCGCAGGCCTTCCGCCTGCCCAATGCGCAAGGGCGCAAGGGCGAGCTGCTGGAAGCGCTGCGCGCCACGCATGCCGACGCACTCCCCTTCGATGCCTGGCATCCCGGCGCCGGCGAATGCGTCTACCACATGCGCATCCATCCGCTGTGCGACCGCCTGAAACTCCTCTTCTTCGGCAACTGCCGGCAGGACTGGTCGGAATTCGTGCTGTCGGACCTCGGCATCTACCGCTACGAACAGGTCGCGTTTTCCGCCGCCTCGCAGGCTTTCCGCACGCGCGCGGATGTCGACACCTATCTGCATCTGCATCAATGCCGCGAGCGCTTCGAACAAGGGGCAGATGCGGGCGAGATCCTGCGCGAACTCCCGGCGATGCTCGACAACGACTGGCTGGAGACACGCCGCCAGAAGCTGCTGTTCCGGATCGGGCAGCACTACGAGCGCTGCGATGCCTTGCCCGAGGCGCAGTCCGTCTATGCCGGCTGCCGCTTTCCCGGAGCGCGTGCGCGCGCGGTCCGCGTGCTGGAGCGCAGCGGGCGCTTCAGCGAAGCGTATGCGCTGGCCGAGACCGCGCAACAGGCGCCCGAAAGCGAGGCCGAGCGCCAGCAGCTGTTGCGCATCCTGCCGCGCCTGCGCCGCAGGCTGGGCCTGCCGAAAATCGCGCCGAACCCGGCGCCGGCCACCCGGCGCATCGACCTCGTCCTGCCTCGCCCCGGCGCCGATTATTCGGTGGAGATGCTGGCCGGCGCCCATCTGGCGCGGCCGGAAGCACCGGTGCACTACGTCGAGAATACGCTGATCAACTCGCTGTTCGGCCTGCTGTGCTGGCCGGCGATCTTCGCCGCGGTGCCGGGCGCCTTCTTCCATCCTTTCCATACCGGCCCTGCCGACCTGCACAGCGCGGACTTCCATCGCCGCCGCGAGCGCGAATTCGCGGACTGCCTGGCGCAGCTCGACTCCGGCCGCTACATCGATACCATCAACCGCAACTTCGCGGCCAAGGCCGGCATCCAGTCGCCGTTCGTATTCTGGGAAGTGCTGAGCGAAGAACTGAAGGACCTGGCGCTGGCCTGCATTCCCGCGGCGCACCTGAAAAAATCCTTCGAGCGCATCCTGCAGGACATCCAGTCCAACCGCGCCGGCTTTCCCGACCTGATCCAGTTCTGGCCCGCCGAAAGACGCTACCGCATGATCGAGGTGAAGGGACCGGGCGACCGCTTGCAGGACAACCAGATCCGCTGGCTCGATTACTGCAACGCGCATGGCATGCCGGCCGCGGTCTGCTATGTGCAATGGGCGGAGGACGGCGCGTGAAATACGCGGTCGCGGTGCGCGCGCTGACCGAGTTCACCGCCAGGCAGGGCGACCTCGACCTGCGCTTCACGCCCTCGCCCTCCGCGCTGGAAGGCATCGCCGGACATGCGACGGTGAGCGCGCGACGCGCTGCCGGCTATCAAGCCGAGATCAGCCTGGCGGGCGAATACAAACGCCTGCTGGTGCGCGGCCGTGCCGACGGCTACGATCCGGCGCAGAACCAGCTGGAAGAAATCAAGACCTGCAAGGGCAAGCCGGACAATATCCCCGACAATCACCGCCGGCTGCACTGGGCGCAGGTCAAAATGTACGGCTGGCTGCTGTGCGAAAAACTCGGGCTGCCCGAGATGAACCTCGCACTGGTCTACTTCGACATCAACAGCCAGCAGGAAACCGTGCTGGCCGAGCGGCATGCGGCGGATGCGCTGCGCCGGTATTTCGAGGAGCAATGCGAACGCTTCCTGGCCTGGGCCGACCAGGAACTGGCGCACCGCAAGGCGCGCGACGCGGCGCTGGCGGCACTACGTTTCCCCCATGCGTCGTTCCGCCCCGGCCAACGCGCGCTGGCCGAAGCAGCCTACCGTGCCGCCGCCAGCGGCCGCTGCCTGATGGCGCAGGCACCGACCGGCATCGGCAAGACGGTAGGCACGATCTTCCCGCTGCTCAAGGCCTGCCCGACGCAAGAACTCGACAAGGTCTTTTTTCTGGCGGCGAAGACTTCCGGCCGCGCGCTGGCGCTCGATGCGCTGGCGCAGATCCGGCACAGCGCGCCCTCCCTGCCGCTGCGCGCGCTCGAACTGATCGCCCGCGACAAGGCCTGCGAGCATCCGGACAAGGCGTGCCACGGCCAGTCCTGTCCGCTCGCGCAAGGCTTCTATGACCGGCTGCCGCAGGCGAGGCAGGCGGCGCTCGCGCACGCCGTGCTCGACAAGGCGGCCACGCGCGCCGTCGCGCTGGAACACCGCGTCTGCCCCTACTACCTGGGCCAGGAACTGGCGCGCTGGTGCGATGTCGTCGTGGGCGACTACAACTATTATTTCGATGGCAGCGCGCTGCTGCACGGCCTGGCGGCCGACAATCGGTGGCGGGTGGCGTTGCTGGTGGACGAGGCGCATAACCTGCTCGAACGCGCGCGCAAGATGTACAGCGCCGAACTGGACCAGACGGCGTTCCACTTCTTGCGGCAGTCGGCGCCGGCCGCGCTGAAGAAAAGCCTGGACCGGCTCAGCCGTGCGTGGAATGCGCTGCACAAGGAACAGGCCGAGCCGTACCGGGCGTATCCGGAAGTCCCCATCAGATTTGCCGGCGCCCTGCAGCAGGCGACCAGCGCGATCACCGATTTCCTGGCCGAGAACCCGACCTATGTCGGTAATGACCTGCAGCGCTTCTATTTCGACGCGCTGCATTTTTCGCGCCTCATCGAATCATTCGGTGCGCACTCGCTGTTCGACATCACGAAGGAGCAGCGCGGCGGACATGTCCGTTCGCTGCTCTGCATCAGGAACATCATCCCGGCGCCGTTCCTCGCGCCGCGTTTCGTTGCCGCACGCACGGCCACGCTGTTTTCCGCCACGCTCAGCCCCTGGCACTTCTATCGCGACACGCTGGGCCTGCCGGAAGATAGCGCCTGCATCGAGGCGGAGTCGCCGTTCAGCGCGGACCAGCTGACCGTCAGGATCGCCAGCCGCATCTCGACCCGCTACCGGCATCGCGCGGATTCGCTCGCGCCCATCGTCGCGCTGATCGCCCGGCAGTACCGTCAACGCCCCGGCAATTACCTCGCCTTCTTCAGCAGCTTCGATTACCTGCAGAGTGCATCGCAGCTGTTCCGCGCCAGCCATCCCGACATTCCGGCATGGGAGCAGTCGCGCCGCATGGACGAGCCGGAACGCGAGCAGTTCCTGGCGCGCTTCACCGCGGACGGGCGGGGCATCGGCTTTGCCGTGCTGGGCGGCGCCTTTGGCGAAGGCATCGACCTGCCGGGCGAGCGCCTGGTCGGCGCCTTCATCGCGACGCTCGGCTTGCCGCAGTTCAACCCGGTCAACGAGCAGATCAGGGGGCGCATGGACGCGGCCTTCGGCGCCGGCCATGACTATGCGTATCTCTATCCGGGGCTGCAGAAGGTGGTGCAGGCCGCCGGCCGCGTGATCCGCACGCAATCCGACCGCGGCGTCGTCTACCTGATCGATGACCGCTTCGCGCGCCCCGATGTGCTGGCGCTGCTGCCGCGCTGGTGGAAGGTGGAGCGCTCTACCGAATCCTGAGCGCATTGTGATGGATCAAGGAATTTGCGGCGGCGCTGTGCCAGTCTGGATCAAACTTCAGGAGCCATCATGAGCAAGCGCATTCTCTTGATTCAAGGCCATCCGGACAACAGCCAGCAGCACCTGTGCCATGCGCTGGAAGACAGTTACGCGGCCGACGCCGTCGCCGCCGGTCATGATGTCCGCCGCATCGACGTCGCGGCGCTCGACTTCCCGCTGCTGCGCAGCCAGCACGACTGGGAAAACGGCGCCTTGCCGGCGACGCTGGCCGACGCGCAGGCGGCGATCAAGTGGGCCGAACACCTGGTGCTGTTTTTCCCGCTGTGGCTGGGCGACATGCCGGCGCTGCTCAAGGGCTTCCTGGAACAGGTGGCGCGCCCCGGCTTCGCCTTCGCGCGCGATGGCCGGAACAATCCGCTGAACAACAAGGGGCTGACCGGCCGCTCCGCGCGCGTGGTGGTCACCATGGGCATGCCGGCCGCCATCTATCGCTGGTATTTCCGCGCGCACAGCATCAAGTCGCTCGAACGCAATATCCTCGGCTTCGTCGGCATCGCGCCGGTCAACGAAACCCTGATCGGCATGGCCGGCGACATGAAGCCCGAGGCGGCGAAAAAATGGTTCAATAAGCTGGAAAAGCTCGGACGCGACGGCGATTAATTTGTAGAGGAATCATCATGGACCATCCTCCGGTTATCACGACAAGCGAACGGAATCTTCTGGTGCGCGCATTGTTCATGGTGCTGATGGCATTCGCCTACCAGCTGTCGGGCACCCTGCTGTTCAGCGTGGCGCTCATCCAGCTGGTGCTGGCGCTGGTGGCCGGCGCGCCCAATGCGCGCCTGCAGTCCTTCGGCCGCAGCCTGGGTCTGTACATGCGGCAGCTGGCGAGCTTCCTGACCTTTGCTTCCGAAGAAGTGCCTTTCCCATTCAGCGCATGGCTGTCGTCGGAGAACTGAAGCTATCGCAGCCCGGCGCACAGCGCGCCGAACTCCTGACGATAGCGCGCCGCCAGTTCGCGCGCGCTCTGGCGCAGCCGTTCCGTATCGGCCGCCAGCGCCTGCGCCATCCCTTGCGCAATCTGGCGCATTTCGACCGCGGCGGGCAGCGCAGGCAAGTCCCAGGTCGCGGCGAATGCTTCCGCTTTGGCGATGCCGCCAGCCTGCGCGGGATAGCGCAGGCTGACGCGAGGTAGCGCGAACGCCATCGCCACGATCCTGCCGTGCAGGCTGCTCCCCGCATAAGCGCGGCTGCTTGCGATCAGCGCGCAGATATCCCACAGATGCAGCGAATCGAATATCCTAGCCGCCGCCGTTCGCAGGCGCGCGCCGATGCGCCGATAGACATCGAGGTCGTCATGCCAGGGAGCGGCGCCGGCGCGGAAAAACACGATGCCAAGGCCGCAGGCCAGCGCAATGCGGTCGAGCTGGAGCGCGATTTCATCCAGCGTCCGGTCGTCGCCGAAGTCGGTACTGCACTGCACGGCGACATATCCCTGCGGGAAAGCCTGGCGCAGCCGCGCGACCTCGCCTTGCTGCGCGTGTTCGTCGATGCGCGCGCCGAACAGCTCGGCCACCATCACGGCCGGATCAGGCATCAGGCGCGCATCGATGCCCGCAGCCTGGAGTAATGCCAGCGTACGGGCGTCGCGCACGCCGACCCGATCGGCCGCCCCCAGTTTTGCCAGCACTTCGGCGCGCAAGGCCGGATCGCGCGCATCGAGATCCATGCCGCCGACGGCGTTGCAGATGACGCTGCAGGCGTCCGGGAACAGCTCGCGCGACGCGACATAGGGCGCCAGCGCGGAAATGCCCAGCCTCCGGCGCGCCCATTCCTGTTTCTGTTGCGGATGCGCCGCGAAACGCAGGATGGTTTCCCGCGCCTGCTCGGGCGGCAGCAGCATGACGGCCGCTTCCCAGGCATCGCAGGTCAGGAGTTCGCCGCCGGCATGGAGGATGTTGACCGGCCGGCATCTCCAGTCCTTGGCGAGTTGCGCCAGCGGCTGTACAAGATGGCCTCCCTGGCGGCGCAAATCGCGCTGCGCCAGACCGGCGTAGATCAGATTTTTCCTGCCAAGCAAAACCGCGACGACATGCGGAAACAGCAGATCGCCGAAGTTGTGGCGGTCGAAAGCGCCGAACAGGATGGTGGGGATGTCCGCGTCATGTGTCACGCATCCATCATAGCCCGGATGGATGGAAATTATTCCAGGGTCAGCTGCGGGGCCGCGCCGCTTTCGTAGGCCGCCAGCCGCTTCTGTTCGTCCAGGGTGAAACGCGCATTGCGCAATTGCTGCAAGGTTTCTTCAGGGTACATGCCGGAATTGCCACCGAGTAGCTTGTCCCGCTCTGCGAGGTAAGCGTCGACGCGGGCTTTCCATGCATTTTCGTCCCGCTCCATGTTGGCCAGCTGGGCAGCCGCATCCGGCGACAATTCGGCCGCCCGCATGCGATAGACCTCGTCCTCGCTGGCGCCCTCGCGGCGCATTCTTTGCGCCGCATCCTGCACGGCCGCCATCTTGCTGGTCGCATCCGGCACGTCGCGCAACGCCGGCTGCTCGCCAGCGTAGGCGAGCGCCTGCTCGGCGGCGCTTGCGCCGGGCGGCGTGCGCGGCCGGGCCGCGGCTGCCGGAACGCCGCCCGCGCTTGCCTGTGGGTTGCTGCTCATCGGCTGGATGAAGGCGAAAAGATTCGCTTCGGCGACGGCTTTCGGCGCCGCCTCTTCCCGCGGCCACATCAGGAAAACGAAGAAGGAGGTGGTCAGCACGGCCGCCCCGCCCCAGGCAAGCGTCTTTGTCATTTCCATCGCCATATTTCGATGCGTTCGGCGGACGAAGCCCCCGGCTCCGTCCCATTCCCCGCCAGCTTACAGGCCATACAGGATTTTCGACAGGTTGTCGTAGATCGGATAGACCGAGGAACTCGGGCGCAGCCAGCCGATCACGTCGAAGTGGTCGTACTGGTTGTAATACCCCATGTAGTTCCA
>OFCW01000107.1_pt1 | contig 34028 bp, 29 predicted proteins | sample 1520951 | NCBI WGS metagenome assembly OFCW01 (sample SAMEA4349680, study PRJEB24078) | microbial mat metagenome | biome: Terrestrial Biome; feature: Habitat; material: Microbial Mat | place: India | collected 2012-06-12 | depth 10 m | reverse complement strand
TACTCCCCATGCATTTTTCCAACCTCGGCTTGAAGGCCGAAATCCAGCGCGCCGTGGCCGAGCAGGGTTACGACACGCCGACGCCGATCCAGCAGCAGGCGATTCCCGCCGTGCTGGCCGGCCATGACCTGATGGCCACAGCGCAGACCGGTACCGGCAAGACGGCTGGTTTCACGCTGCCCATCCTGCATCGCCTGGCTTCCGGACCGAACGACCGCCTGACCCGCGTTGCCCGCACGCCGCGCGTGCTGGTTCTGGCGCCGACCCGCGAACTGGCCATCCAGGTCGAGGAAAGCGTGCGTACTTACGGCAAGTACCTGCCGATCAACTCGCTGGCCGTTTTCGGCGGTGTCGGCATCAATCCGCAGATCGCCAATCTGCGGCGCGGTGTCGATATCCTGGTGGCCACCCCGGGGCGCCTGCTCGACCATGTCCAGCAGCGCACGGTGGATCTCTCGGCGATCGAAATCTTCGTGCTCGACGAAGCCGATCGCATGCTCGACATGGGCTTCATTCGCGATATCCGCAAGATCATCGCGCTGCTGCCGAAGGAGCGGCAGAGTCTGATGTTCTCGGCCACCTTCTCGCCGGAGATCCGCGAGCTGGCAGCCGGCCTGCTGCACAATCCGGTAGCGGTCGATGTCGCGCCGCGCAACACGGCGGCCGAGACGGTGACGCAGAAGGTCATCGAGACCGACCGCGAGCGCAAGAAGGAACTGCTCTGCCACCTGTTCGCGACGCGCGGCTGGCATCAGGTGCTCGTTTTCGCCCGTACCAAACACGGGGCCGATGCGCTGGCCCGGACCCTGGACAAGGCCGGCATCAAGTCGGCGGCGATCCACGGCGACAAGTCGCAAGGCGCCCGCACCCGCGTGTTGAGCGACTTCAAGGACGGCAAGCTGGTCGCGCTGGTTGCCACCGATATTGCGGCCCGCGGCATCGATATCGATGCCTTGCCGTATGTCATCAACTACGAATTGCCCAATGTGCCGGAAGACTACGTGCATCGTATCGGCCGCACCGGCCGGGCTGGCATGGCAGGCGAGGCGATTTCGCTGGTCTGCCATGACGAGCGGGGGCAATTGAAGGATATCGAAAGGCTGATCAAGCGCAGCCTGGCGCGGGTGGTGATCGAAGGCTTTGAGCAATCGGCCGTTGCCAAGCCGCGTCCCGTGCCGCCACCGCGGGGCGGGCGCAAGCCGCAGGGGCCGGGCAAGGCGCAGCCAAAAACGCAGGCATCTCAATCAGGCAAGCGCAGCGGCCGGCCTCCGCAACATCATACCGGTAGTCGCCACCGATGATGGCCCTGCTATGACGTCCTGCCGTGAAAAGTCCGCTTGTCGGGGCCAATAAAAACGTCTAATGTGGAAACTATTTCATTAACTTCATATTGTTAATGAGTTTTCTTAAGGTGTTTTGGAGGTTGGGATGCCCCCCCCGCAGAAAATCCGGCTTGGCGACCTGCTGATTCAGCAGGGCTTGCTGACTGACGAACAGCTCAAAATTGCCCTCGACGAGCAAAAGCGCACCGGCCGCAAGCTGGGGCGCGTCTTCGTCGAGAGCGGCTACGTCACCGAAGCCGGCATTTCCCAGGCACTGGCCCGCCAGCTGCGGATTCCCTTCGTCGAACTCAAAAGCTTTTCGCCCTCGCCGGAACTGATCAAGCTGCTGCCTGAGGCGCCGGCCCGCCGTTTCCGCGCCCTGATCCTCGCCCAGCTGCCGGATGGCCGCCTACAGATCGGCATGTCCGATCCGACCGACCTCCAGGCCTATGACGAAATCAGCCGCCTCGTGCGCCGCGAGATCGACCTTGCCGTGGTGACCGAAAGCGAACTGCTGGCCATGATCGACCGCGTTTACCATCGCGGCGAGCAGATTACCGGCCTGGCGAGGGAACTGACCGCCGAACTGGGCGATGTGCCGATCGAGTTCGGTGACCTGCTCGGTCTGAACCCGGGAGCGGAGGATGCACCGGTCGTCAAGCTACTGCAGACGGTGTTCGAGGAAGCCATGCGCCTGCGTGCTTCCGACATCCATTTCGAACCGCAGGAAAAATCGCTGCGTATCCGTTTTCGCATCGATGGCGTGCTGCATGTTCAGACCGAGGCGGATGCCAAGATTTCGTCGGCCGTCGCGCTACGCCTGAAGCTGATGTCGGGCCTCGATATTTCCGAAAAGCGCTTGCCGCAGGATGGCCGCTTCAACATCAAGGTGCGCGGCCACCCGGTCGACGTGCGGATTTCCACCTTGCCGACGCAGTTTGGCGAATCGGTGGTGATGCGTTTGCTCAACCAGAACACCGGCCTGCTTGAACTGAACCGGATCGGCATGCCGCCGCGCGTGCTCGAGCGCTTCCGCCAGGCGCTGAAGCGCCCGAACGGCATGGTGCTGGTCACCGGCCCGACCGGTTCCGGCAAGACGACGACGCTTTATGCTGCACTGAACGATTTGAACAGCCCGGAAAAGAAGGTCATCACGGTCGAAGATCCGGTTGAATACCGGCTCGGGGGCCTCAACCAGGTGCAGGTTAACGAAAAGATCGACCTCTCCTTTTCGCGGGTGCTGCGCACCGTCCTGCGTCAGGATCCGGACATTGTCCTGATCGGCGAAATGCGCGACCAGGAAACCGCCGAAATCGGTATGCGCGCGGCGATGACCGGCCACCTGGTCCTGTCCACCCTGCACACCAACGATGCGGTATCGACCCCGATCCGGCTGCTCGACATGGGCGTGCCGCGCTACATGGTGGCGCTGTCGGTGCACATGGTCGTCGCCCAGCGGCTGGTTCGCGTCATCTGCGGCAACTGCCGCGAGCCGTACGTGCCGACGCCGAGCGAACACGAGTGGTTGCGCTACGAACTGGGCAATCAGATCGACAGCCACGATTTTCAGCATGGCCGCGGCTGCACGCATTGCGGCAATACCGGCTTCCAGGGGCGGACGGGTGTTTACGAATTCCTGGAGATGAGCGATGCGGTCGTCGAGGCTATCAACCACCAGGATCCCGGCGAATTCATGCGTGTCGCCCGCCAGCAAATGGCGGGTGAAACCCTGCGCCGCGATGCAGTGCGCCTGGTGCTGGCCGGGCAGACGACGGTAGCCGAGGCCATGCGGGTCAGCAACCAGTTCGAGGACTAGCCGGGCGTGGCCTATTTTGCGTACAAGGGGCGGGATGCCGGCGGCAAGCTGATCGAAGGCGTGCTGGAGGGCGCCTCGGCCAACGGTGTGGCCGACCTGTTGCTCGGCCGTGGCGTCACGCCGGTGTCCATCGAGGAGACCCGGAGCAAGGCGGGCGGGGGCGCGGCATTCAGCCTGTTCAAGCCCCGGGTCGAGCATGTCGATATCCTGCTTTTTTCGCGGCAACTGCACACCTTGCTCAAGGCAGGCGTGCCGATCATGCGGGCGCTCACCGGACTGCAGGAATCGGCCACCAATCCGGCGATGAAGGAGGTGGTCCGGGACGTGCGTGAAAGCCTGGAGGCCGGCCGCGAGCTGTCGGTTTCGCTGGCACGCCACCCCAAGGTGTTTTCGCCGTTTTACATTTCGATGGTGCGGGTCGGCGAGGCGACCGGCCTGCTCGACGAGATCTTCCTGCGCCTGTTCGAGCACATGGAATTCGAGCGTTTCATGCGTGAGCAGGTGAAATCGGCCTTGCGTTATCCGATGTTCGTCGTGCTGGCCATGGCGGTGGCCATCGTGGTGGTGAACCTCTTTGTCATTCCGGCCTTTGCCAAGGTGTTTCAGGGCTTTGGCGCCGAGTTGCCGCTGATGACCCGACTCCTTCTCGGCTTTTCCGAATTCATGGTGAACGGGTGGCCGGCCATGCTGGTTGCCGTGATTGCCGGCGTCGTCGGTTTCCGCGCCTGGGTTGGGACGGTCGGCGGGCGTATGCAGTGGGAAGCGATCGCCTTGCGCTTTCCGATTGCCGGCAAGATCGTCCGCAAGGCGGCAATGGCCCGCTTTGCCCGCAGCTTTGCGCTCAGTACACGGAGCGGCGTGCCGGTCATGCAGGCGTTGAGCAATTCGGCGCAGACCGTGGATAACAGCTACATTGCGGCGCGCATCGAGGGCATGCGCGATACGGTCGAGCGGGGCGAGAGCGTCTTGCGGGCCGCCATCGCCTCCGGTTTCTTTACGCCGGTCGTGTTGCAGATGGTGGCGGTCGGCGAAGAGTCGGGCGCTCTCGACGACATGATGGAGGAGGTCGGCCAGATGTACCAGCGTGAGGTCGAATACGAACTGAAGACGCTCGGCCAGCAGATCGAACCGATCCTCATCGTCTGTCTTGGCGTGTTGGTGCTGATCCTGGCGCTGGGCATCTTCCTTCCGATGTGGGATCTCGGCAAAGTGGCCATCAAGCGATGAGCGGCAAAGCGTGCGACGTTACTACGAATTCGCCCTCGTTGTCGTTCTGGTCTCGATCCTGGCGCTGGTCCTGTTGCGTGCCTTGGGAGGCGCCCAGCGCGATATGGAAGAGGCCGGCGTGCAGGCCGAGGCGGCGGCCATTCGCACCCAGTTGCTGGAGTCTGTCGCTCATCGCGAAGCCTTCGGTGGGCAGTTCCCGGTCAGCGACAATCCGATGGACTGGATCGCGTCGCGTCCATACAACTACATCGGTGAGCAGCGTGCCATGCCACAGGAAAGCGGTGTGTGGTATTTCGACATAAATGCCAAAATTCTGGTTTATCGTTTTCGCGATGGGCATCTCGCACGTTTTCGTCTGAGCCGGGAAGCCAGTGCCAGTAACCTGCGCGGCGTGGTGGCCGGTATCGGGCTGTTGCGACTGGATGACAAATATGAGTAAGGCTTGAGAAAGAGGGGGGATATGACTAAAGTGAGAGACTTGCCTGCCGTTAGCCAATCCATGACCCGACCCAATCCACCGGAAAGCCCTCGCCAGCGGGGTTTTACACTGATCGAACTGATCGTTGTCGTGATCATTCTCGGCATTCTGGCCGCGGTCGCCTTGCCTCGCTTCATCAATCTGCAGCGTGATGCCCGTATCGCCAAACTGCAGGCCGCGCGCGGCAGTGTTTCCGCTGGCGCTGCCTTGGTGCATGCGACGGCGTTGTCGCGGGGGGGCGTGGCAGACGTCAATAACTGCGCCGGCGGAGGCATCGCCAACAACAGCACCGGGGCCACCGGCACGGTGTGTACCGAGAACGGCCTGATCAACATGGTGTATGCCTATCCGGCCGTTACCGGCTTTGGCAGTTTGCCGGGCATTCTGGCCATGGCCGGCCTGACGGGGATCTTCAATCCCAGCCAGGCACAACTGGAAGCCGAGGGCTATACCTACACCGTTAACGGCACCACGGCGACTTTCAGTGTCGTGGGCGCGACAGACCCGCAGACCTGTTTCTTTACCTACACTCAACCGGCGACGGCAAACACGGCTGCTTCGATCAGCGGCCTGACCGTCAACGGATGCTGATTTCAACTTGAAGGGGATACCGATGAAGACGTTGCAAAAAGGGTTTACGCTGATCGAACTGATCGTGGTAATCGTAATCTTGGGAATTTTGGCGGCGACGGCGTTGCCGAAATTCATCGATCTCAGTTCGGATGCACGCCAAGGCGTGATGGCCGGGGTGGAATCATCCATGCGCGGTGTGAACACGATGATCTATGGGAAAGCCGCCGCACAGGGCCAGTTGGGGCCATCGGGAACGATTAACGTCAATGGGGCATCGGTCAGTACCGTTTGTGGTTATCTCGCTACGTCGGCGATGACGGGCCAGTTGGATTTGAATCCCGCTTCTGATTTCACGGTGACTGCCGCCTCCGGAAAGGTTGAGCATGCCAAGGCGCCTACGCCGGCCAACTGCAGTGTCACCTATACTCAGCCTGCGCTGGTGAGTGGGGCGTGTGATGCAACGAGTCTGCCTACCTATGTGCGAGATTTCACCAAGTGCTGATGCACTGATTGCTGCACGTGGTCGGCTTGCCGGTATTCGATCCCATCCAGCCAAAGCCCGGGCCCGAGCCCGGGCTTTGCTATGAAAGGGCTCGTTTTGCACGGGGTGCATCCGGCTTCACCCTGGTTGAACTGATTGTTGTGCTCATGGTTGCCGGTATTGTGGTTGCAACCGTGTTGCCCCGCTGGTTTGGCGAGACGGGATTTGAGGAGCGGGCCTTTCGTGACCAGATCGTGGCTGCGTTGCGTTATGCACAAAAATCCGCGATTGCTACGCGGCGGACGGTGTGTGCCACTTTTTCCGCTGCGCCAGCGGGGGTCAGCTTTCGACTCTCTGCTCAGAATGGAGTAAGCGATTGCACGCAGGGGGCTGCGTTGCCGGGGCCTGACGGAGGCGCGTTGACGGTGACGGCGCGCAGCGGGGTGACTTTTGTAGCATTGCCGGCCGATGTCATATTCGATGGCGCAGGGCGTCCAGCGAGTGCTGCGATCATCCAAATTTCAAAGCTGGGACCCAATCAGGCGATTACGGTGGAGGCGGAAACCGGTTATGTCCGCTAGATTGCTGTTTCAACGCGGTATTACGCTGGTTGAGCAGATCGTGTTCATTGTCGTCGTCAGCATTGGGGTGATCGGGTTGATTTCCGCTTTGAGCCCGTTGATTAAATCTAGTGCCGATCCGATGCGCACCAAGCAGATGGTGGCGATTGCCGAAGGCTTGTTGAACGAAATCCTGCATCAGCCCTTCACTTGGTGCGATCCGGATGATCAGGCGGCGTCGACCGCCTTATCCTATGCCGGGTGTGCCGACCCGCAGAACACGGGTACGCATGGTGCCGGCGAGAGCCGCTTGACGGGAACCTTCGACCATGTTGAAGACTATGGGGGCTATACCGCTACGGATATAACCGATGCCACAGGGAACAACACCATGAGCGGATATGGCGCCAGGGTTACCATCACGCCGGTTGGTACTGCCTTGGGCCTTGTCGACAACAGGGCTGCCCTCAGTGTGACAGTCACTGTGACGCACGGCACTGAATCCTTTGCCCTGACGGGCTATCGTTTTCGCTATGCGCCGCGCTATTGACAGGAAGGGCGGCTACGCTCGTCAGCGTGCATTCACCTTGGTGGAGATGATCGTCTCCCTCGTCATTGCCGGGGTTCTTCTGGCGATGATTGCTCTGTTCGGTCGCGACCAGATCAATGCCTATCTCGATGTGGGCAATCGGGCTGATTTGGCAGATGCGGCGGATACGGCGATACGGCGTATGGCGCGCGACTTGCAGTCTGCTTTGCCTAACAGCGTGCGGCAATCGGGCAGTTTTCTGGAGTTTGTTCCGATTCGAGATGCCGGGCGCTATCGGGCCGATGTTAACGGGACCGGCGGTGGTAACCCGCTCGACTTTGACAGTAATACGGATAACAGTTTCGATGTGCTGGGGCCGCGGGTCACCATACGCACGGGGGAGCAACTGGTTATCTATAATCTCGGCCAACCCGGATCGGATGTTTATGCGGGGAACAATCGACGGGCGGCAACGGCAGGTAGCGGGTTATCCACGGTGACATTCGTCCCTGGAGGGGTGCAATTTCCATTGGCGTCACCGCAAAATCGTTTTCAGATTGTGGATACTCCCGTGACGTATGAATGTGATCTCGCACGCGGGGCCATCATCCGACATTCGGGATATGGATTTCAGTCGGCCATTGCCAGTTCCCCTTGGTCCTATGGTGGAACCTCGGCGGTACTGGTCGACAATGTCAGCGCCTGCGCGTTTAGCTATTCCCCGGCGGTATTGCAGCGAAACGGTCTCGTCGTGGTTCGTCTGACATTGACGCGCAATGGCGAGTCGGTTGAACTCCTGCATCAGATTGATGTGCTGAATACGCCATGAAGAGCGGCCGGTTGTCTCGTTCTCCTCGTTTCAGGCAAACTGGCGTTTCCCTGATCACCGCCATCTTCCTGCTTCTGCTGCTGTCGATCCTGGCAGCGGGGATGCTCAGCATTGTCTCCACTTCCCATACCAACATGGCAGCCGATATTGGTGGTTCGCGGGCTTATCAGGCTGCGCGGGCTGGAGCCGAGTGGGGCATGTTTCAACTCGATCCCAATGCGGAGAATGCGGCTCTGCCGAGTTGTGTTTCCGGAACGCCGGCCATCCCGGATCACCGGGTTGTCGTGGTCTGCCAGAGTTGGGATGCCAGTGAGGGGGGGCGGCAGATTCGTATTTTTCGTATCACATCCCGCGCAGTGTCAGAGTCCGGCAAGGCGCCCGGCATTGAGCGAGTGGTCGAGGTGACTCTCGAGAAATGCCGTGATCCCGGGATTGCTTCCCCCCCTTACGATTGCTGACTGGCGATTGCCGGGTCAGTAGCTTTCCCGGAAATAAATATAGGGAGAGCGGAAGATACCGAAAGTGGCTTTCCCGGAAGGATTGTTACCGAACCAAGGCAGGTTGGCCGCCGTTGCGGGAGATGCGGCTGCCGCCAGACAAGTGGAGCCGCTGGCCGTCACGCCGACGTTTTGTGTCAGTTGAACGCTGCCGCGGTTCGGTACATTGCTGGCGTCGAGGCCGGGTTTGGTCAATTTCAGGTTCAGCTTGCCGCCACTCAGTGTCTGCGTGCCGGTTGGTGATAATTGTGTTTCGCAGGCCGCCAGGTTGTTTGTGAAATTGGCGAACATGATGCTGGACATCGCGAAGCTGGTGCAACTATCGAGCGAGTTGGTCGCGTAATAGCTGCCTGTCCAGTATTGCGCCTCGTAGGGAATGGCAAGGTCATGCAATTCCGAGCCATAGGCGTTGCCTATTTTCAGCCTGCCATAGCGGATGCGAGTGGTGTTGGTAGCTTTCTGGCTGGCTGAGCCAATCAGCGAAGAACCATCCGGGTCATTGATTGTTGCAATCAGCTTGAAGGTGTCGAAGGGGCCGTCAGGCGCAGCCTGTTTGCTGAAGGCGTAGGTGTTGGCGATGCTGAATTGCCCCGCCGACCACAAGGCGGTATTGGGCATGGCGGGAAAGGTCGGTGAGGTCAGGCGACTGACAGGAACTGCGGCCCCCGCGTTATCCCCGGCAAGCGTGACTGCCGCGAGACGGGGATAGCCGGAGGTGTAACGACTGGTAACCGGGTCGGCGGCTGAAGGAATAGCCCCGTTACTGGCGTGCGCCTTGATGGTGAGGGTAACCCCCAAGGCATCCTGATCCATGTAGGTGAAATTGCCCGTTGGGCAGAACGGGCTCAAGGCGCCAGCAAACGAATAGTGGCTGGGATACCAGCGCCCGAATTTGTTGGAAGCGGCGCTGCCGATATTGCACCCGTATTTGCTGCCAGACAGCGTATTCGATGTACTGCCGGCAATGCAGTCGTTGGTTTGATCGATACTGGTAAAGCCACTGTCGATGACAGCGTCGGTTGTCAATTGAATATTCCCGACATCCAGATACTTGAAGCCATTTCCCGTCGCAGCAGTGCCGGTTGCCTGGTTGAAGGCACCGGAGAGTGTGCCGCTAGCAATCGCCACTGCGTTGTGATCGACCACTTTGCTGGCATCGAGGAGCGGCGTTCCATCGTAGCCGCTGCCTACACCGGCGCTGGCTGTCAAGGTGAATGGCGAGCCGGCCGTGGCCTGCGGAGTTCCCGTCAGCGTGGAATTGGTCATGTCCGATGAAATGACCAGTTGTTTGGGGCGGATTGCAAAGTTGTCGGAGGAGCAGGCAGGGGGGCTGCTGCCGACGCGCATCCGCACACGCACGTTTCTGGCGGCGTTGGGATAGTTGAAAGTGACGTTTTTGCGGCCACTGTCGCTGGTGCTGAAACTGATGTTCTGGGCTGTGGTCAGGCCGCTTCCGGTCGGGCAGGTGGTGGCAGAGGCATCCACCAGGTCTACGGCGACTGTGCCGGTATAGGCAGTGTTGACGACGGTACTTGAACTCAGGGCCAGGACATTGAGATTGAACGGCGTGTCGCTCAACTTGGTGAAGATGCGTGTTTGCGGGTTGGCGGCAGGCTCGACTGCATCGAAGGCGCAGGAGGCGGTGGTGAACGTCATGGCACAGGTTTCGCTGCTGCCATTGAAGCAACGTGCCGGATTGGCCGGTGTCGGTGAGGCATTGGCCGTGCCCAGCGTTACCGTGCTGGCGGTGTTCAAGCTCAACTGCCGCGTCGTGACGCCCCCCGAGAAGCTGAAGGTGTTGCCGCCGACCCAGCCGCTGGGTGTGAGGTTGACCGTTACCGTTCCCGGGTACAGCGTTGAGCACGTGCTATCCAGGCAGGCCTTGATGGTCACGGTTTCTGGGGTACAGATCGAGGCATTGCCGTCATGCTCGATGCGGATATGGTCGAAAGCCCCGGAACAGAGGCGCCCCATGTTCATGTCCGCCTGAACTTCGGCGGCAGTCAGTTCGTAATTGTAGAGTTTGACCTCATCGATCATGCCTCGGAAATTCCGGGCATTGATGATGGCGCATGAGCCGGTTGTCACATCGCCGCCGATATAAAAGTTGCAGTTGTTGGTTTTCAGCGTGCCTTGCCAGTTGTTGGTCTGGCTGTCCTGAACGCCGTTGATATAGATTCGTTGCCGGCGAACACCGCTCGAGGAATCGAAAGTGATCGCGACATGGGTCCAGGTATTTAAAGGGATCGTTGCATTTGAAGTCAGTGTGGAGGCATTCCACCACCAGTACAGTTTTCCGCTGGGGTTGAGGTGAAACTCGTAGTTCTGGTCGTTGGAGAGAATCGAGTACAGGTCGCGTGTGGGATAGGCGGTTGGGTAGATCCATGCGGAGGCTGAAAGCCGGGTGGTATATTGGAGCAAGGGGTTGGAGGCGACCTCCACGTAGGCTCGGCCATCGAAGCGGGCGGCATTGCAGAAGCTCCCTTTGACCGAGCTGAATTGCGAAGCAATGGTTGGCGAGGGAACGACCGTATTCGTGGTGGTGGGGGCCGTCGCGGTGACCCGGCGCCCTTGCAGGCCGGTTCCGCCGCTGTCCAGGACTTCTCCCGGATTGTCCTGCCAGGAACCGGCCGTCTCGTCGAGACGGAAATGCGTTGCGGCGTTGGCCAGTACCAGGACAGAAGCGCTAACCGTCTGAGCCCCCGGGGAACTGGCAGAGTTCACCCAGGTCCCTTGTTGGGTCATGTTGGCCGCGAGCGTCAATTGTGCTGAGCCATTGGCCGGGAGCGAGGGAATTGTCCAGGTAACGGTTTGCGCCGATCGTGTCGCCGTGCCGAGCGTGGTTGCGTGCGTGGCGTAGGTCATTCCTGTTGGCAGGGTATCCGTTACGGTGACGTTGTTGAGCGGCACGCCAAGCGGGTTTGAGGCCGTAATCGTGAACGTGACAATGTCGCCAACCACCGCCGATGAAGCGCTGGTAGTCTTGGCCAGGTTGGGGGAGGCAACGGTGACGCTGTTGTTGACTGTGGCAGCAGTGGTCGTACCGGTACAACTGCTGTTGCTCGATGCGATGAGGTAGGTGTTGTAGGTTCCGGGACTGCTTGGAGCGGTCAGGTTGAAGGTCTCCGTGGCGCTGCTCCCGCTGCCGTAGTGGTCCGCATGATTGACGCAGTTGGTGGTGCCGGGAGCGGTTGTACTGATGCGCCAGGCGGTCGAACTCCAGCTGTTGCTCGCATCATTCGTGACCGTGATGCTGACCGGAAAGTTGCTTCCCGGCGTGGTGGCGATGCTGTTGCCTCCTGCTAGGGTGACTGAATCGATACTGAGGTCAGCCCAGGCCGGGTTGATGATCAAAAGGAAACATGCGACCGCCAGCCGGAGTTTGGCCAAGGCAGGGCAAATCATTGCAGTGGGGGCTATTGCCGAGAGGTTTGGGCGTGGCGATTGGGCGAGCATGCGGGACATATCGCTCCGACGATTTTAACGTCGGACATTATGCCGCCAACTTGCCATTCATCGGGGGGCGACGCGAGATTGTGCGTGCCTTCCAATGTCAGGCTGCATTGTTTTTGTCTTCTAGAAAAGCATTGAAAAATAATGCGTTGCCCGCTATTCTTGCCAAAAAACTTAAGGTCTTGGGTTGATGTCGCCGATTTTCGGGGTGAAACGCACGGAGGGGTGGATGGCGGTGGTCCGGCTGGGCGATCGCGTCGATCTTGCGCATGTCATGCGCCCTGCCGGGAAACGTCCGGCCATCCGGCTGTGCGAGTCATTCCGGATCGAGGGCAGCCCGTACGAAACGCTACGCCGCCTGGCTCAGGGCAAGGGGCTGAAGCGCTATCGCTGCACCTCCCTGCTCGGAGAGAGCCTGTACCGCATGGCCCAGCTCGAAGCCCCGGCCGTTCCGGTGGAGGAGCGTGTGTCGGCCTTGCGCTGGCGCCTGAAGGATCTGGTCGATTTTCCGGTCGACGGGGCGGCCATTGCCGTGGCCGATATCCCGGCCGAGGGGGCCCGGCAGGCCAACGTATTCGCGATCGTTGCGCCGCGCGAGGTGATCGCCGAGCGCATGGGATTGTTCCACGAAGCCCGCGTGCCGCTGGAGGCGATCGATATTCCCGAAATGGCCGTTCGCAATGTGGCCAGCCTGTTCGAGGAAGCGAATCGCGGCCTGGCCTTCCTCGTCCTGAATTCCGGTGAAAGCCTGCTGACCATCACTTATCGCGGCGAACTGTATCTCTCGCGGCGCATCGAGGTTTCGGCGCAGGCGCTGAGCGAAGCGGATGAAGAGCGGCGTCAGCAGATGCTGGAGCGCCTGGCGCTGGAACTGCAGCGCACGCTCGACAATTTCGACCGCCAGTACGGCTTCATTTCGGTCTCCCGCTTGCTGGTCGCCGCGGAGTGCGACGGCGCGCCCATCCTGGCTGCCCTGGCGGAGAGTCTCTACCTCCCCGTACAGGCGGCGGACATGGCGCAGGTGATTGATTTTGAAACCATCCCGGAACTGCGTTCGACCGAGCGCCAGGCACAATGCCTGCTGGCCATCGGTGCGGCCTTGCGGAGCGACCCGTGAGTCAGCAGATCAACCTGTTGCTGCCTGAACTGCGGCCGCGTTTCGACTGGCTGGGGCTGCCGGTCGTCACCGCTGCCGGCCTGGCCGGCCTGTTGCTGGTTGCCGGCCTGGCCGGCTTCGCGAGCCTGCGGATCAAGTCGTTGGCGGCAAGCGAGCAAGCACTGCGCTCCCAGGTGGCCAGTGTTCAGCAGCAGGTGGTGTTGCTCGGCCAGAAACTCGGGGCCCGTCAGGGTGACACGACGCTGGAGGGGCAGCTGGCCGCAGCGCGGACGGCGGTGGCCCAGCGCCAGGAGGTGCTCAACCGGATGGCCCAGGGAGACTTGATGGGTGGCCAGGCGTATTCCAGCCTGTTGCAGGGATTTTCCCGTCAGATAGTGCCGGGTGTCTGGCTGACCGGCTTCAGCTTTGCCGACAAGCACATCGAAATGCGCGGCCGACTGACCGATCCGGCCTTGTTGCCGGTGTACATTGGCCGCCTCAACCATGAGCCGGTTTTTGCCGGGCGGCGTTTTGCAGCCCTTGACATGCAGGGGGTCGATCCCAAGGCAGAGGCGCCGGAAGCCGGCGCAGCCGGTCGGACCGGGCGCGCCCCGCTACCCCGCTTCACCGAGTTCGCGTTGCGGACTGCTGCGGAGCGAGCGAAATGAGCCTGCGTCAGTCCTGGAACCGTCTCAACCAGCATTATGCGGCCCTCTCCCGGCGCGAGCGCGCGCTGGTCGCGCTGGCCGTGGTGCTGACGCCGCTGCTGATCGGGTTCTCCCTGTTCGTCGATCCGCAGCGAGCCCGCTTGAAGGCCCTGGAGAACACGCTGGCGACGGACGGCGCAACGCTCATTCGCCTGCAGGCGGAGGCCAGCAATCTCCAGCAGCAACTGGCCATCGACCCCGATGCCGGCCGCAGGGCTGACCTGGCCGCGCTCCAGGCCGAGCGTGACCGGCTGGACGAACAATTGCGCCAGTTCCGTTCGGTGCTGGTACGCCCGGAAGACATGAACGGCCTGCTCGAACGCTTGCTGGCCAGCCATGCCGGCCTGCGCCTGCTCAGCCTCAAAACCCTGGTGCCGCACAGCGTGCTGCCTGCTGCCGAGGGCAAGGAGGGCAGCCAGTCGGCCGAGCGCAGCTTCGATCTCTATCGCCACGGCGTGGAGATTCGTCTGGAGGGCAACTACGGGCAGTTGCAGGCCTACCTGGTGCAACTCGAACAACTGCAGCAGAAGCTACTCTGGGGCAAGCTGGACTACCGCGTGGTTGACTATCCGCGGGCCGAACTGACCCTGGTTGTCTATACCCTGAGTCCGGACCGGACATGGCTGGCGTTATGAAACCGATCGCCCTCGCGCTGCTCTTCCTGGCGGCTCCGGCGGTTGCCGAGATGGCCGATCCGACGCGGCCGCCGGCCGACTGGCTGGCTGCGCCTGCCGACGCGGCGCCGGGAGTCGATACCCCGGCCGGCGGGCTGCGCCTGCAGTCCGTCCTGGTGCCGCAAGGCGGCCGGCCGGTGGCGGTGATCGGCGGCCAGACCGTGCCGCTGGGCGGCAAGGTGGGCGGGGCGACCCTGGTGCGCCTGAACGAACGTGAAGCGGTATTGCAGGGAGCCGACGGAATGACCCGTCTCTACCTGACGCCCGATGTGCAAAAACAGATGATTGTGACGCCCGGCGCCCGCAAGGCGGGTTCGGCCAGGCCAGTAAAGGGGCTTCCATGAGCAAGCTATTGATCGTCGCGCTGACGGCGTTGGTGCTGGCGGCGTGCAGCAACCAACATTCTCGGCGCGGCGAGGCTTTCGATCGGGCCGGTGAGGCCGTCGATGCGGCGGCCAACAGCCAGGCGGCGCGGAGCAAGCACGACGTGCTCGGCCAGGCCATGGTGCCGCCGCTGCAGATCGACCAGCCCGTTCCGGCCAAACCGGAGCCGCGCTTCAACCTGGCCGTCAATAATGCGCCGGTAGCGCAGGTGCTCAATGCCCTGGTTTCCGGGACGCCGTACAGCATGCTTTTTCCGCCCGAGCTGTCCGGCTCGGTCAGCCTGAACCTGAAAAACACCACTGTGCGCGAGGCGCTCGATACCCTGCGTGACGTCTATGGCTATGACTACCGCCTGCAAGGGACCCGCATCTTCGTCCAGCCGAACACCGTGCAGACCCGGATGTTCAAGATCAACTACCTGGCCAATCGCCGGGTGGGCCTCAGCGACATGCGGGTAACCGGCAGTTCGCCGACCACCTCGAACCCGGTGCCGAATACCTCGGGCACGGGCGGCAGTACGATGCCGCCGGTGCCGGCCGGGACGACGGGCAGTCCCGCGCAACGTGCGGTCGACAGCGCCCGGGTGCAGACGACTTCGGATTACGACTTCTGGAAGGAACTGGGAACGGCGCTGAACACCATCGTCGGCAACCAGGAAGGGCGCAACGTCATCATCAACCCGACTTCGGGCGTTGTTCTGGTCAAGGCGTCGCCGGCAGAACTCAAGGGCGTCGAGGATTATCTCAAAGCAACGCAACTGGTTGTCGAGCGCCAGGTCATGCTTGAGGCCAAGATCATCGAGGTGTCGCTCAATGACTCCTACCAGACCGGCATCAACTGGAGCCAGTTTGGCGGTATTGCCAACCGTTTCTCGCTCGGCATTTCGGCGCCCAACGCGACGCTCTCCGGTAGCGGTGCGATCGGCGCCTCGTCGACCGGCGTCACGGCCGGCACCAATGTGACGGCCAACCCCGGCGCCGGCGGCTCGCTGGTGACCGGCAATACGGGCCGTGGCTTCTTTGGCCTGACCTTCCAGTCCAACAATTTTGCAGCGCTACTTTCCTTCCTTGAGGGTCAGGGCGACGTGCAGGTACTGTCCAGCCCGCGCATCGCCACCACCAACAACCAGAAGGCCGTGCTGAAGGTCGGTACCGACGATTACTTCGTCACCGGCATCAGCACCAACACGACAACCAGCGCCGCCGGCAACGTGGTGACGCCGAACATTACGCTGCAGCCCTTCTTCTCGGGCATTTCGCTCGATGTCACGCCGCAGATCGACGACGACGGCAACATCATCCTGCATGTCCATCCGCAGGTCAGTGTGGTCGAGGAAAAGACCAAGAACGTCAATCTCGGCGACCTGGGTACCTTCACGCTGCCACTCGCCTCCAGCACGATCAACGAAACCGACAGCATCGTCCGCGTCCAGGACGGCAGCATTGTCGCCATCGGCGGCCTGATGAGCCAGGAGCAGAACACCAGCCGCTACGGCCTGCCCGGGGTCAGCGGCGTGCCTGGCCTGGGCCTGCTTTTCGGCCAGAAGAGCGTGTCGAACCGCAAGCGCGAACTGGTCATCCTGATGCGCTCCACCATCATCAAGGGCGAGGAGTCCTGGCGCATGGTCGCCGGGGAGACGCAGCAACGCCTGCAGGGGATGGATCCGCGTCAGCAGCGCCACATCGAGTGGCAGTAAGCGTGGCACGGGGCGGTGCACGGTGTATCTCGACCATTTCGGCCTGAGCGAGCTGCCCTTTGGCATCACGCCGGATACCAGCTTCACGGTTCTGACCCGCAGCCATCAGGAGGCGCTCAATACCCTGCTCGTCGCCCTGAACAGTGGCGAGGGCTTCATCAAGATCACCGGCGAGGTCGGCACCGGCAAGTCGCTGCTCTGCCGCCGCCTGCTCCAGTCCTTGCCGGAGAATGCCGTCTCGGCCTACCTGCCCAATCCCTATCTGGCGCCGCGCACCCTGTTGCTGGCGCTGGCCGAGGAACTGGGTGTTGCGGTCGACCGCGCCAGCGACGATTACCACCTGCTCAAGAGTGTGAACGAGGCCCTGCTGGCCTACGCCGGTGACGAACGCCCGGTCGTCGTCTGCATCGACGAGGCGCAGGCGATGCCGCTGGAAACGCTGGAGTCCCTGCGCCTGCTTTCCAACCTGGAAACCGAAAAGCGCAAGCTGTTGCAGATCGTGCTGTTTGGTCAGCCGGAACTCGACCGCAAGCTGGCCGAGCCGTCGGTGCGCCAGTTGCTGCAGCGCATCGCGTTCCATTACCGCCTGGGCTGTCTGGGCCGCGAGGAAGTCGGCAACTACCTGGCGCATCGCCTGCGGGTGGCCGGCTACCGGGGCGAAGAACTCTTTGCGCCGCGTGCCGTGCGCAGCCTGCATCGGGCCAGCCGCGGCACGCCGCGCCTGCTCAACATTCTGGCCCACAAGTCCCTGCTCGCGGTTTATGGCGAAGGCCGGCATCTCGTGCTGTCGCGTCACGTGCGGCAGGCGGTGGCCGATACCGAGGGGGCCGGTTCGCCCGGCTGGTGGTGAGATGAGCCTGATCAACGACGTACTGCGCAATATCGAGGCGAAGCGGCCGGACGATCTGGCGCGCCACAAGCTGCAACGCGAAATCCGCGCCCTGCCGGCCGGGCGATCCCGCTCCGGGTGGGCTGCCCGCCTGTTGGGGGGATTGGCGGCCGTCCTCGTGCTTGGCGCGGGCATCTTATATACCAGCCGCCAGGTTGCCGGGCCGGCCGCTGGCCCCCAGCCGCTCTCCGCGCCGGCCACAGAAATGCCGCCGGTTGTATCGCTGTCTGCCGCCGCTTCGCCGGCCGCGGTGGTTCCGGCCGAGCCTGTCGATACCCTGCGCCTGTCGGCGCAACTCTCAGCCCTTCCCCAACCTGCCCCCCCGGTGCTCGGCGTGCCCGATCCGCTGCCGCCGTCATCGGCACCGCCGGCAAAGGCCGAGTCAGCCTTGCCGGTCGGACCGGTGAAGATCGAGAAGAGCCTGCTCGCCCCAACCCCCCGCGACAAGGCCGATGCCGAACTGCGCCGGGCGGAAACGGCGCTGGCCTCCGGGCGCAGCGGGGAGGCGCTCGACGCCCTGCGGGCAGCGGTCAAGCTTGATCCCGGCCACGTTGCGGCCCGCCAGGCTCTGCTTCGTCAGTTGCTCGATGCCCGCAAGGTCGACGAAGCGATGCTCGTCCTGCAGGATGGCCTGGAGAACATGCCGATGCAGACCGGCTGGGCAGTTTCCCTGGCGCGCCTGCAACTGGAACAGGGCGATCTGGCCGGGGCCGACCGCACCCTGGCGCATTCGCAGGGCTATGCCGAGGCGAATGCCGATTACGCCGGCTTTCAGGGCCATGTGAAATCCCGGCTGGGTGCCCACCGGCAGGCCATTGCCCACTACCAGCGCGCGACCCGTCTGGCTCCCGGCGAAGGGCGCTGGTGGCTGGGCCTGGGGCTCGCCTTCGAGGCTGACGGGCGGGGAACGGAAGCGCGGGATGCGCTGCGCCGGGCGATCGCCAGCGGCACGCTCAATCACGATCTGGCGGCGGTGGCTGAACAGCATTTGCGGCCGTAGTACCCGCGCCGGCGATGGGGCGCGAGGCCGGAGCGTAAAATCCAGCGATTGGCCGCTCGTCCGGCCTGCGATCACAAATACTCAGGGAGAACCGCCATGCCAGTCAAGCTCGTCCAGTCGACACCCGCCGCCTACCGCTATCCGCTGCTCATCAAGCAACTGTTGCTCACGCCGCTGGCCATCGCGCCGGCGCAGGAGATCACCTACCAGGGCAAGCTGCGCTACACCTACCGTACGCTGAACGAGCGTATCGGCCGACTGGCCAACGTGCTGACCGGCCTGGGGGTCGAAGCCGGCCAGACGGTGGCGATGATGGACTGGGACAGCCATCGGTACCTCGAATGCTTCTTCGCCGTGCCGATGATGGGCGCCATCCTGCAGACGGTGAATGTCCGCCTCAGCCCGGAGCAGATCCTGTACACGCTCAACCATGCCCGGGCCGACGTGCTGCTGGTCAATCGCGAGTTCTTCCCCATCCTGCAGCAGATCGCCGGTGAGTTGGAAACGGTCAGGACCTTCGTGCTGATCAGCGACGAAGCCGACGGGGCTGCGGCGCCGGTGGCGATGGCCGGTGAATACGAGGCCCTGCTGGACGCAGCCGTGCCCGAATTCGACTTCCCCGATTTCGACGAGAACGCCCAGGCCACGACCTTCTACACCACCGGGACGACCGGCAACCCGAAGGGGGTTTATTTCAGCCACCGTCAACTCGTGCTGCATACCCTGGGGTGCGCCGCCGCGCTGGGGGGCGCCCACCGGCAGGGGCACATCCACCGCGAAGATGTCTACATGCCGATGACGCCGATGTTCCACGTCCACGCCTGGGGCTTTCCGTATCTGGCAACGATGCTCGGCATCAAGCAGGTCTATCCCGGGCGTTACCAGCCGGATGTGATCTGTCGCCTGATCCGGGAGGAGAAGGTCAGTTTCTCGCATTGTGTGCCGACCATTCTGCACATGGTGCTCAATCACCCGCAGGCCGCGGCGACCGATTTCAGCGGCCTGAAAATTCTCATTGGCGGTGCCGCCATGCCGGAGGCAATGGCCATCGCCGCCCAGAAGCGGGGCATGGATCTGTTCACCGGCTACGGCATGTCGGAAACCTGCCCGGTCCTCAGCCTGGCCCATCTCGACAGCGCCGATCTCGAGCGCTCGGTCGAGGAGCAGGCGGTGATCCGCGCCAAGACCGGCCGGCCGCTGCCGCTGGTCGACCTGCGCATCGTCGATCCCGACATGAAGGATGTCGCGCATGACGGCAAGGCGACCGGTGAGGTCGTTGTCCGGGCCCCGTGGCTGACCCAGGGCTATGTCGGCGCGCCGGAAGCCTCCGAAAGCCTGTGGGCCGGCGGCTACCTGCACACCGCCGATATCGGCAACATCAATCCGGCTGGCTACCTGAAGGTGACCGACCGTATCAAGGATGTGATCAAGACCGGTGGCGAATGGACTTCCTCGCTGCAGCTGGAAGACATCATCGCCAAGCACGAGGCGGTGCACGAGGTGGCGGTGATCGGCGTGCCCGACGACAAGTGGGGCGAGCGGCCGCTTGCCTTGGTCTTGCTCAAGCCCGGGCACGTCGGGCAGATCACCGAGCACGCCCTGCGCAACTATGCCGCCCATGCCATCGAGGCGGCCGGCATTTCGCGCTACGGCGTGCTGCTCCAGGTGCGTTTCGTGAAGACCCTGGTCAAGACCAGTGTCGGCAAGATGAACAAGCGGTTGATGCGGGCCGATCCCGAGGCGCTCTGCATCTGACGGGCGCTGCGCCCTCAGTGCCGGGCGGCGAGGGCGGTCAGTTGCCGGTCGTGCCAGCGGGTAAGGAGAGCCATGGCGGTCGTTGAGCCGATCAGTGCCATGAACATGTCGGACTGCGTATCCCACACGTCGCCCTGGGTGCCGAGGAATTCGTCTGCGCCCTGGCCGAGGGCGACGGCGGCAGCCCATTCGATCAGCTCATAGCAGGCGCTGATCGCCATCGCCACGCAGATGCACAGAAAGGCCAGCATCCTGCGGCCCCGCACGAAATCGCCTCGCAGCAGGATCTCGCGGGCCACCATGGCCGGCACGAAACCCTGCATGAAATGGCCGATCCTGTCGTACGGGTTGCGCGCCGTGCCGAGCATATCCTGCAGCCAGAAGCCGAGCGGCACGTGGGCATAGGTATAGGCCCCGCCCAGGATCAGCACCAGGGCATGCAGAGCGATCAGGACCGCGAGCAGGTCGGTCAGCGGAAAGCGCCGGCGGGTGGCGATCAGGATGGGCAGCGCGATCAGGACCGGGGCGACTTCCATCAGCCAGGTCAGCCGCTCGGCGGGGGCTATGCCGGAGACGCACAGGGCGAGGATGACGATGGCCATCAGGCCGGCCTGCAGGGGGCGGTGCAGCATGGCGGGATTCTCAGCGGGTAAAACGGCGTTCCGCCACAGTGTAATCGACAACACCCGCGGCGCAGAGGCGGGCGCTGGCCGGTTGCCCCAGGTGCTTGTCCAGCCATTCCTCGGCATGGTTGCTGGCCGCCAGACAGGCCGCCCGGGCCTTGCCCCGGCATTGGGCCTGTAGCAGATGCCAACGGCCGCCGGCCTCCAGGTAATAATCCGGTCCGGCCTGGCGCAGGATGCCGCTGACCGGGGTGAGCGGAGCATCCTTTGTCCGGCAGTCGGCAATTGCCGCCCGGGGGCGTTGCTGGCCGTAGAGCAGGAGCAGGCCGATCAGCGTGCCGAGGCCAAGCAGGATGACGACGGTCAACATGCCCTTCAACCAGTTGGCCGATTCATCACCGGGCGAGGCCATCGGTCAATCCCGTTCAGGCGGCGCCGCGAATCAGCGCCAGCAACTCCGCGCCGTAATGCTCGATCTTGGCGCTCCCCATGCCGGTAATACCGGCCAGCAGCCCGTGGCTGACCGGGCGGGCTTCCGCCAGTTCGCGCAGCGTCTTGTCGTGCAGGATGACGTAGGCCGGGACGCCCTGTTCCCGGGCGGTGTCGGCGCGCCATTGGCGCAGCAGCTGGAACAGGGCCTCGTCGGTTGCCGAGAGCTCGCTGAGCGGAGCGCGGCTGGTCTTGCCTGGCACCGATCTGCGCCGGGCCGGCCGGCGCAGTTGCACGCTACGCAGCCCCTTGAGCACGTCGCGGGCCGCCTCGGTCAGTTGCAGGGCGCCGTGTTCGGCCATGTCGACATGAACCAGCCCGGCGGCAGCCAGCTGCCGGAAAACGCTCTTCCAGGCATGGCTGTCGAGATCGGCGCCGACGCCAAAGGTCGGCAGCTGGTCGTGGTTCCACTGTCTGACCTTGTCGGTCGCCTTGCCGCGCAGCACATCGATCAGATGTGTGACGCCAAAGCGCATGCCGGTGCGGAAGATGGCCGACAGCGCCTTCTGGGCCGCCTGCGTGCCGTCCCACAATTCGGGCGGGTTGTCGCACACATCGCAGTTGCCGCAGGGTGCGCGTTCTTCGCCGAAATAGTGGAGCAGTACCTGGCGGCGACAGCGGGGCGCTTCGCAATAGGCGAGCAGGGCGGTCAGCCGCTGCGCTTCGAGAATTTTCTGGCCTTCGGCAGCGCCGGATTCGGCAATGCGCGCGTGTTGCAGTGCCACGTCTTGCATTCCGTAGGCCATCCAGGCTTCCGATGGCTCGCCATCGCGGCCGGCGCGGCCGGTTTCCTGGTAATAGGCCTCGATGCTCTTCGGCAGGTCGAGGTGGGCAACAAAGCGGACATCCGGCTTGTCGATACCCATGCCGAAGGCGATGGTGGCGCACATGATCAAGCCCTCTTCGCGCAGGAAGCGGCGCTGGTTGGCGGCCCGCTCGGCGGCCGGCAGGCCGGCATGGTAGGGTAGGGCCGGATAGCCCTGAGCGGAAAGCCATTCGGCCGTTTCCTCGACCTTCTTGCGCGACAGGCAATAGACGATGCCGGCCTGGCCGCGGCGTCCCGCCAGGAAGCCCAGCAACTGTTGGCGGACGTTGTCCTTCTCGACGACCGTGTAGCGGATGTTCGGGCGGTCGAAACTGGACAGGAAAACGCGGGCATCGCCCAGGCCGAGGCGTTGCAGCATTTCATTGCGTGTTGCCTGGTCGGCCGTCGCAGTCAGCGCGATACGCGGCACTGACGGATAACGTTCGTGCAGCGCGGAGAGTTGCAGGTATTCCGGGCGGAAATCGTGCCCCCATTGCGACACACAATGCGCCTCGTCGATCGCGAACAAGGCCAGCTTGCCGGCTTCATACAGGGCGTCGAGCAAGGCCAGCGTGCGGTCGAGCAGCAGACGTTCGGGGGCGATATAGACCAGGTCGATGCCGCCGTTGAACATCGCCTGCTCGACGGCCTGCGCTTCACGCCAGTCGAGGGTCGAGTTCAGGCAGGCTGCCTGGACGCCGAGTTGCGTCAGCGCATCCACCTGGTCCTGCATCAGCGCGATCAGCGGCGAAACGACAATGGCGCAGCCGGGACGGAGCAGGGCGGGAATCTGGTAGCACAGGCTCTTGCCGCCACCCGTCGGCATGAGGACCAGCGCGTCGCCACCGCCGGCGACATGGCCGATGATGTCGGCCTGTTCGCCGCGGAAAGCCGGGTAGCCGAAGACATCGCGCAGAATGTCGAGGGCGCTCGATCGGGGGGGCACGATGGGGATCAGCTTTCGGGCAGGATGGCTTCGCGGCGCAGTGTCTCGCCATCCCAAGCCAGCGCTTCACCGCGATCCTCGTGCCAGTCGGCGAGTACCCAGCGCTCGACATGGATGCCGTCGACAAAATGGTCATGGGTCGCCGGATGGTGCGTATGGCCGTGAATCATCGTGGCATAGGCATGGTCGCGCAACAAGTCTTCCGTCGCGGCGGCCTGCAGGTCGTCGTACCCCGGGTGGCCTTGCTTGCGACGGGCGCTGCGCCAGCGAATGTAGCGGCCGAGCAGGGTGCGCATCCAGCGCGGCTTGGCGCGCATCTTGCGCTGCCACTCCGGATTGCGCACCTTCGCCCGGTAGGCCTGATAGGCCTGGTCGTCCAGGCACAGCGCATCGCCGTGCGAGAGGACAAAAGACCATTCCGGCAGGATCAGGTCGTAGGGGTCGGGCAACAGGCGAACCCCGGCCTTCGCGGCAAATTCCTCCCCCAGGGCGAAATCGCGGTTGCCGTGCATGACGAAGATCTGCAGGCCGGCATCGCTCGCTTCGCGCAGGGCGGCGGTAATCCGGTTGTGATACGGGTCGTCGATATCGTCACCAACCCACACCTCGAACAGGTCGCCGAGAATGTACAAGGCGTCGGCCTGGCGGGCACGGCCCGACAAAAAGCGGAGGAACAAAGCAGTCGCCCCGGGCGACCGGGGCGACAGATGCAGATCGGAAATGAAAAGGATCAAACGATCTCGGCCTTCTCGATCACGACGTCTTCCTTCGGCACATCCTGATGGAAGCCCTTGTTGCCGGTGGCGACGGCACGGATCTTGTCGACGACATCCATGCCTTCGGTGACTTCGCCGAAGACGCAATAGCCCCAGCCCTGGCCGGACGGCGCGCGGAAGTCGAGGAAATCATTATCGACGACGTTGATGAAGAACTGGGCCGTGGCCGAATGCGGGTCGTTGGTACGCGCCATGGCGATCGCCCCCCGTTTGTTCTTCAGGCCGTTGGCCGCCTCGTTCTCGATCGGCGCCTGCGTCGGCTTCTGGTCCATGCCCGGGGCGAAACCGCCCCCCTGAATCATGAAGTTCTTGATGACGCGATGGAAGATGGTGCCGTTGTAGTGGCCGGCTTCGACGTAGGCCAGAAAGTTGGCAACCGTCTTCGGGGCCTTCTCGGCATCCAGCTTGAGGGTGATGTCACCGTGGTTGGTGGTCAGCTTGACTTGCGACATGAGTGAATCCTTACTTTTCGGAAATGACCTTGACGTCCTGAATGACGACCGGGGTGGTTGGCACGTTTTCGTAGTAGCCGAAGTTGCCGGTCGGCACCTTGGCGATCTTGTCGACGACGTCCATGCCCTGAACGACCTTGCCGAACACGGCGTAGCCCCAGGTGCGGCCGTCGGCTTGCGAACGGTGGTTGAGGAAGGTGTTGTCCTTCAGATTGATGAAGAACTGGACACGGGCGGAATGGGGATCCTGGGTGCGGGCCATGGCGACGGTGCCGCGATCATTGGGCAGGCCGTTGGTGGCCTCGTTCGGCAGGGCCGGGGTGCGGGTCTTCTTCTCCTCCATCGCCGAGTTGAAACCGCCGCCCTGAATCATGAAGCCGTCAATCACGCGGTGGAAGATGGTCGCTTCGTAAAAGCCATGCTTGGCGTTGTAGAGGAACATCTCGACGGTCTTCGGCGCCTTGTCCGGGAACAGTTCAAGCGTGATCTTGCCCAGACTGGTGGTCATTTCGACGGTCGGCGCCGCCCAGGCAACTGCGGAAACGAGCAGGCCGGCGGCGAGCAGGGAAAATTTCTTGAACATCAGGCGCTTCCTTCGTAAATGATTTTCCATTGGCCATTTTCACGCTGCCAGTACTGGCGCTTCTTCATCCGGTTATCCAGATTGTTGCTGCGATAGTCCTGTTCGAAGGTGACGACCGCGACCTCATCCTTGCCCGGGTTGCGGAACACCGAGAGGTTGTCGATCTTCAGCTTGATCCACGCCTTGCTGGCATTGATCTGCTTCTTTTGGGCGGCAAAGTCGTCGAAATCCTGATTGCCGGCCTTGAAGTGTTTGGAGTAGTGACTGAGGTAGCGCCCGGTGTCGCGGCTTTCCCAGTCGGCACGCCAGCGCTCGATGGCCGTCTTGATTTCCGCGCGCTCTCGGGCCCAGTCGTCGACCGGTAGCCATTCGATCGTCGGACTGATGATGACCGGTGTCAGGCCAACCTGCAGATTCGGGGCGACCTGGTCGAGATCCTGATTGGTCAGGACGACACAGCCATCGGAGGCGCGCGGCGGCCGGGCGAACGTGTCGGAGGGCGTGCCATGCAGCCAGATACCGCTGCCCCCGCGCCCCTGGCGCTTATCCCATTCGTTCGGGTAATTGAGTGGAAACGCGCCGCTGCCGTAAAGGTCGGCCAGCTTCTGGCGGGGCAGGTTGGCGGTGACGTGATAGACGCCGATCGGCGTCTTCTTGTCACCTTCAAAAAACTTGTCGGCACCGAGCTTGCCGTGCGTGACGTAGTAATCGGCAACGAGGCGCGGGCGACCGTCCTGGCTGCGGTCGTTCTCGAAAAGGTAGAGACGAGAGCGCTGGGTGTCGACGACGATGGCATGGTGCTGTTCCGGCTGCATTTGCAGCAGGTAGCGCGGCACGAGTTCGGCGGGCGGCTTCTCGCGATAGGCTTTCAGGCGGACCAGGGCCTCGGCCCGCAGGTCGGCCACCTTGTCAGCCGGAGCCTGGCCGAGGGCACCGAAGGTCTGGATCGGCTTGGTCTTGGCGAGCAGCAGGTCGCCCTTGATCAGGTTGGCCAAGCGGTAGTTGGGGTACTGGCGGAGCAGCGCCTCGGTCAGCTGGAGTGCATTGTCGAGACGATTGGCTTCGATCTCGGCGAAGATGCGGGCCAGCGTGCCCTCGGCGCCGGCTTCGGCAACCACCGAAGCGAACGGGGCCTGGGCCGCCAGTGCGTCGGCAGCCGTTCGCGCGCTGGGAGCCGAGAGTGCCGATGCAGCGCTACCCGGTTGCGACTCATGCGGTTTGTCAGACAGTTTGGCAATGGCGCCTGCCGTGACGGTTGCGGCCAGCACCAGCAGGAGGTGGCGAATCTTCAACCTCACCGGGCGTTTTCTTCCTTGATCAGCCACCGGCTACCGGAGCGGACGAGTACCAGCGTCTTCGTGGTCGAGCTCGACAGCCCGGTCGCCTTGTAATGCTGGCGGAACTTGACGGTTGCCTTGTCGCCGTTGAGGGTGACCACCGGATTGTCGACGATGACGGCGATCTTGCCTCCCTTGCCGGCAATGCGCTGTTCGCGCTCCTGTTCCCAGGCCTTGCGGCTCATCCCCTTGGGCGTGTCGAAATCGCTGGCATAGGCGCCGAGGTAGGCTTTCATGTCCTTGCGCGACCAAGCGTCGGCCCAGGCCTTGACAGCCTTGATGACCTCCTCGCTGGCCGGATTGGGAATATCCTTGGCGGGGGGCGGAGCCAGGGCGGCAGCCGGCGCTGGCGTAGCGGCCGGCGTAGCGGCCGGTGCCGGCTTCGCCGGCTGTGCGGCGACGGCGGCAGCCCCCTGGGTGGCAGCGACGACGGTTGCCGTGGCGGGGGCGGCTGGTTTGGCGGCGACCGGCGCAGGGGCGGTCGCCGGGGGCGGTGCGACGGGAGCCGGCGCAGCAGCCTGCGGCTTGACGTTGGCCTTGCCGGAGGTGGTGATCAGGTCGCGGATCAGGGCCAGCTTGTTCTGCGTCGCGGTGTTGGAGTTGTCGAGCTGGAGGGCCTTGTCGTAAGCCTGGCTGGCCAGCTTGGCATAGACATCGCCGAGGTTCTCGTAGGCAATGGCATAGGACGGGTGGGTCCGGATGGCCATTTCCAGCGCCGTGCGCGCCTTGTCATACTGCTTTTGCTGGGCGTAGAGGACGGCCAGGTTGTTGTACGGCTCGGGCAGTTCGGGATAATCCTCGGAGAGCTTGGTGAACACGGCGATGGCTTCGGCCGGCTTGTTCATCTCGGTATAGATCAGGCCCTTCAGGAAGCGGCCCTGGGCATCCTTCGGACGACTGCTCAGATAGGCGTCCACCTTCTCCATGGCCTGCGGGTACTGCCCTTGCTTGATCAGGCGTTGCACTTCCGGCAGGTTATCCGCCAAGGCGGGGGCGGCAAAGCCGATGGCCAGTCCGATCGCCAGTGCGCGCAACGTCTTGAGTTGCCTGGAACGGGTCTGGGGCAGGGGGATCGAGGTCATCGCTGTGCTATACTTTTCGAGGTTATACGATATTTCGATTCTATCAAAAACGCCGGTGAATCCATAGTTTTGAGCGTCCCGGCGCCGTCCAGAAAACCTCCCGGCATGCTAAAGATTTACAACTCGCTCAAGCGCGAAAAACAGGTATTTACCCCCATCGAGGCGAACAAGGTTCGTATGTACGTCTGTGGCATGACGGTCTATGACTACTGCCACCTTGGCCATGCCCGCGTGATGGTGGTTTTCGACATGGTTTACCGCTGGCTGAAGGCTTCGGGCTACGCGGTGACGTACGTCCGCAACATCACCGATATTGACGACAAGATCATCAAGCGGGCTATCGAGAACGGTGAAACGATCCAGCAGCTGACGGACCGTTTCATTGCCGCCATGCACGAGGATGCCGACGCACTGGGTGTCCTGCGTCCGGATCACGAGCCGCGCGCCACGGAATACGTGCGCGAGATGCAGGAGATCATCCGCAAGCTGGAAAGCAACGGCCTGGCCTACCAGGCGGCCGATGGCGACGTGAACTATGCGGTCCGCAAGTTTCCCGGCTACGGCAAGCTGTCCGGCAAGTCGCTCGATGATCTGCGCGCCGGTGAGCGGGTCGAGGTCGATTCCGCCAAGCAGGATCCGCTCGATTTCGTGCTTTGGAAACACGCCAAGCCGGGCGAACCGGCCTGGGCGTCGCCGTGGGGCGACGGCCGGCCGGGCTGGCATATCGAATGCTCGGCGATGAGTTCGACCCTGCTTGGGAATCATTTCGATATCCACGGTGGGGGGCAGGATCTGCAATTTCCGCACCACGAGAACGAGATCGCCCAGTCGGAGGGCGCCAACGGCTGCGCTTACGTCAATTACTGGATGCACAACGGTTTCGTGCGCGTCGACAACGAGAAAATGTCGAAGTCGCTCGGCAATTTCTTCACCATCCGTACCGTGCTCGAACAATTCGATGCCGAGGTCGTGCGCTTCTTCATACTGCGCGCCCACTACCGCAGCCCGCTGAATTATTCCGACGCCCATCTGGAAGACGCCAAGCGCAGCCTGGACAGCCTGTATTTCACGCTGCGCGACGTGCCGCCGGCGGCTGTCGCGATTGACTGGAATCAGGCGTTTGCCGCGCGTTTCGCCGCGGCGCTGAACGAGGATTTCGATTCGCATGGCGCCATTGCCGTGCTGTTCGAACTGGCCGCCGAGGCCAACCGCCAGAAGAGCGCCGAGTTGTCCGGGTTGCTCAAGGCCTTGGGGGGGATCATGGGCCTGCTCGAACGCGAGCCGATGATCTACCTGCAGGGGGGAGCAGGGGCCGGTGGCCTCGATGAGGCCGCCATTGCGCAGATGATCGACGAGCGTGCAGCGGCCAAGAAGATGCGCAATTTCGCCGAGGCCGACCGTATCCGCGACGCGTTGAAGGTGGCCGGCGTCATCCTTGACGACGGTCCGCAAGGCACCACCTGGCGGCGTGCCTGAATGTGACAAGCCCGACGATTGCGTCGGGCTTGTGCGGGTTGGCGGTCAAGGTGCTTACTTGATGACCTTGCCGCCGGCGCCTACAACCGTCAATTCGACATAGCGCGAACCGAGTCGGCTGTTCGGTCCGTAGCTGACCTTGAAGCCGCCCAAGTCGAAGTTCTGCATGCCTTCCAGGGTACTGACCAATTTTTCGCGGGTCAGGTCCTTGCCGGTTTTTTTGAGTGCCTCAGTGACCAGGCGGGCGGTGATGTACCCTTCCAGGCCGTAGTACGAGAACTTGTCCTTTTGCTTGTCGAGCAGCTTCTGGTATTCGCGGACGACGCCGATGGTGTCGTTCCAGGGGTAGGGTACGACCTGCGAAATGCCGATGCCGCGGGCGTCGTTGCCCAGTTCCTGGGCCAGGACCTCGCCGCCGACTGGCGACAGGGTGAGGAACATCGGGAACTGGCCCATCTGTTTCATGGCCTTGACGAAGGCTGCGGTTGGTTTGTACAGGGTTACCATGACCACGGCCTGCGGTGTCGATTTGCTGATCGCTTCGACGGCCTTGGTGACGTCGACCGAGTTGCGCTCCACGGTCCCGACGGCGATCGGTGCCAGATTGGCCCGTTTGAGCGCATTGGTGACGCCGTCGAGACCGGACTTGCCGAAGCCGTCGTTCTGGTAAAAGACGGCGATGTTCTTCAGGCCGAGTGCGATGATCTGGTTGACGATGGCTTCTGCTTCGTCGGCATAGCTGGCCCGGATGTTGAACATGTAGCGGTTGTTCGGGTTGGCGGAGGGTTGCTCGCGCAGGCTGCCGGCTCCCGAAATGGTGCCGATCAGCGGCACCTTGGCCGGACCGAAGACCTTGTTCATGGCCTCCGTGGTCGGCGTTGAGCCGTAATAGCCGGTCAGCGCGAAAACCTTCCTGTCCTGGATCAGGGTCTTGGTGTTGGCCAGGGTGCGGTCGGTTTCGTAGCCGTCGTCGATGGTGATCAGTTCGATCTTGCGGCCGTGGATGCCGCCGGCCTTGTTAACCTGATCGAAATAGGCTGTCATCGCCTCCCGCATCTGCATGCCATACAGTCCGTTCGGACCGGTGAAGGGGGCGGACATGCCGAGGGTGATGCTGGTGTCGGTCACACCATCGTCGGCGTGGGCCTGGCTCAGGCCCAGGGCCAGCAAGCTGGCGAACAGTGCGTTGCGAAAGGATCTCATTGTCTCCGTTGCCTTATGTGGGATGTGGATTGGGGCACGGTGAACAATGGTGTGCTTTCCTGACGACGGGCTTACAGAAAAATCCGTCGGTGCATGAAAAACGGGCGGGGCCTCTGGCGCTCGCCCGTTTGCTGTCCGGCCGAAGAAGTTATTTCATCAACTTGCCGCCCGCGCCGATCACCGTCAGCTGGACGAAATGTGAGCCGGCATGGTTGTTGGGCCCGAAACTGATGCGATAGCCGCCAAAATCCTGACTCATCCCCTCCAGCGCCGAGATGAGTTTTTCGCGGCTCAGATCCTTGCCGCCGGCCTTGCGGAGGGCTTCGACGGCCAGCTTGGCGATGATGAAGCCTTCCATGCCCATGTAGGAATATGTCCCCTGCTTGCCGACGAAATGCTGGTATTCCTTGGCGATGGGCAGGGTGTCGTTCCACGGGTAGGGCATGACTTGCGAGATGCCGATGCCGCGGGCATCGTTGCCCAGTTCCTGGGTCAGTTGCTCGGCACCGACTGGCGACAGGGTCATGAACATCGGGTTCTGGTTGCGTTGGTGCAGGGCCTTGACCATTGCTGCCGTCGGTTTGTGCAGGGTCACCATGACGACGGCCTGCGGGGCCGCCTTGGCGATGGTTTCGACGGCCTTGGCGATATCTTCGGAATTGCGTTCGACGCTGGCGGTGGCCGAGGGCGTCAGGTTGTGTTTCTTCAGCGCCTGAGTGAGGCCGTCGAGACCGGCCTGGCCGAAACCGTCGTTCTGGTAGAAAACGGCGATGTTTTTTAGGCCAAGGGTGGCCAGTTGCGTGCCGATCGCTTCCGCTTCGTCGGCGTAGCTGGCGCGCTGGATGAACAGATAGCGGTTGTTCGGGTTGCTGGCCGGCGGCTGGCGTAGCGACATGGCGCCGGAAATGCCGCCGATCAGGGGCACCTTGGCCGGGCCGAAGACCTTGTTCATGGCATCGGTGATTGCATTGGAGCCGTAGTAGCCGATCAGCGCGAACACCTTGTTGGTGTCGATCAGTGTCCGGGTGTTGGCCACCGTTTTTTCCGGATCGTACGCATCGTCGAGCACGGTCAGTTGCAACTTGCGTCCGTTGACGCCGCCATTTTTGTTGACCTGTTCGAAATAGGCGTTGATCACATTCTTCAGCGCCTGACCATGAGCACTGGCCGGGCCGGACAAGGGCACGGACATGCCGAGGCTGATCGTGCTGTCGGTGACGCCGGTTTCGGCAAAGGCGGCGGGCAAGGCCGCGATGCCGATCAGGCAGGCAGACAGGATGTGGCGAATCGCTTTCATGAGTTTCTCGCTCTCAAGGCCGAAAGAATCCACGCATTATAGGGGCGGAAAGGCTTGCCGTTGTCACGGCGAAGCGCTGGAAAGCCGCCTGCCGTGCCGGATGGCGACGGACAAGCGCCGTCCCGGCAATAAAAAGCGCCCCGGGATTGCTCGCGGGGCGCGGGGGGCTTGCCTGGCCGACCGGGGCTGGCTCAGTCGCCGAAAAACTCCTTGACCTTGTCCATCCACGACTTGGAGCGTGGATTGTGCTTGCCGGAGTTGTCCTTGCTGCTCTCTTCCAGTTCGCGCAGCAATTCTTTCTGGCGTTCGGTCAGGTTGACCGGGGTTTCGACGACGACATGACACATCAGGTCGCCGTGCGCATGGCTGCGGACGCCCTTGATGCCCTTGCCGCGCAGTCGGAAGACCCGGCCGGACTGGGTTTCCGGCGGAATCCGGATGGCGGCGGCGCCATCCAGGGTCGGGATTTCGATCTCGCCACCCAGGGCGGCGGTGGTGAAGGAAATCGGCATCTCGCAATGCAGGTCGTTGTGATCGCGTTGGAAAACCGGATGCGGTTTCAGGTGAATCTGCACGTAAAGGTCGCCCGGCGGGCCGCCGTTGACACCATGCTCGCCTTCGCCGGCCAGCCGGATGCGATCGCCTTCATCCACGCCGGCCGGAATCTTGACGGCCAGCGTCTTGTGCTGCCTGACCCGGCCGGCACCGCCGCAGGATTTGCACGGATCGGCGATGAAGCGGCCGGTGCCGTGGCATTTGTGGCAGGTCTGCTGGATCGAGAAAAAGCCTTGTTGCAGACGCACCTGGCCGGAGCCGTTACAGGTCGGGCAGGTTTTGGGCTGGGTGCCGGCCTTGGCGCCGGAGCCGTGACAGACGTCGCATTCCTCCATGGTCGGGATGCGGATCTTGGTCTCGGTGCCGTGCGCTGCCTGCTCCAGCGTGATTTCCAGGTTATAGCGCAGATCGGCGCCGCGGTAGATGTTCGAGCGTCCGCCACCGCCGCCGCGCCCACCGAAGATTTCGTCAAAGATGCCGCCGAAGGCGTCGGCAAAACCGCCGCCGCCGAAACCGCCGGCCCCCATGCCGGCCTGCGGGTCGACGCCGGCATGGCCGTACTGGTCGTAAGCCGCACGCTTCTGGCTGTCCGACAGGATTTCGTAGGCTTCCTTGGCTTCCTTGAACTTCTCCTCGGCCGCCGGGTTGTCCGGATTGCGATCCGGATGGTATTTCATGGCCAGCTTGCGGTAGGCCTTTTTGATCTCGTCGTCGGACGCGTCGCGGTTGACGCCGAGAATCTCGTAAAAATCGCGTTTAGACATGTTCAGTCCCGTCTAAGTGACAAAGGCGCCGAGCGCCGCCGGAGGTTCCGGAAGGCTCGGCGCCACACCGTTCTGGCAAGGCTTACTTCTTGTCCTTGTTTACTTCGGTGAATTCGGCATCGACGACATCGCCTTCGACGGTCTTCTCGCCTTGCGGCTGGGCGCCGGCCCCGGCGGCTGCACCTTGGGCCTGCTGCTGGGCATACATCTTCTCGCCCAGTTTCTGGGCCGCGGCCGACAGGGCTTCGGTCTTGGCGGTGATGACATCCTTGTCGCCGTCGCGCAGCACGTCCTCGACATCCTTGATCGCCTTCTCGATGGCTTCCTTCTCGCCGGCATCGAGCTTGTCGCCGTATTCGGCCAGCGACTTCTTGACCATGTGCACCATGCCGTCAGCCTGGTTGCGGGCGTCGGCCAGCTCGTGCGCCTTCTTGTCCTCTTCGGCGTGCAGTTCGGCGTCCTTCACCATGCGCTGGATTTCTTCCTCGGAGAGGCCGGAGTTGGCCTTGATGGTGATCTTGTTTTCCTTGCCGGTGGCCTTGTCCTTGGCCGTGACGTGCATGATGCCGTTGGCGTCGATGTCGAAGGTGACTTCGATCTGCGGCGTGCCGCGCGGCGCCGGCGGGATGCCTTCCAGGTTGAACTGGCCGAGGCTCTTGTTGCCGGAGGCCATTTCACGTTCCCCTTGCAGGACGTGGATGGTGACGGCCGCCTGGTTGTCGTCGGCAGTGGAGAAGACCTGCGAGGCCTTGGTCGGGATCGTCGTGTTCTTCTGGATCAGCTTGGTCATCACGCCACCCAGCGTTTCGATGCCGAGCGACAGCGGGGTGACGTCCAGGAGCAGCACGTCTTTGACTTCGCCTTGCAGTACGCCGCCCTGGATGGCGGCGCCGACGGCGACGGCCTCATCCGGGTTGACGTCCTTGCGCGGCTCCTTGCCGAAGACTTCCTTGACCTTTTCCTGAACCTTGGGCATGCGGGTCTGGCCACCGACCAGAATGACGTCGTCGATGTCGGAGACCTTGCAGCCGGCATCCTTCAGGGCAGTCAGGCAGGGGGGCACGGTGCGCTCGATCAGTTCGTCGACCAGCGACTCGAACTTGGCGCGGGTGATCTTCAGCGCCAGGTGCTTCGGGCCGGTGGCGTCGGCGGTGATGTAGGGCAGGTTGACTTCGGTCTGCTGGCTGGACGAGAGCTCGATCTTGGCCTTTTCGGCGGCTTCCTTCAGGCGCTGCAGGGCGAGCACGTCCTTCTTCAGGTCGACGCCGGACTCCTTCTGGAATTCGCTGATGATGTAGTCGATCAGGCGCTGGTCGAAATCTTCGCCGCCGAGGAAGGTGTCGCCGTTGGTGGCCAGCACCTCGAACTGCTTTTCGCCATCGACGTCGGCGATTTCAATGATCGAAATGTCGAAGGTGCCGCCGCCGAGGTCGAAGACAGCGATCTTCTTGTCCTTGGACGAGGACTTGTCCATGCCGAAAGCCAGCGCTGCGGCGGTCGGCTCGTTGATGATGCGCTTGACTTCCAGACCGGCGATGCGGCCGGCGTCCTTGGTCGCCTGGCGCTGGCTGTCGTTGAAGTAGGCCGGCACGGTGATGACGGCTTCGGTGACTTCCTCGCCGAGGTAGTCTTCGGCGGTCTTCTTCATCTTGCGCAGCACTTCGGCAGAAACCT
>OFCW01000105.1_pt1 | contig 34328 bp, 29 predicted proteins | sample 1520951 | NCBI WGS metagenome assembly OFCW01 (sample SAMEA4349680, study PRJEB24078) | microbial mat metagenome | biome: Terrestrial Biome; feature: Habitat; material: Microbial Mat | place: India | collected 2012-06-12 | depth 10 m | reverse complement strand
GGCTCGGCGCCCCCGCTCAATCTCGGCCCGCTCGCGACGTTTTTCAACAGCCTGCCAGCACGAAAAAAGCCCGCGAGCCTTGCGGTCGCGGGCAAATCCACTGGAGGGTGGAGGAGACAGGTGAGAGAGGCAGAAACCGTCTCGCAAGCATTGTGTCACCGAAAACTTAAATCAGACTTAAAGGCAACGACCTCCCGGAGCAAGCCGGACGGCGGGCTACAGGAACGACAGGAAACACCACATGCATTTTGACAGGGATACTTTTCTTCGCGTCATCCAAGCGACGCCCTTCGTGTCGATCGACCTCGTGATCCGCAATGAATTACAGCAGGTATTGCTCGGATACCGGCTCAACCGCCCCGCGCAGCATCGCTGGTTCGTTCCGGGCGGCCGCATCCGCAAGAACGAGCGCGTCCAGGATGCGTTGCAGCGCATCGCGCGAACCGAGCTGGGCATTTCCGCCGCGCCCGGGAAACTGCTCGGGGTGTTCGATCATCTCTACGACGACAACTACTATGGCGTGCCGGGCCTGGGCACCCATTACGTGGTCTGCGCATACCAATTCACCATCGACAGCGGCACCAGGCTCAATCAGGATGACCAGCATGCCCGGCTGCGGTGGTGGAATGTCGAAGACCTGCTGGCAAGCGCAGACGTGCACGAAAACTCGAAGTTGTACTTCCGGGAAGCGCCGGACAATGGATTCAGGTGCGCCTGTCCATGAGGCTTTTGCCGCCAAACTTGTGCATGATCATGTTTATCCGCGCAACCCGGGAGTGATTGGGGCGCCTTTGATTTGAGTCAACGAACCCGCTCCACTGCGCCCTCTACCATCGCCGGATGGCGCCCTTCAAACGATCCGTTGCCGTACTCGCGTCGCTGGCCTTGATTGCCGCAGTCGCCGCGCTGGCGTACCTCCAGGCCCGCCCGCGTGCCCTGCCCGACGGCCTGATCCAGGCCAACGGGCGCATCGAAGGCGATCACGTCATCGTCTCGCCCAAGGTCGCCAGCCGCATCGCCGCCATCCGGGTGCGCGAGGGCGATGCCGTCAGTCCCGGCCAGGTGCTGGCGACGCTTGACGATGCGCAGATCAGCGCCAGGGTCAGGCAGGCGGCCTCGGCTGTCGATGCCGCCCGCTCGCAGCTGGAAGCGGCGAAAAGCGCCTACCAGGTGCTGCGGCGCGAAGTGCCGATTGCCATTGCCGGCGCCGAAGCGGCCTTGTCGCGCACGCGCCATAACGCGTCGAAGGCGCAGGCCGCAACCGCCCAGGCGCAACGCGACCTGGAGCGCGCGCGCATGCTGGTGGCGCGCCATTTCATCGACCCGCAGCGTGCCGAACAGGCGGATCTGGCGTTGACCGCCGCCGGCGCCGACGAGCGCTCGGCGCGCGACGCCGTCACGCAGGCCGACCGCCAGCTGGCCGACGCCCGCCTCGGCTGGGACCGCTTGCAGGCGAAAGCGGCGGAAATCGCCGCGCTGCAAGCGCAACTGGCGCAGGCGCAGGCGACGCTGGAGGAAGCGCGCAGCGTGCTCGACGACTTGACGCTGAAGGCGCCTTCGGCCGGCGTGGTGCTGATCCGCTTTCGCGAGGCCGGCGAAGTGCTGGGCGCGGGCAGCCCGGTTTTCGACATCGTCGACCTCGACAAGCTGTATCTGAACGTGTACGTGCCGGAAACCCAGATCGGCAAGCTGCGCCTGAACCTGCCGGCGCGCATCTATACCGACACGTTTCCCGACACCCCGTTCGCCGCCACGGTCAAGACCATCTCGTCGCGCGCCGAATTCACGCCCAAGGAAGTGCAGACGCAGGACGAGCGCACCAAGCTGACCTATGCCGTGCGGCTGTACCTGGACCGCAATCCCGATCATCGCCTCACCCCCGGCCTGCCGGCCGATGCGGTCATCCGATGGAAGGAAGGTGTGGAGTGGATGAAGCCGCGCTGGTAGCGCCGCCTGTGGTCAGCATCACGGGCTTTTCCAAGTCGTACGGCGCGCTGCAGGCGGTCGCCAGCATCGACCTGCAGGTACGGCGCGGCGAGCTGTTCGGCCTGATCGGCTCCGACGGCGCCGGCAAGTCCAGCGTGCTCAAGGCCATCGCCGGCGTGCAGCGCTTCGATGCCGGGACGGTGTCGGTGCTGGGCGTGCAGCTGGACTCGGATGCCGCCTGCGAATGCATCAAGGACCGCATCGGCCTGATGCCGCAGGGGCTGGGCCAGAATCTCTACGGCGAGCTGAGCGTCGAGGAAAACGTCGACTTCTTCGCGCGCCTGCGGCTGGTCGACGAACGCGCGCTGGCCGAACGCAAGGCGGCGCTGCTGGCGATGACGCGCCTGGACCGGTTCCGGGACCGGCCGATGAAGAACCTGTCCGGCGGCATGAAGCAGAAGCTGGGGCTGGTCTGCACGCTGATGCATGAACCGGAACTGATCATCCTCGACGAACCGACCACCGGCGTCGATCCGGTGTCGCGCCGCGACTTCTGGGCGATCCTGTCGACGCTGGTGCAGGAGCGCGGCATCACCGCCGTGATTTCCACCGCCTATATGGATGAGGCGAGCCGCTTTCATCGCGTGGCGCTCATGCATGAAGGGAAAGTCCTGGCCGCCGGAGAGCCGGATGCGCTGTACCGGCAGTTGCCGGGCCGGGCGCTGCGCGAAGACGCCTCGCTCGAAGACATCTTCGTCGCGCTCGTCGGCGCAGAAAGCGCGGACGGCGCCGCCCTGCCGCCATCCCTGCCGCCATCCCTGCCGCCATCCCTGCCGCCATCCCTGCCGCCATCCCTGTCGCCATCCCTGTCGCCATCCCTGCCGCAATCGCACCGGGCGGGCAAGGCGATCGAGGCGACCGCGCTGACCTGCGACTTCGGCAGCTTCCGCGCGGTCGACCGGGTCAGCTTTGCGGTCGCGCCCGGCGAGGTGTTCGGGCTGCTCGGCGCCAACGGCGCCGGCAAGACCACGGTGATCAAGATGCTCACCGGGATCCTGCGCCCCACCAGCGGGATCGGCTATGTCGCGAACGTCGACATGCGCGCCGCCTCGCAAGGCATCAAGGAGCGCATCGGCTACATGTCGCAGGCATTTTCGCTGTATACCGACCTGACCGTGATGGAAAATATCCGGCTGTACGCCGGCATCTACGGACTGAGCCGGAAAGAGACGGCCGCGCGCGCCGGCTGGGTGCTGCAGATGGCCGGCCTGGCTGGCCAGAGCGATGCGCTCACCGCCGGCCTGCCGATGGGGATGCGGCAGCGGCTGGCGCTCGGTTGCGCGCTGCTGCACCGGCCGCAGGTGCTCTTCCTGGACGAGCCGACCTCGGGCGTCGATCCGGCCGGGCGCCAGCGCTTCTGGCATATCCTGTTCGACCTGGCCCGGCGCGACGGCGTGGCGATCCTGGTCACCACCCACCACATGTCGGAAGCCGAATACTGCGACCGCCTGGCGCTGATGCATGCCGGGCGCGTGGTGGCCGACGCCACGCCCGGCCAGCTCAAGCGCGAGACCGAGGCCGAGGCCGGGGTCCTGCTGGAGATCGCGGCGCGCTCCCCGCAGCCGGCGTTGCGGCGCCTCGCGGACGGCGGCTTTGCCGGCGCCGCGCTGCACGGCAAGCACATCCACGTGTTCTCGCCTGCGCCGGAACGGGACAGCCGGCGCATCCTCGCACTGCTCGGCGCGGAAACCGCGGTCGCCGTCCGGCCGTTATCGATCGAAGACGTGTTCGTCCACCGCGTCACGCAACTGGAGCGCGGCGGCAGGGAAGCGCCGGCGGAGGCGGGGCGATGAACCTCAGGCGCATCCGGACGCTGATCGTGAAGGAATGGCGCGAGATCGTGCGCGACAAGGTGTTCTTCCTGCTCGCGTTCATCATGCCGCTGGCATGGATGCTGGTTTTCGGCTACGGCATGAACATGGACACCGTCAATGTCCCGGTCGCCGTGCTCGACTACGATCATTCGGAAATGAGCCGCGATTACGCGAACCGCTATATCAATTCGCGCTACTTTTCCTTCAAGGGCCAGCTGGCCGACATCCACGAGGCCGACCGGCTGCTGCGGGCGGGCAAACTGCGCGCGGTGATCGTCATTCCGCCGCGCTTTCAGGAGGAGCTCGCCGCCGGGCGCACCGTATCGATCCAGACCATCCTGGACGGCACCTTCGCCTACCGGGTGCGCGGCACGGCCGGCTACATCGACGCGATCAACAGCGATGTCAACAGCGCGCTGCAGGAGCGGCAACTGAGTCAGAAGCTCGGCATTCCGCCGGAGCGCGCGCGCGCGATGACGCAGCCGATCCACCTCGAAACGCGCTACCTCTACAACCAGGCCTTGCGCAGCATCTGGTCGGTGGCGCCGTCCTTGATCATGTTCACGATGATGGTGGCGCCGGCGGTGCTGACCTCGCTGGCGGTGGTGCGCGAGAAGGAAACCGGGTCGATCTACAACATTTATGCCTCCACCGTCACGCGCGCGGAATATTTGATCGGCAAGCTGCTGCCCAACGTCATGATCTCGACGATCAACGTGCTCGTGCTGTGGCTGGTCGCCGTGCTGCACTTCGGCGCGCCGTTCAAGGGCAATCTGCTGTTCTTCTTCGCCGCGTCCGTGATCTACGTCGCCTGCACCTGCAGCATCGGCTTCCTGGTGTCGACGCTGGTGAAGACGCAGGGCTCGGCGCTGCTGATCACGGTGATTCTGGCGATTGTGCCGGCGGTGCAGTTTTCCGGGATGTTTACGCCGGTGGCCTTCCTGCCCGATTCGTCGCGTGTGCTCGCGCATTTCTTCCCGCCCATGTACTACAACAATATCGTGCAAGGCGCCTTCCTGAAAGGAACAGGCTGGCCGGTGCTGTGGAGGGATGTGCTGGTTCTCGCCGGCTACACGGCGGTGCTGCTGGCGGCGTCCTATGTCTTGTTCAGGAAAAGGACGCGCGCATGAACGCCAACAGCCTGTCGCTCTGGCTGCGCCGCGTGGCCGTGCTCGCGCTCAAGGATCTGAAACAGCTGATGCGCGACACGCCGCTGCTGATTTTCCTGATCTACGTCTTCACGCTCGATATCTATGTCGCCGGAATCGGCATGACCGGCGAGTTGCTGAATGCAAAACTGGCGGTACGCGACGCCGATCGCAGCAAGGCGTCGCGCGAGCTGGTTTCCCGCTTCATGCCGCCCTATTTCGACCTGGCCGGCGAAATCGGCCATCCGGCGCAGGGCATCGCGCTGCTCGACCGCGGCGATGTCATGATGACGCTCGAAATCCCGCCGCGCTTCGACGAAACCCTGCGCCGGGGCGAGCAAACGGCGCGCCTGCAGCTGCAGGTCGATGCCGGCAACGTCGTGCTCGGCTATCTCGCCCCCTCCTACCTCGAACGCATCATCGGACGCTTTGCCCAGGAGTATGTCCAGCAGAACAAGTCGCCGCCGCTTTCCGCCAACCTGCCGCCCGCCGTCGCCGCGATCGACAACCGGGTGCGCATCGCCTACAACGCCAATCTGAACGGCCACTGGTTCAATGCGGTCGGCCAGTGGCTGACCATGATGACGGTGATGGCCGTGCTGCTGCCGGCGGCATCGCTGGTGCGCGAAAAGGAAAAAGGCACCATCGAGCAGCTGCTCGTGTCGCCGCTCACGCCGCTGCAGATGATGCTGTCCAAGGTGCTGGCGACGACGCTGCTGGTGGTGCTCGGCTCGGCCATCAGCCTGTATGCCATCATGCAGTCGCTGATCGCGGTGCCGTTTCGCGGCAGCGCGCCGCTGTTCTTCCTGCTCAACGCGCTGTACGTGTTCGACATCGCCGGGCTGGGGCTGCTGATGGCGACGTTCGTGCGCAACCAGGCGCAGGTCGGCATGCTGACCATCCTGATTTCGGCGCCGATGACGATGTTGTCGGGCACCTGGACCGCGCCCGAGTCGATGCCGCCCTGGCTGGCGCAGTCGGTGAACTTGTCGCCGTTGCACCATTTCATCGAATGCTCCTACGGCATCATCTTCCGGGGCGCCGGCCTGGACGTGCTGTGGCCGTCGGCCCTGGCGATGCTCGGATTGGGCAGCGCCCTGTTCGCCGCCTGCGTATGGCGCTTCCGGCGCCAGTTCGGCTGACCTTCTTCGGCTGACCTTCTTCGGCTGACCCGCCGGCGCCGACGGAAATGACAGGAACCGGGCGCGCTCAGGCGCGGCTGGCGGCCGCCGCGGAAGATCTGCGCGCCGCCGCGCCGGCAGCCCTTTTCGGCGCGGCCTTTTTGGTGGCCGGCTTTTTCGCCGCGCCGGCTGCGCCCCGCTTCCTGGGGCCGGCGGCCGGTTTTTTCGCGGCGCTCCTGCCCGCCTCCTTCTTCGCGATCAGCGCGTTGACCATCTGATGCAGCTCGCCGATACGCGCATTGAGCGTCTCGATATCGTCATGTGTCGGCACGCCCAGGCCGCGCATCGCCTGCGCCACCCGCTCCTCGAACACGTTCTCCAGCTTTTCCCAGGAGCCGCTCGCCTGCTTGCCCAGGTTTTCAGCCATCTGCGCCACCGTTTCCGACAAGCTAGCCCATTGCGCGCCGGCCATCTCCTGGGTGCGTTTTTGCACCGCCATGCCTTCCTGCACCAGCTTGGAGAACATTTCCTCGCCTTCCTGCTGTGCCTTGGCAAAGGCGCCCAGTCCGGCTTGCCAGATCTGCTCCACCGATTCGCGCACCGCGTCCACCATCCGGCTGTCGTCCGCCTGCTCGGTCTTGTTCAATTTGCGTGCCATGTTGCTTTCCCTTCCTTGGTGATGTTGTGGAAAAACTATGCTGCCTGCTCGGCGCCGTAGCCGGCCTCGCCGCGCCCGGCCCGCATCTCGTCTTCCTTGACGACGCGCCGCAGGATCTTGCCGATATTCGACTTGGGCATGGGCGTGTCGCGGAATACCACATACTTCGGCACCTTGTAGGCGGTAAGGTTCTTGCGGCAGTGCTCGACGATATCCTCGGCGGAAAGCTGCGGGTCCTTGCGCACCACGACCACCTTCACCACCTCGTCGGAATGCTCGTCGACGGCGGCGATGGCGGCGACTTCGAGCACGCCCGGATGCATCGCGACCACGTCTTCCACCTCGTTCGGGAACACCTTGAATCCTGACACCACGATCACGTCCTTCTTGCGGTCCATCAGGCGCACATAGCCGTGCTCGTCCATGCGGCCGATATCCCCGGTATGCAGCCAGCCGCCGGCGGAGAACACGTGCGCGGTTTCCTCCGGCCGGTTCCAGTAGCCCTGCATTACCTGTGGGCCGCGCACGCAGATCTCGCCGACCTCGCCGGACGCAAGCGCATTGCCTTGCTCGTCGAGGATGGCGACCTCGGTGGACGGGATAGGCAGGCCGATGCTGCCGGTATAGGTGTTGATGTCGAGCCGGTTGGCGCACACGATGGGCGAGGTTTCGGTCAGGCCGTAGCCTTCCACGATCGGCATGCCGAACAGGCGCTGCCAGCGTTCCGCCACGCCGCGCTGCACCGCCATGCCGCCGGCGATGAACAGCTTGGCCGACGCGGTATCGATTTCCTCGATGCCGGGCGCGTTGAGCAGCGCGTTGAACAGGGTGTTTACGCCGATCATGGCGCTGAACTTCGTGTGCTTCAATTCCTTTATGAACGCGGGGATGTCGCGCGGATTGGTGACCAGCACGCAATCGGCCCCCAGCGCGAAGAAGCACAGCATCGCGGTGAGCGCGAACACATGGTAGAGCGGCAGCGGGATGACCGCGACCTCCTTTCCCTGTTCCAGCGTGCCGGCCACCCATGCCGTGGTCTGGCGCACGTTCGCGACCAGGTTGCCGTGCGAGAGGATGGCGCCCTTCGGCACGCCGGTGGTGCCGCCGGTATATTGGAGAAATGCGACGTCCGCGCCGCGCAGCGCCCGGTCGTGCAGCGGCGTTTTCGCCCCCTGGTGCAACACGTCGGGCAAGGCGAGCGCGCCGTCGATTTCCCAGTCGGGCACCATGTGCTTCAGGTGCTTGACGACGAAATTGGCGAGCTGCGCCTTGGGAAAGTGCAGCATGTCGCCGACGCGGGAAACGATCACATGCCGCACCTTGGTATGCGGCAACGCCTCCTGCACCGTATGCGCGAAATGGTCCAGCACCACGATCGCGACCGCGCCGGAGTCGACCAGCTGGTGCTGCAGTTCGCGCACGGTATACAGCGGATTGGTGTTGACCACCGTGCAGCCGGCGCGCAACGCGCCGAACACGGCGACCGGCTGCTGCAGCAGGTTGGGCAGCATGACCGCAACGCGCTCGCCCTTTTCGAGCCCGAGCACATTCTGCAGGTAGGCGCCGAATGCGCGCGACATCCGCTCCAGTTCGCGGTAGGTGATCGATGTGCCGAAGTTGCTGAACGCCGGCCGCTCCGGGAAGCGCTCGCATGCCTCCACCAGCAAGCCGGCCAGGGACTCGCCCGGTTCGATGCGGATTTCCTCCGGCACGCCCGGCGGATAACTCTTCAACCAGATCTTTTCCATGATCACCTCCGAAACGGATTTCAGTCGAGTGCCATGCGTCCCCCCGGCCGCGGCGCGCTTCCCCGGCCGCGACCCGCTTGCGTTCGTCAACACGATGCGCCGAGGGATGAGGAAAATCTTTGCGTTAGATCATCCAAACGATAAACGCCGGCCGGGCAGAACGATATGCCGCGCAGCGCGTCTATTCACCAGGCAAACTATCCGGCAAACGGCGCAGCAAGGCGCCGCTTCCCATGTTCACATGTACATTGGAAATACCGATGCGCACGGCATATCGAAGAGATCCTCCTGCGCGAAGAGATCCTCCTGCGCGGGCGCGCAAGTTCGGCCGCCCCATGCGCGGCATGCCGGGCGTAGCGGACAAAGAGCCGGCGGGCGCGCCCAACCCGCGCAATGCGCAGCCGATTAACGTTCTCTTCCCCCCTGGAGGATCACCATGGCACTTGCTCACGAAGGGATGGTGTCCGCCGCTGCCGCTGCTGCGCCGCCTCGGCGTGCGCACCCGCGACGAGATCGCGCGCGAGAAGTATGCGCTGCAGTCCGTGCTGGAAGACCGGTAACCCGCGCATCGCCAGGAGGCGCCATCATGATCTTCCGGCAGCTGTTCGAACCCTTGTCGAGCACGTACACCTACCTGATCGGCTGCCCGGACAGCGGGCAGGCATTGCTGATCGATCCCGTGATCGTCACGATGCAACGCGACCTGGCCGAGATCGCCAGGCTCGGGCTGCGCCTGGCGTACACGCTCGACACGCATATCCACGCCGACCATATCACCGCCGCGCTGGACCTGAAGAAGCAGACCGGCAGCAAGATCGCGGCGCCCGCCTGCGACAGGTTGCCCTGCGTCGATGTCGGCGTCGAGGAAGGCAGGCCGTTCCAGGTCGGCGGCATCGTGTTGCAGCCGCTGCACACGCCCGGCCACACCGACGGGCATTTCGCCTATGTCTGGGAAGACCGGGTATTCACCGGCGATGCGCTGCTGATCGAGGGATGCGGCCGCACCGACTTCCAGAACGGCGACACCGACATGCTGTACCACAGCGTGAAGAACAAGCTGTTCGCGCTGCCCGACGATACCCTGGTGTATCCGGCGCACGATTACCAGAACCGCCGGGTTTCCTCGATCGCGCAGGAAAAGCAGCGCAATCTCCGGCTCGGCGATGCGCGCAGCCTGGAAGAATTCCGGGAGATCATGGCCAACCTCAAGCTGCCCTATCCGAAGTTCATCGACTATGCGGTTCCCGGCAATCGCCAGTGCGGCGTATGCCCGTCCGACGTTCCGGAAAGTCTGGAGAAATACTGCCGCCACATGACGGAAAGCCCGCAGGGCTGAATCAGGCACCGCGCGGCGCCCGCCCGAGGCGCTTTTCGACTTCCAGCACGTGGCGGGTGGTCTTGAGCAGCGTGTCGGGATTGAGGCTGATCGAGTCGATGCCCAGCTCCACCAGGTATTCGGCCATTTCCGGATAGTCGGACGGCGCCTGGCCGCAGATGCCGGAGTGCCGCCCGTTGCGGCGCGCGCCTTCCACCGTCTGCCGGATCATTTCCTTGACGCCCTCGTCGCGCTCGTCGAAATCGAAGGCGACGATCTCCGAATCGCGGTCCACGCCGAGCGTGAGCTGCGTCAGATCGTTGGAACCGATCGAGAAGCCGTCGAAGAGTTTCGAGAACGCATCGATCAGCACCACGTTGTTCGGGATCTCGCACATCACGTAGATTTCCAGGCCGTTGTCGCCGCGCCGCAGCCCGTGCCGCGCCATCGCGTCCAGCACCGCCTGCGCTTCGCGGATGCGGCGGCAGAACGGGATCATGAGCTTGACGTTGGTCAGTCCCATCTCGTCGCGCACCCGCTTCATCGCCTCGCATTCGAGCGCGAAGCCTTCCGCATAGGCCGGATGCGCGTAGCGCGACGCGCCGCGGAATCCGATCATCGGATTGGCCTCCTCCGGCTCGAACCAGCGTCCGCCCAACAGGCTGGCGTACTCGTTGGTCTTGAAGTCGGACATGCGCACGATCACCGGTTTCGGGTAGAAGGCGGCGGCGATGGTGGCCACGCCTTCGGACAGCTGGCGCACGAAGAAATCGGCCGGCCGCGCAAAGCCGCGCGCGAGCTGCGCGATTTGTTCGCGCACCTGCGCGTCGTCCACCCGCTCCGGATGCACCAGCGCCATCGGATGCACCTTGATGTGCTCGGCGACGATGAATTCCATGCGCGCCAGCCCGACGCCGTCGGTCGGCAAAAAGCTGGTCTGGAAGGCGATGTCGGGATTGCCGAGGTTGACCATCAGCCGGGTCTGCGGCCTCGGCAGCGAGGAGACGTCGGTGCGGATGGTCTGGAACGGGATGCGGCCGGCATACACGCGCCCGCTATCGCCCTCGGCGCAGCACACCGTCACCTCGTCGCCGGTACGGATGGCCTCGGTCGCGTTGTCGCAGCCGACCACCGCCGGGATGCCGATCTCGCGCGCCACGATCGCCGCATGGCAGGTGCGCCCGCCGCGATTGGTGACCACCGCGGCGGCGGTCTTCATCACCGTGCCCCAGTCGGGCGCGGTGGTGTCGGCAACCAGCACTTCACCGGGGCGGAACTGGTTCAACTGCGACACGTCGGTGATCACGCGCGCGATGCCGGTGGCGATCTTGCCGCCGACGGCGCGGCCGCGCGTACGCACTTCGCCCTTGCCTTGCAATACGTATTCTTCCAGCATGCCGGCCGCCCGGCGCGAGGCGACCGTCTCCGGTCGCGCCTGCACGATGTACAGCTGGCCGTCGAGGCCGTCCTTGGCCCATTCGATATCCATCGGCATCGGATGGCCGGCCTTGGCGCTGTAATGGTTTTCCACCTTGATCGCCGCTTCCGCCAGACGCAGCACTTCGTCGTCGGACAGGCAGAAGCGGCGCTGGTCATCCTTCGGCGTCGGCACGTTGCGCGTGGTGTCGCGCCCGGCCGCGCTGGCGTACACCATGCGGATTTCCTTGCCGCCGAGAGAGCGGCGCAGCACCGCGCGCCGGCCGGCGTTGAAGGCCGGCTTGAAGACATAGAACTCGTCGGGGTCGACCGTGCCCTGCACCACGTTCTCGCCCAGGCCGTAGGCGCCGGTGATGAACACCACGTCGCGGAAGCCCGATTCGGTGTCCAGCGAAAACATCACGCCGCTGGACGCGAGGTCGGAGCGCACCATCTTCATCACGCCGACCGACAGGTAAACCTTCATGTGGTTGAAGCCGTTGTCGATGCGGTAGCGGATCGCGCGGTCCATGAACAGGCTGGCGAAGCAGCGCTTGACCGCATCGAGCAGCTTCGCCTCGCCGGCGATGTTGAGATAGGTTTCGTGCTGGCCGGCGAAGCTGGCGGTCGGCAGATCCTCGGCGGTGGCCGAGCTGCGCACCGCCACCGTCAGCTGCGCGCCGTATTCGTCCTTCAGCGCCGCATAGGCCTGCGCGATCTGCGCCGCCAGATCGTCCGGCAAGGGCGCGCCGTACACGATTTCGCGCGCCAGATGGGCGCGCCTGGCGAGGTCGTCGACATCGTCGGGGTTCAAGCCATCCAGCGCCTGCCGCAGCCTCGGCCAGGCGCCGGCATGGTCCATCACGTAGCGGTAAGCCTCGGCGGTGACGGCAAAGCCGTTCGGCACCTTGACGCCTTGCGGCGTGAGTTCCCGGTACATTTCCCCAAGCGAAGCATTCTTGCCGCCCACCAAGGGGACATCGGCCATGCCCAGAGCCGAGAACCAGCGAACATACTGCGCGTGTCTGTCTGCCATTTTTCCGCCTCCATGTCCGGTTGCCACGCCTGCCCTGCTCTCATTTGAGCACAAACGGTTTGCTTGCCAAACATGTATTTGGAACGCTTGATATGGAACAAAGGCATGCGGCAAGCGCGCGTCGAAGCCGCACTTCGAAGCCGCACTTCGAAGCCGCACTGAATGTGGGCCGGAGGGTGCCGGCGCCGCGGCGCGCCGGCCATGCCTCGCGGGTGTTACTGGATGGTGATCTGCTTGCTGGTGGTCCCGCCCTTCTTCGGCAGCGTCAGGCTCAGCACGCCATCCTGGTATTTCGCTTCCGCCTTGCTTTCGTCGACTTCCTGCGGCAACGAGAAGCTGCGGTACTGTTCGCCATAGTAACGCTCGCTGCGCATCATGTTCCCTTCCATCTTTTCCTGTTTCTCTTCCTTGGTTTCGGCCCGGATGGAAACGGTGTTGCCTTCGATGGAAATCTTGATGTCATCCTTCTTCACGCCCGGGATGTCGGCCTTGACCATGTAGGCCTGGTCGGTTTCCGACACATCCATGCGGATGCGCGGCTCGGGCTCGAAGCCGCCGCGCAGCGAAGGCAGCATCGAAAACTCGCGGAAGAAATCGTCGGCACTGCGGAACGGATCGAGCCGCATCATTTCCCGGAACGGGTCAAAGCGTGTCAGGTTCGCCATATCGGACTCCTTGTGGTGTTGTGGTGAATACAGGCCGCAACGGCCAGCGTGTGGGTGCCGATTCAGCATAGGTAAAGACATCATTCCCGATCTGAGCATGCTCAATACCGGCGGCTGCCAGGCAGGGCATTTCCCACCTACCCTGCATCAAGTTTTCTTTACGCCACGCTTGAGCCTCCCTGCAAGCTTTCTATACTGAAATTACAGAACCGCTGATGGGAGCACAATCATGAGGCTGCATCTCACTGGCACCGCACCCGTGGAGCTTCGGACACGGCGCGAGCGCCTGCAGGACGTGATGTACACAGTCCTGTTCGTCGTCGGCGCACCGGCCGTGATAGCGGGTTCGATGGCCCTGGTCGACGCGCTGTTCGAGCTGCTGTGGCGCTGAACAGGCTCTGAGGCTTACCAATCCAGCGCCAGCAGGCGCTGTGCCATGCGCGGCCAGCACATGGTCCTGACCTCGTCGCGCGTGGCCCAGCAGAAGCCGTCCACCTCGGGTGTCGGCTGGCCGGTCAGATGATGCGGAAAGTGGCTGGTGCACTGCAGGTGGCCGAGGCTGTCGAAATCGTCCGGCGCCCGCAGCTTGTACAGGTGCAGGCGCTTGTCGGGCCGGTAGTCGAAGTCGCCGATTTCCTCGAACAGGTTTTCATCGAACACGATGCCGGTTTCCTCGCGCAGCTCGCGCATCGCCGCCTGCAGCGTGGTCTCGCCCGGATCCTGCAGGCCCTTGGGAATGTCCCAGTGATTAGTGCCGGTGACATGGCACAGCAGCAGTTCGCCGCGCCTGTTGATGATGAGCGTTCCGCAAGAGACCGATTTTTTCATCGCCCAGCCCGGCGCACGACGCACTCAGTCGCCGAAACAGATGCCGAGGTCGCGCGCCGTCTGCAGCGTGTCGCTGTCCATCGGCACCCCCTTCATGCGGCCGGCGACTTCCTCCAGCGCGACGTAGACCACGTTGGGAAAGGCCAGCGACACCATCACGCCGGAACGCCCCTCCTCCAGCGCGCGCACGGCGGCGGCGCCGAAACGCAAGGCGGCCAGGCGGTCGAACGCGGTGGGGCTGCCGCCGCGCAGCAGATGGCCGAGCACCACGACGCGGACATCCTTGCCGGTGCGCTCCTGCAGCGCCCTGGCCACGCGCTCGCCGATGCCGCCCAGGCGCTCGGCATGGCCGGCCTCGGCCGGCGCGACGATCTCGCGATGGCCGTCGACCGGTTCCGCGCCTTCGGCCACCATCACGATCGAATACATGCGGCCGAGCACGTCGCGGTGCTTGATCTTGGCGGCCACCTTGTCGAGGTCGAACGGAATCTCCGGAATCAGGATGCCGTGCGCGCCGCCGGCGATCCCGGAGTGCAGCGCGATCCAGCCGGCATACCGCCCCATCACCTCCACCACCATCACGCGCTGGTGGCTTTCGGCGGTGCTGTGCAGGCGGTCCAGGCATTCGGTGGCGAAGGCCACCGCGGTGTCGAAGCCGAAGGTGGTGAAGGTCTTGTCGAGGTCGTTGTCGATGGTCTTGGGCACGCCCACCACGCGCAGGCCCTTCTGGTGCAGCGCATGGGCGATGGTGAGCGAGCCGTCGCCGCCCACCGACACCAGCGCATCCAGCCCGTGTTGGGCGAAGTACGCCAGCACATCGCCGGAACGATCCACTTCCCGCATGCTGCCGTCCGGCGCCTGCTGCGGGAAATGCAGCGGGTTGCCCTTGTTGGTGGTGCCGAGGATGGTGCCGCCCAGATGGGCGATGCCGCGCACCCGGTCGGGCGTGAGACGGAACACGCCGCCGTCGGCATAGCGTTCCGGGCACAGGATGCCGTTGAAGCCGTCGCGAATGCCGTAGCACTCCCAGCCGCGGTTGGCGGCGGCGAGCACGGTCGCGCGGATCACTGCGTTCAGGCCGGGCGCGTCGCCGCCCCCGGTGTTGATGGCAATACGTCGGATCGGATGGGTCACCGCAGCTCCTTCTGGCAGTTCTGGCAGTTCTGACAGTCCAAGCAGTTCAGGCAGGACGGGAAAGGACAGTCGCGGCAATGCATGCCGCATGAGGGGAGTATCTCCGCCGCCCCCGTGCAAGTCAACGGCCGCCGCGCAGCGCCTGCGGAAGGAGCAAAGCGGTCAGTGCCGCTCGGCGATGCCGCGCAGCTGGGCCGCCAGTTTCGGGCTGATGGAATCGAAATCGGAAGCAAGCCGATAGAGGAGCTTGATGTCCTCCTCCCGGATGCGTTCCGGCGCGGCCGCCCTGCTCCGTCCGGCGGCCGGCGCGGCAGCCTCGGCGGTCGGGAACACGAAAGGCGGCGGCGTCAGGTTCTGGTCCAACATTTCCTGAATGCATGGTTGTTTCACACGCCTAACAGTATCGGACTTGCGCGCCAGAAAGCTAATTTCCGTTATCAATATCCGTTATCAGGGTGGCGAATATCTTCCCGAGGCCCGTTCAGGCCGCTTCGGCCAGCACGCGCGGGTCGCGCGCCGGCCGCGCCGGCGCCGCTTCGCGGTATTTCAGGAAAGCGCGCAGGATCGCCTGCTCCACCTTCACCCGGTCGTTCGGGCGGCAGCAGTAGCGCAAGGCCAGCGTGTATTCATGCGCCGAATGCAGCTGCAGCAGCACGCGCGGCTCGGCCGACGGCAGGTTGACCAGATCGCGCGATTCGAGCTGCTTGAGATGGCTGTCGGCTTCGGCCAGCCAGGGGGCGCACACTTCCTTGGCCGCCTGCAGCAGCGCCTTTTCCAGCGCCGGCAGGTCGTCCGCCGGGGAGGCGGCGACATGCAGCAGGTTGATCACGTAGGCGCCGGTGGCGGTCAGGTTCTTGACCGGCCGCACCAGCAGCAAGGAGTTGGGCAGCACGGCGGTGCGGCCGGTGAGCTGGTGCCCTTCCAGCGTCTCGGCGATGGTGGTGACCATCAGGTCGGTGTCGAGCACGCGTCCGGTGGCGTCGCCCATCTCGATGAAGTCGCCGACCCGATAAGGGCGGGAGATCGCCAGCATGGCCGAGCCCAGCACATTGGCCAGGAATTCCTTGCTGACGATGAGGACGGCGCCGGCCACCGCCGCCAGCGACAGCGCCGCGCCGGCGATCTTGGTGGCCCAGATGGAGCCGACCGCGACCAGCGTCAGGCCGATGATCAGGTTGCGCGCCAGGACCAGGTTGCCGCGCCGGTGCTCGACGTCGAGCATGGAAGCCGAGTTCAGCCGCAGGCGCTGCCGGGATATGCGCCACAGCGCCGCCGCCACGCCGACGGACACCAGCGTGGCGATGATGCGTCCTAATTCCGTGTGCGCGAATGCGCCAAGGCTGGCGAAGAGTTGGGACCAGGTATTCATGCGTCGATTTCCGATAAGAATGGATGGGCCTGGAACTGCACGCATGCGGGCAGTTCTTGCAACGGCATTGCCGTTCCGGCTTGCTAACAAGCAGGCAATGTTTCCGAAAAAGAAGCTCTGCTTAAGATAGGGCGAAGAATAAATAGTTCAGCCCGGAATTTTTGCGGAAAGTTTTTGCGCGCCGGCCATCTAAGGTTATTGATCGCGTACATTTTGAAATAATTGCAGTTTCGGCCATAACGTACAATCCGAAGAATCCGGAGGACGCGGCAGATTGCTGCAACACCATTCCCGTTTTGCAATCCAGGCATGCCGAGGCTTACCGTTTCCAACCGCCGCCATCATCGCCGTATCGCAGCGTTTATTGCGCTGTCGCTGCTGATCCATGGCGTGCTGTTTTTCACGCTGATGTGGCGGCAGCGCGAGGAAATGCCGCGCGCCGAGACGGCACGCGCGCCGCTCTCGGTGCGGCTGCTGCAGGCAGCTCCCGAGCCGCTGCAAGCGGCGCCTGCGCCGTCCGTTCCGCCCGTTGCCAGCGCCGTCCCGCAGCCCCAACCCGCGGCAAGGCCGGTTCCCAAGACCGCCAAGGCCATCCCCAAGGCGGCCACGCAGCCGAAGATCGCCCGGAAAGACCGCTCCCATCCCAAGGTCGCGCGGCTCGAACAACCCGCGCAAGCCGCCCCGCTGCCGGAGCAGCCCGCGGCGCGCCCGGAGCCTTCCCGCGCCGCGCCGCCGGAAATGGATATGCTGAGCATGCTGAACGCCGCCAGGGAAAGGCGCCGCGCCGCCGCCATGGAAAGCGCGGCGACGCGGCAGGAGCCGGCGTCGGCCAACGAGGTCGCGCTGGCCAACATCCACCGCGACCTGCAGCGCTACGGCGGCGCGCGCAGCGGCACCGGGCATGTCTATGTCCGGCTGATCCACAAGGGCGCGCGCACCGCGCAGTTCCAGATCCGCGGCTTCAATCCGGTATCGGGCGATCGCTGGCACCAGACCATCGATGTCGATGCCGGCCCCGACGGCGACGTGCAGCTGGCAACGGTGCAGAAAATGATCGAATGGATCCGCGCCCACTACAGCGGCGACTTCGACTGGGAATCGCACCGGCTCGACCGCGTCTTCACGCTGTCGGCGCGGCCGCGCGACAATGCGGAGCTGCAGGCGTTCCTGATGCAGGAATTCTTTTCAAGTTAGCGCTGCTGCGGCGCCAGCGCGCTCTTGATGATCGTGCGCTGCCCCTGCCCGAGGTATTCGTCGAGCCGCATCGCCGCCTGCAGCAGGCTGTCGACCGGGTTTTGCCGGCAGTAATCGACCACCCATGACACGAAAGCTTCCGAATTGGCCGAGACCTGGCGCGCCCGCAGGTAGTTGGCGCCGGTGACGAAGCCCATGATGAACAGGTTGTACTCGTGATCGAGCTGGGTTGCCTGCGACAGGTAGTCGCGGCAGAAGATGTGGGTGCCATACCCGGTGAAGGCGCCATCCCTGGCGCTTGCCAGCCCCGACAAGGCCAGCGCAACGGCGAAAACAGCGATCTTTCTCATGATCCGGTCTCCTTCGCGTCAACTTCGGTGGCCCGGCAGTGAAAAAACTGGCGGGGCAGATTCATTATCCGCTGAAATTTCCACAATGCAACAGTAACGACGCGAATGCGCCACACATGGCCACAAATGGCCCCTCTGGTCATGGAAACACCAGGGGCGTCAGCCACGCCACCACCAGCCCGATCAGGATCGTCAGCGGCGCGCCCACCTTGACGAAATCCGTGAAGCGGTAGCCGCCCGGACCGAACACCAGCAGGTTGCCCCAGTGCGCGATCGGCGTCAGGAAGCCGGTCACGGCGGCGAAGGCGATCGCCAGCACATAGGCTTCGGGAGAATGATGCAGCGCCTGCGCCAGCGCGATGGCGACCGGGCCGAAGACCGACAGCGTGCCGGCGTCCGACAGCACCTGGGTCACCAGGGCGGCGACGGCGAACAGCGCGAACAGCGTCGCCATCTGCGGCCAGCCGCCCATCACCGCGTGCAGCAGCTGCGCCACGCGCTCGGCCGCCCCGGTTTGCTGCATCGCCAGGCCGAGCGGGATGGCGCCGGCGATGAAGAGGAAGATGCGGGTATCGATGGCCTGGTAGGCCTGGTTGACGGTAATGCAACCGGACAGCACCATGGCCAGCGCGCCGGCCACCACCACCACCTGCAGCGGCAGGCCGGCGGTGGACGCCACGGCGATGGTGGCGGCCATGATCGCCGCCGCCAGGCGCGCCTTGCGCGGGCGCGGGCGCCCGGGAAACGGGGCCAGCATCAGGGACGGCTGGTCGCGCATCAGCTGGTGGATCTCGTCCTCGTCGCCTTCCAGCACCAGCACGTCGCCCACGCGCAGGCGCACCCGGTCGATTTCCTCGCTGGCGGGCGCTCCCTCGCGCGAGACGGCCAGCGCCACCACGCCGTACTTGCGCTGCAGCCCGATCTCGCGGATGGTGGCGCCGACCAGTTGCGAGCGCGGCATCACCACCGCCTGCACCATGTGCGCGGACAATTCCTCGCCGGGGCTGCCGCTGTCCGCGCCGGGCCGATCGAACTGCTGGACCGGCTTGAGCTTGAGGCCGTCCGGCTCCTGCCGCAGCGTGGCGAGTTCGTCCGGAGTGAGCTGGATCAGCAGCGTGTCGCCCGGCTCCAGCACCGCGCCGCGATAGGGCGGGCGCAGCGACTCGCCGTTGCGCAGCCACTTGATCAGTTCGAAGGAGCCGAGCCCGGCCGTGCGCAACTGCTCCGCACGGGCGCCGGCCAGCCGGGAATCGGGCGCGATGGTCAGCTCCGCCAGATAGCGGCCAGCCTGAAAGAGGTCGCTTCCGCTTCCGCGCCCCTTGCGCGACGGCAGCAGGAAGCGCCCGATCAGCAGCACGTACAGCACGCCGAGGATGGCCAGGCTGAGGCCGACCGGCGCGATCGAGAACAGCGACAAGCCGGGCCGCCCGGCCTGCTGCAGCAAGGTGCTGGCAAAGAGGAAGGCCGGCGCGCCGATCAGCGCGATGGCGCTGCCCAGCGATGCGGCGAACGACAGCGGCATGAGCAGCTTGGAAGCCGGGATGCCGCGTTCGCGCGACAGCTTCAGCAGCACCGGCATCATGATCGCGGTCGGCGTGACGTGCTCGGTAAAGGTGGAGAAGGCCGACACGCCCAGCATCATAACGCTCAGGATGCGCGACTCGCTCTTGCCGGCCAACCGCACGATCCAGCCGGTGATCAGGTCCGACAGCCCGGTCAGCTGCAGCGCCCGGCTCAGCACGAAGATGGCCGCGACGATCACCGCCGGTTCGCTGGCCAGCCCGGAAAACGCCTTTTCCGGCTTGAGGATGCCGCTGATCGCCAAGGCCAGGATGAGCAGGATGCCGACCAGATCGACCCGCAGCCATTCGCTCACCAGCAGGCCGAGTGCGGCGGCCGCGATCAGAAAGAAGATGATTTGCTGCATTTCCATATAGGTCTGTCGTCCATCAGGATGCAGCGAAAGAGGCGGCGCATCCTGCGGTTCTTGAACTTGATGATGGAAAACCGGAAGCAGGCCGATTGTCGATGCGCCCGCCAAACCGCCGGTTGCCATGCAAATCGCATTCCAGCCGCCTGTCGGTGCCGCCTGTTGTTGAGTTATGGCGTCTTTGCCAATGAATCCGCCATGTTTTCGCGGCATAGCCACGCCCGCCGGCGGCGCGCGTTGACGCACCATGGGAAATCCTCTATAAAGGAAAAATTTCCATACGGAAACAATTCAGCCGATTAATTCAGCCGATTCCCGACTCCCGTTCTTCAGAGACATGCATCAAAAATTGCCCATGCCGGGCAGCCGCACCTCTGCGCCGCAGCCGCAGGCCGCCCAGGCTGCCTCAGCAGCCGCCTCAGCAGCCGTCCAGCGGCTTGCCGACTGCTGCCCGCTGATCATCTGGATGACGGATACCGACGACCGCTTCGTCTACCTGAACCAAGGCGTCGCCGACCTGCTTGGCGATTGCCCGCCGCTCATGATTTCCGACTGGCTGCGCGTCATCCATCCCGACGACGTGCAGCAGGTGCGCGACGTGCACCGCCAGGCCAAGCAGGCGCGCGGCGAATACCGGCATGAATACCGTATCGTGAAGAGCGACGGTTCGGTGCGCTGGATGCTCGGCGCGGGCGCGCCGCGCTACGACCCAAGCGGCGCATTCGCCGGCTACGCCGGCACCGTGCTGGAGGTCAGCGAACGCCACCGCACGCGCGCCAAGCTGCGCCGCGCCAACCAGCACCTGAACGCGATCCTGGAAAGCATCGGCGACGCCTTCTTCTCGGTGGACCGCGAATGGCGCCTGACCTACGCCAACCGCAAGGCGATCGACTTCGCCGGCGTCGAACGGGAGGCGGCCATCGGCAAGGTGCTGTGGGACGTGGTGCCGGAGATCCGCGCTTCCTCCGCCTTTCCGCATTACCAGCGCGCCATGCTCTCCGGCGAGAACGTGTCCTTCGAAGCGCTGTACGAACCGGCCGGCATCTGGCTCGCGGCGCGCGCCTATCCGCACGAGGGCGGCCTGTCGGTGTTTTTCCACGACATTACCGCGCGCCGCAATGCCGAGCAGGCGATGCGCGACAGCGAATTGCGCCTGCGCGAAATGCTGGAAATCACGCCGGCCGGCTACTTCCGGACCGATGCCGGGGGCACGGTGCTAGACGTGAATCCGGCGCTGTGCGAGCTGTCCGGTTACGCCAAGGACGAATTCATCGGCCAGGACATCAAGCGCTTCCTGTCTTCCTGCGCGCTGAGCGGCGCCCTCAAATCCGACCGCTCAAGCTCCGCGCATCGCATCGAAACGGTGATCCGGCACAAGCAGGGGCACCCGGTGCACGTGCTGCTGAACCTGTCGATCAAGCTCGATGCCGGCGGCGCCCCGCTCTCGATCACCGCTTTCGTGACCGACCTCACCGAGCGCAAGCAGGCCGAGGCGCGGCTGGAACAGCTCGCCAGCCACGACCCGCTCACCGGCCTGGCCAACCGCGCGCTGATCGGCCAGCGCCTGGACTCGATGCTGGACACAGGCCCGGCCGACGACACGCTGGCGGTGATGTTCATCGACCTGGACGGCTTCAAGCAGGTCAACGATTCGATGGGCCATGCGTCGGGCGACCTCCTGCTGCGCCAGGTCGCGCTGCGGCTGCAGGACAACACCCGCGCCGGCGACATGATCGCGCGCCTGGGCGGCGACGAGTTCGTGGTGGCGGCGTGCTGCCCGGAAGGCCGGGGATCGGCCACCGCCATCGCGGAGCGCCTGCTGGCCGCGCTCGCCGCGCCGTTCGACATCGACGGGCAGGAAGTGTTCGTCAGCGCCTCGATCGGCATCTGCATGCTGGCGCAGGAGGCGCGCAGCCGGGATCTGCTGTTCCAGAACGCCGACACCGCGATGTACCGCGCCAAGGCGGCCGGGCGCAACTGCTACCGCTTCTTCGAAGCCGGGATGAGCGTGGAAGCGAAGACGCGCATGATGCTGGAGCACTCGCTGCGGCGCGCGCTGGAGCGGCAGGAATTCGAGCTGCACTACCAGCCGCGCGTGAAGCTGAAATCGATGGCGGTGGTGGGCGTGGAAGCGCTGATCCGCTGGAACCATCCGCAGCTCGGCAGCATCCCGCCGATGCAGTTCATCCCGATCGCCGAGGACCGCGGCATGATCGAATCGATCGGCCAGTGGGTGCTGGAAGAGGCCTGCCTGCAGACCAGCCGCATGATGCGGAAATTCGGGCGCACGCTGCACGTGTCGGTCAACCTGTCGGCGCGCCAGCTCAGGTGCCGCAACCTGATCGAACAGGTGGAGGCGGCGCTGGCCCGGGCGGATCTTCCCGCCGGGCTGCTCGAACTGGAACTGACCGAAAGCGCGCTGATCGAGGACATCGACGAATCGGTCGCGGTCATGAAGCGGCTCAAGGAGCTGGGCGTGCTGCTGTCGGTGGACGATTTCGGCACCGGCTATTCGTCGCTTTCCTACCTGAAGCGCTTCCCGGTCGACATCCTGAAGCTGGACCGCTCCTTCGTGCACCACCAGCCGGAAAGTCTGAGCAACCGCGAATTCATCAAGGCGCTGGTCGACATGGCGCACGCGCTGAAGCTGTCGGTGGTGGCCGAAGGGGTGGAAACCGGCGAGATCCTGCACCTGCTGCGCGACGCCGCCTGCGACGAGGGGCAAGGCTACCTGTTCGCCCGGCCGCTGCCGCTGGCCGAGCTGGAGGGTTTTCTGGCGCGGCTGCCGTCGCGCGCCTGAAACACGGAGCGCATGCGGCGCGCCCCGCGCTCCTCAGAACCCGTGGCGGATGCCCAGGCCGAAGCTGTTGCCGCCATCAAAACCGGTGAGGCGGTCGTTCATCAGCACCGCGTAGACGTCGGTGCGCTTGGACAGCGCATAGTCGTAGCCCACGGTCGTGGTCTGACGCTTGACGTCGGCGGCGGCGCCGGCGCTGCGCCTGGTCTGCGCATAGCCGGCGAGGATCTTGCCGGCGCCGGCCGGCACCGACAGGCCCAGCGAGGCGGTCTTGTCCTCGATGGCGACGTCGTGCGTGGTCTTGTCGTAGGTCGCGTACAGCTTGGCCACGCCGAAGTCGTAGCCGCCGCCGATGAACCATGCCTTCTGCTCGGCGGCGTTCAGGCCGCCGGCGCGCATGACCGTGCTCGGGCCGGCGGTGCCGTCGAGCGGATTGTTGACCTTGACCTTGTGATAGAACGCGGTCAGCGACAGCGGGCCGTTGAAGTACAGGAGGTTGGCGCCGACGTTGTTCTTGCCGTTGTTGCCGGCCGCCTCGCCGAACTGGTAGTGCAGGTTGGCGGTCAGGCCGCCGAAGGACGGCGTGGTGTACTTGATCTGGTTGCTCCAGCCGGTGTCGCCGGCCACCGAACTGGCGAACCGGGTCGAGAAATCGGGATTCAGCAGCGGCACCTGATGCTGCAGCACCAGCGGCGAGAAGTTGAACGAGTCGCCGAACGGATTGAACAGGATCATCGGCAGGAAGTTGGGCGCCAGTCCGCGGCCCAGCGAGACTTCACCGAAGCTGCCGGCCAGGCCGACGTTGGCGTCGCGCGAGAACAGCGTATCGCCCGGGAAGCGGCCCTGCACGCCGGTGTCGGCCTGGAAGAAGCTGGTCAGCAGGAAGTTGGCCTTCAAGCCGCCGCCGAGGTCTTCCGTTCCCTTGAAGCCGAACCACGAGGTGGTCATGCCGCCGCTGTTGACGCCCGCGGTGCGCCCGGCGTCGCCCGCATAGCGCATCGAGCCGGCGAACGCATCGACCAGGCCGCTGACCGTGACCGAGGATTGCGCCATGGCCGGCGCGGCCAGCGTGCCGGCGACGGCGGCGGCCAGCAGCAGTTGCTTGAATATGGTGTTTTTGGATTGCATGAGTCCTCCCGAAGTTAACGGGTCGCATTGTGGCCCGATTACTTACGCTCATGCAATGCTTTTCCCGCCACATACGTGGTTTCCACGACACGGTCGTCGCCCAGGATCGCCAGCGCGAACAGCAGTTCCTCCAGGCTCTGCGCCTGCTGCGTGCGGCGCGCCAAAAGCGGCGTGGCGCGCGGGTCGAGCACGAGGAAATCCGCTTCGGCGCCGGGCGCGAAGCTGCCGATCGTGCCTTCCAGCCGCATGCCGCGCGCGCCGCCCAGCGTGGCGAGGTAGAACAGGCGCAGCGCGGAAAGGTGCGTGCCCGTCATGCGCGCCACCTTGTACATCTCGTTCATCGTCTCCAGCATGGAGAACGAGGTGCCGCCGCCGACGTCGGTGGCCAGCGTCAGCGTCATGCGCGCGCGGTCGGCGCTCTTGACGTCGAACAGGCCGCTGCCGAGAAAGAGATTGGAGGTCGGGCACAGGGCGGCGGCGGCGCCGGTGGCGGCCATGCGGTCGCGGTCGGCATCGTCCAGCCAGATGCAATGCGCATACATCGCGCGCGGGCGCAGCAGGCCATAGCGCTCGTACACGTCGAGGTAGCTGCGCGCCTCCGGATACAGCGCCCTGACCCAGGCGATCTCGTCGGTGTTCTCGGCCACGTGGGTCTGCACGAAGGTGTCCGGATGGGCGCGCGCCAGCTCTCCGGCCAGCTGCAGCTGCTGCGGCGTCGAGGTGGCCGCGAAGCGCGGCGTGATCGCCACCATCTGGCGGCCGCGCCCGTGCCACTTGCGGATCAGGTCTGCGCTGGCTTGCGCGCCCTGCTCCGCGCTCTCGCACAGGAAATCCGGACAGTGCCGGTCCATCAGCACCTTGCCGGCGGCCATGCGCATGTTGCGCGCCTCGCTCTCGGCAAAGAAGGCCTCGGCCGATTCCGGATGCACCGAGCAGTACACCATGGCGGTGGTGGTGCCGCAGCGCAGCAGCTCGTCGAGGAAGAAGCCGGCCGCCGCGCGCGCATGGGCAAGGTCGCCGAAGCGCCGCTCCGCCGGAAAGGTCCAGGTATCGAGCCACGGCAGCAGTCCCTCGGCGGGCGAGGCGATCATGTCGGTCTGCGGATAATGGATGTGGGTGTCGATGAAGCCGGGAGAAATGATGCGGCCGCGGCGGTCGATGACCGGCGTTCCCGGCGCGAGTCCGGGCGCAAGCGCGGCATAAGCGCCGGCGGCGCGTATCTTTCCCTGTTCGACGACCAGCAGGCCGTCCTCTTCCCATCGGTGCGCGCTGCCGGAAAAGGCCGGATCATCGGTGAAGTCGAGCAGGCTGCCGCGAACGGCCCAGGCCTGCATTCCGTGTTCGATACGCTGGCTCACGCCTGCCTCCTGTGGTTTGCCGTGGTCGCGCCCCGTGGCGAAGCGCATGGGGAAGCGGCGATGATAGCGGATTACTGCGCGCCGGCCGACAGCGGCGGCCGGCCGCCCGGCATGCGCTGTCCGGCCGGGAAGACTGCCGTCACCTGCCGGATGGCGGCGAAGATGGCGCCGAAGATGGCGAGTAGCCCCGCGTCGATCCCCTGGAAACGGCATCGCTCACATCGGTATTGTGAGCCCGGTCGCCGCCCCCGCTCGCGCTCGTCCCGGCGGTCCCGCCGGCGCCGCTGGACAGGCCGGCGTTCTGCCCGGCGCACCCTGCCAGGAACAGGGCTGCCGCCAACAATGCCTGCATTTTCATCTTGCACCTCGCTGCCGAAACGCGCGCTCAGGCGTCGCGCCTGATCCGATTCACTTTATCCGAGTCACTTTCACTTGGACCCCGATGTCCGGCATTCGGTTTTCAGGTGTGCGTTGCGCCGTGCATGCAAAAAACGACGGGGGCTGTTCAGCCCCCGTATCGTCAAGTTTCGCTCCAGCCGCGCCTTCCTACAAGGCAAACGAGCTTGCCAGGAGAACAGCGAGCGCGGAAACCGCCAGCGCGGCGGCAGTGGCGCGAAACATAATGTCAGTCAGGTCACGCAACATGTTCGAATGAAAAAAGAGGAGACGGCGGCTACAAGATAGCACCGAATTTCCAGGGCTAAACATTGAATTGAGAGGCTTTTACAATCTGTTTCAATCGACGTATGCGGCCTGCAACAAGCGCCCATCGCGCCATCCGCCCCGCCCCTTTAGAGTGTTTTCAATGTATTGACGCAACGATCCGGCAAGATGCGTCGCCCGTCCCGCTCAGCGGTCATAAGCCGCGCAGCGCACATAACCGCGGAACTGCCGTTCGAGCTTGCGCCCGGCATGAAACAGCGCCTGCTCATTGCCGGCCGCCGCCACCAGCTGCACCGCGACCGGCATCCCGCGTTCGTCCGTCCCCACCGGCACCACCAGCGCCGGCAGGCCGAACACGTTGACCAGCGCGACATACGGCATGTAGCGCAGGAAGGTCCGGCGCACGGAAAAGATCTCGCCGTACACGCCGCCGTGCGGCAACGCCGCGCCGTGGTAGACCGGCAGCACCAGCACCCGCCGGTCGAGGTAGCGTGCCATGTCGGCGTCGGCCTGCTTGAGCTGGCCGAGCAGGCCCGCCCACTTGCGGCGCGACGGCCTGAACAGCGCGGCGCCGATCAGCCCCCAGGTCAGGTAGCGGTGGTACGGCGAGCGATGGCGCGTCACTTCCTTCAGGTACTCGGACCAGATGCGCGGTGTGCCGCCATCGAAGGCGAGGCGCGCGATGCCGGCGCCGCCGTCGACCGACATGACCAGCTGCCACCACAAGGCCACCTGGTCGAAGTGCGGCGGCGCGTCCTGCGCGACGCTGCCGTGCGTGCGGAAAAAATCGCGCACGCCGTCCAGCAGCCTGGCGGTGGACGCCTCCAGCGGCGCGCACGGATGGGGCGGCGGGATGACCATCTCGAAGGCGTCGGCGTCGACCTCCGGCGGCGCGGCGTCGGCCACGATCGCGTTGATCAGCTCGGCATCGTCGACCGACTTGGCGAGCGCGCCGATGCCCAGCATGCGCTCCTGCCACGGCTCCTCGGTGAACGGGAAATGCCCCTGCTGCGGCACCTGCCGGTCGCCGCTGCGAAAGCCGATCACGCCGTTGAAATGGGCGGGAAAGCGGATCGATCCGCCGATGTCGGAACCCAGCCCGACGGCCGCGCCGCCGATGGCGATCAGGGCCGCCTCGCCGCCGCTCGACCCGCCGGTGGTGCAGGCGACATTCCACGGGTTGTTGCTGCGCCCGTACAGCTTGTTGTCCGTTTCCTGGCAAAAGCACAGCGTCGGCGTGTTGCTCTTGCCGAGGATGATCGCGCCTTCGCGCCTGAGCCTGGCCACCGCCAGCGCATCCTGCGTGGCCCGCCGGTCGCGCCGGTGCAGCAGCCCGCCGGTGGTTTTCATGCCGGCGACATCGAACGCCTCCTTCATCGATATCGGCACTCCGAACAGGCGCCCCTTGGCCAGCCCCTGCGCGCGCAGCGCGTCGGCTTGCCGGGCTTCGGCGCGCGCGGCGTCAAAGCGGTCTTCCACCAGGCAGTTCAGCTGGCGGTTCGCCCGTCGCAGATGTTCGATGTAGGTCTCGGTCGCATCGAGCGAGGAAATTTCGCCGGCCTTGATCTTCGCGGCCAGCGTGGTGGCGTCCATGTCGAGGATGGCACGGGGCATGATGGTCGTCTCCTGCAAATTTGTTGTTGATATTGAGGTTGCAACACCTTTGCAACCGGGTTCGCATGAAGAAATAGCAAGGAACGGTTCAGGCCCCGACCGCCACCCGCGCCGCAGCCAGATCCCATGCCGCCTGCCCGACCGTCTTGAACACGGGCACGCCCGTCGGGCGCACTGCCCCGGACAAAACGGATGCCAGCGCGACGACGCCGGACCAGTCCACCCGCGCCTGGATCAGATCGCCCGCCTCGTGCCGGGCGCCGGCCAGATCGTCGACCACGATTTGCCGGGCATGCAGCAATGCCGGCGGCAATTCCGCCATGTCGGGCTTGAAGGCGCCGACGCCGACGGCCAGCGTGTGCGGCGCAAGGGCGGCGGGAATCACCGGCGTCTGCGCGGTGGTCAGCGCAATCACCACGTCCGTTTCCGGCAGCTCCCGCGCCAGCGTGCCGGCTGCCAGCGGCCGCGCCACGGCTCCGGCGTGCCGCTCCTGCAGCGCCCGGCAAAATTCCCCGGCGCCGGCCGCATCGCGCGCGGCCACCCAGAACTGCGCGATACCGAAATATTCGGCCAGCGCATCGGCGTGGGCCGCGGCCTGCACGCCGGCGCCGATGAGCAGCGCCGAGCGCGGCCTTTGCGGCGCCAGCGTTGCGATGCCGAGCAGCGTCATGGCCGCGGTGCGGCGCGCCGTCACCGTCGGCCCGTCGAGCAGGGCCAGCCGGCGTCCGCTCGCCGTGTCGAACACGATCACCTCGCCCTGGATGGCCGGCAGCCCGTGCGCGGCATTGTTCGCATGGACCGTGATCAGCTTGGCGACGCCGAGGTCGGCGCCGATGGCCGGCATGGAAAGCAGCACGCTGGCCGCATCGATGGCCACCACCTGCCGCTCCGGCGCGCGGATGGCGCCGGCGGCCAGTTCGCGCGCCGCCTGCGCCAGGGCGGGAACCAGCCGGGAATAGGGAAGCGCCGCCGCCGTCCGGGCGCGATCGAGACTCTGCATGGGAGTTTTCCTGATTCGAGATGGTTTACTTGACCGGGATGCGCAGGCCGGCCGGAACCGGCACCGCCGTCACGCTGTTCTTCGGGCTGCCTTCGATCAGGCGGTCCGAGTACACCAGGTAGACCAGGGCATTGCGCTTGCTGTCCACCATGCGCACCACCTGCACATGCTTGAAGAGGATGGAGGCGCGCTCCGAAAATACCTCCTCCTGTTTCGGGATGGGGCCGTTGAAGCGGATCTCTCCCACCTGGCGGCAGGCGACCGAGGAATCCGACTTGTCCTCGGCGATGCCGAGCGCGCCCTTGATGCCGCCGGTTTTCGCGCGCGACAGATAACAGGCCACGCCGCCGACCTTGGGATCGTCGAACGCCTCGACCACGATCTTGTGGTTCGGCCCGATGAGCTTGAATACCGTGCTGACGTCGCCGATCTCTTCGGCGAACGCAGTGTGCGACGCGGCCAGCAGAAGCGCGGCGGCGGTCCATGCTTGCGGTGACATCGATCTCCTTTCGTGACGTTTCATGACGTTTCGCGACGTAGTTGCAGCGCCCGGCAGGCCGCGATGCGGCGCTGCGCAAACAAAGGGAATACTGTAGCACCGTTGGCACGATCGCCCCCTGATGCGGCCGCGCAAATTCAGGACGGGATAAGAATCCCCGCACAACAATGATGCCAATCAACCAATTTCCATCCCGCCTGCCGCATCGCTCGCCCTTCCGCGGCGTACGGATTTCCGAACGCCATCTCCTCCTCGCATCCGAAAATCCGTCGCCCTCGCCCGCGCAGCCGAAATTTTTCCCTTGCAAATCAGGGCATTGGCCAAGCCCGCCATGGCGGCGGCGCTGGCATAAAGCATGCTCAATAGCAATCCGCTCCCGGCCGCCCGGCGCGAGAACCGGGCAAACCGTTTCAATGATCATCACTACGCCCCGGAGGCGGGCAAAGGACTACTCGGATGAAAAGAATCAAACTCACCACCTGGATCGGCATCGCCATGGCGGCCGGCGTCGCCGTCGGCTACCTGTGCCACACGCTGGCGCCGGATGCCGCGGCAGCCAAGGAAATCGCCGGCTATTTTTCGATCTTTACCGACATCTTCCTGCGCCTGATCAAGATGATCATCGCGCCGCTGATCCTTGCCACCCTGGTGGCGGGCCTGGCCGGCATGGGCGACGCCAAGGCCGTCGGCCGCATCGGCGCCAAAGCGCTCGGCTGGTTCATCGGCGCGTCCGTCTGTTCCCTGCTGATCGGCCTGGTGATGGCCAATGCACTGCGTCCAGGCGATTCCCTGAGCATGCCGCTGCCGGAAGTCGGCGCCGCCACCAACCTGAAAACCTCCGCGCTGAACCTGAAGGACTTCATCACCCATGTCTTCCCCAAGAGCATTTTCGAAGCGATGGGGAACAACGAGGTGCTGCAGATTCTCGTGTTCGCCCTGTTCTTCGGGCTGGCGCTGGGCAAGCTGCATAACAGCGCCGCCAACAGCCTGGTCAAGACCTCGGAAGACCTGATGCATGTGATGCTGCAGGTGACCCACTACGTGATGCGCTTCGCGCCGGTGGGCGTGTTCGCCGCCGTGTCGTCCGTCATCACCACCCAGGGCCTTGGCGTGCTGCTGGTGTACGGCAAGTACATCGCCAGCTTCTTCCTGGCGCTGGGCGTGCTGTGGCTGGTGCTCATCGGCGCCGGCTATGCCGTGCTGGGCAAGGAAGTGTTCCGCCTCATCAAGACGATCCGCGGCCCGATGCTCATGGGCTTCTCCACCGCGTCCAGCGAATCCGCCTATCCGAAACTGCTGGAGCAGCTGGAGAAGTTCGGCATCAAGAACCGCATCGTCGGCTTCATCCTGCCGCTCGGTTATTCCTTCAACCTGGACGGCTCGATGATGAACACCGCCTTCGTCGCGCTGTTCATCTCCCAGGCCTACAACATCCCGCTGACCCTGGGCCAGCAGATCACCATGCTGCTGGTGCTGATGGTGTCCTCCAAGGGCATCGCCGGCGTGCCGCGCGCGTCGCTGGTGGTGGTGGCCGCCGTGCTGCCGATGTTCGGCCTGCCGGAAGCCGGCCTGTTGCTGGTGATGGGCATCGACCACTTCCTCGACATGGGTCGCACCGCCACCAACGTGCTGGGCAATGCGATCGCCACCGCCGTGGTCGCCAAGTGGGAAAACGCGATCGAGCCGGCCGGCGAGGAGCTGGCCGAATCCGACGAGCTGCTGCCGCTGGAGCAGGAAGCGCCGCTGGCCAAGGCGGCCTGATTCATGCAGAGAACCGCCATGGCCTCCCTGTTGCTCAAGTGCCTGCTGGGCGCCGTGGCGGTGCTGCTGATCGCGCTGTTGTCGAAAACCCGCAATTACTACATCGCCGGCCTGGTGCCGCTGTTTCCGACCTTCGCCCTGATCGCGCACGCCATCGTCGGCAGCGAACGGGGCGCGGCCGAACTGCGCGCCACCGCGCTGTTCGGCCTGTGCGCGCTGGTTCCGTATGCGCTCTACCTGCTGACGGTATTCTGGCTCAGCGTGCGCGCCTCGCTGGCGGCGACGCTGGCCGGCGCCACGGTGGCGTGGACGGCCGCGGCCGGCGTGCTGCTGGTGCTCTGGCAACGGTTGGTTCCTGCAGGAAACTGAACAACCGTTTACCATCACATTCCTCGCCTTTTCCCGGCCCGCGGCGGCGGGCGCATTGTCGATTTCATATGGAATTCAATTGGTTTCTCCTGGCTCCGGCCGCTTTTTTCGCCGGCATGGTCGATGCCGTGGTCGGCGGCGGCGGCCTGATCCAGATTCCGGTGCTGCTGACGCAATTCCCGCAGTCGCCCATCCCCTCCCTGTTCGGCACCAACAAGGTGTCGAGCATCGCCGGCACCGGCTCGGCGGTGTGGCGCTTCGCGCGCACCGTGCCGATCCCGTGGGCGGTGGTGCTGCCGGCCACCTTTGCCGCGCTGATCGGCGCCTGGCTGGGCGCGGCGGTGGTCGCCTGGCTGCCGCGCGAAGCGATGCGCCCGCTGGTGCTGGTGCTGATGCTGGCGGTGGCGGTCTACACCTTCCGCCGCAAGGATTTCGGCCACGCCTCGACGCGCGAGCTGGTGCCGGCCGACCGCTGGCGCGGCGTCGCGCTCGGGCTGACCATCGGCTTCTACGACGGCTTCTTCGGGCCCGGCACCGGCAGCTTCCTGATCTTCGCCTTCGTGCGCCTGTTCGGCATGGACTTCCTGCGCGCGTCGGCCAGCGCCAAGGTGATCAATGCCGCCACCAACATCTCGGCGATCGCCTTTTTCGCCAGCCACGGCCCGCTGCTGTGGACCGTCGGCCTGGTGATGGCGGCCTGCAACCTGGCCGGCGCGCAGGTCGGCACCATCCTCGCGATCAAGCGCGGCGCCGGCTTCGTGCGCCAGGCCTTCCTGGCGGTGGTGGCGATCCTGATTGTCAAGATGCTATGGGATATGGTGCATCCGTGATTCTCCGGCCCGCGCCGCGCCGGCTCGCGGCATAATCCGGAAATCCGAACGCACGTCTATTTCATGCTGCACCGCCCCCATCTGCCCCGGCTGGCACTGCTGGTCCTGAGCTTCGCGGCGCTGGTCACTGCGGCCAGCCTGTTCGCGTTCCGCTACAGCCTGAGCCTGGGCCTGACCGACCTGCAGGCCACCGGCCACCACCGGCTCGACCTGTACGCCGCCAGCCTGGAGCGGGAAATCGACAAGTACGCCTACTTCCCGACCACGCTCGGGCTGGAGCGCGACGTGCTGCAGCTGCTCGCCGCGCCCGGCCCGGCCCTGACCGCGCAGGTGAACCGGTACCTGGAACAGCTCAACGAGCGCGCCGGCAGCCTCTCGATCTACATCCTGAACCGCAACGGCCGCGTGATCGCCACCAGCAACTGGCGCCGCGCCGACAGCTTCCTCGGCGAAGACCTGTCGTTCCGCCCCTACTTCCGCCAGGCGATGGATAGCGGCAGCGGCCGCTTCTTCGGCATCGGCACCACGCGCGGCGAGCCCGGCTACTACCTGTCGTCGGCGCTGGCCGACAGCCGCGGCACGCTGGGCGTGGCGGTGGTCAAGGTCGGCCTCCGGCAGCTGGAACAATCCTGGGCCACGGTCGAGGCGCCGGCGCTGGTGTCCGATGAAAACGGCGTGGTCATCCTGTCCTCGGTGCAAAGCTGGAAATTCACCACCCTGAAACCGCTGGACCAGGCCACCCGCAACGCCTTCGACCGCAGCCAGCAATACAACCGGCGCGCGCTCAACCCGCTCGGCATGGTGGAACTGGCGCAGCTGGCGCACGGCGCGCGCCTGGTGCGCCTGCCGAAAGTCGAGCCGGAGCTGGTGTCCATGTTCCCGGTGGCCGGCACCTTCGTCGCCCAGACCCAGCCGCTGCCCGGCACTTCGTGGAACATCACCGTCTTCTCGCCGCAGGAACAGGTGCGCGCGATCGCCTTCACCCGCGCGGCGGTGGCCGGCGCCGGCGCCGCTTTCCTGTTCATCCTGATCCTGCTGCTGAACCAGCGGCGGCGCCACCTGCAGGACAAGCTCGCCGCCCAGGAAGCGCTGCAGCGCGCGCACGACGAACTGGAGCGCAAGGTGGCCGAGCGCACCGCCGACCTGTCCTCCGCCAACACCCGGCTGCAGCAGGAAGTGGCGGAACGCATCCAGGCCGAGCGCACCCTGCGTGCCGCGCAAAACGAACTGGTCCAGGCCGGCAAGCTCGCCGTCATCGGCCAGCTCGCCGCCGGCGTCGCGCACGAGCTGAACCAGCCGCTGGCGGCGCTGCGCACCCTGTCGGGCAACACCAGCAAATTCCTCGCGCGCGGCAACCTGGAAACCGCCGGCAGCAACCTGGAACGCATCGCCGAGCTGGTCGACCGCATGGGCCGCCTGACGTCGCAGCTGAAATCCTTCGCCCGCAAGTCGTCCGGCACGCCGCAGGCGGTGCCCGTGCGCCGCGCGCTGGAAAATACCCTGTTCCTGCTGGAGCAGCGCTTGAAGCAGGCGCGCGCGGTGGCCTGCATCGACCTGCCCGACGAGGAACTGCAGGCGTGGTGCGACGCCAACCGGCTGGAACAGGTGCTGGTCAACCTGGTCGGCAACGCGCTCGACGCCATGCAAGGCATGCCCGATCCGACGCTCAACATCGCGGCCTCGCGCCAGGGAGACCGCATCCTGATCCAGGTGCGCGACCGCGGCCCCGGCCTGGACGAGCAAGCCCAAGCGCGCCTGTTCGAACCCTTCTTCACCACCAAGGAAGCCGGCAGCGGCCTCGGCCTGGGACTGGCGATTTCGGCCGGCATCGTCGCCGACTTCGGCGGCAGTCTCGCGGGCGGCAACCACCCGCAGGGCGGCGCCGTCTTTACCCTGGAAATCCCCGCCGCCCCGGAGGGCAAGCACCATGACTGAATCCCTGCAAGTGCTCATCGTCGAAGACGATCACGATGTCCGCCTCGGCTGCGAACAGGCGCTGCAACTGGAAGACATTCCGGTGGCCGGCGTCGACAGCGCGGAAAAGGCGCGGCGCCGCCTGTCCCAGGATTTTCCCGGCGTGGTGGTGAGCGACATCCGCCTGCCCGGCATGGACGGCATGGCGCTGCTCAAGGAGATCCAGGCCATCGACCCGGACCTGCCGGTGGTGCTCATCACCGGCCATGGCGACGTGTCGCTGGCGGTGCAGGCGATGAAAAACGGCGCGCACGACTTCATCGAAAAGCCGTTCTCGCCCGACTACCTGGTGGAAGTGGTGCGCCGCGCGCTCGACAAGCGCCGCCTGACGCTGGAAGTGCGCCAGCTGCGCGCGCGCCTGGCAAGCCGGGAACAGCTGGAGGGCAAGCTCATCGGCCGCTCGCCGGCCATGGTGCGGGTGCGGCAGCTGGTGACCGAGCTGGCCAACAGCGCCGCCGACATCCTGATCGAAGGCGAAACCGGCACCGGTAAGGAAATGGTGGCGCGCTGCCTGCACGAATCCGGCCCCCGGCGTGCCGGCAACTTCGTCGCCATCAACTGCGGCGGCCTGCCGGAAACCCTGTTCGACAGCGAGATCTTCGGCCACGAAGCCGGCGCCTACA